>ENA-USZI01002296-USZI01002296.1-human-gut-metagenome-genome-assembly--contig:-NODE-2296-length-11414-cov-3.847843_pt1 | contig 11414 bp, 10 predicted proteins | sample MGYA00250042_ERZ773532 | MGnify/ENA primary metagenome ERZ773532 (study PRJEB29103, sample SAMN06112036) | human gut metagenome | biome: human gut; feature: ankylosing spondylitis patient; material... | reverse complement strand
GTGATGACGCTGCAAAGCTACACCCAGGTGAAGTCCATCCAGGTTGAGATGGGTAAATTCCAGTCCATATTTTAACCGGGAGGTTTATTTGCAATTTGACTACATCATTATCGGGGCCGGCTCTGCCGGCAACGTGCTGGCTACACGACTGACTGAAGATCCAAACACCACCGTCCTGCTGCTGGAAGCCGGCGGCCCTGACTACCGGTTCGATTTCCGCACCCAGATGCCCGCCGCGCTGGCTTATCCGCTGCAGGGCAAGCGCTACAACTGGGCCTACGAGACCGAACCTGAGCCGTACATGAACAATCGCCGCATGGAGTGCGGACGCGGCAAAGGGCTCGGCGGATCCTCGCTGATCAACGGCATGTGCTACATTCGCGGTAACGCGATGGATCTGGATAACTGGGCCAAAGAGCCGGGTCTGGAACACTGGAGCTATCTCGACTGCCTGCCCTACTACCGGAAAGCGGAAACCCGCGATATCGGGCCTAACGACTACCACGGCGGCGATGGCCCGGTGAGCGTGACGACGCCGAAGCCGGGCAATAATCCGCTCTTCGAGGCGATGGTTGAAGCCGGGGTGCAGGCGGGCTATCCGCGTACCGACGATCTCAACGGCTACCAGCAGGAAGGCTTTGGCCCGATGGACCGCACCGTGACGCCGCAGGGCCGTCGCGCCAGCACCGCCCGCGGCTATCTCGACCAGGCGCGCGGTCGCCCGAACCTGACCATCCGCACCCATGCGCTGACCGATCACATTATTTTTGCCGGCAAGCGCGCGGTGGGCGTCGAGTGGCTGGAGGGAGAGAGCACGATCCCGTCAAAAGCGACGGCCAACAAAGAGGTGCTGCTGTGCGCCGGGGCGATTGCCTCGCCGCAGATCCTGCAGCGCTCCGGCGTGGGTAACCCGGAGCTGCTCAGGCAGTTCGATATCCCGGTGGTGCACGATCTCCCCGGCGTGGGTGAGAACCTGCAGGACCATCTGGAGATGTATCTGCAGTACGAGTGCAAAGAGCCGGTATCGCTCTACCCGGCGCTACAGTGGTGGAACCAGCCGAAGATCGGCGCCGAGTGGCTGTTCGGCGGCACCGGCATCGGCGCCAGCAACCAGTTCGAAGCGGGCGGTTTTATCCGCAGCCGCGCAGAGTTCGCCTGGCCGAACATTCAGTACCACTTCCTGCCGGTGGCGATTAACTACAATGGCTCCAACGCGGTGAAAGAGCACGGCTTCCAGTGCCACGTCGGCTCGATGCGTTCGCCCAGCCGCGGCCACGTGCGCCTGAAGTCGCGCGACCCGCACGCCCATCCGGCGATCCTGTTTAACTATATGTCCCATGAGCAGGACTGGCAGGAGTTCCGCGACGCCATCCGCATTACCCGGGAGATCATGAACCAGCCGGCGCTGGATAAGTATCGCGGCCGCGAAATCAGTCCGGGAATAGAATGCCAGAGCGATGCCGAACTGGATGAGTTTGTGCGCAACCACGCCGAGACCGCGTTCCACCCGTGCGGGACCTGTAAGATGGGTTACGACGAGATGGCGGTGGTCGATGGCGAGGGCCGCGTCCACGGTCTGGAAGGATTGCGGGTGGTCGACGCCTCGATCATGCCGCAGATCATCACCGGCAATCTCAACGCCACCACCATTATGATCGGCGAGAAGATGGCCGACGCCATTCGCGGCCGCCAGCCGCTGCCGCGCAGCACCGCGACGTATTATGTCGCTGGCGACGCGCCGGTTCGCCGCTAACAGGTCAATGCCGGGCGGCGACTACGCCTTGCCCGGCCTACCCTGAGGCGATGTAACGTAGCCCCGGTAAGCGCAGCGCGACCGGGGTGCCGTTCCGGGTTTTGACCCCATAGGTTGATGTTAGCGAAACGCCTCCAGGCGCTTAATCTGCTGACCGTCGGCAGTAAAGTTCTCCGCCGCCAGCCACGCCCGCAGCGCCGCATCGCGCGCAGGCCACTCGCCGTCGATGATGGACAGCATATCGCTGTCGCGCGTCCGCCCTTTACGCACCAGCCTCTGCCGCAGACGTCCTTCCCAGCTAAAGCCCAGCCGCTCGGCGGCGCGGCGCGAGGCGACATTCATCGAATCGCATTTCCACTCCAGCCGACGATAGCCATGGTCAAAGCCGTTTTTGAGCAGCAGCCAGACCGCTTCGGTACCCAGCGGGGTGTTTTTCATCCGTCGCGACCAGGTGACATGGCCGATCTCAACCGTGCCCATTTCCCGCTCGATCGCCATATAGCTGACGATGCCCACCGCCTGCTCGCTACGCAGGTCAACCACCGCATACGGCACCAGAGCATCATCATTCACCTTGCCCGCGATCCAGTGGGCGGTCGCCGCCACGCTCTCCGGCCGCGTAGACGCCAGCCACGTCCAGTCGCTGTTGTCGCCGAGCGCATAGGCGGCAAACAGATCCGCCGCATGACGGTCAACGTCCAGCGGCTCCAGGCGGCAAAAACGGCCATTTAACGCCGTCCGCCGCAGGACTTGCGCCCCCTGCCAGCCAGGGACCAGGTCGTTCACCTGCTGGCCATACTCATTAATTTCCGGCACACCCACCTCCTCGCAATAGACAATGCGTTATAGCAAGAACCCCGCAGCGGAGAAAGGCGCTTCTGCGCGACCGGCAATAACCTGTCGTTCTTGAATATGCGTTTTTAGCATAAGGATATCCTTATTTTGACTTTACGCCTTATGGCAAGCGGCCTAACGTAGCGAGGCATAAAACAATAAAATAACCATTCTTCAGGGATTGCACATGACCAAAAAACTGTTGCCTTTACTGCTACTGTCGGCGCTCTCCGCCGCCGCGCATGCCGCCACGCCGCCCAACACGCTGGTGGTCGCCCAGGGTCTCGACGATATCGTCAGCCTCGACCCGGCGGAAGCGAACGAACTCTCCAGCATTCAGACGGTCCCCAGCCTCTATCAGCGTCTGGTGCAGCCGGACCGCAACAACCCTGAAAAAATCGTACCGATCCTCGCCGAAAGCTGGCAGGCCGATCCGGCGGCGAAAACCCTGACCATTAAACTGAAGCCGGATGCCAAATTCGCCTCCGGTAATCCGCTGCGCCCGGAAGATGTGATTTTCTCTTACACCCGCGCTGTGACGCTGAATAAATCGCCGGCGTTTATTCTCAACGTGCTCGGCTGGCAGCCGGACAACATCGCCAGCCAGCTGAAAAAGGTTGATGACCATACCCTGACGCTGCACTGGACCGCCGACGTCAGCCCGGCGGTGGCGCTGAATATTCTCTCCACCCCCATCGCCTCTATCGTGGATGAAAAACAGGTGGCGCCGAACGCGAAAAATAACGACTTCGGCAACGACTGGCTGAAGATGCACTCGGCGGGCAGCGGGGCCTATAAAATGCGCGTCTACCAGCCGCATCAGGCCATCGTGCTGGAAGCCAACGCCAGCTCCCCCACCGGCGCGCCGAAGATCAAGAGCATCATTATTAAAAACGTCCCCGACCCGGCTTCCCGCCGCCTGCTGATCCAGCAGGGGGATGCCGACGTGGCGCGCGATCTCGGCGCTGACCAGATTGCCGCCCTGCAGGATAAACCCGGCGTGAAGGTGCTGAGCATCCCGTCCGCCGAGCAGAACTACCTGGTGTTTAATACCGCCAACAGCGCCAACCCGCTGCTCAATAATCCGGCCTTCTGGGAGGCGGCGCGCTGGCTGGTTGATTATGAGGGCATCACCAAAAATCTGCTGAAAGGCCAGTACTTTATTCACCAAAGCTTCCTGCCGGCCGGCCTGCCGGGGGCGCTGGAGACTAATCCGTTCACCTTTGATCCGCAAAAAGCTAAGGCTATCCTCGATAAAGCGGGCATTAAGGATGCCCACTTCACCCTCGATGTGGAGAACAAACCGCCGTTTATCACCATCGCCCAATCGCTGCAGGCCAGCTTTGCCCAGGGCGGGGTGAAGGTGGATCTCCTGCCGGCCGCCGGCAGCCAGGTCTATGCCCGGGTGCGCGCGAAGCAGCATCAGGCGGCGATCCGCCTGTGGATCCCGGACTACTTTGAGGCCCACTCCAATGCCAGCGCCTTTGCCTGGAACGATGGTAAATCCAGCACCGTGGCCGGGCTCAACGGCTGGCAGATCCCTGAGCTGAATAAAGCCACCCTCGCCGCGGTGGCGGAGCCGGACCCGGCGAAACGCCTCGGCCTGTACAAAACGATGCAGGAAACCCTGCTCCAGCATTCGCCGTACGTCTTTATTGACCAGGGGAAAACCCAGATCGTGGTGCGTGACAACGTGAAGGGCTATCAGCAGGGACTGAACGCCGACATGGTCTGGTACGATAACGTGACCAAGTAAGCGGGTTTTGTCACCGGGTACGGCGGCCTTGTCTGCCCGGATGACCGACTCCTCACCCGGGCCCGGTCGGCATCGCGCCGCCGGGTACAATGCTGATATACCAGGAATTTCCATTTTCCATGCCATCGTTTTCCACTCACCTTACCCGCCTGCTGCAGGGGCTGTTTACGCTGCTGCTCACGCTGTTCGGGCTGTTGCTGGTCACCTTCTCGCTCTCCGCGCTGTCGCCCGTCGACCGCGTACTGCAGATCGTCGGCGACCATGCCAGCCAGTCGACCTATGACCAGGTTCGCCATCAGCTGGGTCTCGACCAGCCGCTGCCGGTGCAGTTCTGGCACTACCTGGTCAACCTGGCCCATGGCGATCTTGGCATCGCCAGCGCCACCGGCCAGCCGGTGCTCCACGACCTGCTGGCGGTCTTTCCGGCGACCCTTGAGCTGGCGACCCTGGCGCTGATCGTCGGCGCGGTACTGGGCATCGTCGCCGGGGTGCTGTGCGCCCGTTACGCCGGTTCGCCGTGGGATCTGGCGGTTCGCACCTTTACCCTGTTGGGCAACTCGGTGCCCATTTTCTGGCTCGGCCTGCTGATGCTGGCCCTGTTCTACGCCCGGCTGCAGTGGGCGCCAGGCCCGGGTCGCCTCGACGATATTTATCAGTACACCGTCGAGCCACGCAGCGGTTTTGCGCTGATCGACACCTGGCTCTCCGGCGATACCGCGGCGTTTAAAAATGCGATCGGCCATCTGGCGCTGCCGGTGCTGGTGCTGGCCTATTACTCGCTGGCCAGCATCACCCGCCTGACCCGCTCCGCCTGCCTGAGCGAGATGAACAAAGAGTACATTCTGCTGGCGCGGGCCAAAGGGGCCGGAGAGATGACGATTCTGCTGCGCCACGTCCTGCCCAATATCCGCGGCACTCTGCTGACGGTGACCGCTCTCGCCTGGACCTCCATGCTCGAAGGGGCGGTGCTCACCGAAACCGTCTTCTCGTGGCCGGGGATCGGCCGCTACCTCACCACGGCGCTGTTCGCTGGGGATACCACGGCGATCATGGGCGGCACGCTGCTGATCGGCGTGAGTTTTGTGCTGATCAATAACCTGACCGACCTGCTGGTACGGTTAACCGATCCGAGGGTGCGCTGATGCCGACTTATCTGTTTTTACGCCGTCTGCGCCGCTCACCCGCCGCCTTCAGCGGCCTGACCCTGGTGATCCTGCTGGTGCTGACCGCGCTGTTCGCCCCGTGGCTGGCGCCGCACGATCCCAACTGGCAGGATGCCGCCGCTCGTCTGCAGGGGCCCGGGGCGGGACACTGGCTCGGCACCGACAGCTACGGCCGCGACCTGCTGTCGCGCTTGCTCTACGGCGCCCGCCCGGCGCTGGGTCTGGTGGCGCTGGTGACCGCCATTACCCTGCCCGTCGGTCTGCTGGTGGGTATCCTCTCCGGCTACTATGGCGGGTGGCTGGAGCGGATACTGATGCGCTTTACCGACGTGGTGATGTCGATGCCGCGCCTGATCCTCGCCTTCGCGTTCGTGGCGATGCTCGGCCCGGGGCTGGTCAACGGCGCGCTGGCGTTAGCCCTGACCACCTGGCCGGCCTACGCCCGTCAGGCGCGCAGCGAAATTCAGCGCCTGCGCCATAGCGACTACCTCGCCGCGGCGGAGATGCTGGGCATCCGCGGCGGGCGGCTGCTGGTCGGCCATATTCTGCCGCTGTGTCTGCCGTCGGCGATTGTCCGGCTGGCGCTCGATCTGGCGGGTATTATCCTTGCCGCCGCCGGGCTCGGCTTTCTCGGTCTGGGCGCCCGCCCGCCGATGGCGGAGTGGGGAGCGATGATTGCCGACGGGATGCAGGTGATTTTCGACCAATGGTGGATCGCCGCCATCCCCGGCGCGGCGATCCTGCTTGCCAGCCTGGCGTTTAACCTGCTGGGCGATGGCCTGCGCGATATTCTGGAGCCGCAACATGACTGACATCCGACTGACCGTCCAGGGACTCGCCGTCGACTATCCCACCGCCCGGGTGGTGGACAACGTCAGCTTCACCCTCGGCAACGAGCGGCTGGCGCTGGTGGGCGAATCCGGCTCCGGCAAATCGATGACCGCCCGGGCGCTGATGGGCCTGGTGCGCAAGCCCGGGGTGGTGAGCGCTGAACGGCTGGAGGTGCTGGGGCGCGATGTGCTGACCCTCAGCGCCCGCGGCTGGCGCGCGCTGCGCGGCAACGATATCGCCATGGTGCTGCAGGACCCGCGCTATGCGCTGAATCCGGTGCAGTCCATTCAGACGCAGCTGGAGGAGGCGTTAACCCTGCATCAGCGTCTGAGCCGCCGCGCGCGCGCCGAGGCGGTCAAAGACGCCATCGCCGCCGTCGGTCTGGATCTGCCGGTCCTCAGCCGCTATCCCGGCGAACTCTCCGGCGGGATGGGACAGCGGGTGATGATCGCCCTCGCGCTGCTCAATAACCCGAAGGTGCTGATAGCCGACGAGCCGACCTCGGCCCTCGACGCCCGCCTGCGCAACCAGATCCTCGAGCTGCTGGTGGAGCAGAGCGCGCAGCGGCAGATGGCCATGTTACTGATCAGCCACGATCTACCGCTGGTAGCCGCGCATTGCGATCGCGTGCTGGTGATGTACCAGGGGAGACAGGTCGACGAGATGCCGGCGCGGGCGCTGCCGAGCGCGACGCACCCTTACACCCGCACCCTGTGGACCTGCCGGCCAAATGCCCACACCTACGGCCAGATGCTGCCGACCCTCGACAGAACCCAGGACTTTACGGAGACAGCCCATGGCGATCGTTAATCTTCAGGATTTACAGGTTACATTCGGCGCGAAGACGGCGGTCTCCGCCGCCAGTTTCCGTGTCGACGCCGGGGAAACCTTCAGCCTGATCGGCGCCTCGGGCTGCGGCAAATCGACGATTTTGCGCGTGCTGGCCGGATTGCAGCGCGAATGGCGCGGCAGCGTGGATCTGCTCGGCCAGGCCATTATGCCGGGCGCCCGCTTTCAGGGCGATCTGCGGCGCAACGTGCAGATGGTGTTTCAGGATCCGTACGCCTCGCTGCATCCCAACCATACCCTGTGGCGCACCCTGGCGGAGCCGCTGCAGATCCACGGCATCCGCGACGTTGCCCCGCGAGTAACCACCGCCCTTGAGCAGGTGGGTCTGGCCGCCGACGCCGTGCGCCGCTATCCGCATCAGCTCTCCGGCGGCCAACGGCAGCGCGTGGCCATTGCCCGCGCCCTGCTGCTGCGCCCGCAGATCCTGCTGCTGGATGAGCCGACCTCGGCGCTGGATATGTCGGTACAGGCGGAAATCCTTAATCTACTTAATCGTCTGAAACAGGAGCACGGCATGACCTATCTGCTGGTCAGCCACGATGCCGACGTCATCGCCCATATGTCCGATCGGGCGGCGTTTATGGCGGAGGGCGTGATCCAGCGCTTTTTCGATCGCGAAGCGTTGGTCAACGGAGAGCACCGGATGAGGTGAGGCCAGCGTATGCGCGGTTGTTTTGTCGGGTGGCGCTTCGCTTACCCGACCTACAGGATCCACTCACAGGCTCACACCCCGTAGGCCCGTGCAAGCGCAGCGCCGCCGGGCAAGATATCAGGCACGGTATCCTTGATTTCGCCGGGTGGCGGCTGCGCCTTACCCGGCCTACAGGATCCACTCACAGGCTCACACCCCATAGGCCCGTGCAAGCGCGCCGCCGGGCAACAGTATCCGGCCCCCTCCCCTACTTCGCCAGGCTGGCAAAGCGAGCAAAGACCGCATCAAAAATCGCCAGCCCTTGCGCCACCTGCTCAGCAGTAATGGTGCACGGCGGCACCACGTGAATGCGGTTCTCCACCACAAAGGCCAGCAGCCCGGCTTCGGTCAGGGCCCCTTTGATCGCAGCCATGTCGGCGGCGGTCAGCGGCGTTTTTTGTTCACGGCTGCTCACCAGCTCCAGCGCCTGGAACAGGCCGCGACCGCGCACCTCGCCGATAATGGCGTGCTTCTCCGCCAGCGCCTCGAGACCGGGGCGCAGCACCTCGTTGCCGATAGAGGCCGCGTTCTCAACCACCTTCTCCTCTTTCATCGCGTCAATGGTGGCGACAATCGCCGCCATCGCCAGCGGATGGCCGGAGTAGGTCAGCCCCCCGGCAAAGAAGTGGTCGTCAAAGTAGCGGGCAATCGGCTCGCTAATCAGCACCCCGCCCGCCGGCACGTAGCCGGCGTTAACCCCCTTGGCAAAGGTCACCAGATCCGGCACCACGCCATCCTGCTCGAACGCGAACCAGCTGCCGGTGCGGCCAAAGCCGGCCATCACCTCATCGAGGATCAGCACGATGCCAAACTCGTCGGCCAGGGCGCGCACGCCCTGCATATAGCCTGCCGGCGGCACGAGGATCCCGGCGGTGCCGGGGATGGACTCCAGCAGGATCGCCGCGATGGCCGTCGGCCCCTCGCATTCAATGATCCGCCGCAGATGCGCCAGCGCGCGCTGGCACTCCTCTTCCTCAGTCGCGGCGTTGAACTCGCTGCGGTAAAGGTAGGGGTTGAAGAAGTGAACGTGGCCGCGGGAGAACTCATTCGGCACCCGGCGCCAGTCGCCGGTAGCGGCGATCGCGCTGCCGGTGTTGCCATGATAGGAACGATAGGCCGACAGCACCTTGTCGCGCCCGGTATAGAGCCGCGCCATGCGAATCGCGTTCTCATTGGCATCCGCCCCGGCGTTAGTGAAGAACACCTTACTGAAGCCCGCCGGCGCCAGGTCGACGATGCGCTTAGCCGCTTCGCCGCGGGCAAGGTTGGCGGTGGCGGGCGCGATGGTGACCAGGGTCTCCAGCTGCGCCTTCATGGCCGCCAGTACCCGGGGGTGCTGATAGCCAATGTTGACGTTCACCAGCTGGCTGCTGAAATCGAGCCAGGTGTTCCCCTCATAATCCCATAGCTCGCAGCCTTGCGCCCCGGCGATGACCAGCGGGTTGAGATTGCCCTGCATCGACCATGAATGAAACACATAGGCGCGATCTAATTGCCGAACTTCGTCATTGCTTACCGCGACCTCGTTGTGAATTGCCAGCTTCATACCCTGCCCTCTCTCATGTCGTAGTGGTTGGCTTCATCATTGGCCTTGGCCGCGCAAATCGGATAGAGCCAGTGCGCGCATAACGATGTGACACGGTGTCACATCCCCGCCCGTCGTCTGGCCCTGTGCCTTGTCGTCCGGCGTTTTTATAGTGAAGGGACAACCGCACAGGAGAATGAGATGGCAACGAGCAACGTAGTGTTTATCACCGGGGCGACCTCGGGTTTTGGCGAAGCGGCAGCGCAGGTGTTTGCCGACGCGGGCTGGTCGCTGGTGCTGAGCGGGCGCCGCTATCCGCGACTGAAGGCCTTGCAGGACAGACTCGCCGCCAGGGTGCCGGTGCATATTATTGAGCTTGACGTTCGTGACAGCGAGGCGGTGGCTGCCGCCGTGGCGTCGCTGCCCGCCGATTTCGCCGATATCACCACCCTGATCAACAACGCCGGGCTGGCGCTGTCGCCGCTGCCGGCGCAGGAGGTGGCGCTGGAGGACTGGAAAACGATGATCGACACCAACGTCACCGGTCTGGTGACAGTCACTCACGCCCTGCTGCCGACGCTGATCCGCCATGGCGCCGGGGCGAGTATTATCAATATCGGCTCGATCGCCGGGCAGTGGCCCTATCCCGGCAGCCATGTGTATGGCGCCAGCAAGGCGTTTGTGAAGCAGTTCAGCTATAACCTGCGCTGCGATCTGCTTGGCACCGGCGTGCGGGTCACCGATCTGGCGCCGGGGATTGCCGAGACCGAATTTACCCTGGTGCGAACCAAAGGCGACCAGGCGGCATCGGATAAGCTCTATCGCGGCACCACGCCGCTGAGCGCGCGCGATATCGCCGAGCAGATGTTTTATATCGCCACGCTGCCGGCGCATATGAACATTAACCGGGTGGAGGTGATGCCGGTGCGTCAGGCGTGGCAGCCGGCCTTTATATAGTCGATGGTATAGTCGATCATATGCACCTCCGGCATCCGCTGAAAGGCCCTGCCTCACTCCTCCTGCAGTGCCGCCTGATACAGCTCGTTGCGGGAGAGGCCTGTGTCCTCCGCCACCCGGCGAACAGCGTCCTTCATCCGCTGGCCCTGCTGCCGCAGGCTCTGCACCATGGCCACGCCCTCCGCCAGCGTCAGGGCCGGGGCTTCCTGTCGGGGCGCTCCCGCCACCACCAGCACGTATTCCCCCCGTGGCTCCTTCTCCCGGTACAGCGCCACAGCGCCGGACAGGGTGGTGCGGATGGTCTCCTCGTGGAGCTTGGTCAGCTCTCGACACAGAGCCACCGGCCGATCTCCCAGCAGCTCCAGCATATCCGCCAGCGTGGGCCGCAGCTTGTGGGGAGCCTCGTGGAACACCATGGTGCGCTCCTCCGCTGCCAGCCGGGTCAGTGCCTCCCGCCGCTCCTTCTTATTGGCGGAGAGGAATCCCTCAAAGGTGAACCGCCCGGTAGGCAGCCCCGACACCGCCAGAGCGCACACGGCGGCGCAGCAGCCGGGGATGGCCTGTACCGTGACGCCGTTTTCTCCGCACAGCCGCACCAGATCCTCACCGGGATCGCTGATGGCAGGGGTCCCGGCATCCGTCACCAGCGCACACGTCTCCCCGGCCAGCAGCCGGGCCAGAATGGCCTGTCCGGCGGCGGCCCGGTTGTGCTCGTGGTAGCTGACCAGCGGCTTTTTGATGTCGAAATGGTTCAGCAGCTTCATGGACACACGGGTGTCCTCGGCGGCGATGAAGTCTGCCTCCTGCAAGGTCTGCACCCCACGGGGGGACAGATCCCCCAGATTGCCGATGGGGGTGGCCACCAGATATAACGTTCCGCTCATAGCGCTTGCTCCTCCTCACGAAAATAGGCACGGCGATGCTCCGCCGTCTCCCGGCCGTCGGGGCCGTAGAGCAGCAGCGTGGGCTCTGCCCGCAGTCCCGGCTTCCCGCCCCGACGACATTCCAGCAGCACCAGACCGGGAGCCCCGACGGCATCGTGCTGCACCAGCCGC
>ENA-USZI01002292-USZI01002292.1-human-gut-metagenome-genome-assembly--contig:-NODE-2292-length-11438-cov-3.105713_pt1 | contig 11438 bp, 9 predicted proteins | sample MGYA00250042_ERZ773532 | MGnify/ENA primary metagenome ERZ773532 (study PRJEB29103, sample SAMN06112036) | human gut metagenome | biome: human gut; feature: ankylosing spondylitis patient; material... | reverse complement strand
AAACCGGAGCCGGAAGGCAGCGCTGTTATCGATAATTCCCGGTGCTGGCCAGATTGCAAACCGGCAGTTTTCAAAGGGGATCCTTTTTCTAGTCATCACAGGCTTGTTTATTTGTGAGTTAGCGATTTTCGGTTATCAGGCGCTGATCGGTCTCGTGACGCTGGGGACTGTCCCCGGAGAAGACCACTCGCTGTTTCTCTTGATAGAGGGCACGCTGCAATTGATTTTGACGCTCGTTTTCTTGATGTTTTGCATATAAGGGAACGAGCCAAGCGGATGTGGGCTACGGTGCTTACGACCTTTATGATTTAGGGGAGTTTCATCAAAAAGGGACGGTTCGGACAAAGTACGGCACAAAAGGAGAGCTGCAATCTGCGATCAAAAGTCTTCATTCCCGCGACATTAACGTTTACGGGGATGTGGTCATCAACCACAAAGGCGGCGCTGATGCGACCGAAGATGTAACCGCGGTTGAAGTCGATCCCGCTGACCGCAACCGCGTAATTTCAGGAGAACACCTAATTAAAGCCTGGACACATTTTCATTTTCCGGGGCGCGGCAGCACATACAGCGATTTTAAATGGCATTGGTACCATTTTGACGGAACCGATTGGGACGAGTCCCGAAAGCTGAACCGCATCTATAAGTTTCAAGGAAAGGCTTGGGATTGGGAAGTTTCCAATGAAAACGAGTTGATCAATTCCTACCTTGCCATTGATTCGGGCGGGTTAGATCGGAAGAGCGTCGTGTAGGGAAAAGAGTGTAGATCTCGGTGGTCGCCGTATCATTAAAAAAAAAAAAAAAAAAAAAAAAAAACGTAGAAATGTCAGAAAGAAAAATGAAACGAGTTGAGGACTCCTTAACAGAGCAGTCTCATTTATTAATGCCAAAGTGTCTGAATGCCGCAGGTTATCTGTTTGGCGGACAGCTGCTTGCATGGATTGATGAAACAGCAGGTATTGTTGCCAAGCGTCATGCGGAAATGAATGTGGTAACTGTTGCAGTAGACAATATGTATTTCAAAGCCGGAGCCAGAGTGAATGATACCATCGTTCTCATCGGACGGCTTACGCATGTGGGACGTTCTTCCATGGAAGTCCGTATTGATACTTACTGTGAAGCCCTTGATGGAACCAGAACCATGATCAACCGTGCATATTTTATTATGGTTGGAACAGATGAACATCAGCATCCTGTGGAAGTACCGGGACTTATCATTGAGGGAGTTACTCAGCAGATAGAGAATGAAGCTGCACAGAAACGTGCAAAACTCTGGAAAGTACGCAGACAGGAAGGATTTTAACAAAACAGCCGCAAATGCGGCTGTTTTTGTTTATCAGTAACATTTACTGCAAGGCTCGTATCCCATAGCTTCGGCTTCTGATCTGGATACCTGTCTGGCTGTATCCGGGTTCATTCTTCCACAGTTGGGAATGCTGTGATATTTTTCGCCGGTTGCAGGGATCCATACCATTGTTCCTACATCTGCATTGTTGGATTCTTCCTGTTCAGGTACCGGATCAGAAGTGGTAGTTTCTTCCTGCCAGGAGTTTCCACCAGTGCCACCTGCAGAAGCATTTACAGAGGAGTCTCCGGAAGAATAATCATTGCATGGCTCCTGTGACCAGGAAATATTTGTTCCATCGGAGACTGCAATGATCGTACCCTGTTTATCTGTTCGGAATACAGGGATTCCCATATCTGATAAACGTTCCATTGTATCTGCTGACGGATGATTATACTGATTATTGATTCCGCAGCTTATGACTGCGTAAGATGGAGAAGTCGCTTCAAGGAAATCCCAGGTAGTTGAACTTGCAGACCCATGATGACCAACAGAAAGAACATCACAGTCAAGGTTCATACCTGTACTGATCATATCCTGTTCACTGGTTTCCTCTGCATCTCCGGTAAAAATAAAGCTATTTGAACCATTTTCAAGTTTGATTACAAGAGAGTTATCATTACTGTTCTGGCTGATACCATTCGGTGCAAGAACAGTGAAACTTCCGGTGCCAAAATCAAATGTTTCACCTACAGAAGGATACTGTACGATAATTGCATTTGCAGTGGCAGTATTCATAAAATTATTGAATAAATTTGAAGTATGTACATAGTCTGGTCCGAATATATTACTTACAGAGAAATTGTCTATACATGGAACAAGACCGCCGATATGATCTTCATCATAGTGAGAAGCAATCATATAGTCAATGTTTTCCACATTCTGTTCCTGTAAGTAGGAGATGATCAGATCAGCATGGCTCTGATCCCCGCCATCGTACAAAAGATTTTGTCCTCCGGACTGTACTAAGATGGCATTTCCCTGTCCAACGTCAATAAAATGAACTGCCATCTCACTATTGCCTTCAGCTTTTACCGTCAGTGCTGATTGCGGAACTAAGGTAAACAGCAGAAGGAACAGAGATAGAATTAGTGATAGTAACCTGTTTTGTTTCTTCATAAAAAGCCTCCTGAATGTTAATAACAGTTTGATTATACCATTTATTGAGAAACAAAAACATAATTATAGTAATTTCGTAAAATAATACAAATAATCCAGTCTATCTTAGAGCGGGTTTGAAAAATGCTTTAGCGTGAAGTCCTGCGTCAGATTGATTAATACTCTATCTGCTGGACTTCCTCTCCATTGTCTTCCCATGTATCAGAGTTATCCAGAGAACCATCTGTGCTGTCACCGGAATTGTCATCGCTGGGATAATCAATCTGATCGGAAGAATCATCCCCTGTCTCGTCAGACGATGTCTGATCATTGTTTCCATCATCAGAAGATCCATCTCCTGTATCTGTATTATCATTCTCCTGCCCTGTATCATCCAGAGAACTGTCCTGCGTCGTATCAGTATTGTAAGAAGAGTCATCGTAAGAAGTATCATTATAACTGTTGCCATAATCAGAATCATCATAGTTACTTTCCTGAGTGTAAATGGTAAATCCATCCTCTTCAGCCTGAGCCTCTGCCTGTGCCTGAGCCTCAGCAGCAGTCTCCGGAGCTTCCGTAAAGTTTGTAACAGCTTTTGACACTGTATTACCGGTTGGTGCCACAGCAGAAACTGCAAACATCGCGCCACAAAGCAGGATTGCAGTTCCGGCAATCTGAATTTCATCTATATGTCTCATAGTTTATATTCTCCTTGCTTATCTATGTTTGTTTCTTTCTATTTCTATGCATATCCAGATTATTTACAGCAATATTATATACCTTAAGTGGATTTTTTTGTAGAGTAAATTTTAAGTTACTGTTCATACATCACTATCCTGAGATATACAAGCCAAAATTGAAAAAAAACTGGATTCTGTCTGAAAAATCTGTTATTATAAGAATCGTATGAATATAATTTCAACTATAATACAGTTTATCTAATTATTTTCTTTCCTGTATGATATCAGGGTAAAAAATCCCCATAAAATTGAAATTATAAATTTAAAAACAGAGGTGTCATTTATGAGCTGGTATAATGAGGCAATTTTCTATCACATCTATCCACTGGGTTTAACCGGTGCGCCGAAGCACAATGACTACAGTGCTCCTGTTTCCCGTCTGAACACATTACTTCCATGGATCGACCACATCAGAGAAATCGGATGTACAGCATTATACATCGGACCTTTATTCGAGAGTGTAGGACATGGCTATGAAACCACAGATTACAAAAAGCTGGATTCCCGTCTCGGAACCAACGAAGACCTTAAAAACTTCGTGGCAGCCTGTCATGAAAAAGAGATCAAAGTTATTTTCGATGGTGTATTCAATCACACAGGTCGTGATTTCTTTGCATTTAAAGATATTCAGCAAAACCGCGAACATTCCAGATATCTCAACTGGTACTGCAATGTGAACTTCGGAGGGAATACGGAATACAATGACGGCTTCTCCTACGAAAACTGGGGTGGATACAACCTTCTGGTAAAATTAAACCAAAGAAACCCGGAAGTACAGAATTACATCTGTGATGTGATCCGTTTCTGGGTATCAGAATTTGATGTAGATGGAATCCGTCTGGATGCGGCAGATGTCCTTGATTTTGATTTCATGCGTGCCCTGCGCCGTACAGCAGCAGAAGTAAAGGAAGATTTCTGGCTTATGGGCGAAGTGATCCATGGTGATTACAGCAGATGGGTAAATGGAGAAACACTCCACAGTGTAACAAACTATGCCCTGCATAAAGCACTTTACAGCGGACATAACGATCATAACTATTTCGAGATCGCACATACTGTAAAATATCTCCAGAATATGGGGAATCTTGATCTCTACAACTTTGTGGACAACCATGATGTAGAACGTATTTATACCAAGCTTTCAAATAAAGCACATTTTGCACCTGTTCATGTCTTACTCTATACACTTCCGGGTGTACCAAGTATCTATTACGGTTCTGAGTTCGGTATTGAAGGAAAGAAAGAGAAATTCTCCGATGACAGCCTCAGACCGGCTCTGGATATCAAAGACTATGAAGATGCAGTACAGAAGAATCCATGTACAGCCCTGATCGCAGCTCTTGGAAGGATAAGACAGCATACACCTGCATTAAGCTACGGAAGCTATGCAGAACTTCAGCTTACCAACCGCCAGTTTGCATTTGCCCGTGACCTTGACGGAATACGTGTGATCGTTACCGTAAATAACGATGATAATGCAGCAGATATGAGCCTTCCGGCAGGAAACTGTGCAGAATATATCGGAACCCTCACAGGCCGTAAAGTACCTGTTCAGGGTGGACATATCAATGTAACAGCAGCCGCAAACAGCGGTGAAATCTGGGTTCCAGCAGGTGAAATGCCAGAATATATACCAGTAAAAGCAGAAACTGCAGATGTCAAAAAAGTACAGGAAGATACAGAAGAAACAACTTCCCCACAAACTGAGTCTTCTGCACAGAAAACAATAACCGCAGCAGCAAAAGCAGAAGATATTCAGCCTGAAAAAAATGCCGATACTTCAGCCACATCAGCAGAAAGCAGTTTTTCGGAAAATACGGAGGTCGTTGCTGAACCAGCAAAGACAGTGATTATAGACCTGAATAAATCTCCGGAAGACATGACTGTAGATGAATTACAGCAGGCAATCCTTGCCAAAATGGCAGGCAATGGTCCTGTCACAGACCAGATGAAGAAAACAGTATATGATAATATCTGGCATGATTCTCTGGTAAACTGGCTCAAGAGCTTCCACTGATCAGATTATCGTCAGTATTTTTCATCTTTTCTTTCAGTAATAAAAGAGGAAATCTCCATGTGACAATTTTTTTGCCGTTGACTAAATATTTTTTTGGTGGTAAGATATGAATACAGATACAGACAATCAATCACACTAAATCGTACGGGAGGAATTCACTCATGAAAACACTTGAAACAAAAAAAGCACCAGCAGCAATCGGACCATATTCTCAGGCAAAAATGACAGGAAACTTCTTATTTGCATCCGGTCAGATTCCGGTAGACCCGGCTACAGGTGAAGTTGCAGGCGATAAAATCGAAACACAGGCAGAGCAGTCCTGCAAGAACGTAGGAGCAATTCTTGAAGAAGCCGGACTTACATTTGACAATGTTATCAAGACTACATGCTTCCTTGCTGATATGGCAGATTTCGCAGCATTCAACGCTGTGTATGAGAAATACTTCACAAGCAAACCAGCCCGCTCCTGTGTTGCTGTAAAACAGCTTCCGAAGAACGTACTCTGCGAAGTGGAAGCTATCGCTGTAGCTGAGTAATTCAGCCAAACCACAATATAATAGATATTTCAAAACAATTTCTGAATCTGATTCAGATGGGGAAAACAGCCAGGGAAAAATCCACCTGGCTGTTTTTTGTTTTCGGGCTACCTGCAATTGCTGATATTTGCTATAATAGTATAAAAGAATTCCGGCAAAATGAAAGGTAAAAGTTATGAGATCAATATCCATATATGCACTTACGAGAAATCAGAATAAAGATTCTCTGTCAAAACTGGAACGTCAGTTATCCGGCCGGGAATACTTCCTCAAAATACGGGAATGGGAACTTCAGAGTATGAAAGCACTGGTACACCAGTTGGAATCGCATATGACTAAAGTCTGTTCCCTGCGCTTTTTCTATTCCTACCAGATTCCAAAACTCGGGAAAGAATTTGATCTTCTCCAGATCAAAGACGACCAGATCATAAATATTGAACTGAAAAGCGGAGCTGTATCTGAGGAGGCAATTCGTAAACAGCTTATGCAGAACCGTTATTACCTTTCCGTTCTCGGACGCTCCATACAGTCTTATACGTATATCAGCAGTCAGAATCGCCTTGTCAGGCTTACCAACCATGATCATATTGCAGAAGCCGACTGGACAGAGCTATGCGGATCACTGCAAAAGGAGAGCAGTGATTATCAGGGGAATATTGACGATCTGTTTCAGGCCGAATTATATCTGATTTCTCCAATCACAGAACCGGCCCGTTTCCTGAAAAAAGAATACTTCCTGACTTCCCAGCAGCGGGATATCCAGCGCCAGATCTTAAAAAAACTCCATATCAGCCGATTCGGATATTTCTGTTTTACCGGACTTCCCGGAACAGGAAAAACATTGCTTCTCTATGATATCGCCATGAAACTGTCCAGGCGTCAGCAGATATGCATGATTCACTGCGGTAATGCCGGAAAAGAATGGAAAATACTGCATAAACGTTTACAGCGTATTGCTTTTCTTTCGGACAATCAGCTGACCGAAAATACAGAGCTGAAACATTACAGTGCAATTCTGGTAGACGAAGCACATTTACTTTCTTCAGAAAAACTGCAGATTCTGTTAACGCAATCGGAGGGGGAGTTTCCCGTAATATTTTCCAGTGATTCCGAAGATGCCATATGTCCTGAAGAATTAGGGGTAAATACATTAAAACTCATAGAAAACCTGCCGGAAATCCAGATGTTTCACTTAACCAACCGCATCCGTACCAATGCGGAACTTTCCTCATTTATCCAGAATATGATACACCTTACAGACAGAAAAACCTCAAAACCCTATCCGCATGTTTCTGTTGTATATGCAAATAATGAAGAGGAGACTGCTGCCTTATTGGAAGATTATATACATCAGGGTTATGAATATGAGATTACTGCCGTGAGAGACATAAAACGTCTTGTTATCATATTGGACGAACGATATTACTATGATCAGAACAGATATCTGCGTTCAAAACATTTCAAAGAAGGCAGGCCTGATGTCCGTAATTTATTTCACCAGCTGAATCAGGCCAAAGAGGAACTTTCTATAATCGTCAGAGAAAATACATATGTATACGAAACATTACTCACGCTTTTACAGCCTGATACTGTCAGATAAAAACTGCAAACTATCCGACTCTCCCTTGAAATCCCCCACCATTCCGTATATAATAGGAATATTGTGGGGGATTTTCCCTGCTTAACACAATGTTGATACAATAACCTCTGAAAGGAATACTATGAGAACTCTAGCTTTAAGCGATGAAATTTTAATGAAAGTTGACAAGGCTGCCCGTTACATCGGTGGTGAAGTCAACTCTGTAATGAAAGATAAGAATGACGTAGATATCCGCTTTGCCATGTGCTTCCCGGATGTTTATGAAATCGGTATGTCCAATCTGGGCATGATGATCCTCTACAACATGTTCAATGAACGTGAGGATGTCTGGTGTGAGCGTGTCTTTTCTCCGTGGATGGATCTGGATAAAATTATGCGTGAGGAACATATTCCTCTCTTTGCCCTGGAATCCCAGGAGCCTGTAAAGGAGTTTGATTTCCTTGGTATTACCCTTGGATATGAGATGTGCTATACCAATGTGCTTCAGGTACTTGACCTGAGCCATGTTTCACTTCTGGCAAAGGATCGTAAGGAAGATGACCCTATCGTCATCGGCGGCGGTGCATGTGCATATAATCCGGAACCGATCGCAGAATTTTTTGATATGTTTTATATTGGCGAGGGTGAGACTGTCTATGATGCTCTGTTTGATGCATATAAGGCAAACAAGGCAGCAGGCGGCTCCAGAGCAGACTTCCTGTTTGCAGCTTCCCAGATTCCCGGAATTTATGTTCCCTCTTTATACAATGTAACCTACAAAGAAGACGGCACCATTGCTTCCTTTACACCTGCAAAAGAGGGCGTACCTGAGAAAGTCTGTAAACAGCTGATCACCGATGTCACTAAAGACTACCGCGCAATCAAAGCTCCTGTAGTTCCATTTATTAAAGCTACTCAGGATCGTGTTACCCTGGAAATCCAGCGTGGCTGTATCCGCGGATGTCGTTTCTGTCAGGCAGGTATGATCTACCGTCCTACCAGAGAGCGCAATGTGGAGGATTTAAAGGCAAGTGCCAGAGAAATGCTTCAGAATACAGGACATGAGGAGATTTCCTTAAGTTCTCTAAGCTCCAGTGATTATTCTGAGCTGAAGGAACTGGTAAACTTCCTGATCGAAGAATTTCATGGCAATGCTGTCAATATCTCTCTGCCATCCCTGCGTATCGATGCTTTTGCCCTGGATGTTATGAGCAAGGTACAGGATGTAAAGAAGAGCAGCCTTACTTTCGCACCGGAAGCAGGCTCCCAGCGTCTGCGTAATGTTATCAACAAAGGTCTGACAGAAGAGAATATTCTTCATGGTGCAGGTGAAGCATTCAAAGGTGGATGGAATCAGGTAAAGCTTTACTTCATGCTCGGACTTCCAACTGAAACAGAAGATGATATGAAAGGTATTGCTCATCTTGCTCAGAAAATTGCAGAAACTTATTATGAAGAAGTGCCGAAAGAAAAACGTAATGGCAAGGTTCAGGTCAATGTAAGTACCTCTTTCTTTGTACCGAAACCATTTACCCCATTCCAGTGGGCAGGCATGTACAGAGAGGAAGATTTCGTGGAGAAAGCAAAGGTCGTAAAAAGCGAGATCCGCGCACAGTTAAACCAGAGAAGCATCCGCTACAGCTGGCATGAGCCGGATGTAACGATTCTTGAAGGCTTCCTTGCCAGAGGTGACCGCCGCTGTTCAAAAGTTATCCTCAGAGCATATGAAAAAGGTGCGATTTACGATGCATGGTCAGAGAGTTTTGACTATAATATATGGAAAGAATCTTTTGCGGAAACCAACACAGATATTGATTTCTATACTCTCAGAGAACGTTCCACAGATGAGATCCTTCCATGGGATTTCATTGATGCAGGAGTGACCAAGAAGTTCCTGATCCACGAATGGGAACAGGCAAAGAAAGAAACCGTAACACCAAACTGCCGTCAGAAATGTTCCGGCTGTGGTGCTATGCGTTATGGCGGAGGTGTATGTTATGAAGGTAAGAATTAAATTCAGCAAAGAGGGTCCTGTGAAATTTGTGGGACATCTGGATACCATGCGTTATTTCCAGAAGGCTATCCGCAGAGCCAATCTTCCGGTTGCTTTTTCCGGTGGATACAGTCCGCATATGATCATGTCTTTTGCCGCGCCATTAGGAGTTGGTACGGAAAGTCTGGGAGAGTACTTCGATCTGGAGTTGGCAGAGACAGTTCCTACTTCAGAGATCACAAGACGTCTGGATGCAGTGATGGTAGAAGGGGTACATGTACTCAGTACCCGTCAGGTTGAGGACGGAAAGGCGGGTAAGGCAATGTCACTGGTGGCAGCAGCCGATTATTATGTAGAATTTCGTCCGGGAAAAGAGCCTGAAATTTCCTGGAAAGATAAAATCAGTGATTTCCTGGCGCAGCCGGAGATCACAGTAATGAAAAAGACCAAACGAAGCGAAAAGGAAATTGATATTCGCCCGTTTATCTATAAGATGGAACTTCAGGGAGGTAAGATCTTTATGATGCTTGCTTCCGCAAGTGCCAATTACACAAAACCGGAACTGGTAACAGATACATTCTTCTCATGGCTTGGCATAGAACTTCCGGAATTTGCTTATTCCATCAAACGTCTGGAAGTATACGCAGATAAAGGAACAGAGGAAGAACATAAATTTGTAACTCTGGAAGCACTGGGTGAAGAAGTTGAGTAAACTGATTATTACCCAAATGAATATCCGGCAGATTCCATGCTATGTATGTGCGTATGAAGAAGACGGTAAAGTAATGGAACTGCGCTTCGAACCTGTTGGGGAGAAATCTTCTCTTGGAAATATTTATGTTGGACAGATAGAGAATATCGCTGCCAATATCGGTGCTGCATTCGTACAGATTTCTGCTGGAGAGAAATGCTACCTGCAGCTTTCCGATGCTCCAAATGCGATTTATGCTTCTGTAAAAAAAGGTGACCGCCCATTAAAGGCAGGAGATGAAATCCTTGTGCAGATCAGCCGGGAAGCAATGAAGGGAAAACTACCGGCTGTAACCACGAATCTGAATTTTACAGGCAAATATCTGGTTCTTACAACCGGCGATAAGAAATTTGGTCTGTCTTCCAAACTTTCCAATGATGACAGAAGCCGTATCAGTAAGTGGATGGAAGCAGAAGTTAACCGTCCGGATAAAGAGTTTGGTATCATCGTTCGCACAAATGCAGCAGATGCATCAAAAGAAGAAATACTGAAAGAACTGGAATACCTGAAGGGCCTGTATCATAAGGCTGCTGTAGACGGAAGATCCCGTACCTGTTTCAGCTGCGTATATAGAACAGAGCCTTTTTATATCTCTGCAGTCCGCGACGCCAACAGCCGGAACCTGGAAGAGATCATAACAGATATCCCTGAGATATCCCGACAGATTTCTGACTATCTTAACAGTAATAGCCCGGAGGAAAAAGAGAAGCTGCGGTTTTATGATGATAAACTTCTCCCTCTTTACAAACTTTATCGCCTGGAAACTGTCTTAGAAGAAATCCAGCATGAGAAAGTCTGGCTGAACAGTGGTGGATTTCTGGTAATCCAGCAGACAGAAGCCTTCGTATCCATTGATGTAAACAGCGGAAAGTTTACAGGCAAAAAGAAAATGCAGGAAACTTACCGAAAAATCAATTTGGAGGCAGCAAAGGAAATTGCCAGACAGTTGCGTCTCAGAAACCTGTCCGGAATTATTCTGATTGATTTTATTAATATGGAAAATCAGGATCATCAGGACGAACTGTTCCATGTCCTGCAGAAATATCTGCGCAAAGATCCGGTAAAGGCAAAAGCAGTGGACATCACTCCGCTGCATATCCTGGAACTTACCAGAAAGAAAGTACGAAAACCTGTGATTGAGGAAATTAGAGAATTATAGTTTGCCATAAAATAATTATGTAAACCAAACAAGCATCTGCAATTCTCATCGATATTTTTCCGTAACTGAATAACTGCTCTGCAGTTTGTATTTTATCACAGATCCTGACGGATACCGGATTGAAATTGTACCTGTAAAATAAAAGGTTACTGTTCACTCCGTTCTCAGCAACACGCTTCGCGATGCACAGAATTTATGCTAATCGCATAAATTCGCGCGG
>ENA-USZI01002291-USZI01002291.1-human-gut-metagenome-genome-assembly--contig:-NODE-2291-length-11441-cov-4.881820_pt1 | contig 11441 bp, 9 predicted proteins | sample MGYA00250042_ERZ773532 | MGnify/ENA primary metagenome ERZ773532 (study PRJEB29103, sample SAMN06112036) | human gut metagenome | biome: human gut; feature: ankylosing spondylitis patient; material... | reverse complement strand
ACAAGCCAAAATTCCATTGCCGCAGGCAATCTGGAATGAATTTTGGCTACGTTACTGTGAACGGAGTGAACAGTAACGTCTGAGAAATATAAGGCCTGTTGCTGTTGGGTAAACGGTTGACAGATGGAATTTCCAATGATAATATAAATTCATTCGACATAAAAAATATTTAGTTGTATTTTTTATATATAGATGTGTGAAAAAACAGTATAAAATACGACAACAGGAGGGAAAAAGATGGAGAACGAAACAGTTTCCAAAAATTTTATTGAGAATATCATTGATAAAGATTTAGCAGAGGGTGTTTATGACACCGTGCATACGCGTTTCCCGCCGGAACCGAATGGATATCTTCATATCGGTCATGCGAAATCTATTCTTTTAAACTATGGTCTTGCACAGGAATATAACGGCAAGTTCAACATGCGTTTTGATGATACAAACCCGACCAAAGAAAAGAGTGAGTTTGTAGAATCCATTAAGGCAGATATCAAATGGCTTGGTGCAGACTGGGAAGACAGACTGTTTTTTGCATCTGACTATTTCGGACAGATGTATGAAGCTGCTGTAAAGCTGATCCAGAAAGGCAAAGCCTATGTATGTGACCTGACAGCAGATCAGATCCGTGAATATCGTGGAACTCTTACAGAGCCGGGTAAAGAAAGTCCATACAGAAACAGAAGCGTAGAAGAGAACCTGCAGCTTTTTGAAGAGATGAAAGAAGGTAAATATGCAGACGGAGAGAAAGTACTTCGTGCCAAGATCGATATGGCATCTCCGAACATGAATATGCGCGACCCGGTTATCTATCGTGTTGCTCATATGACTCACCACAGAACAGGTGATACATGGTGCATCTATCCAATGTATGATTTCGCCCATCCCATCGAGGATGCGATTGAGGGAATCACACATTCCATCTGTACTCTGGAGTTTGAGGATCACAGACCACTGTATGACTGGGTTGTAAAAGAATTGGAATACCCACAGCCGCCGAAGCAGATTGAGTTTGCAAAACTGTATCTGACAAATGTAGTTACAGGTAAACGTTATATCAAGAAATTGGTAGAGGAAGGCATCGTAGACGGATGGGATGATCCGCGTCTGGTTTCCATCGCAGCACTGCGCCGCCGTGGATTTACACCGGAATCCATCAAAATGTTTGTAGAACTCTGCGGTGTATCCAAAGCAAACAGCTCTGTTGACTATGCAATGCTTGAATACTGCATCCGTGAGGATCTGAAACTGAAACGTCCACGTCTGATGGCTGTTCTTGATCCGATCAAGCTTGTGATCGATAATTATCCGGAAGGCGAAGTAGAATATCTGGAAGCTCCGAACAATATGGAGAATGAAAAACTGGGAACCCGTAAAATACCGTTTGGCAGAGAACTCTATATTGAGAGAGAAGACTTCATGGTAGATCCGCCTAAGAAATATAAGAGAATGTTCCCGGGCACAGAGGTTCGTCTTATGAACGCATATTTTGTAACCTGTACAGGATATGAAGCTGATGAAGATGGAACTGTACGTGTTGTACACTGTACTTATGATCCTGCAACAAAGGGTGGCAATGCGCCGGATGGCAGAAAAGTAAAAGGAACCATTCACTGGGTAGAAGCAAGTCAGGCAGGAAAAGCAGAAGTACGTCTCTATGAGAATATCGTAGACGAGGAGAAGGGTGTATACAACAAAGAAGATGGTTCTCTGAATGTAAATCCGAACTCTCTGACAAAAGTTACTGCATATGTAGAACCAGCACTTATGGAAGCAAAAGGCTATGACAGCTTCCAGTTCGTAAGAACAGGATTTTTCTGTGCAGATATCCATGATTCTAAAGAGGGTGCACCGGTATTCAACCGTATCGTGTCTCTGAAGAGCTCATTTAAACTTCCGAAAGCATAATGAGACTGAAATAGTAATATAATCAGAATAAAAAGGGAATGTTGCTTCTACGATTGTATAATCGTGAAGTAACATTCCTTTTTGGTTACGTTACTGTGAACGGTAACGTTTATTCTTCAGATTCAGATGCAGCGTCCATAGTCTCTTCAAAATTCTCGGGTTCATCGGCATCTTCTTCCTCTTCTGCATCTTTAATCTCAACTTCAGCAGCTTTATCGGAAGACTTCTCAGAATCGTCTGTATCAGCAGCTTCTTCAGCTTCTTCGCTTTCGGTGTCATCTGTTGCAGACTGTTCGCCTGTATGTTCCCAGGACTGGAAATCTTCGGCAGGTTCCTGATCTTCCTTAGCAGTTTCCTTTTCATCAGTCAGATCGAAATCATCAAAGTCATCTTCAAAATCAAAATCCTCTTTACAGGATCCTTTTTTGGCAATAAGGGCAGCTACAGCACCGGCAGCAGCTGCTGTAAGGGCACCTATTGCAACATATCCCCAGTATTTATTAATTTTAGCCATGATAATCATAAACTCCTTTCTGATATTCTCCTATTTTTGACAGCGAGTCAGGATAAAAATATCTTTTACTCCTGACACCATTTTATTCAGCTATAGGTTATTGTTATTTTAATACTTTTCAGATAAAAAGGAAAGCGAAATTTTATGGAAAGAGTTAATGAAAGCAGTTGCATACCAAAAAGATACAAGGTATACTATGACAGGAAAGAAGAGGTTATTATGAGAAAAATTATTTTGGCATCTGCTTCGCCCAGACGAAAAGAACTGTTGGAACGGGCTGGCGTGGATTTTGAAGTGCTGCCTGCATCAGGTGATGAGAATCGTATCTCAGACAATCCGGGAGAGGCAGTAAAACAGCTGGCTTCGGATAAAGCAGCTTCTGTTATCCGCACTATGAAAGATAGTGCCGACGGAACAATTGTGATCGGATCTGACACAGTGGTAGTGTTTGAGAATGTGATCCTTGGCAAACCTCATGATACAGAGGATGCAGTGAATACATTAAAGAAACTTCAGGCAAATACTCATCAGGTATATACCGGCGTTTCTGTATGGGAAAAGAAAGAAAAAGTCTGGACAGAACATACTTTTTATGAAAGTACAGATGTGACGTTTTATCCGGTTTCAGATGAGGAGATCAGAGAGTATGTTGCTACAGGAGAGCCTATGGATAAGGCTGGAAGCTATGGCATCCAGGGACTCTTCGGAATTTATGTAAAGGGAATCAGCGGAGATTACAATAATGTGGTAGGACTCCCGGTTGCCAGATTATTTTATGAAATGAAGAAATCAGGAATTAACTTAAGAGGATGACAAAAGATGATTAAAGCATGTATATTTGATTTGGATGGAACACTGGCTGATACGCTGGATTCCATGGCTTATGTGACTAATATTATTATGGAAAAATTCGGGTTGAAAACACTTCCGGTGGATAATTTCAGATATTACAGCGGAGAAGGGGCGAATATGCTGATCCGCCGCGCACTTAAGGATGCGGGGGATCCGGAACTTGCGCATTATGATGAGGGACAGAAGCTTTACCGGGAAATGTTTGAAGCAGATCCGATGTATAAAGTAGTTCCCTATAAGGGAATGCCGGAAACCTTAAAGAAATTGAAGGAACATGGAATGAAGCTGGCAGTTTGTTCAAATAAACCTCATCCTGCAGCTGTGAAAGTAATTGCGCAGCTTTTTGACGGGGAATTTGATATGGTAGTTGGTCAGAGTGAAGCAATCCGCAGGAAACCGGCACCTGATGGTCCGCTTATGGTTGCGGAGAAATTTGGTGTAAAACCGGAAGAATGTATGTATGTGGGAGATACAAGTACAGATATGAAGACCGGTAAAGCAGCAGGAATGTATACAGTAGGTGCGCTATGGGGCTTTCGTGACCGAAAAGAACTGAATGAGAATGGAGCAGATCTTGTCGCTGAGAAACCGACAGATCTGGTAAAAATTTGCGAGGAACATGGAAATGATTAAGCTGGTTGCAAGTGATCTGGATGGGACGTTACTTTTACATAAGGCACAGTCTCTGCCTGAAGAAATTTTTTCGCTGATCAGGCAGTTAGAGGAACTGGGGATTATGTTTGTAGCAGCCAGTGGAAGGCAATATCCGAATATGACAAAGCTGTTTGCACCTGTTGCTTCAGAGATTTCCTATATTTCGGAGAATGGTGCACTGGCAGTGGATCATGGAGAGGTACTGTATCAGGATTCTTTTGACAGAAAGCTGGCAGGGGAGATTATTTCTGCAATCCTGGAAAAGAAGGATGCCGAGTTTACCTGTTCTGCAAAGGATTACCACTACCTGATGCCGAAGACAAAGAGATTTCATGACCATATGTTATATGAAGTAAAAAATGAATGCAGATTTGTAAACAGCATGGAAGAGATGACGGCTCCTATCATGAAGCTGGCTGTGTTTGAACCGGCCGGCCTTACAGAAGAATCTGTGAAATACTGGATGGATAGATTTGGAAAAGAATGTGTTGTTGTCACTTCGGGAAATGAGTGGATTGATTTTATTCCTTTTGGAACAAACAAGGCAAAAGGAATCAGAGAATATCAGAAAAGATATCATATTTCGCCGGAAGAATGTATTGCGTTCGGAGACGAATATAATGATATAGAGATGCTTAAAGCGGTAAAATATGGCTTTGCCATGGAGCATTCCAAGGAGGGGGTACGGGCAGCTACGTCCTATATGACAAAACAGGTTGAACCGGTCCTTGAGAAGCTGATCAGGGCAAAGGGAAAGATTGAGGAGGTTATTTAAATTGTTTACAGAAGAATGTATTAATACGTTTCTTGAAAATCAGGAACAGCTTTTTCCACAGGCGGTAGCAGAATCATATGAAGCAGCGGAAGCATTCCTTGAGGATTGCATGGCGCAGGTTGTGGATTCTATTGAAGAAGTGAGAGAATATCTGGAAGAGTCAGGCGCTGATGTGGAAGGAATGTCAGATGAAGAACTGGAAGATGCAAGTGAAGTATTTGCTCTGCCGGATGGAAAATATCTGATAGTAGAAGGATAAAAGCTGTTCGGTCAAATTATGGATATCACGTGATATATCGGAGAAATAACTGTAAAACACAGTTCGGTCCCTGAATATTGGAGAAAATTGAACTCTGATACTCAGGGGCTTAAGTTGTTTTAAGGGAGAAAATACAGATTACATTTCCGGAAAATGCGATGCTATAATGCTTTTATAAAGAGAAAAACGGTGCTGTGGTCTGTGATGGGAATGAAAAGGGCAGACAGACACAGAAGCATCACAGAACTGTAATTATTCAGTACCTTCAGAGCGGCTGCTGAATAATTACAAATCTTATTATAAATGAAAAGGAGGACTACAGATGGAGAGAAAGAGATTTCTTGCAGTTGTAATGACTGTGATGATGGTTATTTCAATGATTCCATCCATGGTTTTTGCGGCAGCTCCGTCAGGAGAATTGGGCGGTAAGCTTAAGATTAAGGGACTTGCAGCTGTAGGCGTAGTGTTGAGTGCAGATTATGCAAAGGTTACACCGGAAGAGGTTACGGATGAAGATTTTACTTTTTCCTGGTCAAGACAGACCGGGGAGAAAGAGTTAACACAGGTAGGTACTGAGAAGACCTATACGATCACTCAGGATGATCTGGGATGCAGACTGGTGCTTGATCTGACCCCTGTAGATGGAAGCGGACTGACAGGTACTCTTACTGCAAAGACGTTAGAGGTAGCTGCAACTGAAGAAGAGGCGAAAGCAGAGGATACACAGCAGGCAGAAACGGCAGATGGAACAGAGAATGCACAGTTGGAAGAAACAGCAGATAATGCAGAAGGCAGTCAGGATTCTGAAAATCAGGACACAGATAGAACAGAAGATGTACAGCAGGATGCAGGAAATGAACAGGAAGATGGATCTCAGAACACAGAAGGTCAGCTGGAGGAAACAACAGAAGGTACTGATGATTCCCAGATGAAAATTTATACAGAAGATCAGCTGCAGGTGGATGAGAACGGAAATGTGCAGACAGATGGATCAGAGAAAGATCAAAAGACTTACGAAGCGACTGCCACTGTAGAGGACAGCGAAGATCAGATTTGTGATTTTGGAACAGTAAAGAGTGATCTTGAGGATGTGGAAGCACAGTATGTGCAGATTACGAACACCGGAAATGAGAGCTTGAATTTTCAGGAGATCAGTCCGGAACATTTTATGGTTCAGGATATTACAGAACCGCTGAGTGCAGGTGAATCTGTAAGCGTATGGATACAGCCGCGGGAAGGGCTGGAACCGGGTGAATATGATGATATGATCACATACCGGACGGAAGAAGGTATTGAGGTTTCTTTTGAAGCGAAGATTGCAGTTGAAGGTGAGGATGATTCATCAGATGACGAAGATCTGAAGCCTTCGGATGAGCCTTCTGCAGAACCGACAGAGACGCCGGATGACAGCGAGGCTCCATCGGCAGGTGACAATGCAGATGCATCTCTTGAGGCACAGTCTCTTGAGGTAAATACAGGAAGTCTTAATTTCAGCGATATCGAAGAAAATTATACACAGGCCAATGAGACACTGTCCGTAACCGTAACAAATACAGGGGATGGAACTGTCACTTTAAAGATACCGAAATCAGATTATTTTGAGGTGATGAACGAAGATGGAAGTGAAGCTGTATCAGGAATACAGATTGCAAAAGGTGATTCTCTTATGTTCATGGTACAGCCAAAAACCGGTCTGACAAAGGGTGATTACAGTGATACCCTGATATTTGAAAGTGAAGAGGATTCGGAAGTAGCAGCGCAGGTAACTGCGGAAGTATCTGTAAAAGAGGCAGAACAGGAACAGATCACAGCAGTTCAGGCAGATCCGGAATCTTTCAGTTATGATGATCTGAAGGAAGGTTATGATACTCCTGAAGCGACGACCATTACACTTACCAATACAGGAAATACAACGGTTTCGCTGATGCAGCCATATGCAGAGTATTTTGATATTGGGGAACTTTCGGCATCAGTGCTGGAGCCGGGAGATTCTGCTGCATTTACAGCAGTACCGGTGACCGGTCTGAAAGTCGGCAATTATCTGGACAGTATTCAGATAGCCCAGACCAGTTCGGAAGGACAGGAAGATGTATTGACAACGATCAAAGCTTCTGCGACTGTTTCGGAAGTGAAAAAGATTTATAAATTATCCGTAACACCGGAAGAACTGAATTTTGGAAAAGCAAAAGAAGGATATAGTGAGGCACCGGAAGCGCAGAAAGTTACAGTGACGAATGAGGGGAATACAAATGTAACTTTAAATGCACCGTCAGGTAAAAACTTTAAAATCGGGAAACTTTCAGCCACAGAGCTTGCACCGGGGGAGAACTGTACATTTAAAATCCGCCCGAAGGCGGGTTTAAAGGCTGGCTCCTATACAGAGTCAGTTGTGATTGATAATGAACAGCAGATCAGTGCAGAAGTGAAAGTTCAGTTTACGGTTAAAGCTGCCCGCAAGGCGAAAATTGCAGATCCGGCAGATAATAAGATTACAGGAATCAGTTCAGATGGATACACAACACAGTCAAAGATTACATTTACAGCAGTCGGAGCGGGTATGGACAATGAAAGTCCGGGAAAGGGAGATGTCCGCTATGTACCGTATAACTGGAAAGTGATCAATACAAATAGCTGGAGCAGTGCACCTTATACTGCTGCATTTGGAATTACGAAAGCCGGAACCTACACATTGACAGTTACATTTGACCGTCAGAAGTATAATGGAAGTGAATGGGAGAATACAGGGGAGCAGGATACTAAACAGGTGAATTTCAGTATTACACAGGCGCAGACTGTAACCGCAACTCCGACTCCGCAGCCGAATGGAGCAACTGCGAAATCAGCGGTAAAGACAGGAGATACGACTAATATCACACCGTTTGTGATTATTCTGGCGATTGCAGCAGGATGTATTGTGGGAGTTGTGGTATACACAAGACGAAAAAAATAAGAGTTATCTGAAGAAAAAAATACAGGGGAATATGTAAAATATAAAATTATTAGCACTCATTTTTGGCGAGTGCTAATTTTTTCTTGACTTTTGGAATAAATGGTATTACTATATCCTTCAGAGAAGCAACTTACAGAAGTTAAAAGCTATTTCAAAGGATAAACAGGAGAGGATAGTTTTGGCTCCGGAGGCAGAGCAGATAAGAATGCAGTATATTGACAGATAAAGTTGCGGCAAATGATTAAAAACAAAAAGGAGTGTGGACAGCATGGCTGTAAAACATGGAAATTTATCAATTAACAGTGAAAATATTTTCCCAATCATCAAGAAATGGTTATATTCCGATCATGATATTTTTGTAAGAGAGCTGGTCTCCAACGGATGCGATGCGATCACTAAACTGAAAAAACTGGAAGTAATGGGAGAATATACTTTTCCGGAAGGATACAAACCGGAGATTCAGGTAATTGTTAATCCTGATGAGAAAACTCTGAAATTCATCGATAATGGTATTGGCATGACTGCTGATGAAGTAGAGAAATACATTACCCAGATTGCTTTTTCAGGTGCAACTCAGTTTCTTGAGAAATATAAAGACAAAACTACAGATGATCAGATGATCGGTCATTTTGGACTTGGATTTTATTCTGCATTTATGGTGGCGGATGAAGTGCATATTGATACACTTTCCTATACAGAAGGTGCACAGCCTGTACACTGGTCCTGCGATGGCGGAACAGAATATGATATCCAGGAAGGTAACAAGAATACGATCGGTACAGAAATTACCCTGTTCCTGAATGAAGACTGCTTGGAATTTGCAAATGAATACCGTATGCGTGAGATTCTTGAGAAATACTGTTCCTTCATGCCGGTTCATATTTACCTTTCCAAAGCAAATGCACCTCAGGAATATGAGACAATTGATGAATCTGAGTTAAGAGACGATGATGTAGTTGTTGAACATATTCATGAGGAAGCAAAGATAGAAGAAAAAGAAAATGATAAAGGTGAAAAGGAAGTTGTTGAAATTTCTCCTGCAAAGGATAAAGTAAAGATCAATAAACGTCCGGTTTCTATCAGTGATATTAATCCGCTCTGGATGAAGCATCCAAATGAATGTACAGATGATGAATACAAGGAATTCTACCGCAAGGTATTTATGGATTATAAGGAACCGTTATTCTGGATACATCTGAATATGGATTATCCGTTTAATTTAAAAGGTATCCTGTACTTCCCGAAGATCAATACAGAGTATGATTCCATCGAAGGAAAGATTAAACTTTACAATAATCAGGTCTTTATCGCAGATAATATTAAAGAAGTAATCCCAGAGTTCCTTATGGTACTTAAGGGAGTGATCGATTGTCCGGATCTGCCGCTGAACGTATCCAGAAGTGCACTTCAGAACGACGGCTTTGTAAAAGCAACATCTTTGCCGAAATGCAAAAAAGTGGCAGATAAGCTTACCGGAATGTGCAAGACTGACAGAGAATCTTATGAGAAATACTGGGATGATATCAGCCCGTTTATTAAATATGGCTGTATTAAAGATGCTAAGTTTGCAGAAAAAATGGGAGATTATGTACTCTTTAAGAATCTTGATGGCAAATATCTCACATTAAAGGACTGCATTGAGGAGAATAAAAAAGAGACAGAAGAAACTGAGGCTCAGACAGAAGAAAAGAAAGAAGATGCAGCAGAGTCTGAAAACAAAGACAATGCGGAAGCGAAAGAACCTGAGAAGACAGTAATTTTCTATGTAACTGATGAAGTTCAGCAGAGTCAGTATATCAATATGTTTAAGGAAGCAGGAAAAGATGCCGTTATCCTGAAGCATAATATTGACAGTGCATTTATTTCCAGTCTTGAGCAGAAACATCAGGAAGTACAGTTTAAGCGTATTGATGCGGATCTGACCGAAGAAATGAAGGGTGAGGGTACTGCCGATGAAGAAACTGTCAAAGCACTGACAGAACTTTTCCGCAAGAGCCTTAATAAAGATAAACTGGAAGTACATGTTGAGAATTTGAAAAATGAAAATGTATCAGCAATGATGACTCTTTCCGAAGAGAGCCGCCGTATGCAGGATATGATGAAGATGTATAATATGTATGGAATGGATCCGAATATGTTTGGCGGACAGGAAACACTGGTTCTGAATGCGAATCATCCATTGGTTAAATATCTGGCAGAGAATCAGGAATCTGACAAGGCTCCGCTTATCTGTGAACAGTTGTATGACCTTGCGATGATGAGCCATAAACAGCTTTCACCGGACGAAATGACCAGATTTGTTCAGAGAAGCAATGAAATTTTGCTGATGATTGCAAAATAAGATAGAAAGCAGGCAATTTGCCGGCAGATCAATGAGAGGACAGATACTCCTGTCAGAATAGCAGAATATCAAATAAGGAGCAGAGAATAACTTTTGCTCCTTATTTTTGTGGAAAACAATTACATTGGTATTGACAAATGTCTTATGAATTCCTATTATTAAGTTGCCGATATTTTAATGAATATGCCGAATCCGCAGAAAATATAACGGGTTACAGAGAATAGTGACTGCAATGGTGCTTCCGGGCAGCCAATATCGTGACTTTCATTTACTTATAGAGAAATGTGTGTAAATAAATGAGATATCCAAATCTGTAAAAACACAGATTATGGAAGTTACAGGAGGAACGATGTATGAGTGCAGTTTATGGAGTTATTAGAAAATTGGGTGCAACATCAAAGTATAAAGGATATTATTATGTTGTGGATGCAGTAGAAATGGCACAGAAAATTTATGAGCGACCGGTAAAAGTCACCAAAGATATTTATCCGGTCATTGCAAGAAAATATAAATCAACGCCGTCTAATGTAGAACACAACATAAGAACACTGGTAAACTTATGTTGGATGAATCATAAGGATACACTGGAAGAAATGGCAGGGTGTACAATGGCAGATAAACCGACGAACAGTGAGTTTATAGATATTCTGGTCTATTATCTGCGTTATTCGGATAAAGACTGATAACAGAATTTACTCATAATTTCTCACAGGGAATGTGATGACTGGAGAGAAAAACAGTCATGGAATCATCCCAGAGATGTTCCAGACGTTTATCCGGACTGAATGAAGTATAAGAAACACCTGTTGTACATAAAAGGGACTGGTTCTTGTACCGGATATTCAGATAAAAGCTTTGCACAGGAATATCTGCAATATGCTGTTCATTTTTTAACAATGACTGTGTCTGATCATGAGAAAGTTCAAATACAATCCTGAAATTCAAAGGTGTGCGTCTGCCGCGTATGATAGAAAAACAATAAGGTTTTACATCATGCCAGAGGGAATATTCTGTGGAATTCTCCTCAAAAGCAGCCTTTGTGTCAGTATCAAAGAAATCGTAATGAAGTTTTCCGTTTATGGTAAAAGTGTTGAAGGTTGTCACAGATGCCTCGACAAGAGAAAAACGGTCAAATACCTCACCGATCAGGAGTTTATTACACCACCTACAGCCCCAACGGCAAGCCGGTCG
>ENA-USZI01002285-USZI01002285.1-human-gut-metagenome-genome-assembly--contig:-NODE-2285-length-11451-cov-35.492351_pt1 | contig 11451 bp, 4 predicted proteins | sample MGYA00250042_ERZ773532 | MGnify/ENA primary metagenome ERZ773532 (study PRJEB29103, sample SAMN06112036) | human gut metagenome | biome: human gut; feature: ankylosing spondylitis patient; material... | reverse complement strand
AACTCCAGCGCTTTCCGTATGGAAAACGATATTCCTCTGGTAGTGCCTGAAGTCAACGCAGAAGACGCGCTGAACCGCCCACGTGGCATCATTGCCAACCCTAACTGTACGACTATCCAGATGGTTGTAGCTCTGAAAGCTATTGAAAACCTGACTCATATCAAACGTGTACACGTATCTACTTACCAGGCTGCCAGTGGTGCCGGTGCAGCAGCTATGGACGAGCTTTACGAACAGTACCGTCAGGTATTGGCCGGAGAACCTGTCACTGTAGAGAAATTCGCTTATCAGCTGGCATTCAACCTGATTCCTCAGATTGACGTGTTCACAGACAACGGTTATACCAAAGAAGAAATGAAGATGTACAATGAAACACGTAAAATCATGCACTCAGATGTACAGGTTAGTGCTACTTGCGTACGTGTTCCTGCACTTCGTTCACACTCAGAAAGTATCTGGATTGAAACAGAACGTCCGGTATCTGTAGAAGAAGCCCGCGAAGCATTTGCCAACGGCGAAGGTCTGGTACTGATGGACAACCCTGAAAAGAAAGAATATCCGATGCCGTTGTTCCTGGCTGGAAAAGACCCTGTATATGTAGGTCGTATCCGTAAAGACCTGGCTAACGAAAACGGTCTGACTTTCTGGATTGTAGGTGACCAGATTAAGAAAGGTGCCGCTCTGAATGCTGTTCAGATTGCTGAATACCTGATTAAAGTGAAGAATATCGGATAATTAGTTTATCGGTATTGACATAAAAAAGGCATTGCCTGTGAGTATTAAGCTCCAAGCAATGCTTTTTTATTTTTTCCTGCCTCAACTTCTAAATCAGCTTTCTCATCATTCGTCTTCCTTCATCGTAAAACGTCCTTGTGAATAGTGTATGAAGCAAAAAGGGTTTCTATGTTTCCCTGCCGGGAAACGTACAGTTTCTTGCTGGGAAACATAGGTTTTCGCTACGGAAAACATACGGTTCAGAGAAGGGAAACGTAAAAAATGAAGTAAAATTCAGCCCTTAATACCAACTGGCTATGCAAAAAAGTTCTTACCATGCTTACCTTACAAGAAGAACAGCCCCTTAGAATACATTTATGGTCATCAGAATTTCCCATTGCCTATAACACTGAGAAATCCTGATGACCAATAATATTAGATACAGACTTAAAGCCGTCTCACAATTCTACCATTTCAAACGCTTCACGTTACCGTCTTTCAATACCACTTCAAACTGCTTTCTACTTTTGTCAAAGCAAATCTTGCTAACCGGATTCCAAACATCATCATCTTTTGAGCCACTTTTACTCCATAACTGTAGCGTAATATAGACTTTCTCTCCCTCACATCTGTCACTTGCGTCAATCACCACACTGTTCCGACTATCCGGATGCAGCCCTTCCGCATGGACAAACTCCATCTGCTTCCAACCTTCCCAAGTCGTCATACCCAAACGATAAACACCGTTATCAATTACATAAGTCTCCTTTCCATCCAATCGAATAACACTTTCACGGATTTTTCCCTGTTTTTCCGGTAAAGCATAATGTCCCATCCTCACTTCTACTGGAGAAGGAGACGACACTTTGTCAATCCTTAAAATTCCATCGGGAAGAGGAAGTTCTGCCAACTGGAAATAAACAGCCTCATCACTCTCCAGCCAAGCCTCCCGACAATAGAAACCGTCCTCATATTTCTTAAAACTATAATTACGGAGAGGCTCCCACTTTCCCTCTTTATTCTTCACCACGTAACTCATCGCCACTTCTCCGTTCTTTCCATCTGCTTGCCACGGGAATTCGCTGTTATAAGACAAGCGGTTATAGTTTTCTACACAATGGTAATTCGATGAACTATGAGAAGTCGTGCTACGAAGTTCTGATGCACCAATATTCGGATAATCAGTGACCAATATATGAGCATCCTCCGCATATTTGCAATATACCCTATCTTTCTCAAAATCCGTCCAAGCACCTTCATTTTCCACTGCATTCCAAAAAGGATTATTAGCAGGAAGGTAAAGTGCCAAAAACAGTTTTCCCATCCAGAACACACTTCCACGGCAACTATAGCCTTGTATAGCCGGCTCAAAAGCCCCATAGAAACCCAGTGTAGGTATACGATCCTCCAAAAAATCAGGATGCTGCAAAAATTGCAGAATCGTGGAGGATGCAATACGTCTCATCCAGCCGTAATTGATATCAGGATCTTCCAACAAACCCGTCAAAGCAAGTGGAACAGACGCCCCCATCCGATAAGTAATGCTTCTCCCCCACATAATCATCTTCCCGTCCCTTGCAAACATGTAAGGATAGTTTTCAGGAATTTCACGGAAATGCTCCATAAACTGCCGGGCATAATCAGGATAATATTTTTTTCCGAACTTTTCAGACCACAAAGAACCATACATTTGAAAAGCCCACATACTATAATAATCAAACAACGGATTATCGTGATACCACCCGTCACCACGATAAGCAGCCAACAATATCTGCAACAGTTCTTCCAAATAAGCCTTGTCCGTATGATACCCCTGGCTCAGAAAAAAGCTCATAATATTGACATTAAAAAAACGCCAGTTACACTCATACGTGCCGCCTTCACCATAACTCAGCATACGCACAGCCAGACTATCTTTCACCTCCTGAGACAAGGGATTCCAGAATATCTCCGGAGCCATCATAAACGACAAAGCTAGTCCACCCAATTCCACAAGCCGCTGTCCACCATTCTTTTTAGGAGGATTCATCGGTACATAGACAGGAGTGCCGGGCTGAAGCATCAATTCCAACTGTCGGCGATAATAATCCCCCAACAGTATTCCGTTCACCCTCAATTCCGGATCTTCCTTCAATAAAGGCCCCGCAAGAAACATCGTCCGGCATAAAGCCTCAAGACGGGCCACAGGTTCTTGAGAAGGCGTCCGAGGATAACTTTTTCCCGGCTGTTTTGGAAAATCCAAAGGATCTTCCGGTGACTTCACATAACTGAATGCCCCTTCCAACAAATAAAGAGCGGCCTCTTTCCAATGCTCCCGTGTCATACCCGTATAAGGACTCAAGCTCATATTCTTATTTTTCAACACAAAAACCGTCTCTGAAGTTTCGGTTGCACCAAGGCCAAAACATGATAAGCTCATCAGAGCAATTCCTATTATAAAAACATGTATTCTCATTTGATTAAATTTCAGATTACTTTCTTGATTTTATTTTTCTTCTTTCTCACAAGAATCTTTCCGAAAAGTAAAGGTAATATAAAAAATTTCTCCGACTCTATATTCCATTAAAAACAGAAAAATCAGAGAGTCATTTAAAATTTAGGATAGCCCTTCCGATTGTTGTTTTTATGGAATCTGTTTAGAATGAAAAAGTCGAAGTTCCCCTTCCATCCTGAGAAAAAAGAGAAACTTCAACTTTTTTATTTCACGGTCTTATCGAAATATTATAGTCATTATCAATATCCCGTATTCTGCTCAATCTTCGCATCCTTATTCAACTGAATTACACTCAATGGAATAGGAAGCAATACATTAAAATCTTTAAATCCCGTAATAACTTTTGACTCTGGAGCAGCAGGAACCACATCTCCATTTTTAGCTATACGTTCTTTCAAGGTATTTGTACGAACCAAAGTCATACGTCTATTCTCTTCACCAATCAATTCACGAGCACGTTCATCCAGAATAAAGTCAATATCAATTTGGTTTTCAGAAACTTTACCAGCATTAGGATTGCCTGAACTTGCACGATATTCCTTGAATGCACGATCACGCAATTTATTAATATCATCCGCAGCACCAGTTAAATTTCCTTGACGGAAACGTGCTTCTGCTCGTAACAAATAAGTCTCTCCCAAGCGCATTACAGGCCAATCTTTTACTCCTGCATAACCAAAATCATCCGTTTCATCATAACAGCCCCATTTAGTTGTATGCGGGAAGTAAACATTTAAAGAGTCACTTGGACCAGGAATAACTTGATCACCTGTACGAACAACCTTAGTTGATACTATATCAGGATTACTAATTTTCTGACCATCAACTTCTATTTCTTTCGGGATACTATAACCATTCGCATCTAAATACAAAGTTTCTTCATAACCCGGCCTATTATACCATAACACGCGACGAATATTAAAGTTAGAGTTACGAATATCTCCTTTTTCATATAACCCATACTTCATGAAGTTACTTAAACGCAAACGGCCATTTCCACGACCACCAATAGAATCGGCATTCTGCATTCCTGCATACTTATGGAAAGCAGGAGTCCAAACACGACGATGCTGTGGGTTATCAATTGTACCTCCAGTTACATTTCTATTATATTCCATTTCAAAAGTCCAAATTGCTTCTGTATTGCCTTCTGAACGGCGTTGATTATGCCAACGGAACATATCATGATAATAATCTCCTGCCTCACTTAAATACTTACCATATCGTGCTTCGATCAAGCGATAGGATGCATTAGCAATAATTGGGTCCAACGATTTTTCCGCTTTTTCAAAGAAAGAAGCATCTCTCATACCCATACGCAAATAGGCCTCTCCAGCTAACTGACGAGCGAAATCTTTATTAGCACGACTTTCTGTCACAGCTTTACCCATATCAGGTAAATTAGTCATCGCATACTGCAAATCACTATCTATTAACTCATCTACTTTAGCTACCTTTTCACGCGTATAATCAGTCTTTGGTATATTTGTTGTTTCTGTAACCAAAGGCACGTCTCCCCAAAGAGTCACTAATGTATTATAAGCATATGCCCGGAAAAACTTTGCTTCTGCAATTTTTGCCTTATCACCGTTTTCCCCCAGCATCTCAATTATTTGATTTGCTTCATTAATAAATTCATAACATTTCTCCCACAACCATGACACTCCTGCATTTTCATCTGTTAATTGTGCATATTGATAAAATGGCGTTTCTACTCCTTCCACATCACCAGCAGACGCAACATCGGTACCAATCTGAAAACAACTCAAAAAACCTTGACGTCCAGAATATCCCCACAAGCTAGCATACGTATAATATAATCCTACCAAACGATTATCTACACTAGCTCCTTCAGGAGAATATTTTGAATACATTTCTTCATCCAAAAAACTGTCACTACAAGACATTGTTCCCATCGACAAAACTGACACTGCCAGCGTGCCGAATAATATATTTTTCAATTTCATATTTATTAAGATTAGAAGGTTACATTAATACCAAATACGTAACTCTTTGTCATTGGGTAGTTACTAGAATCATAAACAGTCTCACCACGAGTTGCATCCCATGAGCTACTACCACGAGCTATCTGACGAGACTCTGGATCCCAACCAATCCATTTTGTAAAAGTAAACAGATTTCTTCCGCTAGCATACACAGTCAATCCTCCAATTCCCATTTTTTTAATGAGCTGTGCGGGGAAGTTATAACTTAATGTTACATCCTTTATACGTGTATAATTAGCTTTGCAAGGGAAACCATAACCATGAGGATTTGAGTTCTTGCTTAAAGAACGCCATTCATTACTTTTATTTTCAGGTGTCCAATAACCAATCTCAGTTGCAGTATTTCGACGTCCCATTTCATCGCCAGCCATACCAATCAACGTATTATTTTTCATGACTCCCTGAACTGTTTGTATGAATACACTTAAAGTTAAATCCTTCCATGTAAATGTATTAGTCAATCCACCAATCCATTTTGGAGTAGTCTGTCCTAAGACTGAACGGTCATCATCTGTAATCTTACCATCTTTATTTAAATCCAACAGCTTCAAATCTCCAGCTTTAGCCACCGGATCCCACTTCAGGTGTTCTCCTGCAGCAATTTCCTCTTCTTGCCAGATACCAACTTTAGTAAAATCATAAATTACTCCAATAGGTTGTCCAATAAACCAACGGTTAGCGATATCATCTTTTCCGTCACCATACAAATCCTTGATTTCATTCTTATTCCAAGAAAATACTAAATTAGTACTCCAAGTAAAATCTTTTGTAACAATATTACGAGAATTCAATGTCAGCTCAATACCTTTGTTAGCTGTTTCACCCATATTGGCATATACCTTATTAAATCCACTAACCGTAGGGAGGTTACGCTGCATCAACAAATCGGTAGTCCGAGAAAAATAAACATCCAAATTACCAGTCAAGCGATTATTCCAAAGTCCAAAATCCAATCCGACATTAAATGTCTTAGTTGTTTCCCAACTCAAATCTGCGTTTCCCATAAATTCATCAGGATATAATGCAAGATTAGCACTACCTCCCATAGTCAGCATATTATTTACCATCTTCATACGTGAATAATACACGCCAATAGCTTCATTTCCTGATTTACCATACGAAAGACGAAGTTTCAAATTGTTTAACCAATTTTGTGCAGGCTGCATAAACTCTTCGTTTGTTACATTCCATCCCAAAGCCACTGACGGAAATACTCCATATTTATTATTATCTCCAAAAACAGAAGATCCATCACGACGAACTGTGGCTGTAAACAAATAACGACTATCGTAAGAATAATTCAAACGCCCCATCTGAGAAACAGTTGTATACAACTCCGTATAAGAAGCAACCGTAGGAGTTGAAGCACTGCCTATATTATGCCATGTTTGATCATCACTAGGGAAATTCGTTGCTTTAGCCTGAGCCCACTGATACTTTTTACGAGAAGCTGCATACAATCCTGTCAAATCAAAATGATGCTTATTAAAATCACGTGCATATGTCACGATATTTTCAATCGTATAACTTTGAGTTTCTTCATTCTTAATTTCAGCAGAACCAGTATTATTATTTACAGACTTTCCCTCATAATTATTATACCGTTTAGGCATATACGCAAACCCAGCATTCAATTTATACTTCAATCCTTTAAGAGGAGCCCACAGTTTCTCAAAATCTAAATCAGCATATCCATTCAAGTTAATATTCCACTGACGACGTTCTGGAGAAGTTGTAGTCCACATCAACGGGTTTGTAAATAAACTTTCAGAATACATCGGATAAATGCAATATGAGCCATCATCCTCATATACTTTTCCATAAGGGCTCATAGCTTCTGCCATCAACAAGCTGGCACGTCCTCCATCCCGATTATGAGATACAATATAAGAATTAGTTCCTACCTTCAAATAATTAGTAACATTTACATCTATATTTGTACGGATAGAATATCGCTTATAATTAAACCCTTTGATAATACCTTTCTGACTCATATAGTCAGCAGAGATATAATATTGCACATTTTCAGCTCCACCACCTACGCTAATGTTATGATCCTGAATAATACCTGTCTGAGATACGGCATCAATCCAATCTGTCTCATATCCATTCTCATAGTTCTCCACTTCATTCTGATTTTTTACAAAACCATTGAACAGGGTTTCTCCTGGATTTTGTGCAACATAGTCTTTATATCTCTGTAAAATCTGAGCGCCATCACCGAATTTCAACTTATGTGAAAAATCTTCAAAACCGACATAACCACTATAACGAATATTAGGCTTGCCAGATTTACCACGTTTAGTTGTTATCAAAATAACACCATTTGCTCCGTTTGTACCATAAATAGCTGTAGCTGAAGCATCTTTCAGAATTTCCATTGATTCAATATCATTCGGATTAATATCATTCAATGTTCCACCTGACTTACTAATAGGCACACCATCTACCACAATATAAGGACCTGAATTGGCATTAATGGAGTTTTGCCCACGAACCAATGCATCCGGAGCATCACCAGGAATAGAAGATGTCTGTGTAATAGTTACGCCTGCGGTAGCTCCTTGAATAGCCTGCAACACATTTGTAACCGGCAATTTAGATAAACGATCTTTAGGTACAGAAGTTACAGAACCTGTTACATCCGACTTTTTCTGGACACCGTATCCTACCACAACCACTTCATCCAAAGTTTCAGTATCTTCCTGCAAAGTTACTCCCATATTAGGACTAGCTTTCGTTTCCAATGTCTTATAGCCAATATAAGAAATCTGCAACACTGCATTAGAAGATACCGATAATGTAAATTTACCATCCAAATCAGTAATAGTACCATTGGTTGTACCTTTTTCCAATACACTGGCACCAATGATAGGTTCCCCACTTGAGTCTTTCACAATACCAGATACAGTTTGTTTCTGCTGTACATTCTGAACAGAATAGTTTTCACTTTCCGCCATCACAGCCAACGGATGGGTTGCTATAAAACCCGAACAAAGCAGTAAGGCAAACAAAGCCTTTCGATTGTTTTTAAACGAATCTACTTTCATGTTTTTCTACATTTTAATTAGACTATTTAAGGATGTTTCAAGTTTCTATAGTTTAGAAACCGAAACCTTCTATAACTTTAGTTTCCATTTTCTGTTTGCAAATTTATGTAATCATATATAAAAGAAAAGATAAAAAATAAGCAACGAAAGAAGAAAATTAAGCATTCTTTAATTGCTCAATATTCTTCATCAAGTCAAAGAAGAGAGAATTTGTATGATAAAAAATTCGTCAAGCCACAAAAAATTCGTCTGTTTTCAACTTCCTAATATATTTTCAATAATCAAACAAGCCTGAATATGGACTTTATTGTATTTTTGTATAAAAACCACAAACCATGAGAAACTATATTGTTATTTTTCTTCTTTTCTTCGGATGGTGTCTTTTAAGCTTTTCACAATCCCCATATATATTTAAACGATTAACTATGGCTGACGGTATGGTCAGTAATTATATTGTTGATATTATTCAAGACAAGCAAGGATATATATGGATGGCTTCAGAATCCGGGTTATGTAAATTTGACGGGAAAGATTTTACAATATACAATATAGGAAATTCCGCTATTGGAAGCAATGCACACAGTGCATTATACTACAATGAAGCAGACAACACAGTATGGGTAGGAACTCAGCGTGACGGAATCAGTATTTTTGATAACAAAACACAAACCTTCATTACAAACGGAGTGCCTGGCATGATTACCAGAGACATTACCAATTTAAGTCCAGCTGCCGACGGAGGAATCTGGATTACTCATTATCATTTAGGTATAGACTACTACAGCAACAAAACAAAAGAAATCACTCATTATAGAGCAAAAGATATTAAAGGTTTATCAGGAAACTTTTGGTGTGCAACTGATGATGGAAAAGGTCATCTCTATGTGGGACTTCATAAAGGAGGATTAGCCGTTATAGACATACAGAAAAGAACGGCAAAAGTTTATCAACACAATCCTGAAGACCCGCATAGTTTACCCAACAATACGGTTCGCTGTATATTCATTAGCCAAACCAATGCTATTTGGATTGGAACGGATAAAGGGCTGGCTTTATTCAATCCCCATAAAGAACAATTCATTAATTTTCAAAATCAGCAGGAAAACCCCTACTCTCTTTTATCCAATCAAATCAACGATATAGGTGAAAGTAAAGATGGTAAATTATGGGTATGTGCCCACATGGGAGGAGTAAGTATACTTGACTTAAATGATAATGTGTTTACAAGCCCCGAAAATATGCATTTTCAAAACATACAAGTCACCAATGACTTACATGGCATATCATCTCCGAACGCTAGGTGTTTTCTACAAGATTCTTTCGGCAATATTTGGCTAGGGAATTATCGAGGAGGAGTGGATTTTCTCAGCTATAACCAACCCGTATTTCAAACATTAGCTTATAATATGCTAAAAGACGGTGCATTAACAGACAAACAAGTATGGGGACTTGCCATTGATAATAAATCACGTATCTGGTTAGGAGGAGAAAATGAAATCGCAATATTCAGCCCCGACATGAAACTTCAAAAAATCCTGTCACTGGTCGGCAAAGCTAATCCACACACACATGCCTCTGTCATATTTAAAGATAAAAAAGGTATTATCTGGCTGGGACTATATAAAGATGGAATTTTGACTTGTGATCCACAGACAGAAAAAATTACCCGGATTGAACTAGAGGACAAGAGTGCTGACATTTGCTGTTTTTTTGAGGAAAACAATAAAATATGGATTGGTACCCAAAATGGATTGTATTCCTGGGAGAATGGGAAAATAATCGAAGAAAAAGAAATAAACAAACAACTCCCAGACATTATGATACACGGTATCCAACGGGACCGTCAAGGGAAATTATGGTTAGGTACATTCGGTAAAGGACTTAATGTATTTTCTCCAGAAGGAAAAAGAATTATGCACTTCGATACCTCCAATGGAATGAAGTCAAATGCAGTCAACTCATTGTATATGGATTCAAAAGGAAGACTATGGGTAGCTACACGTGCAGGCATCGTCCACATCAATGATACGAGCAATCCTAAACTTGAAATATACAATCACAAGCAAGGACTAATCGATGAAAATGTCAGAAGTATCATAGAAGATAAAAAAGGAAATATTTGGCTCAGTACAAACGGAGGAATTGCCCAATGGAAAAGTGAAGCTTCAGGTCGGTTTCGCCTGCATCAATGCGTTCCTGAATCTTCTCGTTCTCGATCATCACATCGCGGCGGTTGACAACGCTGCCCATGATGAACTCGCTGGAACCTGCATCGTCAATGCGAACCTTACGCATCATCTGGCGGACGATAACTTCGATATGCTTATCGTTGATTTCAACGCCCTGCAGACGGTAAACCTTCTGGACTTCGCTGATCAGGTAGTTCTGGGTAGCAATGCGGCCCTTGACAGCCAGGATATCCTGCGGATAAGCATGGCCTTCGGTCAACAGTGCGCCCTTGACGATCACATCGCCCTCCATCACCTTCAGGCGGTGGCCGAACGGGATCAGGTAGCTCTTGGTAACCGGTGCGCCGTTATCGTCAACACCGGTCACTTCAACGTGGCGGCTCTTCTTGGTATCGTCAATATGGACGGTACCGGCGATCTCGGACATGATAGCCATTGCCTTCGGGCGGCGGCTCTCGAACAGTTCTTCAACACGCGGAAGACCCTGAGTAATATCTTCAGCAGATGCGATACCGCCAGTATGGAAGGTACGCATGGTCAGCTGAGTACCGGGCTCACCGATGGACTGTGCCGCAATGATACCAACGGATTCACCGACCTTAACGCACTGGCCGTTGGACATGTTGGAGCCGTAGCAGCGGGCACAGACGCCAACGTGAGCACGGCAGGTCATCACGCTGCGGATCTCCAGCTCGGTAATACCGGCAGCTTTGATCTTTTCAGCGTCGAACATATCCATCATCTTGTCCTTGGACACAATGAGTTCGCCGGTCTTGGGATCCTTCACGTCATGCAGAGCATAACGGCCAATCAGACGCTCGGAGAAGCTTTCGATGGTAGCGTTGCCTTCGCTGATCTCGCTGACGAGGATACCCTCGGTAGCGTGGCAGTCTTCCTCGCGGATGATGACTTCCTGAGAAACGTCAACCAGACGGCGGGTCAGGTAGCCAGAGTCAGCAGTACGCAGTGCGGTATCGGTCAAACCTTTACGAGCGCCT
>ENA-USZI01002284-USZI01002284.1-human-gut-metagenome-genome-assembly--contig:-NODE-2284-length-11453-cov-10.981540_pt1 | contig 11453 bp, 14 predicted proteins | sample MGYA00250042_ERZ773532 | MGnify/ENA primary metagenome ERZ773532 (study PRJEB29103, sample SAMN06112036) | human gut metagenome | biome: human gut; feature: ankylosing spondylitis patient; material... | reverse complement strand
AGAAAACTGCCCTGAACATGGCTAAATTCATCCAGAATCAGTCTCTGCTCCTGCTGGAGAAGCTTAACGAGCTTGATCTCGATGCGGAGGCTGACCTTTGTGAGAAACTCCACGATGATGCGGAGCATCTTTTCCGTACACTGTCCCTCCGACTGGATGCACTACAGGAGGGTGACTGATGGCGAAAGTGTCGATCAGTGAGGCAGCACGCCTGACGGGTAAGAGCAGGACAACCCTGCACAGGTTAATTAAAGCCGGTGAGCTGTCCACCTGTCGGGGTGAACGGAATGCGAAAATGCTCGAGACTTCAGAGCTTTTGCGGGTGTTTGGTGCCTTTGCGCCTGTACCCGTTGAACAGAGGGGTGAACAGGTCAGTGGACAGCGTGACACAGTCACTTCTGACCATAATGAACAGGTCATTCATACTCTGAAACAGGAAATTGAACACCTGAACACACTTCTTGCCTCAAAAGATTCACATATCGACAGTCTGAAACAGGCGATGTTGTTGCTGGAGAACCGGGAAGATCAGCGGCAGAACACGACCCGGCCCCGTGCCTGGTGGCGTTTCTGGCAGTCCTGAAATGCCTCAGTGTTTTTGCCCTGCTGTTCCGCCAGTGGCCTGGAGTTTTTCCAGTTTCCGTCTGCGCCGTTCCGCCGTCGCGCAGGCATTTCTCCGTCTTTCCTCTGCTTTCTCTGCTTCCAGACGGGCCAGCTCGGTGTTATGCCGCTCCCCGGCCACATATTTCCGGGCCTTCTCCAGGGTTGTTTCCAGCGCCAGCTCCTTTTTCTGCAGGATGGATTCACGCTGATTCAGTGCCTCCCTCTGTTCTTCCAGCTCCTTTCTGGCTTCTTTCCGGGCATTCTGCACCGCCTGAAGCAAGAGGCTTTCTTTTTGCGCAAATGCTTCCCGCAGTACATCCTCAGCACCTCTGTAGTGGCTTCGCAGGGCCGCTGTCTCCAGGTTGTGATTCTGAATAAGGGTATTTTGTCTGGCTCTGTGAGCCTCTTCTGCCTCCCTCAGTGCCTGCTGATATCCGCTTATCTCGCGCTGTATCCGGCGGGACTCTGAGCCTCTGAAAAACAAAATGAACAGCCACAGCGAGAACGCTGTGGCTGCGATCCCCGTTGCCAGGATAGCGGGACCGAGTTCGGTGACCGCCTTCCAGCCAGTAAACGCCTCAGGATTGCTGACGTCCGGATAGTAAACGCCATAGTGATTCAGCTCATACAGGGCGTACGCGACGGCGAAAACACCGGTACACAATAAAATAAACGTTCTTGTCATCGCAGGTATGTCTCCGTGATTTCCGGACGAAAATGGCCCATTTCCTGGCTGACGGTGCGCAGGGCCATATCACGAACCAGACCGAGTTTTTGCAGCTCCTGCATCCGTTGCTGGGCGTAGCTGTGACGCACGCCGTGTGCCCCCCGTGACCAGCCCAGGGTACGCATGGAGGCGGCACTGAAAGCGTTCGACCAGCGCTGTCCTCCGCCAATGGCGTACTGACTCTGGTAAAACACGCCGCGATCGGTCACCCGGACCGGGCTCGCCAGCCTGACATGCTCCAGACGCTCAGCCAGCCGTGACGGCAGCAGAACTTCCCTGACCAGGCCGCCTTTGCCCTGAACGGTGTAAATCACACCCTCCCGACCGGCAAATTTACTGTCCGCTGCCGGACGGGGATCCGGTGCACGCTCCTGGCGGGGCGCGAGGGTCAGCAGTTCATGGGCGCGTAATCCGGCGGCCAGAGCAATCGCGGTGGCCAGGGCGTTGGCGGGCTGCTGTGCAGCGGCAATCAGGGCCACCTGGTCCGGGCTGTAGGCCCGGCTGCTCAGGATCTGTGCCTGCTCCGATTTCACCACCGGCAGGTGTTCGCCGGCAGGGAGGGCCTGCGTCACGTGGATCATCATGGCCTGGATGGCCTGGCGTTCCATATCGAGCGTTTTCTGGCCGACCTGCTCCCCGCGCTGCTCCAGGTAGGTGATGGCCTGCGCCGGTGTCAGTGTGCGTAAATCGCCGTGATTAATCCGGTTGGCTTTCATCCATTCTGCGACGCGGGTCAGGCCCTGCTCGTAATTCCGGACCGTACCGACAGAGCGAAGAATATCGCCCTGGAGGATTTTTATCACGCCCGTCGCCTGGCGGGCAGCGCTGGCGAATTTAGCCATTTTTTTCCAGCCAGCGGGTAACCGTGGACAACACCACTTTGATTCTCCGGGCCCGGAGCCAGCGTTGCAGCTCCGCTGCACTGGCCCCGGCCTGGTACAGGCTCAGCAGTTCGCCGGTATAGCGGTCAAGGCGGGAGGGACGGTAGCGGACCTGGCGGATACGGCGGGTCTGCGCCTGCAGGGCGGCCAGTTCGGCGGCGGTATCAAATTCCACAGGAACTCCGGTGTTGAGTTGTAAGAACGCCAGTGGAAATCCACTGCGGCCTGCGCCGATCGCCCTCGTTTAAACCGTAACGTGGTTAAGCCCGGACTGCTCGCGGCTGTAAAAACGTCCCTTAAGCCAGGGAATGGCCTGACCTGATTGCCGGTCTCGCAGATTTTGGCTGTTTTCTCAGGATTCTCGGATTGGGCTGTCCGGTACAGTATCCCCGGGGGGACCCGGCTGTTTTACCTGCTGCCGGTAGGCAGGTGCGCGTCAGAGTGCGCGGGCTCATGGTTTGACTAAATACTAGCCAGGTTTTTCGTGCGTGTGAATGTTGTTTTTTAAATGTTGCGTCTGACTCCGCTCAATAGCGACACCCGCTATGTACAGGCGCATTTTATGCGTCGTACATAGCGGGTGTCGCAGGTGCTGATTTGGCGGAATAAAGAACGCCGGGACTGACCGCCCCGGACCCCGCCAACGGTGACCGGACAGACAAAAAATTTGCCTGCCCGGTCACCGTTTTCACGCCAGGATGACCGTCGTGATGCCAGGATGGTGTCACAGAGAAAGCGGAGAGACAGAATGAAGCTGATTACGGTGGCTGAATCCGTGGTGAACGCGATAGTGGAATACCACGCACAGGGCAGTGAGGAGGCGCATGCAGAGGGAAACAGGATGTTCCTGCGTTATCTGCGCGAGTTAACGGGAACACAGCGTGTGGCGGTTGAGGTGGCCCGGAAATATTTTTCTCCGGTGAGGGGCTGATATGAGCTATCTTTTTCTTGTCGCCGGCACCGCACCAGGTGCGACGGTCCTTTTACAGCGTTGTCCTCATTTGACGGGCCTGGATGGCCCGTTCTTTTATGCTTTTAACGTCCGGGGCCCTTTTCTCGGCCGAAATCACCGGCTATGCGGTGGTGTGAATAGTCATGCATATGCGTAAAATAAATCAGGCGCGTTTCTGGCGGTTTTCGGTGTACTTGCCACCACCTTTTGCCCGTTAACCACCAGAAACGCCCTGAGGCCGTTTTCGCGGTGCGTACAATTAAAATGTTATGTTAAATGTCTGCTGAATGGTTTTTAGGATTTTCCTAACATATGATAGAATAAAAAAACCATATGTTAATATATTGTATTTTTTCAATGAAAATCTCAAAGATATCTGACGAACATTTTTCTAATTACAACATGTTGCCGAATGGTAATGAAGAAATTGACCTTTTTGACTTGATTAGAGTTTTATGGGCAGCAAAAATAAAAATTGTTGGGGTGATTCTATTTTTTGCTTGTATTGGCTTTCTTGTTTCTTTTGTTTTGCCACAAAAATGGACTAGTTCTGCTGTGGTTACTCCTGCTGAGTCTGTTCAATGGAGTGAATTAAATAAGGAGCTTTCCAAGCTTCATGTTCTGGGAGTGGATTTTGATATCAATCGTGATAGCGCATTTGCTCTGTTTATTAAGAAATTTCAGTCCGTTAATTCGTTGAATGAGTATATGAGATCATCTCCTTATGTTATGGAGATAATTAAAAAGAAGAACATTAGCGCTCTCGAACTGCATCGTGCAATTGTTGGGTTGAGTGAAAATATGAAGTCGGTTGATGATAATGCCAGTAAGAAAAACGACAAGTCATCATTGTATGTATCATGGACTCTGAGTTTTACTGCTCCAACAAGTAAAGAAGCTCACGATGTGTTGTCTGGGTATATTAATTATGTTTCTTCCCTTGTTGTAAGGGATTTGATGGAAGATATAAGAAATGAACTAGAAGTTAAAACTAATGTTGAAAAAGAAATTCTTGCACTGGATGAGATAAAAATTAGAAACCAGCTGAATGCAGATATTCGACGCCTCAATTATTCACTGGAGGTTGCTAATGCGGCTGGAATAAAAAAACCTGTATACAGCAATGGTCAGATTATGAAGGATGATCCAGATTTTCCTGTGGCTCTCGGTTCTGATGGTATAGCAACTAAATTGAACATCAAAAAATCAATCAAGGATGTTTCGGAATTGAGTGGGGAGTTGCGAAATCGTCAATATGTTGTGAATCAATTGGTTGTGGCGAAAGTGGGGGATGTTGATTTTATGCCGTTTCAGTATCAATTGAGCCCAACGTTACCGGTCAGAAAGGATGGGCCAAGTAATGCCATAATTGTAATTCTTTCTTCTGTCATTGGAGGGATGCTTGCATGTGGCTATATACTTTTACGTCATGCCATGGAGGCCAGAAAGATGAGTGTGATTGAGTAAAAGTTGTGCTGATGCATCATTTTATAAGCAACTTTTATAAAAAGTTCAAAGGATCTTCTTGAGATCATTCCCTTACAGCCGTAGTCTTCTACTCTAGAAAACGAAAAAACCACCTGGGGAGGTGGTTTTTCGAAGGTTCAGTAAGTTGGGGAACTTCTGAACCGTGGTAACAGTCTTGTGCGAGACATGTCACCAAATCTGTCCTTCTAGTGTAGCCTCAGTAAGGCTGCCACTTCAAGAACTCTCAATACATCTCTCGCACATCCTGTTTACCAGTGGCCGCTGCCAATGGCGTTAAGTCGTGTCTTACCGGGTTGGACTCAAGACGATAGTTACCGGATAAGGCGCAGCGGTCGGGCTGAACGGGGGGTTCGTGCACACAGCCCAGCTTGGAGCGAACGACCTACACCGAACTGAGATACCAACAGCGTGAGCTATGAGAAAGCGCCACGCTTCCCGAAGGGAGAAAGGCGGACAGGTATCTGGTAAGCGGCAGGGTCGGAACAGGAGAGCGCACGAGGGAGCGACCAGGGGGAAACGCCTGGTATCTTTATAGTCCTGTCGGGTTTCGCCACCACTGATTTGAGCGTCAGATTCTGTGATGCTTGTCAGGGGGGCGGAGCCTATGGAAAAACGCCCCGGCGGGGCGTGGCCTTTTCGCCCTTGTCCTTAGCTTTCGTTATGCTTACCGTTACGTTATCTGCTTATCCTCCCTCCGCTCGCCGCAGACTCATGACCGAACGGAGTGAGCGAATGAGCGAGGAAGCGGAAAACCATCAGAACGTACAGTAAGCACTTTCGCGCCGGGGCCTTCATGAACAAACAACAAAAGACTGCCGTTAACATGGCTAAATTCATCCAGGATCAGTCCCTGCTTCTTCTGGACAGGCTTAATGAGCTGGATCTGGATCATGAGGCTGATTTCTGCGAGAAACTCCATGAGGATGCGGAACGCCTTTACCGAAGCCTGTCAGCGCGCCTGAATGAGCAGCAGGACGGTGCGTAATGGCTCCGTTCTGGGTATTACCGGAGTAATACCGGCATCGCCTTAATTTTCATTGTCTTAGCGCTTAACATTATTACCCCGGTAATACCCACAATCCCTGTATTTTTTCTTTTTTATTTATTTTTCATGAAGTTGCGATGAAAATCGCAGCTGCGTTAGGTGTATGTCATTTTTTAGTATATAAAACGACCACTCCCGAGTGCTGGCGCCGCAGGTTAAGGATGATTCTGGCTAAAAAGCGTCCTTTTCCGGGAAAGGGTCATGCTCGTATGACCCTATGGGTTCAGCGACTACACATAAACTACAAAATTGCATCTGCTTTTACCCCAGAACGCGGGTGTACAACAGAATTACATCAAAAGTACATCAAAATTACATCACTTTTACGTCAGATCGCGGGTGTACAACAGAATTACATCAAAAGTACATCACTTTTACATCATTTTTACGTCAGATCTGACCTCTGAGCTATTCGTACATCCGCCCCCTCTTCCTGGGCCTCCTGCACGTGCTGAAAATGGTTTTTCCGGCTGTGCCGGCAACGCCTCACGGCCACGCAATAAATTGCGTCCCCGTTCACCGTTTTCGGGTAAGAAGAACATCGGAAACAGGACTTACCCCGGCTGAATGGCGTGAATTTCCGCGCTATGCACTTGCGCGCATACTCATGCATGCCGTAAAAACAGAGCCTGCGCGTTTCTGGCGGGTTTTCGGGTGGTTTGTTGCCTGTTTTACCGGTTTCCCGTCAGAAACGCCCTGAGGGCCTCTCAGGCGGTGCACGCAACGGATGTTATGGTAAATACAAGCGAATCTCTAGCCATATAAACTGATAGTTCTATTATTCGGCAGATGAAAAAATCTGTTATGATCGCGAGATTATACTGAGTTATTGATTAATTATATCGGGTATTAAAAATGGACTTGTGTAATTTTAAATTCATTACTGAAGATGCAATAATAAGAAGGCGTTACTGGATTGATGAAATAGTAAAACTAAGTGGTCACTTTGTTAACGACTCAAGCAGAGTTGAAAATGAAATAATAGATGAGGTTAAGAAATCTGGAAGTCAAGCATTACTAGACCACCTTAGGTTATGCACAGCAATACCTGAGTCATATGATCATGATTCAAGTGAAGAAAAACTGTACTCAAAGTATACAGATGCACTGATATCAGAATGTTTTAAATATTTAGGGTTAAATAGTATTGTTTTGACTGAAAGGGCAGATGCGGCTGATGTTGAGGTTGTTTGCGATAGCTATTCATTTGTGGCAGATGCCAAAGTATTTCGCTTGAGTAGAACTGCAAAAAATCAAAAAGACTTTAAAGTTCAGGCTATGGATGGTTGGAGAAATACCAAAGACTTTGCAATGGTTGTATGTCCAATATATCAGTTGCCAACAAAATCAAGTCAAATATATCAGCAAGCTATATTGCGAAATGTTTGTGTTTTTACATATACACACCTGGCCGTTCTCATAAGATATTCAGCTATAGCAACAACTGAAGATAGTAAAAACCTTCTTGGTGAAATATTTAAATCTGTATCTTTACTCAACCCTAGCAAAGATAGTGTGCAATATTGGGTGAATATAAATAGAACAATGTTAAGCTATGATAGTAGGATAGCTGAGCTTTGGAGTGATGAAAAATCAGCCACAACTGAGGGTATTGCCGTTTCAAAAAAAATGGCTATAGAATTTCTATCTTCTGAACGTACAAGGATGCTAATGATGACCAAGGATGAGGCTGTCAGTGCGTTGATAAAAATGCATAAAATAGACAGTAGGATAGACCAAATAAATAAAGTGACAGATAATAATATACTGTCACTTAAGTAGTTATTTATCTTCTAATCTTTTTTTGCTTATTTCTACATATGCTGGGTTAAACTCGAAGCCTATATAGTTTCTGCCCAGCTCTTTTGCTGCCACAAGAGTTGAACCGCTACCACTAAATGGATCTATCACTAGCTGTCCTTCTTGAGTAGTTAGTTCTATTAGCGCTTTCATCAGCGAAACAGGCTTCTGCGTTGGATGTAATCCACCTTCATTTCTCTCAAAGCCAGCATGTATTACATTTTCAGGTTTTCCATTTCTTGCTGTGAACGCATCTTGGTTATATGCTCCAACACCATGCAATAGAACGTTATCAGCAATAGTCCCTCCTATTTTGTAGGGTTTTGAAAACCATAGTATGGGCTCAAATGTTGGCTGTAAGTTTCCAACCCTCCAGCCGTCCCATTTTTCTTTGTTATATTGGTCTCCACGCCTTTCATATACGCAGCTTAGCCTTTGTGCACGATGAGGAGCTTTTGTTCGCATCCAGGCGATTATATCTCTGAGGTTAAATCCAGCATTTTCCATTGCGCAAATACATCTGTGTGAAAATCTCCTACCAGCGAAAATGATTGCACTAGCTCCTGGTTTTAAGGTCCGATACCATTCGCTCGCCCACTCTTCACACCATTGTTGATACTCTAAAGGTATTTTTCTATCTGCATCAGACCAGCCATTTATAGGCTTTCCTCTTTTTTTGAAAATGGCCCCAGCTGATTTTTGTGCGGGGCTTGAACCTAGGTAGGCATTGTTCGAGTTTTTATGAAGTACATCCCAATCATCAGCTCCTATTCCGTAAGGAATATCACTCAGTATTAAGTGAGCGGATTGAGTTTGTACTTTTTTTATTAGCTCGATAGAGTCACCATTTGTTACGGAGTTGTTTTCTATCTCGTCAAATAATGGGATTTTTTTTAACATTCAACACCTTACCAATGGTTTATTCACTTCATTATAACTACCAAAGTTATCTTGACGCAGGATAACCTTTCGTCGTAGCCTTTTGAAAAGAAAAAACCGCCTGGGGAGGCGGCTTTTTCAGGGTTCAGTTAGTTGGGGAACTTCTGAACCGTGGTAACTGGCTTTCACGGAGCGCAGTGACCTAATTTGTCCTTCCAGTGTAGCTGTAGTAAGCCGCTCACTTCAAGAACTCTATTACACTTAACGCTTCGCTCCGTAAATCAGTTACCAATGGCTGCTGCCAGTGGCGTTTTATCGTGTCTTTCCGGGTTGGACTCAAGACGATAGTTACCGGACAAGGCGCAGCAGTCGGACTGAACGGGGGGTTCGTGCATACAGTCCAGCTTGGAGCGAACTGCCTACCCGGAACTGAGTGTCAGGCGTGGAATGAGACAAACGCGGCCATAACAGCGGAATGACACCGGTAAACCGAAAGGCAGGAACAGGAGAGCGCACGAGGGAGCTACCAGGGGGAAACGCCTGGGATCTTTATAGTCCTGTCGGGTTTCGCCGCCACTGATTTGAGCGTCAGATTTCGTGATGCTTGTCAGGGGGGCGGAGCCTATGGAAAAACGGCAGCGCCGTATCCTTTTTTTGCCCTGCTTGTCATGCCGTATGCCTTTGCTCTTATCCGTGTGCAGGTAACGCCCGCCGCAGCCGAACGGCAGGAGCGGCAGCGACCGAGTGAGCGAGGAGGCGTCATATCACCGTAACCTCCATTTTCTCCTGTACGCCCTGCAGCTGCATTTTTCCCCTGCCACATGAAGCACTTTTATTAAGTGTTACTCCGCCGTAACATATTGAGCCAGTATACACTCCGCTAGCGCTACGTGACTGGTTCAGGGCTGCGCCCCGAAACCCGCCAAAAGCCTGACGCGCCTGCGGCTTGTCCAACCCCGCGCCGACCGGGAAAGGCTTTCCCGCCCGTCCCGGCGTTATCAGGAGGCCGGTTTGTCAGAGAAACGGAACAAGATGCTCACCATGTGGGTGACGGAGGACGAGCACCGGCGGCTGCTTGAGCGCTGTGACGGCAGGCCGCTGGCGGCCTGGATGCGGCAGACCTGCCTGGACGAAAAGCCTGCGCGCACCGGAAAGCTCCCCTCAATCTCGCCGGCGCTGCTGCGCCAGCTTGCCGGCATGGGCAATAACCTGAACCAGATAGCCCGCCGTGTTAACGCCGGCGGCGGCACCGGCCATGACAGGGTACAGATTGTGGCGGCGCTGATGGCCATCGATGCCGGACTTGAGCGGCTGCGGCACGCCGTTCTTGAGAAAGGAACGGACGATGATCGTTAAATTTCATCCACGCGGTCGCGGCGGTGGCGCCGGGCCGGTGGACTATCTGCTGGGTAAAGACCGGCAGCGTGAAGGTGCCAGCGTCCTGCAGGGGAAGCCGGAAGAAGTCCGGGAGCTGATTGACGCGTCGCCTTACGTGAAGAAATACACATCCGGCGTCCTGTCGTTTGCGGAGGCCGATCTGCCTCCCGGCCAGCGGGAAAAACTGATGGCCAGCTTCGAGCGCGTTCTGATGCCCGGACTTGATAAAGATCAGTACAGCATTCTGTGGGTGGAGCACGCGGACAAGGGGCGTCTGGAGCTGAACTTTCTGATCCCCAATACCGAGCTGCTGACCGGCAGGCGGCTCCAGCCGTACTACGACCGCGCCGACCGGCCGCGTATCGATGCCTGGCAGACCATCGTGAACGGCAGACTGGGGCTGCACGACCCGAACGCACCGGAAAACCGCCGGGCGCTGGTCACGCCGTCCGGACTGCCGAAAACGAAGCAGGAGGCCGCAGAAGCCATCACGCGCGGACTGCTGACCCTTGCTTCGTCCGGGGAGCTGAAAAACCGTCAGGACGTCACTGAGGCGCTGGAACGGTCAGGTTTTGAGGTGGTGCGCACCACGAAAAGCAGTATCAGCATTGCCGACCCGGACGGGGGGCGAAACATCCGACTGAAGGGAGCCATCTATGAACAGTCTTTTAACGCTGGCGAAGGACTTAGAGCAGAAATCGAAAGCGCAGCAGCAGAGTACCGGCGAGATGCTGAAAGCCGCATTCAGCGAGCACGAGAAGTCTGTAAAAGCGGAACTGAGCGCAAGCGCGAAGAGAATCAGCGACGCCATCAGCGCCCACGAGCAGGGTATGACCGCGGCGATGCAGTCGAACCGGCTGAGCGTGCTGCGTATGGTCGGCCGGACGTGGCTGACCATCACCCTGGTCTCGGTACTGCTGATCGCCACGAGCGGGAGCATTCTGTGGTGGCAGGGGCAGCAGATCACCGGGAATTACCAGACTATCCGGGCGCAGGAGCGGACGCAGGCCATGCTGTCGGAGAAGAACCACGGCGTGCAGCTGTCGCTCTGCGGGGAGAAGAAACTGTCCTGCGTCAAAGTGAACCCGAAAGCGGGAGCTTATGGGGAGGAAGGGAACTGGATGGTACTGGAGAGGAAATAGCCCATGACGGAACTGGAAAAACAGTTGCTGACCGCATTAGAGCAGTTACATCAGGACTACTCGCAAAGGCTGGACGAGTGGGAGAGCGCCTTCGCGGAATGGCAGAAGATGTCTGGTCTTATGCAACGGGAGAACGCGGCGCTGAACGAGCGCGTCACGCGCTTGAGTCAGCAGGTGGCGAACTTGAGCAGGCAGTTACAGCGTTTGAGCCAGTAGTGCAGCGGCATGAAATGGCGGTGGCCGCCGAACGGGCATACGAGCAGAAACAGCATGAAAAAGAGCTGGCTGAAACCCGTTCCCGGCAGCGGAGCTATAACGGTCCGACGCTGGGCTGACTGCGCGCATCCAGTGACAAACCCCAAGAAGAAGGGCTCATAAATTTCCCGCTAAATACGGTCGTGATGTTTCCATCACAGCGTATACAACGGAGGGATTATGAGACTGTTTAACGTGATTGAGACGGTGCTGAACTGCCTGTACATGGCGCTGGAGATCTGGGACTGGCTGGAGAAGCATTTACCTGTTTTTAAGGCGTTCATCCGGATTCTGGCCTGAAATC
>ENA-USZI01002251-USZI01002251.1-human-gut-metagenome-genome-assembly--contig:-NODE-2251-length-11585-cov-15.048662_pt1 | contig 11585 bp, 10 predicted proteins | sample MGYA00250042_ERZ773532 | MGnify/ENA primary metagenome ERZ773532 (study PRJEB29103, sample SAMN06112036) | human gut metagenome | biome: human gut; feature: ankylosing spondylitis patient; material... | reverse complement strand
AGTGCAGGATGATGCACAAACAGATAGCTGGGATGCAACATATCTTGGATTTTCTTATGGCTCACCAGATGATACGGGTATTAACTTTATCTTAAGAACGGGTGCTACAAATAACTTTGGTCGTTTGAGTGATGAACAACTCGATGCTTATCTAGATGCCGGTATGTATACATCCGATAATGATGTATCTAAAGAGACTTATCATAATGCTTTAGTTCGTCAAAGTGAATTGTGTGGTTATTTACCCGTAGACTCTACTAAAACATATTGTTTAAGAAATAAGAATATCAAAGGAATGCATACAACATCTATTTATAACTGGGCTCAATCTATTGCGACAGCGTATATTGTAAATAAATAACGTATGATGTATCCTAATGGATATTAGGGCAAAGTAAAGTCCTTTACTAACTCATGTTGGTGCAGGATTTTCTTGTATGGGGAGAAATTTAATGCCTAGAGTTTAACTTTAATGAAATATAGGTTGTCATTTGAGCTGATTTTAGGTATTATAATTCTGCAGAAGTGTTTTTCTGATTTTGGAGGTCTTACTTATGGTCTTAAGAAGATTTACCACAATTGATAGAGAAGAATTGCTTTTTTAAGCGTGCCTACTATAGGTGCGCTTTTTTGTTTTGAAAGGAAGGTCATTTATGGAAACAAAGCGTGTTTTAATTGTGATGGGTTCTCGTTCAGACTTACCTAGTATGGAAGGCTGCATGAAACAATTAGACGATTTTCAAGTCGGATATGAAGTTCGTGTATTAAGTGCTCACCGTACGCCGGAAGCGGTTTTGGAATTGTCAAAGACAGCGTGCGAACGTGGAATTCAGGTTATTATTGCGGCAGCTGGAGGAGCAGCACATTTAGCTGGAGTTTTAGCTAGCTCTACACCGTTGCCAGTTATTGGAATCCCTATTCAGACATCTGCTTTAGGTGGATTGGATTCATTATTATCAACAGTACAAATGCCTCAAGGAGTTCCTGTTGCGACTGTCGCAATTGGTAAATCGGGGGCAAGAAATGCAGCTATCTTAGCTTGTCAGATGATTGGACTTAACGATAAGTCATTACAGGATAAGATTGTTGAATTTAAAAAAGAACAAGCACAAAAAGTATTAGAACAGTCAATTGTTGAATAAGGAGAAGGAAATGGATACTCGTATTTTTGTTCATAAAAAAGAACAGTTTCAGGTTAAAAGTGAATCATTAGCGGCTGAATTAAGACAATCTTTATCTTTAAAAGAAGATTTCATCCGTAAGTCAGCTCATTTTTCGCTTTATCCAGTGCGACGGTGACCTGACCGCCGTCCACCAGCGAACCAAACAGCAGTTCGTTGGCGAGCGGTTTTTTCAGGTTGTCCTGGATGACACGCGCCATCGGACGTGCGCCCATTGCCCGGTCGTAACCTTTCTCGGCCAGCCAGTTACGCGCTTCCTGGCTCACTTCCAGAGAAACACCTTTCTGATCCAGCTGAACCTGCAACTCGACGATGAATTTATCCACCACCTGATGGATCACGTCGGTTGACAGATGATCAAACCAGATAATGTTGTCGAGACGGTTACGGAATTCCGGTGTAAAGATCTTCTTGATCTCTTCCATCGCATCGGTGCTGTTATCCTGGTGGATAAGACCAATGGATTTACGCTCAGTTTCACGTACCCCGGCGTTGGTGGTCATCACCAGCACCACGTTACGGAAGTCCGCTTTGCGTCCGTTGTTATCGGTCAGCGTACCGTTGTCCATCACCTGCAACAGAATATTGAACACGTCCGGGTGCGCTTTCTCGATTTCGTCCAGCAGCAGCACCGCATGTGGATGCTTGATGACCGCATCAGTCAGCAAACCGCCCTGATCAAAACCAACGTATCCCGGAGGCGCACCAATCAGACGGCTGACGGTATGGCGTTCCATATACTCGGACATATCAAAGCGCAGAAGCTCAATGCCCAAAGCTTTCGAAAGCTGTACCGTCACCTCTGTTTTCCCGACCCCGGTAGGACCGGCAAACAGGAACGAACCGACCGGTTTATGTTCGTGACCTAAACCTGCACGCGCCATCTTAATGGCTTCAGTCAGCGCCTCAATGGCTTTATCCTGACCGAAGACCAGCATTTTCAGGCGATCGCCGAGGTTTTTCAGGGTATCGCGGTCACTCTGAGAAACACTCTTCTCTGGAATGCGTGCAATACGGGCCACCACGGACTCAATATCCGCCACATTAACGGTTTTCTTGCGTTTGCTTACCGGCATCAGGCGTGCGCGAGCGCCCGCTTCGTCGATAACATCAATGGCTTTATCCGGCAGATGACGATCGTTAATGTATTTCACCGCCAGCTCTACCGCCGCACGCACCGCTTTTGCGGTATAACGCACGTCGTGGTGCGCTTCATACTTCGGTTTCAGGCCATTGATGATTTGAACAGTTTCTTCGATCGACGGTTCAGTAATATCAATTTTCTGGAAGCGACGCGCCAGAGCACGGTCTTTCTCGAAAATGTTGCTGAACTCCTGATAGGTTGTCGAACCAATTACGCGAATTTTACCGCTGGAGAGCAACGGTTTGATTAGGTTAGCCGCATCGACCTGACCACCAGACGCTGCACCCGCACCGATAATGGTGTGGATCTCATCAATAAACAGGATGCTGTTAGTGTCCTGCTCCAGCTGCTTGAGCAACGCTTTAAAACGTTTTTCAAAGTCGCCGCGATATTTTGTGCCCGCTAACAGAGAACCGATATCGAGAGAGTAAATCGTACAGTCAGCCATCACTTCCGGCACATCGCCCTGAACAATTCGCCAGGCAAGACCTTCTGCAATCGCGGTTTTACCGACACCAGATTCCCCCACCAGCAGCGGGTTGTTTTTACGGCGACGGCAGAGAACCTGAATAGCACGCTCCAGCTCCTTCTCACGACCAATCAGTGGGTCGATTCCGCCCACGCGCGCAAGCTGATTCAGGTTCGTCGTGAAATTCTCCATACGTTCCTCCCCACCAGCTTGTTCTTCGCTGTTTGGCTGGCTGCCAGGATCAGAAGACTGTGTCGGCTCGTCTTTACGCGTGCCATGAGAGATAAAGTTCACCACATCGAGACGGCTGACTTCATGTTTACGCAACAGATATGCCGCCTGCGACTCCTGTTCGCTAAAGATAGCGACCAGAACGTTTGCACCGGTAACCTCATTGCGACCGGAGGACTGGACATGGAAGACCGCACGTTGCAGTACACGCTGAAAACTCAGCGTCGGCTGTGTGTCGCGCTCCTCTTCACTGGCAGGCAGAACGGGTGTGGTTTGTTCAATAAAGGCTTCCAGTTCCTGACGGAGCGCAACCAAATCCACAGAACACGCTTCCAGCGCCTCCCGGGCAGATGGGTTACTGAGCAGCGCCAGTAACAAGTGCTCGACGGTCATAAACTCATGACGGTGCTCGCGCGCTCTGGCGAAAGCCATATTTAAACTGAGTTCCAGTTCTTGATTGAGCATAGGCACCTCCCCCAATTTTTATGCCTGCATTCAGGCTTTTTCTAGCGTACACAGCAATGGATGCTCATTCTCCCTCGCGTACTTGTTCACCATCGCCACTTTGGTTTCTGCAACCTCGGCGGTAAAGACTCCGCAAATGGCCTTCCCCTGGTAGTGAACAGCGAGCATCAATTGCGTTGCACGTTCTACATCATAAGAAAAGAATTTTTGTAACACGTCAATAACAAACTCCATCGGAGTGTAATCATCATTGACTAATATCACTTTATACATAGATGGCGGTTTTAGCGCGTCGCGAACTTTTTCTTCCGCCAGTTGATCAAATTCCAGCCAGTCGTTCGTTTTACCCATTGTCAGTTATCATCTTCGGTTACGGTTATCGGCAGAACGCCCTGCCGCTGACAAGAGCTTATTTGCCTGACCAATCTACTCCACATGATAGATAACTATCATCTATCGTTGGCATCAGCGACATCTGTCACATTCCTGTCAATAGCGTTAACTGCTTCAAATTTTTGATTCATACCTGCCCCCTGGCCCCTGTCAAACGCTTGACGGCTCGCCCTAATTCTCTAAATTGTATTTCTAGAGTTGGCGAGGTTTTGAACAGCCCCCTCTCTGACCCCGGTTTATTCCATCTTACTTGTATAAGATTTGCGAAGGATGTCGAAGCATGGAAAAGGGTACTGTTAAGTGGTTCAACAATGCCAAAGGGTTTGGTTTCATCTGCCCTGAAGGCGGCGGCGAAGATATTTTCGCTCATTATTCCACCATTCAGATGGATGGTTACAGAACGCTAAAAGCTGGACAATCCGTTCAGTTTGATGTCCACCAGGGGCCAAAAGGCAATCACGCCAGTGTTATTGTGCCCGTCGAAGTAGAAGCGGCAGTCGCATAGCTCTTCTGTCTCATTGTGTACATCCTAAAGGCAAAATGCCAGCCCGATCGGCTGGCATTTTTATCTCAAAAATTACTCTCGTGCCAGAGCATCTACTGGATCCAGTCGTGCCGCATTTCGTGCGGGTAACCAGCCAAATAAAATCCCGGTGACCGTCGAGCAGAGAAACGCCAGCAGCAGCGCCAACGGTGAAAAACCAATCTCCCAGCCGGGTAAGAAAAGCTGCAAGGTGAAAGCAATTAACAGTGACAGTGTTATTCCCAACGCGCCACCGACCAGGCAAACCAGTACGGCTTCGATCAGGAACTGTTGCAAAACATCGCTTGCTCGCGCACCTACAGCCATGCGAATGCCAATTTCCCGCGTCCGCTCGGTCACTGACACCAGCATAATATTCATTACACCAATACCGCCCACCACCAGCGAAATCACCGCCACCAGCGTCAGAAACAGTTGTAAAGTACGTGTGGTCTTTTCAACAGTTTTCAAGACGCCGTCCATGTTCCAGGTAAAGAAATCCTTCTTACCGTGGCGCAGTGAAAGTAAACGCGTGAGTTGCTGTTCCGCCTCGGCGCTGTCAAATCCTTCTTTCACCCTGACAGTAATGGAGTTAAGCCACGACTGGCCCATAACTCGCCCGGACATCGTGCTGTAAGGTAGCCAGACACGCAGCACTTTACTGCTACCAAACATCGACTGTTTTTCTTCCGCCACACCAATGACTCTGGCGGGCATATTGCCGACCAGAATCACCTCGCCAACCACATCTGCTTTATGGGGGAAAAGCTGGCGGCGAGTATTACTGTCGAGAACCACGACCTGCGCACGACCGTTCAGCTGCTCCTGATTAAAGGTGTTTCCTTCACTGAAGGTCATGCCATAGACATTAAAATAATCGCCGCTCACGCCATTGGCACTGGCAGCAACATCAACATTGTTATAACGCAGGCGCAGGTTTTGCGAGACGGCAGGTGTGGCTGAGGCGACCCACGGTTGTTTTTGGATGGCGATTAAGTCGTCGTACTTCAGCGCCTGCTGATATTGCGGATCGTCATCGCCAAAATCTTTCCCGGGATAGACATCAATAGTATTCGTACCAATAGAACGAATATCCGCCAGCACCATTTGTTTGGCGGCGTCACCCACCACGACAATGGAAACCACCGACGCAATACCGATAATAATCCCCAGCATGGTCAGTAAAGTACGCATTTTATTCGCTGCCAGCGCCCGCCATGCCATCGTCAGCGCCTCGTTAAAACCGCTGACAAACTGCCGCCAGCCAGACACCGTGTTGACAACAGGCTCCGTCCCGCCAGCAACATTCACTTTTTCAATGGCGGGAGGATTGCGCACAATTTCGCCGTCGCGAATTTCGATCACCCGCTCGGCCTGAGCAGCGACCTGCGGATCGTGGGTGACGATAATCACCGTATGCCCACGATCGCGCAGCTGATGCAGGATCGCCATCACCTCTTCGCCAGAATGGCTGTCCAGTGCGCCGGTTGGTTCATCGGCAAGAATTACCTGACCACCGTTCATCAATGCCCGCGCGATGCTGACGCGCTGTTGCTGACCACCCGAAAGCTGTGCCGGATAATACTCTGTACGGTCTTCCAGCCCCAGCCGTTGCAGCAACTCCTGGGCACGAAGCAGTCGCTGTTTCCGCTCAAGACCAGCATAGACGGCGGGTACTTCAACGTTCTGCTCGGCGGTTAAATGCGAAAGCAAATGGTAACGCTGGAAAATAAAGCCGAAATGCTCGCGGCGCAGTTGCGCCAGCGCATCGGCGTCCAGCGTGGCAACATCCTGACCGGCGACGCGATAGGTGCCGCTGGTGGCCTTATCCAGACAGCCGAGAATATTCATCAGGGTCGATTTACCGGAACCCGAAGCGCCAACAATCGCTACCATCTCACCGGCATAAATATCGAGGGTGATGCCCTTCAGCACCTCAACCTGCTCATCACCGGCAGGATAGCTGCGACGAATATCCTTTAATTCGAGCAAAGGCGTCATTGTGCAGCTCCTGGTTTGGCCTCACCAATCACCACTTCATCGCCCGCTTCCAGCCCTTTGACAATCTCAACATCGGTATCGTTACGTGCGCCAATCGTCACTTCACGCTCGCGTGTTTCACCATTACGCAACAATTTGACTTTATAACGATTATCGCCAACCGGATCGCCTAACGCCGACAGAGGGATCGTCAGCACATTTTTCACATCGGTGAGCTGAATATGCACTTGCGCAGTCATATCCAGCCGCAGCAAACCATTGGGGTTGGGGACTTCAAAACGGGCGTAATAGAAAATAGCGTCGTTAACCTTTTCCGGCGTCGGTAGTACATCCTTGATTTGCCCCTCGTAGCGCGTCAGTGGATCGCCAAGCACCGTAAACCAGGCTTTTTGCCCCGGCTTCAGGTGGATTACATCCGCTTCAGAAACCTGCGCTTTTACCAGCATGGTGCTCATATCTGCCAGCGTCAGAATGTTCGGTGCTTGTTGTGCGGCAATCACCGTCTGGCCTTGCAGAGTGGTGATTTGCGTGACTTCCCCGGCCATCGGGGCAACGATGCGAGTGTAATCGAGATTGGTTTTAGCCGTATCGAGAGAAGCCTGATTGCGCTTGATTTGCGCGTCAATGGTGCCAATTTGCGCCTGTTTCACAGCCATCTCCGTCGCGGCGGTGTCGAGATCCTGCTGTGAAACCGCCTGCGTTTGTGCCAGACGTTGCTGACGGGAATACGTCACCCGCGCCAGTTTCAGCTCCGCTTCCGCCTGCTGCCGCTGCGCACGTAGCTCCATCAGCGTTGCTTCGACCTCCTTAATCTGGTTTTCAGCCTGTTCAGGATCAATAACCCCTAAAAGCTGGTCTTTTTTTACTTTATCGCCAATCGCCACCGACAGCGTTTTCAACTGACCGCTGACCTGCGCGCCCACGTCAACCTTACGCAGCGCGTCCAGCTTTCCGGTCGCCAGCACGCTTTGCTGTAAATCACCGGGGCGCACAATCAGTGTCTGATAAGTCGGCACGGGTGCGTTAAGAATTCTCCATAACGTAATCAGTCCGGCGATGACTATCACCAGCGCAATAACGTAACGCTTCTTCACGGTTTTCCGCTTTTTCATAAATATTCTGAATACTCCATATGCCAATCCGGGTCATTAACTTCAACGAAATATCAACAAAACCCTAAAATTTACGTTAGTAATCACACTATTGATGTTTGGTTAAGATACGCAATGGTGAAATCGACGTCATGTATAACCATTGATTTCATGAATATGTCGCAGCTAACTGAACGGACCTTTACGCCATCTGAATCTCTCAGCAGCCTGTCACTTTTTCTTAGTCTGGCACGTGGACAGTGTCGGCCGGGTAAATTCTGGCATCGCCGTAGTTTTCGCCAGAAATTTTTGCTGCGCTCGTTGATTATGCCGCGTTTAAGCGTTGAGTGGATGAACGAACTTTCCCACTGGCCTAATCTCAATGTGTTGTTAACGCGCCAGCCGCGACTGCCTGTGCGTCTGCATCGCCCTTACCTTGCGGCGAATCTTAGCCGTAAGCAATTGCTGGAGGCGTTACGTTACCATTATGCGTTACTCCGCGGATGTATGTCGGCGGAAGAATTCAGCTTATATTTGAATACCCCCGGGCTGCAACTGGCGAAGCTGGAAGGCAAAAACGGCGAGCAGTTCACGCTTGAGCTGACCATGATGATCTCAATGGATAAAGAAGGTGACAGCACAATCCTGTTTCGCAACAGCGAAGGTATTCCTCTGGCAGAGATCACGTTTACCCTGTGTGAATATCAGGGGAAAAGAACGATGTTTATTGGCGGACTGCAAGGCGCAAAATGGGAAATTCCACATCAGGAAATCCAGAATGCGACGAAAGCCTGCCACGGGCTATTTCCCAAACGCCTCGTGATGGAAGCGGCCTGTCTGTTTGCCCAACGTTTGCAGGTAGAGCAGATTATTGCCGTCAGCAATGAAACGCATATTTACCGCAGCCTGCGTTATCGCGATAAAGAAGGCAAGATCCACGCTGATTACAACGCTTTCTGGGAATCGGTTGGCGGCGTATGTGATGCTGAACGCCATTACCGCCTTCCAGCACAGATAGCACGAAAAGAGATTGCCGAAATCGCCAGTAAAAAACGGGCTGAATACCGTCGGCGCTATGAGATGCTCGACGCTATTCAGCCACAAATGGCCACGATGTTTCGCGGTTAATCCGCGCGACCGCGCGCCAGCCACAGCACGCGTGAGAACATTTTTTTCAGCAGCGTCGGTACGGAGTCCACACCACGACGTCCTGCCTCCATTGCCACTTCAATGGCAAGATCGGGTTTGGAAGAGCGATGGATCGCTTTCGAGATAATTTTGCGTAGATTCATCGGTACATTTTCCGGGATTTGCGCCACGCGGTGGAACACATCGGAAAATCCCTGGCGATACATAAAATGTTCCATATCCAGCGCCGGTAACGCCGTTAAATGTTCTCGTTCGGCTTCCCGATCGTTATTCAACAGGCTGCGTACCGTAGCGGCATATTTCTTCCCTGCTTCATCGCCATCGACCAGTACATGCCATTCAATCCCCATTCGGCGGGCAAATTTAACCAGTGGCTTTAGCCCGGACTGGGCAAACTCAATGACCTTGATCCCTTCGGCATCAAAATGATGTCCGCACTGACGCGCCAGTTCATTGATAACCCAGGTTTCCGTTTCCCCTTCCACCAGCAACCAGCAGCGTGCAAACAGCGATGACGGACGGTTAAAACGAATGTGAAAGGATATGCGTCGGCTATCTTCGGTACTCAAGCCACTCGGCCCCAGACGCCAGGCGGCAACGCGCGAGGACTCACGTACCAGTCGGCAAACATGCTCTACCGGCGTTAACGAAAGCAACTCACCCGAGTTGGTGGTGGCAATGCGCTGCAATGGCAGAAGATTCAACAGATGCCAGGCAACTGAAAGCATAATGGGGTGTAAACGGGTTTCTGGATCTTCGATCAGCAACAATGGACGGGCGTCTTTATCCAGTCGCAATGTGCCTTTTGCCTGCAACAAAGTAGCAAACAGGCCGAGCAAAATAACCCGATACGAGCGCCCACCAGGTCGGTCAATCATCCGGTTGATGATATCCAGATAGCGCCAGCTTCGTTGCTCATTGCTGGCTCGCCGCCGCATTAAACGATATCGCGCCTGTCCGGCCCCCTGCTCAGAGAAATAATGCTCAAGCAGCTGTACCATTGCGGAAAGTCCCTGACGAATCTGCCCATCAGAGAGATTTTGCGGATGTGAGGATAACTCACGGGCGAGGAAATCGAGCTGGCGCGCGGTGACTTCCACATTAGGGACATTTGGCACCGTGCCGTTACGAATACGGCGCATAAAACGGGCATCACGCAAGCGCAGCACCGGCATTAAACGCACCAGATGGCGTGCCTGATCGTTAATATCCTCGACATCAATCGGATGTCCGTCTTTATCGAGAAAACTGCGCAGTGTCATCACGCTGCCGTCTTCCGCACTCTCCCCTTCCAGACGATAAAAAATACGGTGATAGCCATCGGTGCATGGCGTCCAGCACGCTTCCAGCGGCCGATAACGGCGAACCCGATGTCGGCCTGGCAGCGATTCGCGGAAGGTCAAAATAATATGCAGATGATGTTCTCGCCCGTTGATATCTCCCGGCGGGAACCAGAAATCGTCGCGCTCAAAATGGTAGAGATCTGATTCTGGCGATAGCAGCAGGGTTAAGGCGTCCAGCAAGCTGGATTTACCCCACGCGTTCTCCCCAATCAGGACGTTGTTTTGTTCCAGCATCAACGACAAACGGTTGATACCGCGAAAACCCACAATTTCAACGCGCTCAAGAATCATATCCCCTCCAGAAATATGTGACTTATCCTTTACGCTGGCAGTATAACGGGAAAGGCCTTGCTAATACGTGATGACATCACATTTAAGCATGGCAAATGTCTGAAAAATGAGCGAATAATCGCGTTATACTCCCTCTTGCTGATAAGTCTGCAAAAACAACAAAATCAAATAATTAGCATGATAAATTATTTTTTATTACGCCTAAAGGATTAAATCTTTTGCGTGCACTACACTGTCAATCAGACAAATGACTATATGGGGCAACCCGCTGTTGCCCTAAATCAAATTTACTGGATTTATTTATCTGGTGAATGACTCGCCTTCGTTTTTAAAATAGCCGCGCATTATTTCCGTCGTCACTTTTTTACGACGACCCTATAAAACGACCATATTTTTCACAGGGTCAATTTTTAATTGAGGTGGATATGTTCAGAAAATTAGCAGCTGAATGTTTTGGTACTTTCTGGCTTGTTTTTGGTGGCTGTGGTAGTGCTGTACTGGCCGCAGGCTTCCCGGAATTAGGCATTGGTTTTGCCGGCGTGGCGTTGGCGTTCGGTCTGACCGTTCTGACGATGGCCTTTGCTGTTGGTCATATTTCTGGTGGTCATTTTAACCCGGCGGTCACTATTGGTTTATGGGCTGGCGGACGTTTTCCGGCAAAAGAAGTCGTTGGCTACGTAATTGCCCAGGTTGTCGGCGGTATTGTTGCAGCGGCGCTGCTGTATTTAATTGCCAGTGGTAAAACGGGTTTTGACGCGGCAGCCAGCGGTTTTGCTTCTAACGGTTATGGCGAGCATTCACCAGGCGGTTATTCCATGCTTTCCGCGCTGGTAGTTGAACTGGTATTGAGTGCAGGTTTCCTGTTGGTGATCCACGGCGCAACCGACAAATTCGCGCCGGCAGGTTTTGCGCCGATCGCTATTGGTCTGGCCTTAACCCTGATTCACTTAATTAGTATTCCGGTGACTAACACTTCTGTTAACCCGGCGCGCAGCACCGCGGTTGCTATCTTCCAGGGCGGCTGGGCATTAGAACAACTGTGGTTCTTCTGGGTGGTGCCAATTGTCGGCGGCATTATCGGTGGTCTGATTTACCGGACCCTGCTGGAAAAGCGTGATTAATTAACGCAGAAGGCCTGGCGTAATGTCAGGCCTTTTTTTTAAGATGTTGTTATATGTTGATTCATCATCTTGTTGCGCTCCTTTCATGAGCTAAGCCACATATTGCCACTGGCGCAAGGAGCGCGCAGGGGGCGGCCAATCGCCGCCGCCCCCTGCACCCCCGGGCTCTGGCGAACAAAATCG
>ENA-USZI01002250-USZI01002250.1-human-gut-metagenome-genome-assembly--contig:-NODE-2250-length-11587-cov-4.614509_pt1 | contig 11587 bp, 11 predicted proteins | sample MGYA00250042_ERZ773532 | MGnify/ENA primary metagenome ERZ773532 (study PRJEB29103, sample SAMN06112036) | human gut metagenome | biome: human gut; feature: ankylosing spondylitis patient; material... | reverse complement strand
CGATTATTACCGCCAAATGGAACCAAATTTGATTGACATCCGCGCAAGAATAGCTTGCATTTCTATATTTTTGTGTTTTCAAACCATTTTGTGTAAAAAACTGCCCCAAAGTCTGGTGAGACTCAGGGGCGGTTTGCAGCTTGCTTTAGGCGGAGGGGGTCAGACCTCCTCCATGTCCAGGTCCATGTGGTCCATGTACCGGTCCTTCAGCTCGGCGATGCGGGCCATGTGGGGCTGTTTCAGGTGGGTCTGCTGGGCCTGGAGACTGGTCCACTCCTCCTCCAGCAGGACCAGGTCGGGGACGCCCTCGGCGGGGATGTACTCATATTTCAGACAGCCGTTCTCGTTCAGCACGGCGTCCTGCAGGGTCTTCTCCGTGACCCCGGCCAGAAAATCGGCCTGGGTGCCCGGCTTCAGATGATACTTAACGTGAACTTTCAGCATAATAATACCTCCTGTTGTTACTTCTGTAGGCGTTTATAGTCCAGGTAGCCCTCCAGAATGAGGGAGGCGGCTACCGCGTCTACCGTCTTCTTGCGCTTTTTGGCGTTCTTGCCCGCCTGCTGTAAAATGCGGTGGGCGTCCACGGTGGTGCGCCGCTCGTCCCACAGGACGGGCTTTAGGCCCGTGGCCTCCTCCACCCGGCCGGCGAAGGCCCGGTACAGCTCCGCCCGGGGCCCCTCGGTGCCGTCCATATTCCGGGGAAAGCCCATCACGATCTCCTCCGCACCCTGCTCCCGCACCAGCCGGGCCAGCTCAGACAGCACTACGTCGGCGCTGCGGCTGTGGATGGTGGTGGTGCTCCCGGTCAAAAAACCGGTGGGGTCGGAAAAGGCGACCCCGGTGTGGGCATCGCCATAGTCAATGGCCATGATCTTCATGCGTGTTCCTCCTGCTGTTTCATCTGGTCTTGTTGAGGATATCATAGCGTAAAAACGGGGAAGTGGCAACAGGACATTCTCACAATGACAGAATACGGGAAAATATAGAAATTTTATTCTGGATGATTTTCTAGTTGATAATTTTTCAAACCCATAGTATAATATAACCTACCTTTGTTCCGAGCTGCGGCGCGGAGCGAGGCCGCACTAGTCGGGGAGATAGCGGTGCCCTAGACCCGCAATCCGCTATAGCGGGGATGAATCCCGGCCCCCGGACGTGTGGATGTGTCGTTTGACCTGAATAAGCAGCGATGATAGACCGGTCCCGCGCAACGCGGCTCCGTGAACCGTGTCAGGCGGGGAACCGAGCAGCACTAAGCGGCCTGCCGCGTGTGCCGCGGGGTCACTGTTCTTGAGCCGGCTGTTCAGGTACCGGGCATATCCCACGCTTCAAAGGCCGGTGTGCGGCCTCGCTCTGCGCCGCGTTTTTATCCGCTTTCAGGGGGGAAACAGAATGTATCAGGCTCTATACCGCAAGTGGCGCCCCCGCACCTTTGACGATGTGGTGGGCCAGGAACATATCACCGAGACCCTGAAGCAGCAGGTGGCCGGGGACCGGCTGTCCCACGCCTATCTGTTCACCGGCACCCGGGGCACGGGCAAGACCACCTGCGCCAAGATCCTGGCCCGGGCGGTGAACTGCCAGCAGCCGGAAAACGGCAATCCCTGCAACCAATGCCCCGCCTGCCTGGGCATCGAAAACGGCTCGATTTTAGATGTGCTGGAGCTGGACGCCGCCTCCAACAACGGCGTGGACCAGGTGCGGGCCCTGCGGGACGAGGCGGTGTATACCCCCGCCGCCGTGCGCAAGCGGGTGTATATCGTGGACGAGGTGCATATGCTGTCCACCCCCGCCTTCAACGCCCTGCTGAAAATTCTGGAGGAGCCCCCCGCCCACCTGATGTTCATCCTGGCCACCACCGAGCTGCACAAGGTCCCGGCCACCATCCGCTCCCGGTGCCAGCAGTTCGCCTTTAAGCGCATCCTGCCCGGGCAGATCGCCCAACGGCTGGGCTATGTGGCCCAGGAGGAGGGCATCGACCTCACCGCCGACGGGGCCGCCCTGCTGGCCCGGCTGGCCGACGGCGGCCTGCGGGACGCCCTGTCCCTGCTGGATCAGTGCTCCGGCGGGCGGGCAAAAGTGGACGAGAAAGAGATCTTGGACGTGCTGGGTCTGGCAGGCAATCTGGAGACCGCCGCCCTCATGGACCAGATCGCCCGGCGGGACACCGCCGCCGCCTTAGATACCCTGGCCCGCCTGTATGCCGGGGGGAAGGACGTGGCCTCCGTTCTGGGGGAACTGTCCGCCCTGGCCCGGGACCTGCTGCTGCGGAAGACGGCCCCCCAGGGGGGCGCATCCCTGCTCACCGGCGGCTATGACGAGGCCACCATGCGCGCCCTGGGGGAACAGTTCACCGCCCAGCGGCTGCTGCAGACGCTCACCGGGCTCCAGAGTGCCCTGGCCGACCTGCCCCGCAGCGGCAACCGCCGCACGGACACCGAGCTGTGTCTCATCCGCCTGTGCGACGAGAGCCTGGACCAGTCCCTGGCCGGGCTGGCCGCCCGGGTGGCCCGGCTGGAGGAGCGCCTGACTCAGGGCGGTATCCCCACCCAGCCCCCGGCCCAGAGCCAGGCCGTCTCCAGACCGGTCTCCCGCCCGGCCCAGGCTCCGCAGAAGAGACCTGCGGCGGTCCAAAACGTTCAGGAGGACCGCCCCCCCTGGGAGGAGGAGCGGCCCCCGCTGCCCGAGGAGCCCCCGGCCCCCGTGGAGATGGAGCGTGTGTTCGACGTGCCCGAGCCGGAGCCCGTCCGGCCTGCCCCCCGTTCCGCCGCCCGGCAGGAGGCCCAGCCCGCCCCGCAGCAGAGCGCCCCGGCAGGAGGCCCTCCCGACGGAGACCGGGCCTTCTGGCCCTCCTTCGCAGCGGGACTGAAGGGGAAGATCCCGCCCACGGTGCACCCCTATTTGAGCAACGGGCAAAAGGTCACCGGCGTGTGGAAAAACGGCAGCCTGACCCTGTGGACGGACAGCGAATTCACCTGGGCCGTGCTGAACAAGCCCGCCGTGTTGGCGGGACTGAAGCGGGCGGCGGCGGATTCCTTCGGCGGCGACCCTCAGGTCAGCGTGGTGTGCGGCACCCCGCCCCCGGAGGAGCCCGGACCGGCCCCGGTACAGAGTGCGGCCCCTGTGGAGCGTGAGCGGGAGAAGCCCGCAGAGCCCCCGAAAGAGGACGCCATGGATGCTCTGCTGGCCTTTGGGGAGCAGTTTGACAACGTGACCATCCAGTGAGCTTTCACAAGCGACCTGAACAATCAATATTTAAAGGAGTTTGAACGAAATGGCAAAAGGTTTTGGCGGCCGGATGCCCGGCATGGGCGGCGGCATGAACATGAACATGCTCAAGCAGGCCCAGAAGATGCAGCAGGACATGATGAGAATGCAGCAGGAGCTGCAGGAGAAGGAGTATCAGGCGGCGGCCGGCGGCGGTGTGGTGTCCGCCACGGTGAACGGCAAGCACGAACTGAAGAACCTGGTCATCGACCCGGAGGCCGTGGACCCCGAGGATGTGGAGATGCTCCAGGACATGATCGTGGCCGCCGTGAACGAGGCCATGCGTGCCGCCGACGCAGATGCCGCCGGGACCATGTCCAAGCTCACCGGGGGTCTGAACCTGCCCTTCTAAAGAGAAAGAGATCAAGCATTCAGACCGACCGCCAGACCCAAAGCAAGGGCCTGGCGGTCTTTTCTTTCTAATTGTAAACCTGCTAAAAAATATAAGTTGACATTCACCTGCGGGGACAGTATAATCGTAAACACAAAACAAAACGGAGGTTTACGAATGAGTAAGACAAAGGCGCTGGTCTACTGCAGCCTGTTCACGGCCCTCATTGCGGTGGGGGCGTTTATCCGGGTGCCCATCCCGGTGCTGCCCTTCACGCTGCAATATCTGTTCACCATGCTGGCCGGACTGCTGCTGGGGCCCCGACTGGGCACCATCTCCACCGTGGCCTATATGCTGCTGGGTCTGGCGGGACTGCCCATCTTCACCGAGGGGGGCGGACTGTGGTATCTGTTCAAGCCCAGCTTTGGCTATATCATCGGCTTTTGCGGCGGGACGTTCGTCACCGGCCTGCTGGCCCAGCGGCTGAAAAAGCCCACGGTGCTGGGCTATCTGGGGGCCAATTTCGCCGGGCTGGCGGTGGTCTATGTGGTGGGCATGGTCTATTACTATGTCATCTGCAACTATGTCATCGCCTCGCCCATCGGCCTGTGGCCCCTGATCCTGTACTGCTGCATCCTGGCCATCCCCGGGGACATCGCCTTGAGTATCCTGGCGGCGGTGGTGGTCAAGCGCTTGCAGCCTGTGCTGGGGGCGGACCTGCGCCCTGCAGCCAGAAAAGCCTGATGCCCTGATTTTTAGGAAGAGAGCAGCAACGCAATTTTTGAGGAGGAGCACTTACTTATGGATGTACTCGCATTAGCCCGGGAGATCATCTCCGGCCGCCGGCTGGGCCGCCAGGACGATCTGTCCTTTTTTCTTACCTGTGATTTAGATCAGCTGTGCCAGGGGGCGGATGAGATCCGGGCCGCCTGCGTGGGGGACAAGGTGGACCTGTGTTCCATCATCAACGGCCGCAGCGGCCGCTGCCCGGAGGACTGCAAATACTGCGCCCAGTCCGCCCACAACCACACCGACTGCGAAGTCTATGACTTCCTGCCCCAGGAGGAGATCTTGCGGGTGTGCAAGCTCAACGAGCAGGAGGGCGTGGACCGCTTCTCCATCGTCACCGCCGGGCGGGCCCTCACCGGGGCGGAGTTCGACCAGGCCATCCAGGCCTATGAAGCCATGCACCGGGCGTGCAAGATCGGCCTGTGCGCCTCCATGGGCTTTCTCAACGAGGAGCAGCTCCACCGGCTGCACCAGGCGGGGGTGACCAGCTATCACCACAACATCGAGACCTCCCGCCGGAACTTCCCCAACATCTGCACCACCCACACCTATGACATGAAGGTGGAGACCCTGAAAAAGGTGAAGGCGGAGGGCATGTGCGCCTGCTCCGGCGGCATCATCGGCATGGGGGAGACCTGGGAGGACCGGCTGGACATGGCCGTCAGTCTGGCGGAGCTGGGCATCGACTCCATCCCCATCAACGCCCTGATGCCCATCCCCGGCACCCCGCTGGAGCACATGCCCCGGCTCACCGAGGACGAGATCCTGCGCACCATCGCCTTCTTCCGCTATATCAACCCCGAAGCCAACATCCGCCTTGCCGCCGGACGGGCCCTGCTGACAAACGACGGAGAGACGGCATTCAAGGCCGGGGCCTCGGCCACCATCACGGGCAACATGCTCACCACCGCCGCCTGCGCCACCATCCGCAGTGACCGGGCCATGCTGGCCGACATGGGTCGGGACGTGACCCCGGACTATTGGAAGGAGGGGTGAGAGATGGCCAAGGCGCTGTTTGTCACCGGCACGGGCACCGACGTGGGCAAGACCTACATCTCCGCCCTGATGAGCAAAGCACTGAGAGAGGCGGGGCTGAACGCCGCCTATTATAAGGCCGCCGTCAGCGGCAATGTCCGCCGCCCGGACGGCACCCTGATCCCCGGGGACGCCCGCTTTGTAAGGGAGTATGCCGGACTGAGCCAGGGGGAGGAGACCATGTGCCCCTATGTGTACGAGCACGCCTGGTCCCCCCATCTGGCCGCCCAGGCGGAGGGAAACCCGCCGGAGCTGCCCGTGATCCGGGCGGGCTTTCAGGCGGTGTGCGACCGGCATGAGATCGTGACCGTGGAGGGCAGCGGCGGCATCCTGTGTCCCCTGCGTCATGACGAGAAGGAAAAGCTGTGGCTGGAGGACGTGGTACAGCAGCTGGGGCTGGCCAGCGTCATCGTGGCCCATGCGGGCCTGGGCACCATCAACAGCGTGGTGCTCACAGCGGAGTATATGCGGGCCCGCAATCTGGCGGTGAAGGGCATCCTCTTCAACCACTTCCACCCGGGGGACCGGATGGAGGAGGACAACATGGCCATGTGCCAGGAGCGCACCGGGCTGCCCGTGCTGGCGCTGGTGCAGGACGATATGGAGCGCTTCCCCATGGACGGACAGGCCCTGGCGCAGCTTTATGATGAGGTGAAATGAAATGATTTGGTACCCCTATGAACAGATGAAGACCATGAAGGCCCCCTATAAGATCGAGGATGCCAACGGCGTGTATCTCTACACCAAGGACCAGAAGCTCATCGACTCGGTGTCCTCCTGGTGGTGTATGATCCACGGCTATAAGCACCCGGAGCTCACCGCCGCCATCCAGGAGCAGGCGGGCAAGTTCTGCCATGTGATGCTGGGCGGCCTGACCCACGACCCGGTGCAGAAGCTGTCGGCCAAGCTGGAGGAGTTTCTCCCCGGCGACCTGAACTATTGCTTCTTCTCCGACTCGGGCAGCGTGGGTGTGGAAGTGGCCCTGAAGATGGCCCTGCAGTATAACACCAATCGCCTGGATGACCGCAGACTGGTGATGCAGCTGGACAACGCCCACCACGGCAGCGAGCTGAAAAAACGCACCATGGTCCTGGCGCTTGAACACGCCTATCACGGCGATACCTTCAAGGCCATGGAGGTGGGGGACGACGAGGACTATCACTTTGCCTTTGACAAGAAGGAGGGCGTGGTCCACATCCCCACCGAGATCCCCGCCCTGGAGGAGGCCTTTGCCAAGTATCACGACCGGCTGAACTGCTTCATCGTGGAGCCCCTGCTCCAGGGGGCCGGGGGGATGCGGATGTACGACATCTCCTTCTTAAAGCGGGCCCGGGAGCTGTGCGACGAGTATGACGTGCTGCTCATCTTTGACGAGGTGGCCACCGGCTTTGGACGCACGGGCCACCGGTTCGTGGCCGATCTGGTCCTGCCCGACATTCTGGTGCTGGGCAAGGCCCTCACCGGCGGCTATATCGGCCACGCCGTCACTGTGGCCAACGAGAAGGTGTTCCGGGCCTTCTACAGCGACAATGACCGCCACGCCCTGATGCACGGCCCCACCTTTATGGGCAACGCCCTGGCCTGCGCCGCCGCACTGAAGGGCATCGAGATCTTCCAGCGGGAGGACTATATGTCCAAGATCGCCCGCATCGAGGCCATCTCCCAGCGGGAGATGCTGGGCTTTACCGACCCCCGCATCAAAGAGGTCCGGGTCATGGGCGGCTGCACCTGTGTGGAGGTGTATGACGAGGCCACCCTGGAGGGCTTCCAGCAGTTTGCCTATGAACGGGGGGTATTCAGCCGCCCCTTCCTGAAGTATATGTACTCCATGGTCCCCTATGTCATCCAGGAGGAGGAGCTGGTCCACATCTTCGACGTAATGAAGGAGTGGTTCCGGCGGGGATGATGTCCGCCGAAGCGGTGCTTGACAAGCTTTGTGTTTCAATAAGACCGGCCCCTGTGCAGTTCGTGATGCGCGGGGGCCGGTCCCTTTGCATTTGACGGACGGGCCGGGGGCGGCTATACTGAAAAGAAAAAGGGAGAGGGGAGAGGGAACATGTACGATCTGCCGCCCCAGGTGCTGCGGGCCATGGAAATGCTCAACGCCGCCGGCCACCGGGCCTATCTGGTAGGGGGCGCAGTGCGGGAGCTGCTGCGGGGCAGGGGGGCCCTCACCGATTTTGATTTGACCACCAGCGCCCGGCCGGAGGAGACCGAGCGGGTGTTTTCCGGCTTCCGTCTGGTGGAGACGGGGCTGAAGCACGGTACGGTGACGGTGCTGATGGACGGCCTGCCCCTGGAGATCACCACCTTCCGGGTGGACGGGACCTATTCCGACGGGCGGCACCCAGACGGGGTGGCCTTTACCCCCAGCCTGGAGCGGGATCTGGGGCGGCGGGACTTCACCATCAACGCCATGGCCTATCACCCCGGGGAGGGGCTCATCGACCTCCACGGGGGCCGGGAGGATCTGGCGGCGGGACTTGTCCGCTGTGTGGGCGACCCGGCCCGGCGCTTTCAGGAGGACGGCCTGCGGATGCTGCGGTGTATGCGCTTTGCCGCCGTGCTGGATTTTCGTGTGGAGGAGGACACCGGGGCGGCGCTGCTGGGCAGCCGTGCCCTGCTGGACGGCATTGCCCGTGAGCGGGTGCGGGAGGAGCTGACCCGGCTGCTGTGCGGCCCGGCGGCCGGCCGGGTGCTGGAGGCGTATGCCCCGGTGGCCGCCCAGGTCCTGCCCGAGCTGGCGCCCGCCTTCGGCTTTGACCAGCGCAATCCCTGGCACGACAGAGATGTGTGGCACCACACCCTGGCGGCGGTGGATGCCGCCCCGGCCACGCCTGTGCTGCGCTGGGCCGCCCTGCTCCACGACCTGGGCAAGCCCGCCTGCTTCACCCTGGATGAGAAGGGCGTGGGCCACTTCTATGGCCACGGGGAGGAGAGCGCCCGACTGGCCGGGGAGATCCTCAGTCGTCTGCGCTTTGACACGGACACCCGGCAGAAAATCACAGCCCTGGTGGCCCTGCACGACCGGCCCATCGTCCCGGAGCGCCGCCCCATCCGCCGCCTGCTGGCCCGGCTGGGGCCGGAGGGGACGGCGGAGCTCATCGCCCTCCACCGGGCGGACAACGCCGCCCAGTCCCCCCTGGCCGCCGGGCGGCAGGAGGAGCTGGACCGGGCCCGGGCCGTGCTGGACCAGCTGCTGGCAGAGGGGGCCTGCTTTCAGAAAAAGGACCTGGCGGTGAATGGCCGGGACATGCTGGAGCTGGGGCTGAGGGGCCCGGAGATCGGCCGGGCGCTGGACCGCTGTCTGGAGGCCGTGCTGGCGGAACAGCTGCCCAATCAGCGTGGGATTCTGATGAAATTGGCGGGGGAATCGATGGGATAAGAAAAAGGAGTCTGTGGACTGCTGTTTTTGGCGGTCCGCAGATTTTTTTTGATTTGAAGAAAAAATTTTGAAATTACGCTTGACTTTTCTGCTTCTCTGCGTTAAACTTCAACGCAGCAAAGTAACAAACTGTGTGTGAGAGGAATGATCCATATGGTTATCAAGATCACCCTGCTGTTGGTGTTCTTCGCCGTGATGGTGGGCATCGGCCTTTACTGCCGCAAGCATGCCACCGACGTAAACGGCTTTGTGCTGGGCGGGCGCTCGGTGGGCCCGTGGCTCACCGCCTTCGCCTATGGCACATCCTATTTTTCCGCTGTGGTCTTTGTGGGCTACGCCGGACAGTTCGGCTGGAAATACGGCATCGCCGCCACCTGGGCGGGCATCGGCAACGCCCTGCTGGGCTCCCTGCTGGCCTGGGCCGTGCTGGGCCGCCGCACCCGCATCATGTCTCAGCACCTGGACAGCGCCACCATGCCCGAGTTTTTCGGCAAGCGTTTTGGCAGCAAGTCCCTGAAGATCGCCGCCTCGGTCATCATCTTCATCTTCCTCATCCCCTACACCGCCAGCCTGTACAACGGCCTGAGCCGCCTATTCGGCATGGCCTTTCACATCGACTACTCCCTGTGTGTCATTGTTATGGCGGTGCTCACCGGCGTGTATGTCATTGCCGGGGGCTATATGGCCACCGCCATCAACGACTTTATCCAGGGCATCATCATGATCTTCGGGATCTGCGCCGTCATCGCCGCCGTACTTCACAGCCAGGGCGGATTCATGGCCGCTTTGGAGGGCCTGGCGCAGGTCCAGGACCCGGAGGTCTCCCAGGCCCCCGGCGTGTTCGCCTCTTTCTTTGGCCCCGACCCGATGAACCTGCTGGGCGTGGTGCTGCTGACCTCTTTGGGCACCTGGGGCCTGCCCCAGATGGTGCAGAAGTTCTATGCCATCAAGGACGAGAAGGCCATCGACACCGGCATGGTCATCTCCACTGTGTTCGCCGCGCTGGTGGCCGGCGGGTGCTACTTCCTGGGCGGCTTCGGCCGGCTGTTCTCCGACAAGGTGGACCTGGCCGCCGGGGGATATGACTCCATCATCCCCACCATGCTCTCCGGCCTGCCCGACCTGCTCATCGCTGTGGTGGTCATTCTGGTGCTGTCCGCATCCATGTCCACCCTGTCCTCCCTGGTGCTGGCCTCCAGCTCCACCCTCACCCTGGACTTTTTGAAGGACAACATCATCAAGGACATGAGCGAAAAGCGCCAGGTGTTCATCATGCGCTGTCTCATCGTGGTGTTCATCGCCATCTCTGTGGTCATCGCCCTGGTGCAGTATCACTCCAACGTCACCTTTATCGCCCAGCTCATGGGTGTCAGCTGGGGGGCGCTGGCAGGTGCCTTCCTGGCCCCCTTCCTGTTCGGGTTGTACTGGAAGCGGGCCTCTAAGGCCGCCTGCTGGGTCAGCTTCTTTTTCTCCACCATCGTAATGATCGCCAACATCTTCCTCCGGGCCTCCTTCCCCGCCCTGCTGCGCTCCCCCATCAACGCCGGCGCGTTCTGCATGATCGCCGGGCTGATCCTGGTCCCCGTGGTCTCGCTGCTCACCCCCGCCCCGGACAAAAAGCTGGTGGACGACGCCTTTTCCTGCTATGACGAAAAGGTGCTGGTGCGCCAGACCCAGGCCCTGGGCGACCGGCTGTAAAAATCTTCTCCCTTCTCTCTTTTCAAACGCCGAGACCTGTGGTATGCTTCAAGAAGCGCCCGCAGGTCTTGCGCGTTTTTCACAGATCAACAATCGGTGCGGCCCTCCTGCCGCCCTTGACAGAAAGGAATCTCTTCCATGATCGTCGATATCCACACCCACACCTTTCCCCAGGCCATCGCCGCCGCCACCATTGAAAAGCTGGCGGCTATGAGCCATTTAAGCCCCTTCACCCACGGCTCCAACGCCGATCTGGCCGCCTCCATGGCCAGGGCGGGGGTGGACCGGTCCATCGTCCTGCCCGTGGCCACCAACCCGGCCAAGGTCAGCCACATTAACGATGCCGCCGCAAAAGTAAACGAGAGCTATGCCCAGACGGGCATCTTCTCCTTCGGCTGTATGCACCCCGATGCCCCCAACTGGAAGGAGGAGCTCTCCCGGGTGGAGCGCCTGGGGATGAAGGGCATCAAGCTCCACCCCATCTATCAGAGCGTGGACCTGGACGACCCCCGCTTTTTGCGCATTCTGGACCGGTGCGGCGAGCTGGGGCTGGTGGTGCTGGTCCACGCGGGGCTGGACATCGGCATCCCCGGCAAGGTGAACGCCTCCCCGGAGATGAGCCTGAATGCGATAAAGCAGGTGGGCCCGGTGAAGCTCATCCTGGCCCACATGGGGGGCTGGCGGAACTGGGACCAGGTGGAGCAGCTGCTCTCTGACACCCCCGTCCGCCTGGACACCGCCTTCACCCTGGGGGACATGGCCCCGGCCAACGACGGCTTCTACAGCCCGGAGGAGCTGCACATGATGGGGGCGGAGCAGTTCACCCGGATGATCCGCCTGTTCGGCTATGAGCGCATCTACTTCGGCACCGACTCCCCCTGGGGCGGCCAGAAGGAGAGCCTGGACCTGATCCGGGCCCTGCCCCTGCCCCAGGATCAGCTGGATGCCATCCTGGGCGGAAATGCCCAGAAGCTGATCGCGGCAAGGGAAATAACTCTGGGAACCCAGATCGGAAGAGCGTCGTGTAGGGAAAGAGTGTAGATCTCGGTGGTCGCCGTATCATTAAAAAAAAAAAAAAA
>ENA-USZI01002249-USZI01002249.1-human-gut-metagenome-genome-assembly--contig:-NODE-2249-length-11592-cov-21.243943_pt1 | contig 11592 bp, 8 predicted proteins | sample MGYA00250042_ERZ773532 | MGnify/ENA primary metagenome ERZ773532 (study PRJEB29103, sample SAMN06112036) | human gut metagenome | biome: human gut; feature: ankylosing spondylitis patient; material... | reverse complement strand
GTTTATCTCTATGATGAAAAAGTTTTGATTACATTCAACTACAAAGACGGCACAAAAACCATCACTTTCGATGAAATTGCCGCCAAAGATGCCCCAGAGGGCAATGGTTCGGATTTGGGTTGCTTCGCTCCACCAAAAAACCTCAACGTATGAAAGTACGCTGAGGTTTTTGTTTTGCGACAAGGCTAAACTCATCGGGCGGGTGGATTCGAACAGCTGCGGCGATGTCGTTGAAGACGGCGCAAAAACAGCCCCGATGGACCGTCAGGTTCACCGGGGCTGCTGCTATACCATAATTTTGTTGACGTTAACATTTTCGTGATGCCGCGAAAACATCACATGTAGGATATCTGTTTGTGCCGCCGTTACTCTTCCGCTGCAGCTTTGGATTCGTTCACAAAGGCGGCGATCTTATCCACCTGAATTTCGGCAACAGCACGGCCGGTCTCGTAGACGCGGCGCAGCTGGACCGGATCGCGCTCCATGGAGCCGATCTCCAGCGGGATGGGCGGGCGGATGACGAACGCCTTGCCGGTCTGCTCCAGCATGGCAATGTGATCCAGCGTTTCGTTGTAGCGCTCGTGACGGTCGGCAACGGCTTCCACGAAAGCGGGGTAGCGCATGTAGCGTGCCCGGATGACGGGCAGCATCTTGTTCTTCTTTTTCACAAAGCCCTTGGGCTGGGTCAGCACAATGAGGTTGCGTTTGTAGCCGATGGACTCGAAGAACCGCACGGGGATGGAATCGGCAATGCCGCCGTCCAGCAGCTGATAATGGCCGATCTTTACGATCTTGGCCGCCAGCGGCATGGAAGCGGATGCCTGCATCCACTGGATATCCTCGGCATCGCCGGTGCGGCACTTGTGATAGATGGGGTCGCCGGTACGCACATCGGTGCACACCACAAAAAAGTCCATGGGGTTCTCTGCAAATGCCTTTGCGTCGAACACGTCCAGCTTTTCCGGCACGGTGTGGTAGCAGAACTGCTCACTGTACAGGTTGCCGGTGCGCAGCAGGTTGCCGAAGCTTGCGTAGCGCTTATCGTTGCAATATTGGGTGTTGTAGCGGATCACACGGCCGATCTGATGGGACTTGTAGTTGCAGCCGAACACCGCACCGGCCGAAACGCCAATGGCACCATCCAGCACGATGCCATGCTCCATCAATACATCCAGAACACCGGCGGTAAACATGCCGCGCATGGCACCGCCTTCCAGCACAAGACCCGTTTTCATATATGCTCTCCCCTCCTGTGTGCCGGTGCACAGATGCCGGACACACCTTATATTAACTACAGTATACTCGAATCTGTAAAAAGTACAAGAGCGGAAAACCTATAAATTTATCAAGAAAACCTCTTGCCAAAGGAAAGAGCATCCGGTATACTAAGTGAAATAAAAAGAGAAATATGCGCTGCAAACGCATGGGCATGGAAAAGATCAGGTTGGAGGAACTGCTGCACTATGAAGATGCTGGAAGATCGTATTCGCAAAGATGGTATCGTACGCGAGGGCAATGTGCTCAAGGTGGATAGCTTTATCAACCACCAGATGGACATTCCGCTGTTCCGGGAGATGGCAAAGGAGTGGAAGCGCCTGTTTGCAGGCAAGCCCATCAACAAGGTGCTCACCATCGAGGCCAGCGGCATTGGCATTGCAGCCATCGTGGCCAGCGAGTTCAACGTGCCGGTGGTATTTGCCAAAAAGTCCATGAGCATCAATCTGGACTACAACAACTACGAGACCAAGATCCAGTCCTTCACCCACAAAAAGATCTACAACGTCATCGTGTCCAAAAAGTTCCTCACCGCAGAGGATCATGTGCTGATCATCGACGATTTCCTGGCCAACGGCTGCGCCCTGATGGGCCTGCTGGAGCTGGCACAGGAGGCCGGTGCCACCGTGGAAGGCATCGGCATCGCCGTGGAAAAAGGCTTCCAGCAGGGCGGTGAGCTCATCCGCAGCAAGGGCATCCAGCTGGAGAGCCTTGCCATCGTGGAATCCATGAACAGCGAGACCGGCGAGATCGTGTTCCGCGAGCAGCCGCATCAGAACTGAAACTCCTTCCGTCATCACGGAAGCGATGCCACCTCCCTCAGTGAGGGAGGTTTTTTTGCTGTTTTAGGTGGCTCGCCCTCTCAGGCGCTATCGCGCCAGCTCCCCCAGAGGGGGAGCCAAGAGCCTGACCGTAACGCTTCTTGCCTCTCCCTTTGGGAGAGGTGACATTGCGTGAGCAATGGCGGAGAGGGCGAGGCAGTGAACCCTTTTTACGCCCCATCCGTACTGTCCCCGTCTGCCGGCAGGGCAGTGGTCTGCTCGGCGGGGACGTCTGCGGCGGCGCGGGGCACGCCTTTGTACACCAGCGTCTGTTCCAACACCTCGGCACACACCGGGGCCGAAAGGCTGCCGCCGGCGGTGGTCCAGCTGTGGGGTTCATCCAGGCAGACCAGACACAGAAACTGCGGGTCGTCGATGGGCGCCACGGCTACAAAGCTGGCAATGCGGGCTTTTTCGTCGGCGCTGTCCAGCTTCTGGCTGGTGCCGCTCTTGCCGCCCACCCGGTAGCCGGAGATCTGCGCGTTGCGTCCGCCGCCGTACAGAACAACGGCTTCCATCATCTCCCGCATGACGGCGGACGTCTCCGGCTGGATCACCTGCTGTTTGCACACGGGGTCCCGGTGTTCCAGCACCGTGCCGTCCGGGGCCAGAATGTCCGATACGAGGTAGGGCTGCATCAGTTTTCCGCCGTTGACCACTGCGCACACGGCGGCGGCCATTTCCAGATAGGAGATCTTGCTGCTTTGCCCGAAGGCGCAGGAGGCCAGCTCCACCGGCCCCATACGGTCGGCGGTGTAGTACAGGCTCTTTTTCGGCTCGGCGGGCAGGTCGATGCCGGTGGGCTCCCGCAGGCCGAAGGCGGCAAAGTAATCGCAGAAGGCCTCCTTGCCAAGCCGCGCTCCGATCTGGATAAAGCTCTGGTTGCAGGAATTTTCCAGCGCCTGCGTCACGGTCTGGGTCCCGTGGCGCTTGTGGTTGGCGCAGTGGAACCGGGTGCCCGCCACCGAGATGGACTCCCCGCAATAAAAGCTGGAGTTCCGGGTGATGGCTCCGGCGTCCAACGCGGCCGCGCAGGTGATGAGCTTGAACACGCTGCCCGGTTCGTACAGGTCGCTCACGGCCTTGTTGCGCCACTGGGTCTGCTGGGCCAGCTGCAGGGCGGCCGCCCGCTGCTCCCCAGAGAGGGCATCTACGGCAGCGCGGGCAGCTTCGTCGTAGAGGATGCGCGGCTGGTTGGGGTCGTAGGCCGGGGTGGTGGACATGGCCAGCACGGCCCCGGTGTTCACGTCCAGCACGATGCCCACGGCACGGGCGGCCACATGGTGTTCCTGTACGGCGTAATTCAACGCATTTTCGAGATAATGTTGAATGTTGGCGTCGATGGTCAGCCACAGGCTGCTGCCCTCCACCGGGAACTGCTCGGTCTCGTAGCTCTGCTCCAGCGTGTAGCCCCAGGCGTTCACGGCGGTGAGCACCACGCCGTTCTGCCCGGTGAGCTGCTCGTTGTATTCCAGCTCCAGCCCGCTCACTCCGGTGTTGTCCACATTGGTAAAGCCCAGCACCGACGCCAGAAACTCCCCCTGCGGGTACCAGCGCTTGCTGTCCTGATTGATACGGATGCCGGTGATGCCGTTTTCCTCGCAGAAATCCCGCACGGCATCCGCCATGGAACGCTCCACCCGGTAGCGCAGCAGACAGTCGTTGGAGGCGCGGTCCCGGAACTTTTCCAGCAGGGCGGCTTCGTCCAGCTCCAAAATCTGCGCAAGACCGTGGGCGGCCAGCTCCAGTTTGTCGGCGGGCATCTCCCGCGGGCTGGCCCGCAGGGTCCAGCAGCTGCTGTTGGCCGCCAGCAACACGCCGTCGGCACTGTAGATGCGGCCCCGGTCGGCGGGCACCACGGTGTCCCGCAGCTGCTGCCCCAGTGCCCGCCGGGTGTACCAGTCCCCGGCGGCCAGCTGCAGCCAGTAGAGCCGGGCAATAAGCCCTGCAAAGCAGATGCCGCACAAAAGCAGCGCCACCAGCCGGGCACGGGCGCGGAACGCCTGCTCCGGCAGGGTGCGCAGGGGTTCGGGCCGGGACATGGCAGCACCTCCTTTTCCGGCTCAGTTTATGCGGGCAGGGCCTGCGGCTATGACTAACAGCCCGGCGGCCTGCGTACAATAGACCAAAAGGACTGCCGGAGGTGATGAGGATGCACAGGGCCGCTGTGCCTGCCCGGGCCCGGCGCGGACTGCTGCGTCCGCTGCCCGCCATGGACCTGCCGTTTCTGATCCTGGTGCTCACGCTGGTGGGCATTGGGCTGGTAATGCTGTACAGTGCCAGCAGCGCGGTGGCGCTGTACCGGCGGGGCGATGCCTGGGCCTATGTGCGGCCGCAGCTGCTGTATGCGGCCATGGGCATCGGGGCCATGTGGGCGGCCAGCCGGGTGGATTACCACATCTATCACAAACTGGCCTGGCCGCTGCTGGCCCTCTCGCTGGTGCTGCTGGTCGTGGTGCTGTTCATGCCGGAATACAACGGCTGCAAGCGCTGGCTGGTGCTGCCGGGGCTGGGCACTCTGCAGCCCAGCGAGATCGCCAAATTTGCGGTGGTGCTGGTGTTTGCCCACATCATCTCCCTCAACCACAGCCGGATGGAGAGCTTTGCGGTGGGGGTGGTGCCCTTTGCGCTGGTACTGGGCGCGGTGGCGGTGCTCATGCTGCTGGAGCCGCACCTATCCGGCACGGTGCTGATCCTGGGCATCGGGGCAGTGCTCATGTTCGTGGGCGGCACCGGGCTGCGGTGGTTCGTGCTGGCCGGTGTGGGCGGAGCGGGTGCCATCGGGGCGGCCATCGTCATCATGCCGGATCTGGTGCCTTATGCGGCCAGCCGCCTGAGCTCCTGGCTGGACCCCTTTGCCGACCCGCTGGGCGACGGCCACCAGACCATCCAGAGCCTGTACGCCATCGGCTCCGGCGGGGCCGTGGGGCTGGGGCTGGGCAACAGCCGCCAGAAGCACCTGTTCGTGCCGGAACCCCAGAACGACTTCATCTTTTCCATCCTGTGCGAGGAGCTGGGGTTTGTGGGGGCCTGTGCGGTGATCCTGCTGTTCAGTCTGCTGCTGCTGCGGGGCGTCACGCTGGCGGCCCACGCGCCGGACCGCTTCGGGGCACTGCTGGTGGTGGGGTTCGTGGTGCAGGTGGCCTTGCAGGCGGTGCTGAACATCGCCGTGGTCACCAACACCATCCCGAACACCGGCATCAGCCTGCCCTTCTTTTCCTCCGGCGGCACCAGCCTGATGATGCTGCTGGGCGAGATGGGCATCGTGCTGTCCGTCTCCCGCGGGGAAACATAAAGGCGGCTATTTCTGCCGCAAAATGGGATGTTTGCCCCGCAAAAGACGCAAAAAACAGACAAACGACCGGACAAATGCGTTTTGCGGTGTCCGGGTACAAAACAGGGAACCGACGGCCCTCGTTCTGCATACCATGGGGTATCTTTGGCAGAACGGGGGTCTTTGCATGGCAGGGGATTACATCATCACGGGCGGGCGGCCGCTGAATGGAACGGTACGGGTCCCGGCGGCCAAGAACAGTGTGCTGCCGCTGCTGGCAGCGTCCCTGCTGTGCAGCGGGCCAGTGCGGCTGTGCGGGGTGCCGGAGCTGGCCGATGTGGCCGAGAGCCTTGCCCTGCTGCGCAGTGCAGGCTGCACAGCGGAGCGGCAGGGGGCGGATGTACGGGTGGACGGGGTGCCCGGCAGCGGGACGCTGGCGGCAGGCCCGGCGGGCCGGATGCGGGCATCCATCCTGTTCTGCGCCCCGCTGCTGGCCCGGCTGGGCCGGGCACAGACCGTGCTGCCCGGGGGCTGCCGCATCGGAGCGCGGCCCATTGATCTGCATCTGGCGGGCCTTGTGCAGATGGGAGCCTGCCCGCAGCTGGAAGGCGAACGCCTGCTGCTCACGGCTCCGGCGAGGCTGCACGGAGCGGACATCACCCTGCGGTTCCCCAGCGTGGGGGCCACCGAGACCCTGCTGCTGGCGGCGGCGCTGGCACAGGGGGAGACGACCCTGCGGGGTGCGGCCCGGGAGCCGGAGATCGAAGATCTGGCGGCATTCCTGAACCGGTGCGGCGGCCGGGTGCAGGGCGCGGGCACCGGCACGGTGCGGGTGCAGGGGGTGCGGCGGCTGCACGGATGCAGCTTTGCGCCCCTGCCGGACCGGATCACGGCAGCCACCTTTGCCTGTGCCTGCGCAGCGGCTGGGGGACGGGTGGAGCTGGCAGGCTGCGCGCCCCGGCTGTATGCGCCGGTGCTGGAAATTCTGGAACAAATGGGGTGCGGCGTTGTGCGCCGGAGCGATGCTGCCGTTATTACCCGGTTCGGGCGGCTGTACGGGCCGGGGCGGGTGTTCACCGGGGCATACCCGGCGCTGGCCACCGACGCGGCTCCGCTGCTGGCGGCGGTGCTGCTCTGCACGGAGGGACCCGGCAGCATCGAGGATGTGATCTTTGAGCGGCGGTTCGGCTGCGCGGCAGGCTTTGCGGCGCTGGGCGGCCGGGTGCGGGTGGAGGGCCGCACCCTGTATGCGGAACCCGGCGGCACCCTGCAGGGAACGGTGCTGGAAGCGCCCGACCTGCGGGGCGGGGCAGCGCTGGTGATCGCGGCGCTGGCGGCACAGGGCAGCAGCCGCATCACCCATACGGAGTTCATTGACCGCGGCTATGCCGATTTTGCACAGAAACTGGCGGCTCTGGGTGGGCAAATTGCACGAGAAACCCCGCGCGGGGCAGACTGCCCGAAAAAAAGAACTTCAAAAACGTAAATTTGACTTGCATTCACGGCAAAAAGATGATACGATACAGTTATATAAGTGTAGGTTGATATTTCTGTGCGTTCTGCACAGTTCTACGATAAAATCCGGATGGAGGACAAAGTTATGGCATTGATGCTCGATGAAGAAATGGACGAAAATGTTACGACGATCAAGGTGATCGGTGTTGGCGGCGGCGGCGGCAACGCCGTGAACCGCATGGTCAGCGATGGTCTGCAGGGCGTGGAGTTCATTGCGATGAACACGGACCAGCAGGCGCTGGCCAAGAACCATGCCACCGTCAAGGTCCAGCTGGGCTCCAAGCTCACCAAGGGCCGCGGCGCAGGTGCCGACCCTGAGATCGGCCAGCGTGCCGCTGAAGAAAGCAAGGACGAGATCGCAAACGCGCTCAAGGGCTCCCAGATGGTGTTCATCACCGCCGGTATGGGCGGCGGCACCGGCACCGGTGCGGCTCCTGTGGTGGCTGAGGTGGCACACGACCTGGGCATCCTGACCGTGGGCATCGTCACCAAGCCCTTCTCTTTTGAGGGCAAGCGCAAGATGGGCCTGGCTGAGCAGGGCATTGCCAACCTGCTGATGCATGTGGACAGCCTGATCGTGATCCCGAATGAGCGCCTGAAGATGATCAGCCAGGAGAAGATCACCCTGATGAACGCCTTCCAGGCTGCCGACAACGTGCTGCGTCAGGGCGTCGAGTCCATTTCCGCCCTGATCAACGTGCCTGCCTTCATCAATCTGGACTTCGCCGACGTGCGCTCCATCATGAAGGATGCCGGTTACGCGCACATGGGCGTGGGCAGCGCCAAGGGTGCCGGCAAGGCCGAGAACGCCGCCAAGGCTGCCATTTCCAGCCCGTTGCTGGAGACCAGCATTGCCGGTGCACACGGCGTTATCATCAACATCACTTCCAGCCCCGACATCGGCCTGGAGGACGTGGAGACCGCAGCCGGCCTCATCACCCAGAGCGCTCATCCGGATGCGAACATCATCTGGGGTACTGCGTTTGACGAGAACCTGTCCGACGAGATGCGCGTGACCGTCGTTGCTACCGGCTTCGACAACAAGAGTGCCAGCGACCTGCGCAGCAGCATCAACAACGCCATGGGCGGTGCCCAGTCGGTGCCGTCGGCAGTGTTCAGCAGCGACACCGGCAGCGCAGCCACTGCTGCTGCTCCGGCAGCAGCCCCGGCCGCTCCGGCAGCTGCCGCAAAGCCCGTGGAAGAGGAAAGCAGCGACAACCGTTACTACGACGAGCTGCTGGCCATCCTGAACAAGCGGAAGTAAGGCTGGCAAATAATAAAAACGCATCGTGGCACAGCGCCCGTGAGGAGGGCGGGTCTCTTGCGCGCAAGCGGAGGGAGGCAATGCAATGCTGAAACAGGACGTTCCGCTGCGGACCGGATGGTTCGGGTACCGGAAACTGGATGTTGAAAATTGTATTGCGCACATCCGCGCAGCGTATGCGGCAGAACTCCGCCTTGCCCGGCAGACGCAGCAGGGAATGGAGGAGACCATGGCGCAACTCAGGCAGGAGAACAAAGCTCTGCGGCAGCGCTTTGCCCAGCAGGCGGCGGCGCAGGCCGCAGCATCGGTGCGGGCAGAGGGCAGCGACAAGCTGCAGCAGCTGACCCGCAAGCTGGAAGCGGCCCACGCCGAGATCCGCCGCTACCAGACCCGGCTGTTTGCCTGCGAGCGCCAGATGATCGCTCTGCGGCGGGAAAATGCCGACCTCGAAGCGGCCTGTGAGCAGGCCCGGGAGGAGCTGCAGATGGCCGTGGCCCGTGCCGAAAAGGCAGAGCAGCAGGCTGCCCAGACGCCTGCCTGTCCGGAAGTGCCGGTGCAGGCCCCGACGCCGGAACCGCCCGAAGAAGCTGTGGCCTGCTGTGCAAGACCGGCCGCACAGCCTGCGGCGCAGCCGGAACCCGTGTGGCAGCCGGAAACGGAGCTGGAGAAGCTTTCGGTGGAGCTGCTGCGCCGGTTTGATGAAATGATGCAAGAATGATTTGACAAGCTGCTGTGCCGGCATGGACTGGTGCAGCAGCTTTTTGTGTGAACAGGGGATTTTTGCTGCGGCAAGGCAGCACATTACCAGATGGGGATGGCGAGGAGCAAGGCACATGAATGTGAAACAGAAGATCCTGATCGCAGACGATTCTGAGATCAACCGCGCGCTGCTGATGGAGATCCTGGGCGACGGGTATGAGTATCTGGAAGCGGAGAACGGTGTCCGGGCGGTGGAGCTTTTGCGCGAGCACACGGACATCGCACTGGTGCTGCTGGACATCATGATGCCGCAGATGGACGGCTTTGACGTGCTGAAGGTCATGCGCTGCTATTCCTGGCTGGACGAGATCCCGGTGATCATGATCTCGGCGGCAAAGGACACGGCCAACATCGAGCGTGCCTACGACCTGGGTGTGGCCGACTACATGCGCCGCCCCTTTGAGCGGGTCATGGTGCTGCGCCAGGTGCAGAACGTGCTCATGCTGTATGCCAAGCAGAAGCGCCTGACCCGGCTGGTGACCGATCAGGTGTACGAAAAAGAGCACAACAGCGTGCTGATGATCAGCATCCTGAGCCATGTGGTGGAGTTCCGCAACAGCGAGAGCGGCCTGCATGTGCTGCACATCCGCACCCTGACCGACCTATTGCTGCACCAGCTGGCGGGCAAGACCGACCGGTATCAGCTGGACGAGAGCGACATTTCGCTCATCAGCACGGCATCGGCCCTGCACGACCTGGGCAAGATCGTGATCCCCACCGAGATCCTCAACAAGCCCGGCCGCCTGACCGCCGAAGAATACGCGATGATCAAGACCCACACGGTGAAGGGTGCCCGCATCCTGCGGGACCTGAGCAACACCATCGGCGAGGAAAACGAGCCCCTGCTGCAGGTGGCCTATGCCATCTGCCGCTGGCACCATGAGCGCTGGGACGGCGGCGGCTACCCGGACAAGCTGAAGGGCGATGCAATCCCCATCGCAGCACAGGTGGTGGCACTGGCAGATGTGTACGACGCCCTGACCAGCGACCGCTGCTATAAACCGGCCTACGACCACGACACGGCCCTGCGCATGATCCTGAACGGCGAGTGCGGGGCCTTCAACCCGCTGCTGCTGGAATGCCTGAATGAGTCGTCGGAGCTGCTGCGGCAGGAGCTGCAGCGCAACGAGTGGGACCGCAGCTTCCACCAGGACACCCACCGCTTGTCGGAGGAGATCCTGCACCGGGAAGCCCTCCCGCGGGAGGACCGCAGCCAGCGGCTGCTCAACCTGGAACGCGAGCGCACCCAGTTCTATGCGGACCAGTGCGGCGGCATCCAGTTCGACTACGACCTGCTCAGCGGCCGGGTGACGGTGACCAACCACTACGCCAGCACCGCCGAGCGCACCCAGGTGCTGGACTTTGACCATGGCGAAGGGCTGAACTTCCTTTCCATGAAGGACCGCCGCCGCCTGTTGGAAGCGCTGGAAAAGGCAACTCCGGAGATCCCGCAGGCCAGCTTCCCCGTGGAGGTGCAGACCGGCGGCAGATACCAGCCGCACCGGCTGGTGCTGCGCACCCAGTGGAGCCGCGGCGGGCAGCGCCGCTGTGTGAGCGTGGTGGGCCAGCTGCTGCCGGAGCAGACCGAGGATGCAAAGGCGCAGCCGGATGTGCTGCTGCACAGCTCCGGAGGCTCGATGGCGGCTGTCCTGCAGCAGCTGCAGGGCGTGTTTGACCTGGTGCGTCTGGTGGACCCGGAGCGCGCCAAGGTGCTCACCCTGCACCCGGACGGCACGCTGGAAGAGCAGGCCGGTCACTGCCATGTGGTGTGGAACAAGGCCGGCCGGTGCGAGAACTGCATCTCGGCCAAGGTGTTCACCAGCAAAAAGACCCTGAACAAGATCGAATTCAATGGCGAGGACGCCTATTTTGTGCTGTCGCGCTATGTGGAGAACAACGGCCGCGGCTGCGTGCTGGAAATGGTTTCCAAGCTGTCCAACGGACGCTGGCTGGACATGGGCGGCCGCCGCATGCTGCTGGACCGCAGCGAGGACTTGGACAACAGTGCCTTCATGGATCCGCTCACCGGGGCCTACTCCCGCCGGTACTTTGAAAAGTTCCTGGCCGACAGTGAGCAGATCAACGGTGTGGTGGTCATTGACGTGGACCGCTTCAAGGCCGTGAACGACAGCTACGGCCATCTGGTGGGCGACAAGGCGCTGGAGAGCATCTCTGCGGCGGTGCAGGCCTGCCTGCGGGAGAGCGACATTCTGGTGCGCTACGGCGGCGACGAATTCCTGCTGCTGATGCCGCAGCTGCGGCCGGAGGGGCTGCCGCTGGTGATGGACCGCATCCAGGAAGCGGTGCGGCAGGCCCGGGTGGAGAGCCACCCGGAGATCCGCCTGTCCATCAGCGTGGGCGGTGTGTGCGGCGTGCACCCGCTGCGGGAGGCCATCCGGCAGGCAGATGACCGGATGTACCAGAACAAGGCCCGCAACAAGGAATAAAAAACAGGACCCGGACACGGGGCAGGCACAAAAAGGTGCTGCCGGTATCCGGGTCTTTTTTGGTATCGGGATAAAATATGCTCAGTGCACGGCGCTGGTGCGGTGCTCCATAAGATAGGTGGCTTCCAGATCCGCGATGTGCAGTTTGACGGCAAGGGGGTACTTGTCGTAGGCTTCCGAGATGGCAAAGCAGCCGCCCCGGGCCGCATCGTCAAAGCCGCCCATGTGCCAGCGGAT
>ENA-USZI01002247-USZI01002247.1-human-gut-metagenome-genome-assembly--contig:-NODE-2247-length-11596-cov-3.488324_pt1 | contig 11596 bp, 6 predicted proteins | sample MGYA00250042_ERZ773532 | MGnify/ENA primary metagenome ERZ773532 (study PRJEB29103, sample SAMN06112036) | human gut metagenome | biome: human gut; feature: ankylosing spondylitis patient; material... | reverse complement strand
ACCACTTTCACTTCTGCCGGATTCTTGATTTTCAGTTCTTCTAATTGCGGCTGACGTTTCTTGTCATCCAGATAATATGTCATATACTATTTAACAGATCTCTGCTCCGGCAGGCATATTCTTCTCCGGGGTGACCAAAGCCAGATTGCCTTCCGCGTCTTCTGCGCACAGGATCATGCCCTCGGACATTACTCCTGCCAGTTTCGCAGGCTTCAGGTTCACCAATACCATAACCTTCTTGCCCACCATTTCCTCCGGGCTGTAATGTGCCTTGATGCCAGAGACGATCTGACGTACCTGACTGCCGATCTTCACCTGGCTGCACAGCAGCTTCTTGGACTTGGGCACTGCCTCACAGGAAATGATCTCACCTACCTGGAACTGCATTTTTGCGAAGTCGCCATATTCGATCTCTGTCTTAGGCTCAATATCGATGGCTTCCTGCTCTGCCTTTTCTGCCTCGGCATTTGCCTCTTCCGCTTCATGCTCCGCTGCTGCCTTGATCATGGCTTCTTCCAGCTCTGCCTCTTTTTTTGCTACATCCTTCATATCCAGACGGGCGAAGAGGATCTCAGGCTGGTCAGTCACCCTGTTGCCGCTCTCATACAGGCCGAACTGCTCTAACTGATCGAAGTCACGCAGGGAGGTATTCAGCTGTTTTGCGATCTTCTCTGCGGTTTCGGGCATATAAGGCTCTAACAGGGATGCGCCAATGATAATACCTTCCACCAGATTGTACAGAACGGTAGCCAGACGATCTGCCTTGGCTTCGTCCTTGGCCAGTACCCAGGGTTCGGTCTCATCGATGTATTTATTACAGCGTTTGAAGATGCCGAAGATCTCGGTCAGGGCATCTGCTACTCGCAGTTCTTCCATTTTGGCTACTACTTTTGCATAAGTGCCGGTCACAGTCTGTTTCAGATCGGCATCCACTGCTGCATCGTTCTCGGTCAGCTGTACATTCCTATTCTCTACTACACCGCCAAAATACTTGTTGCTCATGGAAATGGTACGGTTCACCAGGTTGCCCAGGGTGTTGGCCAGATCGGAATTGGTACGCTCTGCTACCAGTTCCCAGGTCAGATTACCGTCATTTTCAAAAGGCATCTCATGCAGTACATAGTAACGTACTGCATCTACGCCGAAATAATCTACCAGATCATCCGCATAGACCACATTTCCCTTGGATTTGCTCATCTTGCCACCGCCCATAAGAAGCCAGGGATGTCCGAATACCTGCTTCGGCAGGGGCTCACCCAGTGCCATCAGGAAAATAGGCCAGTAGATCGTATGGAAACGAATGATGTCCTTGCCGATCAGATGCAGGTCTGCGGGCCACAGTTTCTTGTACTGCTCGGTGCTGTTGCCATCTGCATCGTAGCCGATACCGGTGATGTAGTTGGTCAGTGCATCCAGCCACACGTAGATGACATGCTTGGGATCGAAGGTCACCGGAATGCCCCAGGTAAAGGAGGTACGGGATACGCACAAATCCTGCAGTCCGGGGAGCAGGAAGTTGTTCATCATCTCGTTCTTACGGGAAACGGGCTGAATGAACTCGGGATGCTCATTAATGTGCTTGATCAGTTTGTCTGCATATTTGCTCATGCGGAAGAAATAAGCCTCTTCCTTGGCAGGCTTTACGACACCGCCGCAGTCCGGGCACTTGCCGTCCACCAGCTGGGACTCGGTCCAGAAGGATTCACAGGGAGTACAGTACATTCCCTCGTAAGCTCCCTTATAGATGTCCCCCTGATCATAGAGACGCTTGAAGATCTTCTGTACCTGCTTCTCATGATCCTCATCCGTGGTACGGATGAACTTATCATAGGAAATGTTCAGCAGATCACACAGACCGCGGATGACACCGGCGATCTTATCTACATGTTCCTTGGGAGTGATGCCGGCTGCCTCAGCCTTCAGTTCGATCTTCTGTCCATGCTCGTCAGTACCGGTCTGGAAGAAGACATCATAGCCCTCCTTTCTCTTGAAACGCGCGATGCTGTCAGCCAGTACGATCTCGTAGTTGTTGCCGATATGGGGCTTCGCAGATGTATAGGCAATCGCTGTGGTAAGATAATATTTTCCTTTGCTTTCCATAAATCACATTCTCCTTTTCTTATTTATTTTAATTCCAACGGATCGTTCCGTGCTCCGCACTCTCACAATCCAACCCAATATTCGCATATCGTGAAGCTTACGCTCCACTTTTATGCTCATATCGGGGCAGGTCATCAAGTCATAAAATTACTCTTGTGCAAGCACATCGTAATTTTTGACTTGTGACCTTGTTGCAATAAAAAAGTCTCCTCAAAGAACCTTATGTTCTTCAAGAAGACGAGCGTTGTCTCGTGTTACCACTTCTCTTCGTCTGCGTTTCGCAACACAGACCTCTTCGGGTCCGTAACCCTATCCGCTGTAACAGGCGGATCCTGTCGCAGCCTTGCTTCCACCGTTCCTATTCTCCCCGGTATCCGTTCGGTGCGCCGCTCAGAAGCCATCTTCTCTATCTGTCCGTTCCATTCCTCTCAGCCTTACGGAATGTTCTCTGTAAAACTTCTATGATAAATACTCTCTTCCTCATTGCATTTGCGTATTCTTACAGTAGCACAGGAAATCCGGACTGTCAATGCAGTTTTTGTTGCCATGCAATCGTAAATGTGTATAATGGTATATTATATAAGGTAATTTTTATAACATACATAAGAGGATATAAAATGAAAAAAAGTAAATTACCAAAACAGGCCTTGATCATTCTGAGCATTGCTCTGGTGCTGGTAATTTCCACAGTTATGTGGAGTTCTGCCCAGATCACACAGGATACAGAGGAAGAAGTACAGTCCACTCTCCGGGATGTTGCCACGCAGAACGCCCTGATCGTACAACAGGAGCTCCGTGAAAACTTCAACTTATTATACAGCCTTGCCGATGCGATCAGCGTTTCCCCGGATGCAGTCAATGCAAAATCCATTGCTGCACAGTTGGGATCTTTTGTCTCCACCTATGAGTTTAAACGGATCGGTTTCGTCTCACCGGACGGTCAGGTGATAAGCACCGATGGCTATGTACAGGATCTGTCCAGCAGAGATTTTTTTAAGGATGGTATGCAGGGACTTCCTGGTATTACCAATACCCTCCAGGATCGCCTCGGTACTCCGGAACCCATCAATGTATTCAGCATTCCTGTGTATGATCAGAGTGATTCCATTATCGGTGTTTTATTTGCCACCTATCGGAACCAGCATTTTGAAGAAATTTTAGGCGTGCAATCCTTTAATAATCAGGGATTCAGTTGTCTGGTAAATCAGGACGGTGACCTGATCGCCACATCTTCCAATGCACCGGCTTCCCTGCAGGAAGCCGACCGGATATCCGATTATCTGACTCAGGATGCCCGTAACGACCAGCCCTTGCAGGATCTGCATACGCTGCTTCAGAGTTCTTCTTCCAGCGGTGGTCATTTCTATGGAGGCAGTCAGAAGTATTATTACTATGCGGCTGCAATGGACAATCTCCGCAGCGACAGACAGTGGTTCGCCCTGACTATTGTTCCCGATCAGGTACTTTCCAGTCGTTCCGCTCCGATATTGTTTCAGGTGCGGCTGCTGATCCTGCTGATCATTGTGATCGCCGGAGTCGGTACTTTTGCTTTTGTGCACAGTATCCGGACACGGCGCAGGCAGTTATATCGTCTGGCTTATGTGGATCCTCTGACAAATGGTGATAATTTTGCCTGCTTCAAGGAGAAATTATCCCACTGCAACGGAGACAGCGGCTTCTATGTTGCCCTGGATCTTCAGGATTTCAAGCTGATCAATAATACCTGTGGTGTGGCCAAGGGTGACGAAACACTGTTGGAAGTATGGAAGATCCTGCAAACCGGTACACATCTGGGTGAATTTTCTGCCCACATCAATGCAGACCGGTTCATCCTGTTCCTGCGGGATAATGACCGGTGTACCTTAGAACCCAGATTGGAGTGCCTGTGTCAGGATATTTCCAATTTGTCCACAAAGCTTAATATTCCGAAACTGTTCCCACTGTGCGGCATCTATGAGACCGCCGATCATAAGGAAATCGAACAGAATTACGGCAAGGCTGTACAGGCCATGTATCCGATAAAAGGAAAACGTACCAGGCATTATGCTTTTTATGATGAGCTGGATATCAAACAGCTCTCCGAGGATCGTCTGATGGAAGATGTCTTCGAAGATGCCCTGAAGAACGGAGAATTCCAGCTGTGGTATCAGCCGAAAGTAGACCCCGTCACCGGAAACATTCTGGGTGCGGAAGCTCTGATCCGTTGGAAGCGCCCCGACGGCACCATGCTCTCTCCCGGCAAGTTCATTCCATTATTTGAGAAAAACGGTAATATCACAACGCTGGATGAATATGTGTTCCGCACGGTGTGCGCACAACAGCAGAGATGGCTGCAGGCCGGAGCAAAATTGTATCCGATTTCTGTAAATATTTCCAGAGTCAGCCTATACTACAGCAATGTGGTAGATAAGTACCGGGAGCTTTTGAATTCTTTCCAGCTGGATCCGAAATATGTTCCGCTGGAGATCACCGAGAGTGCTACCATTAATAACAGTGATATCTCCTCCCTGATCGAGCAGTTCCATGAAGCGGGATTTACTCTACTGCTGGATGATTTCGGAAGCGGATATTCTTCTCTGTCTTCGCTGAATGTCATGCATTTCGATACAATCAAGCTGGATAAGAGTCTGATCGATTACATTGGTGACCGGAACGGTGAAAAGCTGCTGTTGCACATCACGCAGCTGCTGCAGAGCTTCGGTATGACTATTACCGCAGAGGGGGTAGAAACTTCGGATCAGGTAGAGTTTCTGAAGAATCTTCACTGTGATGATATTCAGGGTTACTACTTCTCGAAGCCGTTACCGGTAAACGAATTTGAAGATTTTGTAAGAAAGCATACAGGTCTGTAGGGTTCGCCCACAGACCTGTTTTTTATTTCTGTATTCTTTTTTCTGTATCATTCTTCTCCCAGGATCAGGATCGACCAGGCCGGAAGCGTGATTTCTGCACCGGTACGCTCCGCAGTCTCTTCTCCGGTATAAAGCTCCCCAAGCAGTACCAGCTCCTCCGCTGCCGTCTTTCCTATCGTAAGTCCGCTCAGATCTACTGTTGCGGTCTCCGCAGAAGTATTGCCTAACATCAATAAGCTGCTGTTCTCGTCACTTCTTGTCATGGCAAAACACTGTTCACCGGAATACTGCTCCAGATAAGCGGTGGTGCCTCTGGCGATCACCGGGTTCTGGTTGCGGACACGGATCACCTGTTTCACATAATTATAGATGGAATCGGGATCCTCCTGCTGTTCTTCCAGACTGTCAAATTTCATCCGGAAATCATCCATATCTGCCGGGCCCTTACACATGCCTTCCGCATTGCCGTCCTTGCTCCAGTACATGGGGGCCCGTTTGTTCTCGTCTTTGCCGGAGCCCTTCATGCCCAGTTCTTCCCCATAATAGAGGAATACATTGCCATTCATTAAGAGATTAAGGGCATTGCCCATTTTCGTCTGAGCTTCGCTATTCTCCCCGGCATAGTAGCCTGCACTGCGTCCCATATCATGATTGGTGTAGAAGGGAGCATTGATATAATCCGGATTGTACTGCGCATACATGCCCTGCTCTGTTTCCAGATTCTTTGCATAAGATGTTACCGATGCCTTACCGTTCATCACATTGGCAATGATACCGGACTTGTCGGCAAAAGCAAAATCAAACATGCTGTCCACGCCGCTCTCATAATATTTGGCATAGGTATTCTGATCCGTCCAGCATTCACACACCAGATAATTCTCCGGATCTTTGCCATGAACATAATCCGCGAACCAGCTTAGAATTTCCACATTGTCCTCTGTGGATCCGGTAACATACTCTTTCACCGCATCCAGTCGGAAGCCATCCACACCCATATCCAGCCAGAAGTCCGCGATCTGCTCAAATTCCCGGCGTACCGCCTCATTCTCCAGATTCAGATCCGGCATTCCGTCCCAGAATCTCGCTTCATAATACCAGGCCGTTCCATCCAGCTGCGCATACCCGCCCTGGTATTCTCTGGAAAAATGGTAATAATCCACGTACGGGCATTCGGAACTATCCGGTTCCGCCCCTTCCGGCAGGCTCTTCAGATACTCCGCAGCCTGTTGGAACCAGGGATGGCTGCTGGAAGAATGATTCATTGCCAGATCCAGGATCACACGGATCCCACGGTCATGACAGGCCGTCAGCAACTCCTGAAATGTTTCCAGAGTGCCGTACTGCGGATCGATATTCTCATAATCCGTGGTATCGTATTTATGATAGGTGACGGAGGGCATCACCGGCATGAGCCAGATACCATTGATTCCCAGATCCATATCTGTGGTATCATCACCGTCATTCAGGTAATCCAGCTTTTCCAGTACGCCCTGTAGATCTCCAATGCCATCACCGTCGCTGTCATAGAAGGAATATACGAAAAGCTCATAGTAGGTACGGTAGTTGTCGTCCGGGATCTGCAGTACCCGGTTGTCCTGCACCAGTGCCGTGGTACTGCCGGTGCTGTCAGTGTTACTGTCCGCGCTCTCATCCTGTACGGTGGCAGTCTCATTCTGTGTACCGGCAGCAGACGCATTGCTGTTTTCTCCTTTGCTGCCTCCACAGGCAGTCAGAGACGCTGTCATTCCCACCACCAGTATTGCTGCCCATATTTTTCTGTTCCATTTGCTCATAGTTATCGCTTACTCCTCTGATCCGCTTTTTTCAAACCGGAACCATTTGAAATCAAAATTGCATCCCGGCAGGAAAACGAAGGTCACATTCTGCTCTCCCGTCACTCTTTCCAGAGGGAAACGCAGTTCCCTATATTCCTCGCTGTGCGGGAAGGGAAGTACCTGTGTAGCTCCATCGGTAAACCTAAGTTGGATCGTATTCTGCTGTAAAGGAGTTCTTCCGCAGATGACAATGCTATCGGTTCCCGCTTCTCCAAAGTTCATATCCGTAAATTCGAGAGAGACATTATTGCCGATCTGTTCAACGGCATCCCCGGTTCTCACAAAGCTGTCACCATAGGTAACTCCGTCCGTGAGAGCACTCAGTCTTGCATAAGCTTTTTCCTGTCTGGTGAAATGAAACTCTTTCAGGAAAATTTTATCTTCTGACACTATTGTCAGTTTTGTTACACCCTTTAATCTCCGGGGCAATACGAAGGTATCCGGCTGGAAGACTTCCCAGATGCCCGGCTTCTGATAGGTTATTTCACCCACCAGTGTTCCCTGTGTCCCGGAACCGCTCTCTTCGGGCTCTCCCTTCCATATCTGAATCCGGTGGGGATCATTATCATTGGCAAAAATGGACAGCGTGATCTCGTCACTTCCGAATTCACCAAAGTCTAACGCTTCATAGACCAGTCCGGTAAGCTGTGCCTTGTCCGTTCCGGCACTGTTCTCCACTCCGCGGCTTACGTCTCCGCCAAAACTTCCGACATAAGAAATACCCGTCACCGGCTCATACGGAGAATGGAACGTCTGTCCCATGCCCTCCACTGCAAAGTCAAGTTGGGAAATCATTTTAATATTGGTTGTTCCGTTACAGGTCATACACCTTACCTGAAAACTGCCATCACTGACGCCTGTGATCCGGATGCTCTCGCCGTCTTCCAGTTCCTCCAGTTTTGCCACAGGGCTGGGGATACCGGAAGCATCAGTAATGCTCCAGAGAAGCTTACGGTCTGTGGCTTCCATGGGATAGATACGGGTATGTAGCAATACATACGGCTTCTCCGGTGTCAATCTCATATAGGGAGCGCTCATTTCCAGTTTCCGCACCGGAACAAATCCGGGATCCACAAAGGCGGGCGGATATTCTCTGTTTTCTTCTGTTGCGCAGACACCGGGACGAATCGGTGCTTCGACTGCCTGTAACGTCACTGTCGCCGTGCGGTGCCCGGCAGCTGCCTTTGCTGTTCCAGTGCCGGTTTCATTGGTCATGCTGTTCACTGTGGCTGCCCATGCATCCTCCACAGTCACACGAATCTCCCCCGGCGTAGTTTTTGCTGCGATCATAGCCAGTAATTTCCCCTGGAACAACTTACGTACGGTTCCCTTGTAGGCATCGTAATCGGCGCTGTCACCATTGTCCAGTCCCACCAGTCTTCCAGCACCTTCCACGGTCACTCTCACATAATCGGAGGCATTTTCCACAGGGTATCCATCCCGGTCCTCCGCAGAGATCTCCACGAAGATCATATCCTCGCCGTTGGCGCACATGGTAGATTTATTGGCTTTTACTATATAATGATCTGTGTTGCCGAAGGAATGTCTCTCCTGTCTGGCGATTTCCCTGCCGGTCTCGTCATAAGCCACAGCACAGATACTGCCGGGTACATACGGTACTTTCCAGGAAGGCTGTAATACTGTTCCTTTCTGATGATCGATCTGCTGTTTTCCCTGTGACACTCCGTTTACGAACAGTTCCACCTCCGGAGCATTGCTGGTGATCCGCACGTCCACCTGCTGTCCCGGATTAAAATCCCAGTAGGGATATACATGGATCATGGGATCTTTTTTCCCATCCGTCCATTCCGAACGGAAGACGTAGTAGGAGTCTTTGGGAAATCCCGCCGTATCCATCTGTCCGAAATAGCTGTTTTTCGTCTGATAAGGGGTCGGCTCACCGATATAGTCAATGGCTGTCCAGATGAACTGACCACAGGAATAAGGGGTATCTCTGTCCATAGTGATACAGTATTCCGTATTTTTCGCCGCCCAGCTGGTAGTACTGTTGCCCAACGCAGAACACTGTTCGTCCGCTTCGATCAGATTCGCCCTCTCCAACGGAAAATGATACACCCCTCGGCTCTGTACCACAGAGGAAGTCTCACTTCCGTAGATGATCCAGTCCGGATGCTTTTCATGGTGTTCCGCATAATATTTTTCCGCGTAGTTATAGCCCGCCACTTTCACGATATCCGCACATTTCTGGGCATTTTCCCAGGGCATGTAATTGGAACCGATCGTCACCGGTGCCACCTTCCGGTAATCCCACTTTCTGACTACTGCAAGGAGGCTACGGGTGATCTCCTGTCCATGGGCATCCGCATGGGTATCCGGAATCTCGTTGCCAATGCTCCACATGATAACGGAAGGATGATTGCGGTCTCTGCGGATCCAGCTGCGTACATCCTTCTCCATCCATTCCTTGAAAAATCTGGCATAATCATAAGGATTCTTTGCCATCTCCCACATATCGAACGCTTCGGATACGATCAGAAATCCCATCTCATCCGCCAGTTCCATCAGTTCCACAGCGGGCATATTGTGGGAAGTCCGCACAGCATTGACACCCATGGAACGCATGAGTTCAAATTTCCGGCGCATGGCTTCTTTGTGAAAAGCCGCTCCCAGTGCTCCGAGGTCATGGTGATCGCAGGCACCGTTCAGGCGCACTTTTCTGCCGTTTAATAAAAAGCCCCTGGCAGGATCAAATTGCATGGTGCGGAAACCGATGCGAAGATGTTCTTCCTGTGTGATTTCCGTCTTCTGTAAGGCTTCACCTGCTCCGTTCTCCCCGTCGTTCATTGGAAGTTTGCATAGACGAACTGTAAGATCATACAGATAAGGATCTGTGATGTCCCATTTCCGGGGATTATCCACAGGAATCGCCACAGATGTCTTCTCCTGTCCACCGGCGAGGGGCTGTTTTACCCGGAAAATCTCCCTGTTTTCCGTTTCTGCAGAGTTTTTACTGTCCCCGGCATAATGCAAGCAATATTCCAGTTCATAATTCTCAGTGATTGCTCCCCATTCCAGTTCCGTATCGATGGTCAGATCGTAGCCGTTTTCCGTCTCCACGGAGGAGGTATAGATACCGTCCAGCGGAATATGTGTCTCAGGCAGACGGATCATCCAGACATCACGGTAGATTCCGGCACCGCTGTACCATCTGCTGTTGGGTGCCTGAAAGGTTACCCGGAGAACAACTTCATTTTCACCTTCACGCAGATGATCCGTAATGTCCCAGTCTAAGGTGGAGTAGCCGTATTTCCAGTCACCGAGGCACACGCCGTTTATATAGATGGAAGAATCCATGTAAACACCCTCGAAGCGCAAAATGACACGTTCGTCACATGTCGTGCAGGCATTACCTGCCACAGAATTTGACTGCTCCCGCAAGTTCTCCTGCGCCGCTTCGCCTGCACGCTTTACTCCGGATGCGGAATACACGAATTTCTTCCGATACCAGCCGATACTGTCTTCATAGAGGTTCTTCGTATCATAGATCAGCCAGTCGTGAGGCAAGTCTGCCGGCTGCATCTCCCGCTCCCAGAGAGTTCTGTCTTCCCAATTCACACCCAATGCTGTTTTTGCAAAATACCAGTTATCATTCCATAACGTTTTGCTGTTCATCGAAATTTCTGCCCTTTCTGTCCATATCGTTTTCTGTCAGATCCCTGCTTCTATAGTGCTGCTTTTCCTACCTGTGTCCCGTCTTATCGTTGTCTGATACGGTCTTCGCATCTGCCCGGTCTTCCAGACGTTTTACTATGTAAACTGCCAGTACTGCATCCAATGTTCCCAGTACCATGCCGCCCAGAATATCCGTGGGATAGTGGACAAAGAAATAAAGTCTGGAAAAGGCAATGACTGCTGCCATAAGCAGACTTAAAATACCCGCCTTACGATAATAACTGAAAATGGTCACCGCTCCGGCAAAACCGTTGGAAGTGTGTCCCGAAGGGAAGGAATATTCCGAAGGGAACGGAATTTTCAGCGTCACACCGGTGTCCACAGCACAGGGACGGGGTCTCGCGATCACATTTTTCAGGAACAAATTTCCCACAAGATAGGTGATTGCCATGGCGATTATCATGGTCAGACCGCATTTCCGGGTCTTCGGAATGCATGTCAGCACAATCGCAATGACGATCCATACCAGACCGCTTTCTCCGATCGTAGTAAAAAAACGCAGGATCTCTGTCAGCCATTCCTGATGGATCCCCTGAATCGCATGCAATATCTGTAATTCCATCCTTCGTTCCTCCTTGTCCGTCTTCCGGCTTGGTTATCGGCCGCTCCGTAATTTCACCGTCAGACATTCTTTTGAACTATTGTAATCTATTCAGAAATGCCTTTGCATTGGCTGCAATGTCATCCTTAAATACAGCGGAACCGGCTACAATGACATTGGCTCCTTTTTCCATGGCAAATGCTACATTGTCCAGATTGATACCACCGTCTACTTCCAGATCGGTAGACAGCCCCTTATCGTTGATCATTTTCCGGATCACCTGTACCTTATCCAGGCACTCCGGGATCAGCTTCTGTCCGCCGAATCCGGGCTCCACAGTCATTACCAGCACCAGATCCACCAGTTCCAGATAAGGTTCCACTGCCTCTGCCGGAGTGGCGGGCTTAATGGTGATGCCGGCCTTTTTGCCTGTGGCATGTATTTTTTCAATGCATCCCTCCACATCTTCTGTGGCTTCCAGGTGAAAATTCACCAGGTCAACTTTTCAAGCGCCTTAAGCATCTCTATCGCGAGGACATCTTTGTAGCAACAGCCAAGGCTATTGTTGCACGCTT
>ENA-USZI01002236-USZI01002236.1-human-gut-metagenome-genome-assembly--contig:-NODE-2236-length-11628-cov-7.666609_pt1 | contig 11628 bp, 10 predicted proteins | sample MGYA00250042_ERZ773532 | MGnify/ENA primary metagenome ERZ773532 (study PRJEB29103, sample SAMN06112036) | human gut metagenome | biome: human gut; feature: ankylosing spondylitis patient; material... | reverse complement strand
ATGATGCCTGGTATGCACTGGTGGGCTAACGGCATTTGCGGTGTGCTCACCGTGATGTTCATCGCACCGTTCCTGCGCAATCAATTTTCGCCTGTTCTACCGGGGTGATGTGATTGAGCTTCATGGAATCCAGTGTGCCTTTGGTTTCAGCAACAAAGTAGATGTGCTTGACTGTGCCCTCATAGAACGCAATCGCCCAATCGGGATTGTATTTTCCAACAGGTGTGGAAATATAGAATCCATCTGGCAGCTTTACATAGACTGCCACATCACGGTTCGTATCGAGGTCGGCGGCAAAATCACGCTCGTTGCTTGAATCGTAAATCAGATGGTCATACAGATGCCGCTGTACTTTCATGACGTTCGTACCGAGTTTTCCCTTCAAGGTCGGCTCAGTGAAAATGTCCGTATCGTAATGTTCATCCAGAATATTGTAGGTGATATGCTGGATGATGGCTGTTGCCTTTTCGTCATTGATGAGGGCAGCTGCTTTCAGAATGAACTCTTCCGGGTTGTCCTTGAACTGATCGAATACCGCTTTTTCAATGCCAACCAGAATCTGTACAATCGCCTTGCGGGTCAGCGTGGTTTCGGCCACCAGCTTGCCGATCAGGTCATACTTGACGCTCTGGCTGGCGTGAATTTTAGTCTGTGGGTCATATTTATGCTGATCCGCTTTTGCGAAAGCAGAGCCATCTAACAGAGAATCCTTGGATTTGATCTCCGTCATTTCACCGGATTCTACTTTGAAGTAAATCTTTGATACGTTCAGATTGCGGTTGAGCGAGCGAATGGACTTTTGCACCAGTTCGTCCGTGTCAAAATCCACCACATAAACCGATTTCGGGCTGATTTTGTTCCAAAGGGCCTTGAACTCCGGCATGGCCAGCTTGTCCGGGTCGATTTTTAATTCCACATTGTTGGAACGTGCATTTTCAGGCAGCATGACCTTATCGCTGTAAACAGAATCCAACAAATCAATGGCCGATGCTGCACAGTCTGCAACTTCTTCTGCCACCTGCACCGCATGGTTTGCATGGTCGGCATAGTACTTATCCGTCAGCGCACCATGGCGGTCCACATAGCCATTCTGTACCAGATCAAAGTAGATGGCAGCGGCGGTATCTGTATCCACAATCTGTTCGTTGCCGTTTGTATCCGTAAGAACTCTGCCAACAAACAAGGCTGCATCCACCTTTCTGGGGCGGTTTGCAACTGCTTCGGCCAGTTCGCTTTGCAAGCCTTTGGCGAAGCTGTCATAACTTTCGCTGGCAATGACAGTCAGGATATTGATGTTATGCACATCGTTGCCCAGAACATTCGCATCCATGCGTTCGCCGTTCTGGTTGACGCACAGACGCAGGCCGCGGCCAACCTCCTGCCGTTTGCGGACTTCACTGCTGCTCTGTTTCAGGGTGCAGATCTGGAACACGTTCGGGTTATCCCATCCTTCCCGGAGGGCAGAGTGTGAGAAGATAAAGCGCACAGGGGAACGCTTGGGGTCCCGGTCAAGAAGAAGCTCCTTGTTTTTCATAATCAGGTCATAGGCACTGATGTCATTGGAGGTTTTCTCCCGCTTGTCATCGCCTGCAACCTGATTGACAAAATGGCCTTTCTTATCCACCGAAAAATAACCCGCATGGGTATCGTGTGCAGAAATTGCTTTCAGGTAGCGGATGTAATCATCCTCGCCCAGCGAAAGCTGCATCTGGCCGACAATATCCTCGTACTCCTGCTCAAACATCTCTGCATAAATACCGTTGTAAGGCCGGCCTGCGGCATCGTAGCACTTGTACTTGTCCACCTCGTCAATAAAGAACAGGCTCAGCACTTTAATGCCCTTGTGGAACAGCTGGCGTTCCCGCTCAAGATGCGAAAGGATCGTTTCCCGAATCTGGATGCGGCGCAGCTGGTCCTCGTCCACCTTGCCGACCACATCTCCGGCAAACAATCGGACACCATTCAGAAATTCAATGTGGTTATCACGGCCATCAATCTCTTTCACCACATAGCCATCCTTGTATTCGTCCAGATTGCCGGAGTAGTCATAGAGGTTGAATTTCAGCCCAACGGTGCGCGTTACTTTGCGCAGGCCGGATTTTCCCTTGCAGTCGAACTGAATCGTTGCCGTAGGGTCTGCCTTGGAAAGATTGATGCTTTCCAGATAGACAAACCCATCCGTAGCGGTACTGCCGGATTCCGTAATGCCTTTGACCACGATTTTCTTGACCAGACGCTTATTATAGGCTTCCATCGCATCCAGCCGGTAGACCATGTTGTAGATGCTGTCTGCACGGTGGGTAGCCGAGTAGCGCAGGGTGATCATCGGGTTGAACTCTTTCATCCGCTCTTTGGTCTGCTTGCCCTCTACCGACTGCGGCTCATCAATAATCAGGATCGGGTTCGTCTTTGCAATAATGTCAATGGGCCGACGGGAACGGAACTCGTCCAGCTTCATATAAATACGGCGGGCATCTTTGCCTTTGGCATTGAACGCCTGCGAATTGATGATCATGGCATTGATGGAACTATCCGAGGCAAAGCGGTCAATTTCCGTCAACTGTGCGGAGTTGTAGATAAAGAAGCGGATCTTCTTGCCGTACTCCTCTGCAAAGTGATCCTGTGTGACCTCAAACGATTTATACACGCCCTCACGGATGGCAACACTGGGCACGACCACGATAAACTTACTCCAGCCGTAATGCTTGTTCAGCTCATACATGGTCTTGATATAGGTGTAGGTTTTGCCGACACCTGTTTCCATCTCAATGGTAAGGTTATAGTGTCCCTCCAACTGCTTGGACGGCTCAATCTGGTTGGTGCGTTGGATTTTTTGCAGGTGCTCCAGAATAATACTGTCGCTCAGCTCTGGTACAATATGTTCATTGCGCCAGCCTGTGAAGCTTGTTTCCATATCGGTCTGGTAAATGCCGCTGCCGTTGTCGATGCGGTAATTCGTAGTCAGGTAGGGCTGACCCGCAAAGACGTCCACCACGGCTTTTGCGGCATCTGCCTGAAATTTCTGGTGTTTGAATTGAAGTTTCATCTGCTGTTCTCCCTCAAATCACCTTGACATCGGTATCCTGTGCATACAGCTTGAAAATCTCAAACACATTGATCTTTTCCGGGCTGCTGGCAAAGGAAGAATCCCGGAACACTGCACGGCGCGGCTTGCGCTTGGCGATTTCCTTGATAACATTTTCCGGCACATTATTATCAAAGCAGGCAACCAGGGCATCGGGAACATTCAGCGCAGCATCGCCGGGTGCGTAGGTATGGACAGTGCAGTTGTCGATTTTCTCAGACCGATACGGCATGGACAGCGGCAGGCCCCAATCCAGCAGACAGCCAAACAGCAAATCAAGGTCGGTGCGGTCCTCCTTGATGTTGCTTTCCAAATCTTCAAGGTTGGTCTGGGAGTATTCTTCGGCAGAATAATAGACGTCCTTCATATTGGTATCGTCCAGCTTGAAAACACGGAAGCCCACATCTGGATTCTTGCTGATATCCACCATTTCAATCGGCGGCTTTCCATCTCCAGCGTCAATCGTTTTTACAATTTTAGCAGTGGTATCATCGCCCGGCTTAGAGCCATCCATGCGGTTCAGAGGAACGCACTTCCAGCAATCATCTTCCTGCTTGATTTTTTCGCCAGCTCTGCGAATACGTTCTTTACCAATTTCGCAAATATTCTTATATCCCGCTTTATAAGCTTCACCATCTTCGTCACAAGGCTCCGGTAACTGTACCATGATAAACTTACGGTGGCCGCCATCTTTAGCGTTCAACTGCATAACAGCATTTGCTGTCGTTGCTGAACCTGAGAAGAAATCAAGACAAATACAGTCTTTTGTATTTCTGTATGATGCCAATAACTTCTCAATCAATCGTGTCGGTTTTGGATAATCAAGTATTTTTTGAACGCCAAAGATAAGTCGCAATTCCTCGTCTGCATCTTCGTTTGAGCCCCATCCAGAACGGTTCAGATTATTCAAATCAATCGGTGCATTATACGATACATCTGAATCATCTCCAACACGCGGCAACCAATCTTTTAAGGTTTTATATCGTGTTTCATTAACAATTCTACGCAAATAAAGGTCTCTTGTAATATACAACTCTTTTTTCTTTGCGTACTGTGTCATTGCGCTTTGCGAATAACGCCAATTTCCTTCCAAAACCAAGTCTTGTGCCAACATACTGTTTTTTATAACCAAATCAGAATGAAGGACAATACTCATGGTCGTATCACTTATTTCAGTTCCTTTAGGCAAAAAGAAATTTTTTTCTTTATATTTGCTGATAATGCCAGAAGGAATCGTTCGTAACTCTCGTTTATTAACTGCATTTATACAAGGATATGTTTCTGTGTTTGTCTTAATTTCGCCGATTAGGCCCTCAAAAGAATCGGCGTCTTTGCAATATACGACGATGTATTCTTTAACATTTGTGATAGAATTTGAAAGAAACGACCCCTTCTTTTTCTTTTCCCACACTAGTTCCGCAACAAAATTAGAAGCGCCAAATATTTCATCGCAAATTGATTTTAGTGCCGAGACCTCATTATCATCAATGGAAATAAAAATCACACCATCTTCTGAAAGAAAATTTCGGGATACCAGCAATCTGGCGTAAAGCATAGAGCACCAGTCCGAGTGAAAACGTGGGTTGGATCTTGTGTTTTCTTTAAAAAGTTTATTACCGTCATTATCTCGTAGCCCTATACCATCTTCATATTCAGAAGTCTCCATAGTAAAATCATCAGGATAAACAAAATTATCCGTTCCCGTATTATACGGCGGGTCAATGTAGATCATTTTGACCTTGCCCAGATAGCTCTCCTGCAACAGCTTGAGTACTTCCAGATTGTCACCCTCGATGTAGAGATTCTCGGTATCATCCCAGTTCTTGCTTTCTTCCGGGCAGGGGCGCAGGGTCTTGCGAATGGGCTTGTTGGCTTCCACAATGGATGCCTTTTTGCCCACCCATGTAAACTCGTATGCTTCATCTCCGTCTACAACGTCCGGCGAGAGCATCTGCTTCAGCAGTTCAAAGTTGATACCGCGCTTGTAAACCTTGCGGTCGGGAGTACTTTTTTCCGCATCCAGCATTTCTGTGATGCAGTTGGGGAAGAGCGCGGCAATTTTATCAATGTTCTGGGCTGTCAGGTTGGGGGTTTGAAGGGGAAGTTTGTTATTCATGAAATATTCCTCTTTTCAACTTGTTCTTAGTTCATGTTGTTCACAATATCAGAAATATCCCATAAACCATGACCACTGATTGCATCCACCTTATCGCCAACTGAATCGGTGGTGGTATTTATATTGTCGAGTTTATCACAAGCATCCGCAAGAGAATTGTATAGTCCATCTCCTTTTATTTCGTCAAGTTTATCGCAAACATCTGCAATTGAGTCATAAACTCCTGAACCTTGAATATCTCCTAATTTATCATTGATTTCCGATAAAATATCCCGAATTTCACCAAGGATGTTTACTAAGTCTTCCATTTCTATTCTCCTTTATTTTTTTGATGTCATGCCTTGCTTTGCATTGCTTCCAGTGCTGTGGCAGCTTCGTTTATAAGATATATTTTAACATTAGAAAGCGTCCATTTCCCACTCCGCGATTCAGCCTCTTCTTTAATATCAGCAATACTTGGGATCACCCCATTTGAAATAACAAAATCGTCCAACCAATCCCACATTTCTCGCCGAGATGATTTAAATACAACAGGAGCTTTCCCATATGAGCAAGTTGGCATAAAATCCCCCGGAATAAATCTTTTAAACCCCCCATTCACAAGAGAAACTTCTCTTCCATTACCATTACCATTACCATTTTTCATCGTAGAGCTATCAGGTTCCTTAATTGTCACACTGCCATCAGGCCCAACAAATATCCAGTGTAAATTCAATTTACTAACAGCAAGAATGCTCGTTTCTTCTATTAATCTTTCATACTGTTTTATTCTTGGAACAGCAATAGCATAATTAATATTATCTTTTGTCATTCTCTGCACTAATTGTCCAAGACAAGTTCGAAAATCCAACCCTGGCTGTGATGTTTTCCCTTTTACTTCAATATGCCACACAACATCCCTAGATTCTTTATCACGACAAATAAGGTCAATATAAGATCCCGTATCTATATCGAACCCTTGTCGAAAAAAATATTTTTCTAAAGAAGCTTGAACAAATTCCTCGGAGGGATATTCACCACCTAGTAAGTACCTTCTCGTCACCATAAGAGCCACAACCCCTACGCATCCTATTTACTATAACGTCATATTTTAAGAGTTCCTACAAGGGGAACTCTCTGTACGATTACGAGTGATCATTCGATATATTTCGTTGAAATCCATACCATGAATCAACATCTTCGCCGCCACATAGCCTTTCTCTAATCAATTTGAGGAAAGTATCCCTAGCCACAGCTGATGCTAGAAAAAGAGCTTCTGGATGATGATTAGAGCTCACGACCCAAGCATCACCCCGACCACCCTCAACACACTGATACAACCCCATATCACTTACATTCTGAACGGAATCATAAAGAGCCATAACCTCCTCATAATCGCCATCAACATCATCTAACCACGCATCAAAATTAGTAGCAGTCGCCATGCCAATCCTCCATTTTTTAGTTTTCAGGAGTTAATTTACATAGTGATAGGGGCTGTTAAGCAAATAAGTTTTTACCTTTTTTGCCTCATGCTCTAAAAGTGAGCAAGACAGGCATTTACCATAACGTCGCATTGCACGTACCTACGAACTAACCAGAACATGCAACTGATTAGAAAATGAAATCTCGACTATTGACGGCCGCTCTATTTTTATATAAATATAGATTAGTTAATTAGATTATAAATTTAGAGGGGCTGTTCATGATTGCTGTATCACTTCCAGACGAGTTACTAAAAAGACTAGATGATGCTGTAGATAAAACTGGTAAAAAACGCTCATTCTTGATACGAGAATCAATATCTATGTATTTGAATAACATAGAAAACATACATGAAAAAAAAGAGATCATCCTGAACACCTCAAAACCGTTCTATGAGGTCCTCATTGAAGAATTTAAAAATGAAAAAAAACTAATAACTGAGGCCAGAAAAACTGAGTTCACGATGTTTAGTGATAACGGAAAACTCTATGTCATAAATTCGAAAGGGAATACGCGCAGGCTAGAACCCATGTATGTGAATAATTTCTTTGAAGAGTATAAAAAGACAGGAAGTATGAGTACATCTAGCTATCAAGATATAACCTTCAACTCATCTTATCTTTTAGCTGCACTACAGTACCTGATGGAAAAAGAACTGATTTAACATAAGCACTCATTACACGCACCGCTCAAACGCTCGAGAAACGATTCTGGGGCGTAACCCATTAAATCCTACGTCTTACCCCCTGAAAACGCCTCAAAATCGCGCTGATGGGTTTTACGGGCATGAATTGTTATGCACCAGACTGGCTGGAGGTAGATTTCATCCTGAATTCACGCCAGACAACTCAAAACCCGCACCAAACCCGACTGAAAACGGTGAACGGGGACGCAATTTATTGCGTGGCCGTGAAGCGTTGCCGGCGCAGCCGGAAAACCGGTTTTCAGCACGTTCAGGAATCGGGTTCGTCGACGGCCGGCAATCACGTTATGGCAAGTCGCCGGACGACTCACCACACGATTCACCGGCGATTCGACTCGTGACTTGACTCTAGAGTCACCACGGTCAAAAAAACGCCAAAGCGACGATTCGACTCTAGAGTCAAGTCGTCATAAGTTACTGATAGTGTGGAGTGAGTCGTCGATGACTCTATGACGAGTCGTCGGCAAGTCGTACACGAATCACCGACGACTTGGATTGACCTTACAGAAGGTAATACTGCGTAATTTAATAACAACCAACTGACTGATATTAATGAGTTATCTGCAAAAATTTAATTTTGCGTGGGGTGTGGATATTTTTAGTGTGAGGAGCGTTCAGAGATCTGGCGATTTTTGGGAAGGTTCACGAACGCCCCGGCATGGCCGGAGAGGAAAACTCAAGCATGGCGGGATCAGGATTTTTTCCAGAATTTCCACCACGGGGAATGGGGTGGTGAAGAAGGTTCGTGCTTGTGCTCCAGAAGCTGCATAGCCTGACGAAGGGAATCAATATGCTCATCTCGAGCCTTAACAGCCCCTTTAAGACCATCGTTTTCAGCTTCAAGTAAAGCGATTCTATGTTGTAAATCATGTAAACCAACGCTGTTAATACCTGTAGATTCTGCGTCACTTTTTACATCATGTTTTACAGCATCGATTACACCATCAAGAGAACCAAACACTCTAATAAGCTCTGATGTATCAATAACTTTAATACCCTTCCCGTGCTTTACAACAGAGGTGTAACTTAACTTACCACTGTTAATCATCTTGTAAATAGTAGGGCGACTAACCTTAACAAGCCGTGCTGCTTCACTAATAGACACTCTGGCCATCAGTTACCATCCTGTAATGCATCCAGTCTCGAGGACAGTGTACGGAAAAGATGCTCCGCATCATCGTGGAGTTTCTCACAAAGGTCGGCCTCAGCATCGAGATCAAGCTCGTTAAGCTTCTCCAGCAGGAGCAGAGACTGATTCTGGATGAATTTAGCCATGTTCAGCGCTGTTTTCTGTTGTTTCGTCATAAGGGCCCTCAGAGCATCAGTGCTCAGTATAAACCGGTAAGGGGGTCGGATGTACGAATGGTTCAGAGAACGGATCTGAGGTTATCCTGTAGTTATTTTGTAGTTTATCTGTAGTCATCGCACTAAAACGCAGGATTAAATCATCAACTTTTGTAGTCTTCCTGTAGTCTGGAAAAATAATCCGTTCATGCTTGCATGAACGAAGCAGTTAAAGACGCTTTTTCGTCGCCGATGATCCTTAACCTGCGCAGATCACCCAGCCAGAATGATAATTTTTTGCCCCTTAAATGGTCATACACCTAACGCAGCCGCGATTTTTATCGCAACTGCATGAATTAAATGAAAAAAATGGAGTTATTTCGTGTATTAGCGTAATACGCAACGTATTACAATCATCTGTAACAACATGAAAATAAACAAATAACATGTAATACCAGCGTATTACATGTACGCTGGCCAGCGAAAAAGCTATAACGCTTCCCGGCCGACAGGCGGGCCAGAATCCACCGGGGCGTGCAGGTTCTCTTCAGTAACATGAGCCATTAAGTCAAAAAGGTCATATTCGCCGGGAAACAGAGCATCAGTCGCATCCGGTTGTTCATCATACTCAGATGGCATGGTGTGATATCCAGTAGCTGAGGGGTGTTAGCGGGTTTCGGGGCGCAGCCCTGAACCAGTCACGTAGCGCTAGCGGAGTGCATACTGGCTAAATATTTTAAACCGAAGTGGTGATTTGCCAAAGTGCTTCATGTGGCAGGAGTGAAATGAGGCTTACCGGCGTCAGGAGAAGATGCTGGTTCAGGTGATATTCCGCTTCCTCGCTCACTGACTCGCTGCGCTCGGTCGTTCGGCTGCGGCGAGCGGTGCAGGCTTACGAATGGGGCGGAAATTTATTTCCTGGTGGATGCCAGGAAGAAACTTAACAGGGATACCGATAAGGCCGCGGCAAAGCCGTTTTTCCATAGGCTCCGCCCCCCTGACAAGCATCACGAAATCTGACGCTCAAATCAGTGGTGGCGAAACCCGACAGGACTATAAAGATACCAGGCGTTTCCCCCTGGTGGCTCCCTCGTGCGCTCTCCTGTTCCTGCCTTTCGGTTTACCGATGTCAATCCGCTGTTATGGCCGCGTTTATCTCATTCCACGCCTGACACTCGGTTCCGGGAAGGCAGTTCGCTCCAAGCTGGACTGTATGCACGAACCCCCCGTTCAGCCCGACTACCACGTTGTCCCGGTAACTATCATCTTGAGTCCAACCCGGAACAGACACGAAAAATCGCCAGTGGCGGTAGCCATTAGTAAGAGGATTCACGGAGCGGAGTAGTAGAGTGTTCTACAGAGTTCTTGAAGTGGTGGCCTGACTGCGGCTACACTGGAAGGACAGTTTTGGTACCTGCGCTCCGTGAAAGCCAGTTACCTTCGGAAGAAAGAGTTGGTAGCTCTTGATTCCGGCAAACGAACCACCGTTGGTAGCGGTGGTTTTTTTGTTTGCAGGGCATGAGATTACGACGACATCGAAGGGATAACAAGAGGATCCGCTTCTTGAACCCCCCTCCCCACAAAAAAAACGGCACACTAGCGCGTAAAGCGTCATCAAAAAAACTCAAATAGCGCTATATACAATCACTTTATTACGCCCCTCTCTCTTAGCTTGATAAAGAGCATCGTCAGCATTTTTCAGCAAAAAATCGATCCCACCAAGAGGATCATCTTGTGTTGCCACACCAGCAGATACGGTGACACGCAAGTTATTAGGGAAAACAGTACGTTCAATAACACTCCTAATACGCTCCGCAACACACTCCGCTGTTACCACAGATGTATTCGGCAGAAAAACAACAAACTCTTCTCCACCAAACCGACAAATAATATCTTCACTACGGCAACAAGACTTAATAATCTGAGCCAAAGAAACAAGCACCTCATCTCCGACCCCATGCCCGAAACTGTCATTTATCTCTTTAAAAAAATCAACATCAATTACAATAACTGAATACCCTGAAGCCCGCTTATGATTCTGTATTTTACTTAAAAACCCCAATCTATTGTTCACGCCGGTAAGGGGATCTTTAAGCGCCACCTCATTTAGAAAATCAACTCTTTCCATCATTACCTTAATATACGTAAAAAGTGCCTTTTTAAGTCGATCAGCTTCGGCATACCAAGCATTGATAGCTTTAATATAAACTAGCGAAGCTCCGATATCTTTAGCATTGGTACATGTAAAATCATGCATAAGTTTTCCTAATGCTGTTTCATCTTTTATTTGAGAGTTTACATATATAATATGCGATTGGTCATTGAACATTTTTCCTGTTTCCCTAACGATACGATCCACATGATATATTGGAATATTCTCTCCTAACACATCATTTTCTGTGATAAAAACCACATACGTTTCATTTAAATTTTGATATTGTTCACCCGGTTCTGTCACATTTGCATCAATCAAGCTACTATTATATCTAGCTCTCTTCACACCTGCACCTTTATCATCTCTTTGAATTTCAATATTATACACCTGATTTTGTCGATCCACTGCGAGAATATCCAAACGAACAGAACGCCCTTGTAAGTTTTTTATTACATATTGACTGCTCACACTTGTAACTTCAAAGGCTTGTTGTAATTCTCCATATCCCCTGGAAGGAAATCAAACTGAATGAGTTTTACCGTTTCTTCATTCCACACAATTCTTATCTTCAAATACTTTGCTCATAAAATCATCATCTAAAAGACGAAAGCCACGTAATCTTTGAAGGTCTTCTTCGTGCTTTTGCTCAAAATCAAATCTTTCTTCCTCATTCATTGGTAACACCTTCTTTTCTCAGCTTATCCACATCTTCTATACTACCATCTTAACATCAATACACCCCTATTACAAGGACTGTATCCGCACATATTTTACTTTCTCTTGGTCAGTTTATTCAGGTAATCCAGATTTGTGGATTTGAT
>ENA-USZI01002233-USZI01002233.1-human-gut-metagenome-genome-assembly--contig:-NODE-2233-length-11631-cov-27.324044_pt1 | contig 11631 bp, 10 predicted proteins | sample MGYA00250042_ERZ773532 | MGnify/ENA primary metagenome ERZ773532 (study PRJEB29103, sample SAMN06112036) | human gut metagenome | biome: human gut; feature: ankylosing spondylitis patient; material... | reverse complement strand
GAATGCTAGGTGGACAATGAGAGCATTTCGAAAAGACTTTATCCGGGAAATCACAAAGAACAAGGGGCGGTTTCTGTCAGTCTTTTTCATCGTGCTTCTTGGCGCGGCGTTTTTCTCGGGCATTCGGTCGGCGGAAGGAGATATGAAGGTTTCGGCGGACCGGTATTATGATGAAGTAAATTATATGGATTTGAAAGTTCTTGGAACGCTGGGGCTGACAGACGATGATCTGGCGGATATCGCGAAGACGGATGGCGTGAAAGCGGTCTACGGCGGAAAAACGGTGGAAGTGCTGCATGACATCGGCGAGAGCGAGCAGGTTGTGAAGCTGATTGCGCTGACGGACGGTGTGAATGAGCCGCGCGTGGTCGAGGGACGGATGCCGGAGAAAGAGGATGAAATTCTTGTTGATACGCAGTTTCTGAAAAGTTCCGGCTGTGAGATTGGGGATCAGGTAACGTTCACTTCCGGAACGGAGGATCCGCTCTCAGATTCGCTGACCGGGGACACGTTTACGATTGTTGGTTCGGCGACACTCCCTTATTATATGGAGCTGAACCGGGGAACGGGCTCGATTGGAAACGGAAGCATCAACAGTTTTGCACTGCTGCTTCCGGAGACATTTACCTCGGATCTCTATACAGAGATTTACGTCCAGGCGGACGGCGCACAGGAAGAGGCGAGCTACAGCGATGCGTATGATGAGACGGTGAAGGCTGTACAGACGAAGATTGAAGCGCTCGAGGATGCGGCGTGCGACCGGCGGTATACGGCAGTCAAAACCGAAGGACAGGAAAAGATTGATGATGCAAAACAGCAGGTCGCTGATGCAGAGCAGAAATTAGCGGACGCAAAAACAGAGCTGGATGACGGTGCACAGCAGCTTGCCGACGCGAAAGTGACGATTGCGGACAAAGAGCAGGAACTTCTCGACGGCGAACAGACGTTAAAGGACAAAGAACAGGAGCTTCTTGACGGAAAGCAGACGATTGCTGAGAAAGAACAGGAACTCCTTGACGGAAAACAGACCATTGCAGACAAAGAGCAGGAACTTCTCAGTGCGAAAGCAACCATCGCCGATAAAGAGCAGGAGCTGGCATCCGGCAAGGCAACGCTGAAAGATAAAGAGGCGGAACTTGCGAGCGGAAAAGCGACGCTGGAAGCAAAGGCGGCAGAGCTGGAAAGCGGAAAAGCGGAGCACAAGATAATCAGCAAGGTCAGTAGCATTAGAGAAGTCTTCACGAACAGCTTTAAGCATTACATCTTTTCTAACTTTCATGCCACGGATTAATTGAGCATATACAGCAAGGCTGAATTTGATAGTATCAATAGCGTCAAATAAACCTTCTTTATCTTCTTGTAAATCTTTATTATAAGCAAGAGGTAAACCTTTTACAGTTGTGAGCATAGCCATCAAATGACCAATTACACGACCTGTTTTACCGCGAACAAGTTCGGATACGTCAGGATTTTTTTTCTGTGGCATCATACTAGAACCAGTGCAATGAGCGTCGTCTAATTCTACGAAAGAGAATTCACGAGAGCACCAGAAGATGATTTCTTCGCTGATACGGCTTAAGTGAATCATGAGAATAGAAGCTGCGGATAAAAATTCCATGATGTAATCTCTATCACTTACAGCATCTAAGCTGTTTGCATAAATAGCATCAAAATTGAGCTGTTTAGCAACAAATTCACGATCAATAGGGAAAGTTGTACCAGCAAGAGCACCAGCACCAAGTGGCATAATATCACAGCGTTCATAAACACCTTTGAAACGGGAGAAGTCACGGCTGAGCATGGAGAAATATGCCATCATATGATGAGAGAATAAAATAGGCTGTGCACGTTGAAGGTGAGTATAACCAGGCATGATTACATCTTTGTATTTTGTAGCTGTTTCAGTTAAAGCAGTCTGTAATTCTTTGATTAAATTAATAACTTCAACTGTTTCACGACGTACATACATATGGGTATCAAGTGCTACTTGGTCATTACGGCTTCTAGCAGTGTGAAGACGACCGCCAGCTTCACCGATAGCTTCTGTAAGACGTTTTTCAATATTCATGTGAATATCTTCAAGGTCAACAGAAAAATTAAAATCACCTTGTTCAATTTTAGCTAAAATATTTTTTAAGCCGGAGATGATATTATTTTTATCTTCTTCAGTCAAAATACCAACTTTGCAAAGCATGGTAGCATGAGCTATGCTACCAGCTATATCTTCATGATACATGCGTTTGTCAAAGTTAATAGAAGCCTGAAATTCATTGATCATTTCATCTGTAGATTTGGCGAATCTACCGCCCCACATTTGTTCAGCCATTATTTTAAACCTGCTTGTTCTTTCATTAATGCACGAACTTTGAGTGGAAGACCAAAGAGGTTGATGAATCCAGTAGCATCTGCTTGGTTGTAAACATCGTCTTCTTCAAATGTTACGAATTCTTGGCTGTAGAGGGAGTATGGAGATTTTGCACCAGCTGGGCAAATATTACCTTTATAAAGTTTAAGTTTAACAGTACCAGTAACTGTTTCTTGAGTTGCATCAACGAATGCTGCAAGAGCTTCACGAAGTTGGGAGAACCACATACCATCATAAACGAGTTCAGCATATTTGATAGCAACTGTTTCTTTGTAATGAAGAGTTTGACGGTCAAGGCAAAGATATTCAAGTTCTTGATGAGCAGCATATAAGATAGCTCCGCCTGGGTTTTCATATACGCCACGGGATTTCATACCAACAAGACGGTTTTCTACGATATCTGTGATACCTACACCATTTTTAGCACCGATTTCATTTAATTTTTCAAGAAGTGCAACAGGAGCAAGTTTTTCACCGTTTACAGCAACAGGAATACCTTTTTCAAAGTCAATTGTTACATATTCAGCTTCATCAGGAGCATTTTCAGGAGCTTTGCTGATTAAGTACATGCTATTTTTTGGAGCGTTCCAAGGATCTTCAAGGTCAGAACCTTCATGGCTTAAGTGCCAGATATTTCTATCCATGGAATAAGTTTTGTTTTCTGTAGCGATTGGAATACCATGTTTTTCAGCATAAGCAATTTCTTGTTCACGAGAACGAAGTTCCCATTCACGCCATGGAGCAATTAATTTGATGTTTGGAGCAAGAGCTTTTACAGAAAGTTCGAAACGAACCTGGTCATTACCTTTACCAGTAGCACCGTGAGCAATAGCGTCAGCGCCTTCTTCTTTAGCGATTTCAACAAGGCGTTTTGCGATGAGTGGACGAGCAAAGGAAGTACCTAAAAGATATTTACCTTCATAAACAGCGCTAGCTTTTAAAGTTGGGAATACATAGTTTTCTACGAAGTCTTCTGTTAAATGTTCAATATAAACTTTAGAAGCACCAGATTTTAAAGCTTTGTCATGAACAACATTTAATTCGTCACCCTGTCCGATATCAGCACAAACAGCGATAACTTCGCAACCATTATAGTTTTCTTTGAGCCATGGAATGATAACGGAAGTATCAAGACCACCAGAGTAAGCAAGAACTACTTTTTTAATATTTTCCATTTAAATTACAACTCCTTAAATTACGATTTTTAAATAGTCATATTTATGTATGGCTATTAGATATATTAACAGATTTATCAGCCCATTAAAAGAGCCATAATTGCTTTTTGTGTGTGAAGACGATTTTCTGCTTCATCAAAAATAACATTTGCATTCTTTTCAAGAACATCTTCAGCGATTTCTTCACCGCGATGAGCAGGAAGACAATGCATTACGATAGCGCGTTTATCAGCTACTCTGAGAAGTTCATTATTGATTTGATAATCTTTGAAGATTTTTACACGTTCATCATGTTCAGCTTCTTGTCCCATGCTTGCCCAAACATCAGTATATAAAATATCTGCATCTTTAGCAGCTTCAAATGGGTCATTTAAGATTTCAATAGTAGAACCAGATTGTGCAGCATCAAGTTTAGCATTAGCTACTACTTGAGCATTTGGTTCATAGCCTTTTGGACTAGCACTAGCAAAGTTCATACCAACTTTAGCACAAGCATACATTAAGGAATGAGTCATATTGTTACCATCGCCAATATAAGCCATTTTCAAGCCTTTTAAATCTTTGCCTTTATGTTCTTGAGCAGTTAAAAGGTCTGTGAGTGCTTGGCAAGGGTGAAGTAAGTCTGTGAGTGCGTTGATTACAGGAATGCTAGCATATTGAGCAAATTCTTCAACAATCTCATGACCGAAAGTACGAATCATTACACCATCAAGATAACGAGAAAGAACACGAGCAGTATCTTTAATTGGTTCGCCACGACCGATTTGAAGGTCACGGTTGGATAAGAATAATGCTTGTCCGCCTAATTGATACATACCAACTTCAAAGGAAACACGAGTACGAGTAGAAGATTTTTCAAAAATCATACCGAGAGTTTTACCTTTTAAAATGTGATGTTCAATACCAGCTTTTTGTTTAGCTTTTAATTCATGAGCTAAATTTAAAATTTCCATAACTTCATCAGAAGTTAAATCATGTATAGATAATAAATCTTTGCCTTTTAGCATGAATATTTCCTCCTCGTTAAGTTTTAAGCGTATTTTGGTAATACTTTATCTAAAACAGAAATTAATTCGTCAACATGAGCTTTTGTGATATTAAGTGGTGGTACAAAGCGAAGTACATTGTCAGCAGTGCAGTTGATGATTGCACCATAATCTAAACATTCGTTGGCAATTTCACGACCAGGACGAGTAAGTTCCATACCTAAAATTAAACCACGTCCACGAACTTCTTTGATTAAATTTGGATATTTTGCTTTGTATTCTTCAAATTTAGATTGAAGATAAGCACCGATTTTTTTGGCATTTTCCATGAGATTGCCATCAATTAAAGCGTCTAAAACAACGCAAGCAGCTGCACAAGCAAGAGGATTACCACCGAATGTAGAACCATGGTCTCCAGCGTGGAATGCATTAGCAACTTTGTCTGTAGCCATGAAAGCACCGATTGGTACACCGCCAGCTAAGCCTTTAGCAAGTGTTACAATATCTGGTTTTACACCAAATTGTTGACAACCAAAGAATGTACCAGTACGACCCATACCGCATTGAACTTCATCAAAGATTAAAACGGCATTGTATTTGTCGCATAAAGCACGTACTTTTGGTAAATAATCTGGATCAGGAACATGAACGCCACCTTCACCTTGGATAGCTTCAAGCATTACAGCACAAGTTTTATCACTCATTTTTGCTTCAAGTGCTTGAATATCATTGTATGGTACATAGTCAAAACCAGCAGGTAATGGACCAAAGCCATGATGATAATGATCTTGACCTGTAGCAGTCAATGTAGCAAGTGTACGTCCATGGAAACTATGAAGCGCAGAGATTATTTGAATTTTTTCTGGGTCAATATTAGTTGCGTATTTACGAGCAAGTTTGATAGCACCTTCATTAGCTTCTGCACCGGAATTTCCGAAGAAGACTTTATCCATGCCACTTAATTTTTTGAGTTTTTCTGCTGCTTCAACTTGAACTTCAGTGTAATAAAGGTTAGAGCAATGTATCATTTTGCTAGCTTGTTTAGAAACTGCATCAACGAGTGGTTTATAATTATGACCAACTACATTTACGGCAATGCCAGCTAAAAAATCGATATATTTTTTACCTTTTGTATCATAAACATATGGACCATCGCCATGGTCTAAAACTATATTATAACGAGCAAAGACAGGCAAATAATCGCTTTTGTCTTTGGCGAATATTTCTTCATTAGTTAACATATAAATTCTCCTTTTGTCGAATTAACGAACTACTTCTGTACCGATACCTTGAGAAGTAAATAATTCGAGAATTAAAGAATGAGCTTCGCGACCATCAATGATACAAGCTTTGCCAGTACCGCTATCGAGAGCATGGAGACATGCTTCTACTTTTGGTATCATGCCACCGCCGATACTGCCATCATTGATGAGTTTTTTAGCTTCGCTTTGAGTGAGTGTAGAGATAAAGGAAGATTTATCTTCAAAATCACGATAAATTCCTTTAGTATCAGTTAAGAGTAAAAGTTTTTCAGCTTGAAGTGCACCAGCGACTTCAGCAGCTACATAATCAGCATTGATATTAAATGATTCATCTGCATGACCTGCACCGATTGGAGCGATTACAGGAACATAATCATTATCTAGTAAATCATTGATTAAAGCTGTATTGATTTTTTCTACTTCACCAACATAACCGATATCTACTTGTTCAACAGCGTCTGTACCATTATGTACTTCTGCTAATTTTTTATGAGCGATGATTAAATCTGAATCTTTACCACTTAAACCAACAGCACGAATGCCGAGGCGATTTAAACGATTTACGATTTCAGAATTGATTTTACCAGCAAGTACCATTTCAGCGATTTGCACAGTTTCTTTATCAGTAACGCGAAGACCGCTTACAAATTCAGTTACTTTGCCGAATTTTTTTAAGAAAGATGTGATATCAGGACCGCCACCATGAACGATTACAGGGCGAATACCAACATATTTCATAAGTACGATATCTTTCATTACTTGTTCTTTTAAAGTATCGTTTATCATGGCATTACCACCGTATTTGATAACGATGGTTTTGCCGTAGAATTCTTGAATATATGGAAGGGCTTCTACTAGAATAGAAGCCTTATCTTCTGCGGAAAAATTATTTAAATTACTCATCAGGTGTGATACTCCCCATTAATTTTTACATATTCGTAAGAAAGGTCACAACTCCAAACTGTAGCATCTTCTTGTCCCATGTTTAATTCAATATCGATAACGATATCTTTTTCTTTCATAACATGAGCGAGAGCTTTTTCATCATAAGTTGCACCAGTACCATTAGCAAAAATAGTGATGCCACCGAATTTTACAACAGTTTTTTCAGGAACCATATCTGCACCAGAGTAACCAACAGCACAGATTACACGTCCCCAGTTAGGGTCTTCACCGAAGAATGCAGTTTTTACAAGTGGAGAATTAGCAATTGCCATACCTACAGTTTTAGCATCAGCAAAAGATTTTGCACCTTTTACATTGATTGTTAAGAATTTGCTAGCACCTTCACCATCAGCTGCAATTTGTTTTGCAAGTTCTGTGCAAAGCATCATGAGTTTATCAAAGAAGATTTGATAATCAGCGTTTTCTTCTGTGATTTTTGCATTATTTGCTTCGCCGTTAGCGAGTACGATTACCATATCATTTGTACTCATATCACCATCAACGGAAATCATGTTGAAGGATTTTTCTACGCAACCAGATACAGCTTTTTGTAAAAGTGCTTGGTCGATAGCAATATCAGTAGTAATATAGCAAAGCATTGTAGCCATATTAGGACGAATCATACCAGAACCTTTTGCGATAGCGCCCATGCGAACTGTTTTACCAGATAATTCAAATTCGCAAGTTACACTTTTGCTGTGAGTATCAGTAGTGATGATAGCTCTACCAGCATTATCACTGCCATCAGCAGATAAATTAGCTACAGCATCTTTGATACCAGCTTCAAGTTTATCCATTGGCAAATTAACACCGATAACACCAGTGGAACCAACGATTACATCATCAGCATTAACGCCGAGCTCATCAGCTGCGATTTGTGCCATTTTGTGAGCATCATCTAAACCTTGTTGACCAGTGCATGCATTAGCACAACCAGCATTAGCTACGATTGCATGAGCAGTTCCTGTAGCAACAACTTCTTTAGATACATAAACTGGAGCAGCAGCTACTTTATTTTGAGTGAATGTACCCGCTACAACAGCTTGAGTTTTTGTATAGATAACAGCAACGTCTAAGTTACCGCTTTTTTTTATGCCAGCTTTAACGCCTGCTGCAGTGAAACCTTTGGCAAACGTTACACCTTGAGTATCTTTTTTTATCATAAAATATACCTCCGAGTTATCGAAATATCATGGATAAATTGGAGTGAAATCCAATCCTGTTTTTTCATCAAAACCGCAAGCAATATTAAAGTTTTGAATAGCTTGACCTGCGGCGCCTTTTACTAAATTATCAATAGCGGAAAGGACGATAATGCGACCTGTTCTAAGGTCAATATGCCAACCGATATCGCAGAAGTTAGAACCACGAACTTCTTTAGTAGATGGATAAGCACCTCTACCTAATAAGCGAATGAAATATTCATCGCCATACATATCAGTGTATGCTTTATCTATCATTTCTGGAGTAACCCATTGTTTGATATTAGCATAGCAAGTGCTTAAAATTCCTCTAGACATTGGTACTAGATGGGGTGTGAAGTTCAAAGTAACTTTACGATGACATAAATGACCTAAAGCCTGTTCGATTTCAGGTGTATGACGATGTGTAGCTACGCCATAAGCTTTGAAATTATCATAAAGCTCAGGGTAATGTGTCATTTGTTTAGCTGAACGACCAGAACCAGAAGTACCAGATTTAGCATCAACAATAATAGTATTTGGTTCAATAAATTCATTTTTTACAAGTGGTGCTAAAGCTAAGATACTAGCAGTAGTATAGCAACCAGCATTACCAATAATTTTAGCATTTTTAATATCTTCGCGATAAAGTTCAGCTAAACCATAAACGCGAGGTGCGTCTTTATGTGTATGAGCTACTTTATACCATGCCTCATAGATATCTGTATCATCAAAGCGATAATCAGCACCTAAATCAATAATGCGAACATTAGTATCGGCTAAAGCTTTACCTACTTCCATAGCATGACCATGAGGAAGACCAATAAATACAAAATCGCTATCGTTTGCGATAGTATCCATATCTTTCATACTGATTAATTCTTGGTCATATAATCCTCGTAAGTGAGGATATACTTCAGAAATTTTTTTACCAGTATAACTTTCTGAAGTTATATGCACTACTTGAACTTGGGGATGGTTGTACAGTAAACGTAAAAGTTCTGCACCAGCATATCCAGTAGCACCAATAATACTTACTCTAATCATGATATCCTCCATTTTTAAAAGTTAAATATTAACGCTTCAATATAATTAAAGATATGCAGTGTTAACATGTAAATAAATTATAACACAAAATAAAAAAAACGCTAACAAAATAAGGTGGTTATAATTATACAACTCAATCGTATAAAATTTCAATAGTTTTTTAAAAAATTTTTAATAAAAAATGGTATATATAAACTAAAAGAATATATATACCATAAATTAATATTTATAAACTATGTTTATTTTTGGCTTTGAATAGTTAAAGTACGGAAGAACTTATGCATAAACATTGAATAATTTTCTAAATTATCATCTTCTGTATCTCCGCCGATTATTTGATAAGAACAAATCCAATGATTGTCTTTAGCATCATAAACATCAGCAAACATAACTACACGGCTATCATTAGCAAATGTGAAAATTACATAAGCATCAGCGTAATTTTTAATATTTTCTTTATAGATAGCTAGTGCTTCACGATTGGACAAAGTAGTGATATCAGTACCTGTAGTAGCTTTTATATTTTGGATTACATCTTTATCAGATAATAAAGTATAAGTAACTTCATCTTCTTTAGCTACTTTGAAGATAACGTCTGTCAACATATCAGGAGTGATTAATTCTGGAGCATTAGGTAATTTAGCTTTACGTTCAATGCTTAATGCGGAAGGTTTGTAGCTTGGTGTATAAATAGCCAATGTATGGATATTTTTTAAATTATAATCTTCATCCATCATGGTGATTTTCTCATTAGCAGCAAAGGCTGTAGATATACTAAAGAGCATAATTGCTAATAATGAAAATATAGTAATTAGTTTTTTCATGAAAAAGCCTCCTAAATAAATCTTAATCAATAAATAATATTCGTTTTAAAAATTTTATTTCCTGCAAAAAAAGACTCCAAACGATATATTTTGTTTGGAGCCTTTTGTATTTTATTTTAAGAAACCGTTTATGATTTGATTTTCGGCTTCTTTTTCAGTTAAGCCTAAGCTCATTAATTTTATTAATTGTTCTCCTGCAATTTTACCAATAGCTGCTTCATGAATTAAATTTGATTCAGGGTGATTTGCTTTGATTTCAGGAATTGCAGAAATTGTAGCATCGTCCATGATGATAGCATCACATTCAGAATGACCATGACATTTGTTATTACCATAGATTTTAGCAATGAAGATTTGTCTTGATTTTTCTTGAGCTACAGCTCGAGAGATGATATTAGAGTGGGAATTTTCTCCATCTAAATTTACTTCAAAATCACTTTCTGCATATTGATTGCCATGTGTTAAAAGTTTTTCTTTTACAATTAAAGTGGAATTTTTACCAACAGTTCCTTTAGTAATTCTTTTTGTAGAATTAATACCACGAATTTGAGTTGTTTCCATTTCCATATAGGAATTTTCGTCCATTTCAACAATGGTAGTAGGGTTCATGATGCGTTTACCATCACCATCGCCAGAACCATAATGTTTTTCTAAATATTTTACTTTAGAATTTTTACCTATATAAAAAGCATGAATACCATCATGTTCGGAGTCTGCATTGCCACAGTTATGGATACCACAGCCAGCGACAATGGTTACATCACAATCATCACCGATGAAAAAGTCATTATATACTAATTCATTAACGCCAGATTTATCCATGATTACAGGAATGTAACAAACTTCTTTTTTTGTTTCTGGAGCAATGCGGATATCAATGCCATCTTTATCTTCTTTTTTAGTTATAGTTATATTTTTACTAGAAGCTCTATCAACAGCTTTACTATTTAAACGGATATTATAAGCACCTTGTGGTTTATCTTTAATACCAGCTACTTTTTCTAATAAATCTTTTTCTAGATTATCTAACATGAGGAGTCCTCCTATTTTTTATAGAAATCACAAACACCAGCAACTTCCATAAGTTGAGGCATGATTTCTTCTTTTGTGCCAATTTGTTTAATGGAGCCATTTGCAACTAATACAATTTGGTCAGCTATATTTAAGATTCGTTCTTGATGGGAAATAATCATAATGGATTGTTGTTGTTCATGCAATTTTTCAAAAACACTGATGAGTTTTTGGAAGCTCCATAAATCAATACCAGCTTCAGGTTCATCAAAAACAGCTAATTTAGTTTGTTTACGAGCTAAGATAGTAGCGATTTCAATGCGTTTGATTTCGCCACCAGATAGGGAAGTATCTACTTCACGATTTACATAATCAGCAGCGCAAAGACCTACTTCAGAAAGATAAGTGCAAGCGCCACTAGTAGATAATTTTTCTCCAGCTGCTAGGCTGAGTAAATCTTTAACACCAATTCCTTTGAAGCGAACTGGTTGTTGGAAGGCAAAACTAATACCAGCTAAAGCTCGTTTAGTAATATCCCAATCAGTTATATCTTCACCATTAAAGAAGATTTTTCCGCTAGTTGGTTTTTCAATGCCCATGATGATTTTGGCTAATGTAGATTTACCACCACCATTTGGACCTGTGATTACTGTAAATTTTTTATCATCAATAACTAAATTGATATCTTTAAGAATTTGTTTTGTTTTATTTCCATCATTAACAGAAAATGATAGATTTTTTAATTCTAACATTAATCTAACTAGATCGGAAGAGCGTCGTGTAGGGAAAGAGTGTAGATCTCGGTGGTCGCCGTATCATTAAAAAAAAAAAAAAA
>ENA-USZI01002219-USZI01002219.1-human-gut-metagenome-genome-assembly--contig:-NODE-2219-length-11694-cov-6.470259_pt1 | contig 11694 bp, 8 predicted proteins | sample MGYA00250042_ERZ773532 | MGnify/ENA primary metagenome ERZ773532 (study PRJEB29103, sample SAMN06112036) | human gut metagenome | biome: human gut; feature: ankylosing spondylitis patient; material... | reverse complement strand
AGGAGCCGGATCAGAAGACAGACCACGTTGGAGACAAAGATCCGCCCCGCCATTCCCAACCCCTGCAAAATGCTAGAGAGCGTGGTATCCAGATACAAAAAAGGACAGATGAATCCCAGCGTCACGATGAAATGCCCGGCCAGTTCACTGTGGAACAATTCGGTTCCCATCCAATCCCCCAGAAAAAGAAAACCGCACAGACAAAGAAAGCCCATGAGACTGCAGTATTTTACGGTACGCAGAGTGTCGTTCCATACGGCTTCCCGGTCACCTTTTGCATGATTTTCGGAGATGGTGGGGAGGAGAAGGACTGCCACGGAACCGGTGAGAGCATTGGGAAAAAAGATCATGGGCATGGCCATACCGGTGAGTACGCCGTATACACTTAAGGCTGTGGTGGTATCATAACCGTAGAGCAGAAGCTTCTGGGGAATGGAGACAGCTTCGATGCTCTGCAAAATATTCAGAACGATACGATTGGCGGTCAGGGGCAGTGCCATGCCCAACAGATCTCGGTAGACCGCGGAAGAAGGACAGATATTTTGCAGGGAAAGAACAGAGGCATCCGGATACAGGTGTATGTACAGGCAGATCAGAGCGATCAGCATGGACAGAAGCTCGCCGACGGTCAGACCTAAGACGGCCGCATTGATGGAAGGGGTGCGCCCCTCAGACAGATCGGCTCCGGTGACGAGAAAGACACAGCCGACTCTGGCCAGCTGCTCCAGAAGCTGCGTGAGGGCAGGAACGGAAGCTTTCTTTTTTCCATAGAAATAGCCGTTGATGCAGGCATGCAGCGCGGCAAAAGGAATAGAGAAGGACAGAATCCGCAGCATGGATATGGTACGGGCTTCTTTTAACAGGAAGGTTCCTATGGGTTCTGCGGCGAGAAACAGGACAGCATTGACTCCAAGGGACAGAGGGAGCGTGATGCTTGCCCCGGTCAGCAGCGTTTTCAGGTCATCGGAACGCCGCCCCGCAGTATTGGCGGCAACGAATTTGGAGATGGCGGTCTGGTAGCCGGCAGCTGTCAGGGAAAAGGAGAGAGACAGTGCGGGACTGAGCAGCTGATAGATCCCCATTCCTTCTTCTCCGAAAAATCAACTTTTGGGCGCCTTTGCCGAAGTTGCTGCTGATAAACTTGAAGTTCGTTATGTGGAAATGCGACAGGGTGATATCTTCCGTTCTGCGCTGTCTAATGCACGTTTAAAGGAAATACTTGCTGTAACTCCGCAGATGCAGTTAAAAGAAGGTATCCAAAAAACTTACCATGATTATGTAAAACGGGGAAAGTAGGAAAATAATGAATAGGATCGAGAAGGGAAGCTTGCTCGTTTTAGCAATTATAGTTGCCTTCAATATCTTTTTTGGATTAGGCAGTATACCGCTGCTTGACCCGGATGAGCCGGTATATGCTGAAACTGCGCGTGAGATGATCCAGTTTAATGATTATCTTTCGCCGCGTATTTATAATGAATATTGGTTTGACAAACCGCCAATGTATTACTGGCTTGTAGCTGGTGCAATGCATGTGTTTGGGGATGGAGAGTTTGCAGCGCGTTTTCCTGCAGCATTAATGGCCTTTTTGACTGTAATAATGCTTTATTGTTCCATTACCAGGCTGTTTAACGAAAGAGCTGGTTTTTGGTCGGCGCTCGTTTTAGCGACATCTGTACAGTTCTTTTATCTTGGCAAGGCGGCGGTAACAGATACGACGCTGTTGTTTTTCCTGACCGGGTCTTTATTGTGCTACTTGCATAAGCAGTATTGGCTGATGTATGTGTGTATGGCGCTGGCCACGGTAACAAAAGGGCCGATCGGGATCGTTTTTCCAGGCGCGATAATATTTCTGCATATTCTTTGTAACAGTATTGCCGAAGGGGTCCAACTGATAGATTTCGGCCATGGTGATTTCTCCTTTCGCCATTTGTCCGATGCGCACACCGCCGGCATTCTGGAAAGCAAAGTCGAGATTATGCACATCGGCTACGGCATCGGTCATCAGTGAGCCGAGTGGCTCTTTACCGTTGAACTGTGCTGTGGCATGTGCTATTACTTGGTCTAAGTGGCAATCCTTGCGGAATTTCTGAATAGACTGCTTGATATCTGTATCTTCGTCTTTGAGTTTTGCCATATTAATCAGCTCGAATTTCTTCTCTTTTACTTTATTATCCTCCAAGGTGATAGTAGTCTTGCCCAGATAATGAAGGTTGCTCTGTGCCTGACTTATCAAGACACCATTGACGACAATGGTAGAATCAATGCGTGTATGTGAGTGTCCCCCGATGATAACATCCAGTTCGGGCATCGCTTCGGCTATCTCACAATCTTTGTTATAACCGGTATGAGTGAGACCGACAAACAGGTTGCACCGGCTGCGTAAGTTCTTGTATTTAAGTGCGGTTGATACAGGCTCGGTGAATGTGATACCTTTCAGGCGTGCGGGATGGGTGGCGGGTAGCAGCTCACCTGTTCTTCGCTTACTCACTTCGATAAGGCCCAGGATGCATATCTTGGTGTCACCGATTTGCAGAAAAGCGTATGGCTGAGGTTGTTTGATTCCGGCTGTTTCTTCATCAACAATCATGTTGGCACATAGGAATTGGAAGTTGGCTTGCTCCATTCGCCGGTTCAGTACCTCCTGTCCGTAGTCGAATTCATGGTTGCCGAATATTTCATACTGATATCCTATCCGGTTCATCAGGTCAATCATAGGAAAGCCTTTCTCAGGGTATTGGTCCACCACCGGATTACCCGAAAACATATCTCCCCCACTCAAAATCAGAATGTTGGGATTCTTGGCACGCTCTTTTTGTATATAACTTGCTATTTTGGCAAAGTTGTCGATACTGCCGTGCATGTCATTAGTCGAAAAGATGATGATTTGCGTTTCTTTTGCTGACAGTGAGCAGCATAGAAAGACGAATAACAATAGAAAACCAGATAGCTTTTTCATTTATTATTGGTGTTTAATAGGTTAGTTTAATGCTGCAAAGATAGGCTATAAATATTTCAAATTCCTTGCAACGTGCAGAAAAGTTTATTTCCGTTGCAAAGGAATATTTGCCTGTTCAATGGGGAGAATACTTATAAATAGTGATTGTATGAAAGAAATGACTGTTGAGGAAGGTTTCTAAATTACCTATAAAAAGCGATTGTGGCGCGTCAGTTTTATCAAGACCTTTGCATCCGAATAAAGAATGTAATTACTTAGAAGAAGAAAACGTGAAAACAGCAGTTCGGAAAGTGAATATTTTAATCATCGTTTTATTGACGGCTGTATCTGTATATGCACAGCAGCATAAAACCATGATTTCGGGTAAAGTCGTATCGAAGGAGAAAGAAATCATAGACTTGGCAACGGTGTATCTGAAAGGAACCAATTATGGTTGTATGACCAATGAGCAGGGAATATATCATTTGCATGCCCCCGCAGGGGAGTATACACTGGTCGTTTCTGCTGTCGGTTATGAAACGATAGAGAAGCCGGTGAAGCTCTTTCGAGGTGAGAGAGTAAAAATGAATGTAGTATTAGCTTCGTCTGTGACAGAGTTAGACGAGGTCGTTGTCGTGTCCAATGGGGTAGGCCGTGTGAAGCGTTCGGCTTTCAATGCCGTGGCTGTGGATACGGAGGAGTTGCAGAACTCGACGAAGAATTTGAGTGATGCTTTATCCAAACTGCCGGGTATGAAACTGCGGGAGGCAGGAGGTGTAGGTTCTGATACCCAACTCATGTTGGATGGGTTCAGTGGAAAACACGTCAAAGTCTTTATTGACGGAGTGCCGCAGGAGGGGGTAGGCAGCTCTTTCGGGCTGAACAATATTCCGGTGAATTTTGCCGAGCGTATAGAAGTATATAAAGGAGTTGTACCGGTAGGATTCGGTACCGATGCTTTAGGAGGCGTCATCAATATTGTAACGAATAAGAAGAAGAGAAAATGGTTTTTGGATACTTCTTATTCTTATGGTTCGTTTAATACGCATAAGTCGTATGTCAATTTCGGACAGACTTTCAGAAGCGGATTGATGTATGAGATTAATGCATTTCAGAACTATTCCGACAATGATTATTATGTGGATACGTATGTCACTCATTTTTCTCCCGATGGCAATACCACCGACAAAAAGAAGATTGAGCATGTAAAACGTTTCAATGACACTTACCACAATGAGGCTGTCATCGGAAAAGTGGGTTGGGTGGGGAAACCCTTTGCCGACCGTCTGCTTTTCGGTTTTACTTATTCCAATATGTACAAGGAGATTCAGACAGGAGTGCGCCAAGAGGCAGTATTTGGAGAGAAACACCGCAAGGGACATTCGCTGATGCCCTCATTGGAGTATCATAAGCGGGATTTATTTACCAAAGGACTGGATGTTAGTTTGACGGCAAATTATAATTATAATCTGACTCAGAATATTGATACGGTGCCTTATCAATATAATTGGTATGGAGAAAAGCAATATACCGGTTCAAAAGGAGAGCAATCTTACCAGGACAATGAATCGAAGAATAAGAACTGGAATGGGACGTTCAAGGTTGATTATCGTCTCAGCAGGACGCAGACCTTTACACTGAGCCATGTACTGACGGTTTTCGAGCGCAGTAACCGTTCGGATGTGAATTCCACTTCGGCTGTTTCGGATTTTACCGTTCCCAAGAAGACAAGGAAGAATATCACCGGACTTTCTTATCGTCTGATGCCTGCTGAAAGGTGGAACTTCTCTGCCTTCGGAAAGTATTATAACCAGCATAGTTCGGGATTAGTCTCACAGAATGCCGATGGTATAGGGAACTATATTGATATGTCCAAGCACGTAAGCGCTCTGGGGTATGGAGCAGCAGGCACATATTGGATAATAAGGGATTTACAGGTAAAGCTCTCGTATGAGAAAGCTTATCGGTTGCCATCGAATGAAGAGTTGTTCGGTGATGAGGACTTGGAAGCGGGTAAGGCTGACCTGAACCCGGAGAATAGTGACAATATCAACTTGAACCTCAGTTATACGCACCGCTTGGGCAAGCATGAGCTCTATGTGGAAGGAAGTCTGATTTATCGTGATACGAAAGATTACATCGTCCGTACCATCAGCTCTTTTGGTGGTAAAAGTTATGGTTCCTATTATAATCACGGGCGTGTAAAGACGAAAGGTTTTAATGTGTCTGCACGTTACAGCTATTCGCACTGGCTCAGTGTGGGAGGTACTTATAGCAGCATGGATACGCGTGACAATGAAAAATATCTGGAGGGAGGCTCCCTGCAGGAAAGCCTGAAGTATAAACTTCGTATACCCAATCAGCCTTACCGTTATGCCAGCTTGGATGCTTCGCTCTATTGGCATGATTTGTTTGCAAAAGGAAACCGCTTGTCGCTTACGTATGACAGCTATTATCAGCACGAATTTCCATTGAATTGGGAAACTATCGGAGAGGCTTCTTCCAAGAAACGTGTGCCGGAACAATTTTCACACAATCTGGGGATTACGTATAGTATCAAGAATGGACGCTATAACCTCTCGTTGGAATGCAAGAATTTCACGGATGAGAAATTGTATGATAATTATAGCCTGCAGAAAGCCGGGCGTGCATTCTACGGGAAGGTGAGGGTTTATTTCGGACAATAGAATATGAATCGATAAAATATAAATAGAAGAATGATGAATAGAAAATTTTTGTTTTGGTCTGTTGTCATGGCATGTTGTGCAGGCAGCGTGTTGACTTCATGCAGTGATGATACAGTACCTGAAAATTCAACGCCGGATGCTCTCGGTACCGGGGCAGGGACATACGTGGTTGCTGCCACAGTTGATGGGGTAAATTATCTCCTGACTGCCGAGTCTTTGGACGAAGGAAGCGTTACAGTGAAAAATAACGGTCTTGAAACAGAGACCGGTACGTATTGGGTGTTTCATAACAATGATTACCTCTTCCGCCTTGTGTATAATAAGGGAGGAGACGGAACCGGTTCTTCTTACATTCTGAACAGTAATAATAAGCTCGAAGAGCATCTGTCGTATGCTTTTAAACGTATCACCACGTATGGCACGTGGGGAGATAATGTGATTACCGCTTCTACCGGAGATACAGACCGGACGGATGCCGGCGGATATGCGGAGCAAGGTATTTTGGTCAACTATCTGAATTCACTGGACGGTACTACAAGTACCAAGACCTACCCGTGTGAAAACTACTTGGGTAATGGTGAGTATGTTACTTTTTCCGGGTTTGTACAGGCAAACGGCAAACTTTACACTTCAGTAATTCCGATGGGGATGAGCCAATATGGTGTAAAAGCGTTCCCGGACAAGGTGACCGATCCGCAACTTGTGGCAACCGTGGCGGGAGGCAGTGGCAGCGGTGCTTATAAAGAAGGTTCTATTCCTTCTACTCAGTATCCCGACCATGCATACGTGGCTATTTACAGCGGAAATGATTTCAGCAGTACTCCAACGATTGTTGCCACTGATAAAATCGGCTTTGCCAGCGGACGTATGCGTTCTCAATATTACCAGACTATTTGGGCGGCTGATAACGGCGATCTTTATGTTTTCTCACCCGGCTACGGACGACTTACCACTTCTTCGGATGACTTAAAGCGTGTGCAGGGAACACTTCCTTCGGGAGTGATGCGAATCAAGGCAGGAGAAACTTCGTTTGACGATACTTATTATGTCAATCTAGAAGAGCTTGGAAACAAGCATCCGATGTACAAATGCTGGCATATCACAGAAGATTATTTCCTGCTTCAGATGTATACTCGCGGGTTACAGTCGAAAGGGGAGTATACTACTGAACTGGCAGTCTTTAAAGGTGAAGACCGGACACTGAAACCGGTGACCGGATTGCCATCGGAAGATGTTCTGAGTGCTTATGGAAATATTCCTTATAACGAGAACGGTTACATATATATGCCGGTATCCACTACCGATGGCAGTACTCCGGCACTTTACAAGATTGACCCTCGGACTGCTACTGCCACAAAGGGGTTGACTATCATTGCGGAGTCTGTTAGTACTGTAGGTAAACTTACATCTCAGAAATGAAAAAGATATTTCGGACACTGCATCTTTGGCTTTCTGTACCTTTCGGACTGCTCGTCAGCCTGATATGCTTTTCGGGTGCCATGCTGGTTTTCGAGAACGAAATAACAGAATGGAGCCGTCCCGACCTTTATCGAGTGAAAGAGATAAAGGCGGAACCGCTGCCTGTGGAGATGCTTCTAGAACGAGTGGCGGAGACATTGCCCGATAGTGTATCTGTTGCCGGAGTGAGTATTCCTTCGGAGAAAGGGCGCACGTGGCAGGTAAATCTTTCCAAACCGCGCCGTGCATCAGTTTATATCGACCCTTATACGGGTGAAGTGAAAGGGAAATACGAACGTCCGGCTTTTTTCCTGACCATGTTTAAACTGCATCGCTGGCTGTTGGACAGTATGAAGCCTGATGGCGGTATTTTTTGGGGAAAGATGATAGTAGGAGTGAGTACACTGATGTTTGTTCTTATTCTGTTGACGGGTATCATTATTTGGTGGCCGCGTACACTGCAGGCGATGAAGAATAGTCTGAAGATAACGTCGCGGAAGGGGTTTCGCAGGTTCTGCTATGATTTTCATGTGGCGGGCGGTCTGTATGCGTTGTTGTTTTTGCTGGTGATGTCACTGACGGGGCTGACTTGGTCTTTCGCCTGGTACCGGACCGGATTCTATAAAATCTTTGGAGTAGAAACCCGGCAAGGAAGTGGGCATGCAGCTCATGGACAGGAAAAGAAGGGAAAGGAAAAATCACAGGCTCCGTATGCGCATTGGGAACAGGTTTATCGACAGTTGAAGAATGAGAATCCCGATTGCAGACAGATTACCATATCCCGGGGTACTGCCAATGTCTCTTTCGACCGGTTGGGCAATCAGCGTGCGAGTGATCGTTATGAGTTTGACCCTCGTTCGGGTGAGATAACAAATGTATCTTTATATCAGAATGCTGAGCCATCGGGGAAGATTCGGGGATGGATATATTCAGTGCATGTGGGAAGTTGGGGCGGCATGTTTACCAAAATACTTGCCTTTGCTGCGGCTCTCATCGGAGCTTGTCTGCCACTGACCGGCTATTATCTGTGGATAAGGCGTAAGATAGGGCAAAGAAAGAGGAAATGCCGATAGAATTATGAATTTATTGTATCGTTATCTGTCGTGGCGGATATATTCCGACACGACAGCAAAACGATAGTAAAGTAATTTTCGGCTTAAAACCACTTTATCTTTTTGAAGATAACAAATGCCATGGCCGATAGCATGATAGATATTAATATGATGAGGCTGAAAGCATGCGGTAACTCATCTACATGTACATCTACGTTCATTCCATAAAAGCTGGCTATCAATGTAGGTACCATCAATATGATGGAGATGCTGGTCATGCGTTTCATGATGGTATTCACATTATTTGAAATAATGGAAGCGAAAGCATCCATTGTGCCTGTTAAGATGTCACTGTAAATATTTACTGTGTTATATGCTTGTTTCAATTCAATGACCACATCTTCTACCAAATCAGGGTTTTGGTAATCCTTTTCCTGAAAGATACTTTGCAATTTGCCTATCATCACCTCATTTCCACGTATCGAGGTGTTGAAATAGACTAATGTCTTTTGCAGCTTCATCAGTCGAAGTAAATCTTCGTTGCGGATGCTTTTCTCCAACTCTTTTTCGGCTGCCGTCACATCATTGTTTATTTGCTTCAGGTATTTCAGGAACCATACTGCAGAAGAGTAAATCAGCCGCAATATCAATTCAAACTTATTGCGCACCACTATTCCTTTTCGGCGTGTATGGTCGATAAAGTCGGGTATCATTTCAGTGGAATGATAGCAAATGGTGACAATAATCTCATTGTTTGTGATAATGCCTATGGGAATGGTTGTATATGGAATACTTCCTTGTTGCTGCAAAGGAATACGGATAATGGTCAGCAACCAGTTTTCCTCGGTGTCGGTACGCGGTCGTTCATCTACATCGGCAATGTCCTCTAAAAAAGATTCGGGGACTTTTAAATCTTTGGTCAGAAAGTCAAAATCGCTTTTATCAGGGCATTCTACATTTACCCAGCAGTTGGGCATCCACTGCGGCTTTTCCACAAAACCGTTTTCACAATAAAGATATTTTCTCATCTTATTGCCTCCTTTCGTTTGTTTTAATTCCGGGCAGAGGCATTGCAGGCGTGCTGTTTAGAGCCCTGCCGGATAAGTTAATACTATACTGTACGTTCGTGGGTTTGAATCGTCCATTTCTTGTTGTTTTTTATAAATTCCGAGGCAAAAGTACGTAAAAACTTTAAATACACCTAATCTTCTGTACCTATTTATGGTGATTGTTGTTCTATATTATCCTAATAATTAGGTATTGCAGAGGGAAACGCAGTGCACTACCTTTGCAAATGTAATAATTACAATTTAAAAAATAATTTCATTTTTAAAATAGAAAGTGTATGGAACCTATTATTAATTCACAAATACCTGAATTTAAAGTTCAGGCATTTCACAATGGAGAGTTTAAAACAGTGACTAACAAGGATATCGAAGGGAAATGGGCTATTTTCTTTTTCTATCCTGCCGACTTTACTTTCGTTTGCCCTACTGAGTTGGTAGACATGGCAGAGAAGTATGACCGATTCAAGGAAATGGGTGTAGAGGTGTATTCTGTCAGTACAGATTCACATTTTGTTCATAAAGCATGGCATGATGCTTCCGAAAGCATTCGTAAAATCACTTATCCAATGTTGGCAGATCCTACCGGAGCTCTTTCTCGCGCATTCGGTGTGATGATTGAGGAAGATGGCATGGCTTATCGTGGTACCTTTGTGGTTAATCCTGAAGGTAAGATTAAATTGGCTGAAATTCAGGACAACAGCATCGGAGGTAATGCCGATGAGTTACTTCGTAAAGTGGAGGCGGCTCAGTTTGTTGCCGGTCATGATGGGGAAGTTTGTCCCGCAAAGTGGAAAAAAGGTGCCGAGACACTGAAACCGAGCATTGACCTCGTAGGTAAAATTTAAAGCAATTGGGAAAAATATGTTGGATAGCGCAATAAAAGAACAGTTAAAGGGGCTATTTGCCCAACTGGATGCGCACTATACTTTCGACATCTTTGTCCACCCTCGGCATGAAAGCCGTGCCGAGTTGGTGGATTTGTTGGAAGAAGTGGCTTCTTGTTCCGAAAAACTCTCCTGTCGTTTGCAAGAGAGCGAAGGTTTGAAATTTATTCTTTTAAAGGAAGGGGAAGATACGGGTATTACTTTCCGAGCCGTACCCGGCGGGCATGAATTTACTTCTTTGCTGATGGCGATACTTAATGCTGATGGCAAAGGTAAGAATTTTCCCGATGAGTTTATCACCCGGCGTATCCGTGCATTGCGCGGACCGATAAATCTGACTACATATTTATCGTTGGGCTGCACCAACTGTCCTGATGTAGTTCAGGCATTGAATCTGATGGTGGTGCTTAATCCTCAGATACGCCATGAAGCTGTAGACGGTGCTGTGAATGAAGAGGAGGTGAACCGCATGAAAGTGCAGGCTGTTCCTACAGTGTTTGCCGATGGCGAACAGATTCATGTGGGACGCGGTAATATCGGTGATTTGCTCGAAAAACTTGAAGTGCGTTATGGTGCATCGGTTTCGGAATCTTTTGAAACGAAAGAGTATGATGTGTTGGTAGCGGGAGGCGGTCCTGCCGGTGCTGCGGCTGCCATATATTCTGCTCGAAAAGGACTGCGGGTGGCTGTAGTGGCTGAACGTATAGGTGGTCAGGTGAATGAGACCATGGGTATTGAGAATCTGATATCCGTGCCTCGGACTACCGGTAAAGAACTGGCACGGGACTTGAAAAGCCATTTGGCTGCTTACCATATTGATATACTTGAGAATCGCAGGATAGAAAAAGCCGAGGTAGTCGGGGAAATGAAAGTGCTGTCGGTTAAGGGTGGTGAAAGTTACAAGGCTCCTGTGCTGATTATTGCTACAGGTGCCAACTGGCGGAAGTTGAATGTTCCGGGCGAAGAGAAATATATTGGTCATGGAGTGGCATTCTGTCCGCATTGCGACGGACCGTTTTATAAAGGCAAGGAGGTAGCTGTTATCGGTGGTGGTAACTCCGGAGTGGAGGCGGCCATTGATTTGGCAGGTATTTGCTCTAAGGTGACGGTCTTCGAGTTTATGGAGACTCTGAAAGCAGATACCGTTTTGCAGGAGAAAGTCAGGAGTCTGCCTAATGTAGATATCTTTACTCACACCCAGACGGTTGAAGTATTGGGCGATGGGGATAAGGTGGTCGGTATGATTAAGAAAGACCGTTCTTCGGATAAAGAAGAAATCTTTGCTTTGGACGGCATTTTCGTTCAGATTGGTTTGACTGCCAATAGTGCTTTATTCAAGGATTTGGTAGAAACGAACCGTATGGGCGAAATCCTGACCGACAAAAATGGCCGCACTTCCGTGAAGGGTATTTATGCAGCAGGAGATGTAACGGATATATCCTATAAACAGATTATCATTGCGATGGGTGAAGGGGCAAAGGCCGCACTTGCCGCTTTCGAAGATCGTATGCGTGGCGAAGTCGGATGAGATATGGGCTCAGTTGTAATTCTTGGGGGATTAACATTTGTTAATTTCCCTTTATGCATACACCTTTGCTAATCTATACAGAA
>ENA-USZI01002217-USZI01002217.1-human-gut-metagenome-genome-assembly--contig:-NODE-2217-length-11705-cov-4.222652_pt1 | contig 11705 bp, 14 predicted proteins | sample MGYA00250042_ERZ773532 | MGnify/ENA primary metagenome ERZ773532 (study PRJEB29103, sample SAMN06112036) | human gut metagenome | biome: human gut; feature: ankylosing spondylitis patient; material... | reverse complement strand
ACCGCGACGCTCAATGACCTTTGCCACATTCCCTCCTGCCGCGTGGAGGATGTGCTGGTCTATATTCCGGACGAAACCGAAGAACCGTAACTGCCCGTTTCCGATCATGAAATGGGCAGTTTCTTCTTGAACATGGCAGCATCCCCGCTCCGGTCGGAGCGGGGATGTGTTTTACAGGATGGTTCACTGCGCGTCCTGCGCGTCGGCCTTGACCTCAATGACCTTGATCTGCGGCGCGGTATAGTCCGTTTCTTTGACGATGGTGTCCGTGATGGTTGCGACCTGTGCCGTGCTCAGCCCATCGGCCGGCGCGGGCACGGCGACCGTGATGCCCTCATCCGTGATATAGACCACACACTCGGAAAAATCCTTGGCCAGCAGGAGATTTTCGATCTGCGTCTCGGTCATGGAGTCGCTCGCCATGGCAGAGATGGCGCTCATGGCGCTGTCGATCGTCGCCTGCGAAGCGCCCTCGGCCGTCGAGGCTGATTTGAGCAGCGACAGCGCCTCGTCGCGCGACTGCTGGCGCGTCAGGCGCGCTTTGGCAAAGTAATCATCGGATGCCGACGCCGACGCTGCGGCCGCTTCCTCCTCCGCCTTGACCGCCGCCGTGGCGGCGTCCTCGGCGGCGGCCATTTCGGCGTCCGCCTTTCCCCACTGGGTGTTGTACGACCAGTTAAAGTAGATCGCGGCGCAGACAAACAGCAGCACCACAATGATCGCAATGTTTCGTTTGGTTTTTTTCATAGTCGCCCTCCCGTTATTTAGATTGCGGATCCGGCTGCTTTCGGAGCACGGAGATGTGATCCGTGCTCAGGCCGGTAAACTGTGCCACTGCCTGCGTGACGGCGAGCTGCACCTGCGGCGAATCCGCCCCATCACAGACGACGACTGCGCCGAGATACTGCGGGCTGACCGTCTTGAGCTCCACCGCCTCCTGTGCCCCGCCGCCGGCGGAGATGATGGTCGGCTCACCGCTATCGTCCGTCGCCAGCTCCCGCTCGGCCGAGCAGCGGTAGGACAGCAGCACCTGCACTTGTCCCGCGCCGTTGATCTGCTGCAGGAGCGTTGTCAGGCGCTGCTCCTCGGCCTGGATCGTCTGCGGCTGTGTCTGCTCGGAAACGGCTGCCGCCTGCGCCGTCTTGGCCTTTGTCCTGCTGCCGGTCGGCAGCAGGAGCAGGATCAGCCCCGCGAGCAGGATGATGAGAACGTATTTATACTTGGCTGCGAAAGCGCTGAGTTTTCGTGTGTTCATGATGTACTGCTCCATTCCTGCCGCGTGCGCGGGACCCCGAGGTCGGCCTCGATGATCTGCGCCAGGCGGCTGTTTTCTGCTGCCGGCCCGGATGTGACCAGGCGGACGGACTGCGGATACCAGTAGCCGTCGGTGCTCCACTGCAGCGTGACCTGCGCATCGTCAAGCGCAGCGCCACACTGCGCGGCTTTGTCCAATATATATGTGCGCATTTCCGATTCTATGACCGTGCGCTGCAAGCGCTCGCTGCTGTCGGATACCGCGCCGTCCGTCGACACCGAGACGTGATAGTCCTGCAGCGCAGCGGCGTAAGCGTCATAATCGAACGTCACCAGCGGCGAGAACAGCAGGCACGTCAGGGCCACGCCGCCGGCCAGCTTCGTGACGCGCCGCAGGCTCTCCGACGTCGGAAACAGCGACGCCAGCGCCGTCAGCAGCGCCACGCCCGCCAGACTGAGCAGCCAGGCACGCAGAGATTCCATCATCCCGTCACCGCCTTCATACTCGACACGATCGAGAGGAACAAAATGAGCGACGCCACGCCGACCATCCCCAGCAGGAAACCGTACACGTCCGCAAAGCCGTCGATCAGCCGCCCGACACGCTTGTCCGCGAACGACTCGGCGATTCCGGCGGCAAGCTTGTACAGGACATAGTGCACGGCGAACTGCAAATACGGCGTGACGCACATGGCGGCGACACTGACGACGCCGACGATGCCAATGCCGCTGCGCAGGATCGCGGCGCTGGAAGTGACCGTGGACGCCGCATCGGCCACGATGCTGCCGACGACCGGAAGCGCGGCAGAGACGGCCGTCTTGACTGCCTTGGCTGCGGCTGCGTCCGCCGAGCCGGTGAGGATGCCCGTCAGCGACAGGTAGAGCGTGAACACGCTCGCAAAGCCGATGAGCAGCAGCCGGAACGCCTTGCGCAGCAGACCGCTGAGGGACGCGAGCACGTCGTTTTCGAGCGTTGTGCCGCAGATGACCGTACCTGCGTACAGATACAGCAGCGGCAGGAGCACCGCCGTCTCCGCGGACAGAAGCACATCCAGAAACAGTGAAGTTGCCGCGTATTTTGCGGCCGCCGACGTCGCCGCGCCACTCGCCGCCGCGGCGGCACACATGCTCGGCAGCAGGATCTTGGAAAAATCCCGCAGCGTTGCAAGTGCCTCGCTGCCCGCGGTGATGCACGAGGTCACGTGCGTAACGCTCAGCGCAGCGACCGCCACCGTGCCGGCCATCTGCGTGACCTTTCCGCAGGCGCCGCTCACGGAAAGGGACGCGCACAGCGCCGACAGAAACACGATCGCCAGCAGCAGCGCCGCATTGTGCGCAGCCGACGCGACGGCCCCGCCGCCCTCGTGCAGCACATAGGCCCAGAGCTTTGCGAGCAGGGACTGCGGCTGCGCGGCATCCGCAACGGACAGTTCACCGAAGGCGTCATATGCCTGCTCCGGAAGCGCGGATTCCAGCGACGCCGTGCCGAAATCCGCTGCCTGCTCAGCCGCAACATCGTAGGCAAACGCCCCCGGCGTGCACGCCGCCAGCACCAGCAGCACAGTCAAAAGCACAAGCAGCCGCTTTTTCATAAGCATTCTCCGATCATGGTCAAAAACGTGCGCATCAGCGGCAGCGCGGCATAGAGCGCGGCCGCCACGCCGACGAGCTGCACCGCGCAGGCGCCGGCAGCCTGTCCGGCGTCTTTGCAGAGGCTCTCCCCGATCATCGTCAGGATGCTGATGGACATGCACTTGAGCAGCGGCCCGGTGTAGACGCCGGAGAGCTTGCTGACCGCGATCGCATCGCGGAAAAACGCCGCCAGCGGCTCCAGCAGACCGATGCACAAAAACAGCGCCAGCAGTGCTGCCGCCATGCTCAGCAGAAGCGACATGCCCGGCACGGTCTTGTAGACCGTGGCGGCGGCAGCGGCGGCAATGACCACGATGATGATCGCCTGAAAGACCGGCTCCATCACAGGGAAAACAGGCTCTTGATTAAATCGAACAGCTCGCTGATCTTCTGGATCACCAGCACCAGCACCACGACCAGACCGGCAATGGTCGTCATGAGCGCCTGCTCGTCGCGCCCGGCGCGCGAGAGCAGGATATTGAGCACGGCGACCAGAATACCGATCGCCGCGATCTTAAAGACAAGGTCAACGTCCATAAGCGCCTCCTGTGTAATCAAAACAGAGCCACGGCGGCGAGCAGACCAAGCGTCGCGCCGAGGCCGCAAAAGAGTTTTCCGCGCTGTGTCGTGTCCGCCTGCATCTGCGCCGCAGCAGCCTGCAGCGTCTCGATGCAGGTGTCCAGCGCGCGGCGCTGGATCTGCGCGTCATACTTGCCAAGCTGTTCGCCCAGCGTCAGCAGCGCTGCGCGCACATCGGGCGTCAGCATGTCCAGCGCCTGAAACGCGGCCGCCCAGCTCTCGGAAAACGGCCGGCCGCCGTCCGTGATACCGTCTGCGAGCGCGGCATATTGCGTACTCAGCGGCTCGGGCGCGCCCGCCGCCAGATGGCGCAGCGCCTCCGGCAGCGGCAGCAGACGACCGACGATATCGCTGCGCAGCAGGTTCAGGCTGTCGATCACCGCCGTGAGCAGGCGCAGCCGCAGCCGCAGCTCCTGCCGCAGCGCGAATCCGGCGGCCGTACTGCCCAGAAACACCAGCGCCGCTCCCAGCCAATGCAGGCGCGTCATGTCAGATCCTCAACGGTATAGACACGCTTGCCGCCGCTGCGCGTGATGCACACGGCGCGGCGGAAAATATGCTCGTCCAGCAGTGCACGGTACAGCGCCCTGTGCCGCAGCGCCGCAACGCTCTGCGCGTGCGCCGTTGCCAGCAGCGCGACGCCGCAGCCGGCGGCGATGCGGATGGCCTCGATGTCCTCCGGCGCGCTGATCTCATCAAACGCCAGCACATCCGGCCGCATGGCGCGCAGGAGCATCATGCAGCAGGCCGCCTTCTGCCCGCCGGTCATCACGTCCGTATTTGCCCCGACGTCAAACTGCGGCGCGCGGTTCTGCACGGCCGCGATCTCGCCCCGCTCGTCCATGAGCGAGATGCGTGTGCCCATATCGGACAGGCGGCGCACACACTCGCGCAGCAGCGTCGTCTTCCCGTTGCCGGGCGACGAGAGGATGAGCGTACTGCAAAACCCATCGCGGAGCAGCTGCGGCAAAAGCGCATCGGCACAGCCGGGCACCGCGTGCGGGATGCGCACAGACACGGAGCTCAGCTGCCGGATGCCGTCGATCTGCCCGGCAGCCTGTCCGTAAGCGCAGCCGCAAAGCCCGACGCGGCAGCCGCCGGCCGTCTGTAAGTACCCCTGCCGGATCTGTTCTCCAGCCGCGTAAACGGACGCTCCCGTCGCGCGCTCGAGCAGATAGTCCAGATCACCCGCCAGAATGGCGCGGCATTCCGCCGGATATACATGCGTCTGCGTCAGCAGCACGGGCACCTGGCCGATGCGGCAGCAGATCTCTTCCACGAGTTCCTGCCGGTCGCGCTGCGTGTGCGCAATGGCCTGTCCCAGCGCCGGCGGGAACAGCGCCAGCGCCTGATTTGTGAAGATCATGGTGGTCCCTCCTCTTTTGTTCTGCCACATCCTATGCACGCGCCGCGCGCGGCAGAACAAAAAAAGAGACAGCCGATTGGCTGCCTCTCAGGTAAGATAGTTACGAATTACAGTTTGCGGCACTCGAGGTAATAGCGCTTGTCCGCGCCGAGGCCGATGGAAAAGCTCTTTTTCGGGAACGGGCCGGAGCGCAGCACCGACGTAAAGAGCTCCGCCTTATCCATGCGCGGCATGAGGATTCCGCAGCAGCCATCACCGGCCGCAAGGGCGATCGCCTCATCGTCGCCGTGGATATAATCGACCGAGCCGCCGTTTTCCGCGAGATAGGCCGTGCAGAACACATCCATCGCGGCGATCGCTTCACCGAGCGACGCGCCCTTGGCGAGAATGTCGCTGCGCGCACGCCCGGCGATCAGGGAGATCGCATAGCCGCTGCCGTCAGTGGATGCCAGCGCCGTCTCCGCCGCCTGCATCCATTTGGACGCATCGGTACCGAAGAGCACGCGGTGGATAGGTTCAAACGTCACGGCCGGGCTGTGCAGGTTCACAAGCTCAACGAGCGCGTAGCGCGCGGGATCGGCCGCCGCCTGCTCGGGCGTGAGCGTTTGCTTCTTCTCCAGCCAGCACAGACGGGCTGCCGCCAGACTGTGGTTGCCGTCCGCGATGGCAAAGCGCATGGGGTGCGCGCCGTCCGTGCCGACGCCGGTCGCGCACAGGCGCGCGGCAAGCGCATCCGCCTTCGCGCCCGCAATGCGCAGACCACGAACGTGACCGCCGCCGGACATGAGGTCAAAATCATACAGCGTTTCGCCGGCCGCCGCCTGCGCTTCCCGGCGGATCGTATCCTCCGGATCGCTGTAAAACACCATGATGTGCGGCATCTCCAGCGCCGCCGCCGCACGGATGCGCACACGCGCCGGAAGGCGCGAGGCGACCGTGCCCTCCGTCGCGCGGATCGGCGTGACGGAGTCCGGCGCGTAATCATACGCCTCCAGATCGAGCGCGCCGACAACGCCGCAGCGCACGGCGCCGCCCGGCAGCGTGCGCTGCACGAGCACAAGGCTGTGCGGCACGGTGCGGAACACGCCGTCATCGAGGTAACGGCGCATGGTCTGCTGGATCTCGCGCGTCGCCGCAGCCTCATCGCACTTGCCGAGGTAAAACTCCGGCAGCATCAGCCGCAGCGTTGACGGCGCGTCGCAGACGGTGTCCTGCACTGCCTGCCAATAGCCGGCATCCGCCGTGAACTGGTCACAGGCAATGACGCTCCAGCGCCGCATATCCGCATGCGCCGGCAATAGAATATCCGTTGGGGTAAAAAACAGGTTCAGGTTCATTCCTGGCTCCACTTTTCCGCTCTGCCGACGGCGCGCAGCCAATTATCGTGATACTGCTTTGCCTGCTCGGCATCCATTTCGGGCTTGAAAATACGGTCAGACTGGCGCAGGAGCGCAATATCGTCCACGCTCTCCCAGACGCCGCTGGCAATACCGGCGAGGAACGCCGCGCCGAACGCCGTCGTCTCGACCAGCTTCGGCCGGTCGATCGGCACGCGCAGCATATCCGCCTGAAACTGCATCAAAAACGAACTGACGGACGCGCCGCCGTCCACACGCAGGACGGAGATCGGGCTCTCGGCATCGACCTGCATGGCATCGAGCAGGTCCTTGACCTGATACGCGATGCCCTCAAGCGTGGCGCGGGCGATGTGTGCCTTGTTGCTGCCGCGCGTGAGGCCGACGATCGCGCCGCGGGCGTACATATCCCAGCGCGGCGCGCCGAGACCGGTGAACGCGGACACAAGATACACGCCGCCGTTGTCCGGCACGCTCTCGGCCAGGATATCGCACTCATGCGCCGTGCCGATCAGGCCGAGCTCGTCGCGCAGCCACTGGATGGAGCTGCCGGCATTGAACACGCTGCCCTCGAGCGCATAGGTCGTCTTACCGTTGACCGACCACGCAACGCTCGTGACCAGACCGCTGACGCTGCGCACGGATTTGCTGCCGGTGTTCATGAGCGTGAAGCAGCCGGTGCCGTATGTATTTTTCGCCTGGCCCGGCACGATGCACGCCTGCCCAAGCAGGGCGGCCGCCTGATCGCCGGCGCTGCCGCAGACCGGAATGCCCTCGAGCGTCTCCAGCCCCGGCAGACCTGCCGTCACCTGTCCGTACACCATGGACGACGGCACCGGCGTCGGCAGCATGCTCATCGGAACGCCGAGACGCGCGCAGAGCTCCTCGTCCCAGCAGAGATTGTCAATGTCAAACAGCATCGTGCGCGAGCAGTTGGAGTAATCCGACACATGGGCGCGGCCGCCGGTCAGATTCCAGATGAGCCACGAGTCCACATTGCCGAACAGCAGCTCGCCGCGCTCGGCGCGCTCGCGCGCACCCGGAACGTTATCGAGGATCCACTTGATCTTCGTGCCGGAAAAATAGGCGTCGATGAGCAGACCGGTCTTCTCCTTCACATACGGGCCAAGACCGTCGGCCGTGAGCTGATCGCAGATGGGCGCCGTGCGGCGGCACTGCCAGACGATCGCGTTATAGATGGGCTTGCCCGTATTCTTGTCCCAGACGATCGTCGTCTCGCGCTGGTTCGTGATGCCGATGCCGGCGATGTCCGTCGGCGACAGGCCGCTCTTTTCAAACGCCTCGCTCATGGCAAGCATCTGGCTCTCAAGGATGACCATCGGATCATGCTCTACCCAGCCCGGCTTCGGGTAGATCTGCGTAAAAGGATACTGCGCCAGAGACACAATGTTGCCCTTACTGTCGAAGATAATGGAGCGGGAACTGGTTGTACCCTGGTCAAGTGCAATGATGTAGCCGTTCATAATTAACATTAACCTCCATAGACTTGACGGAATCCGTCAATTGGAATACAATTCAGGTAGCATTTAGTATATCACAACTGGAGGAGTATTGCTATGCCATCTTTTCATGATTTCAGGTTTTTATCCACTGACGGGAAACACAAGGTATTTGCAAGAGAATGCACCCCCGACGGCGAAGTCCGCGCCGTTTTGCAGATCGCGCACGGCGTCGCCGAGCATATCTATCGTTACGCCCCATTCATGGAGTTTCTGGCCAATCACGGCTTTGTCGTCGTCGCAAACGACCACCTCGGCCACGGCAAGACCGCCGAAAACGAGCAGGAGCTGTGCTTCTTCGCGGAAAAGGACGGCTGGAACGATGTCGTGAGCGACATGGATCAGCTCCATAAGCTGACCGCCGCCAAGTATCCCGACGTCCCCTACTTCCTGTTCGGCCACAGCATGGGCAGCTTCCTGACCCGCACCTATATTATTGTGCAGTGTACCATGGCAACTGCATCTCCGCTCGGAGTCGTTACCATATCAATCTCCTCATGCACCCTCTTTAATGCTTTCTCCAGTACGATCATGGCAAATACGGAGGTACCTGCAGATACATTACCAGTGCGCTGTTTCACACTGTTGGTGGCTACCATACCGGTTCCGGCGTCACCTTCCGGCGGGCATAACGGGCAGCCTGCCTGGAGAGTTCCGGTCGGATCCAGCTTCTTAGCTCCCTCTTCGGTCAGCACACCGGCTTTGTCACCTGCCAGCAGAACCTTCGGAAGCAGATGCTCCAGTTTCCACGGGAATCCCTTCGGTGCAACCAGCTCATCAAATTTCTGAATCATTGCTTTATCATAATCCTTGATGGTGGAGTCAATCGGGAACATGCCGGAAGCGCTTCCTACACCCAGTACTTTTTCTCCGGTCAGCTGCCAGTGAATATAGCCGTCCAGTGTGGTAAAGAAGTCCACCTGCGGTACATGCTCTTCTCCATTTAAAATTGCCTGATACAGATGTGCAATGCTCCAACGCTGCGGTACATGGAAGTTAAATACCTTCGTCAGCGCCTCGGAGGCTTCCTGGGTAATGGTATTTCTCCAGGTGCGGAACGGTACCAGAAGATTGCCTTCTTTGTCAAATGCCAGGTATCCATGCATCATGGCACTGAATCCGACGGCTGCCAGCTTCTCCACTGCCACACCATATTTTTCCTTTACATCTTCTGTCATCTTCTGATAGCAGTCCTGCAGCCCGGTCCAGATATCCTCCAGCGTATATGTCCACACGCCATTCTCCAGCCGGTTCTCCCAGTCATGATCACCGGATGCAATCGGCATATTGTTCTCATCCACCAGCACTGCTTTGATTCTGGTGGAACCAAACTCGATTCCCAATACTGCTTTTCCATTTGCACGGAAATCAGCATTTCCCTCATTTTTCGTGCGATGGTATCTTCCGACGCATGGTATTGTGCGATCGGATCATCATCCTGCTGCGCCTGCAGGATCAGCACGTTTTTGACATACTGCTGGGTAAGGGAGGAACCGCCCTGATGGTCGCCCTTCATGTATGTTTGGACGAACGCGCGGAACACACCCTGCACATCAACGCCGCCGTGAGTGAAGAATCGTCTGTCTTCACGCGCTACCACGGCCTGCTGCATGTATTCGGAAATCTTCTTCAACGGCACGACTTCACGATTCTGATCCCAGAATTCGGTGATTTTCGTGGTGCCATCGGAAGCGTACATGGTCGACTTCTGCGGCAGGCTGGTCACATCAAAATCAATACCTTCGACCGACAGCGACGGAATAACCGCCTTGGCGACGCTGTTCGCGCCGAAAACCGCCGGTAGGAGGAACAAACTGGCGGCCACGCCGCCACCCACACTCAGCGTGATGTAGGCAATCACGAGTGCGAGCACACGTTGAACGGTAAAAGTCTTCTTTTCAGGCATGGTGCCCATTCTAAAGTGGCGGGTCTACTAATCAACCGGCCGATCGCAGCCATCACGGGTTTCTCACAAACAACCGTAAAACTTGAAAAACACTGGAAAACAGTCGAAAATTATCGTCTCGATCGTCGAATAAGCATGCCAGGCTGGTAGATGATGATGGAACGGCCCTCACGCGCAATCCATCCACGGTTGGCGAAATCCATCAGCGCCTTGTTCACCGTCTCGCGCGACGAACCGACCAGCTGCGCCATTTCCTCCTGCGTCAGATCGTGCGGCACCTTCAACCCCGCCTCGACCGGCTCGCCGAAGCGTGACGCCAGATTCAGCAGCGTTTTCGCCAAACGTCCCGGCACGTCCATGAACACAAGCTCCGAAATGCGCTCGTTGTTGTCACGCATGCGATGCGCGAGCACCTGAAGCATGTCGACGGCCACGCGCGGATGCTCGTCAAGCCATGCGAACAGGGCGTCATGCTCAAGCCATACGACTTTCGTGTCACTGGTCATGGCCACGGCGGACGCGGTGCGCGGCCCACCATGCGGATCGAACACCGGAATCTCACCCAGCACTTCGCCGTACGCATGAATGCTCAACAACTGCACACGTCTGTCGGACGATTGCCGGATCAGTTTGACGCGCCCGCGTTCCAGCAGATACATGCGGTGATCGGTGTCGCCTTCGCGGAAAATATAGTCGCCCTTGCTATATTCGGCATGCTGCAGATGCGGCAGCAGTTCCTCCGCCTCTTCGGAAGAAACCTGCTTGAACAACGCGGTGTGCAGCAACGTCGCGCTTTCGCCACTGGGTCCACTATTGGTCTCGTTTGGCGTAGCCATTTGTCACACCTCCGTTCATAGGCACATCCTCTGGGCACGCCGCCAGGCGCGCTGCCGGGCGCGCTGCCGCGGCCTCGAAAGCTTGGCGCGATTCCACATGCCCTCACGGAACACAAGCTTTCGTAACGTTCTCATTGCCCTTGATATCAGGGCGGCTTCGACCATCGGGCTACATTGTAACTCGCCTGGCGGCGTCGAGCAGCCGTTCAACCACGTCTTCACGACTCATGCCCGTCTGCGAGCGCATTGGATCGACTCGTTTTACCGCTGATTTCACCGCTTTGTCCGACATTTTCTCACGTGAGGTGTTCAATACCCGCCCCATTTTTTCCGCGTCGATATCGTAGGCGAGGGTCACGTGGTGCAGTATGGCGCCAGGCCCTCCCTCTACTGGTGTGAAGCGGCGTTGCGCGGCTCCGCCGAGTTTGCCGTATTGCGTGGCGATGTCGTTGAGACCGGCGAATCGTACGTCGAGCCCGAGTTCCTTAAGCGCGCGCACCAGCCAGAAATCGCAGAGCCGGTATGATTCCTCGATGCTTATGCCTTGGGTGAAATCGAACGGCGCGTACAACGAGTAAGTGATGGTATTGCCCGGTTCGATGAACATCGCCCCGCCGCCGGTGCAACGTCGGACCACGGTGAATCCTTCCTTCTGCGCGACCGCCGTATTGACTTCGTCTTCGAGCGACTGGAATCTGCCGATGACCACGGCCGGAGCGGCCCATTCCCAGATACGCAGCGTGGGTTCGCGTTTGCCTGCCGCCACTTCGCGCGCCCATGCGATGTCGGTTTCCATTTGTTCGTTCGGGTCGCGCGGCTTGTCGTGGATGACGGTCGGTTTCAGGTCCCGCCAGCGTTCCAGATATTCCTCTTGTGTCAGCGCATTATGCATTCCCGGTTGTTCCCCGGAATATTGTTTCGTGGACCGCGCGATATTTCCGTTGCCCGTTGCATCTTCCGCATTACGCGATTCACTGCCTGTGATTGCGCGGAGAAAAGCGATGGCAATGCCTTCTGCCGTCATACCCACCAATCGCACGTTCGGATAGTTCGCGGTAATCGCTTGCAATCGTCGCGTAATGTCGCGTGTGGGCGCGCCTCGCTGGCTTTGCAGCAAGTTTTCCCAATCCTGCAATAGTCGGCGGGAATCCTTGTCATCGCCGTCAAGAAAGAAATCGCCGTCGATCCGACATTGTTCCACGGATTGGATGGAACTTGCACATTCGCGGAAATATGCTGGAATGTCATCAGAAAGCC
>ENA-USZI01002212-USZI01002212.1-human-gut-metagenome-genome-assembly--contig:-NODE-2212-length-11723-cov-6.860639_pt1 | contig 11723 bp, 13 predicted proteins | sample MGYA00250042_ERZ773532 | MGnify/ENA primary metagenome ERZ773532 (study PRJEB29103, sample SAMN06112036) | human gut metagenome | biome: human gut; feature: ankylosing spondylitis patient; material... | reverse complement strand
GGTGATTGTCGTACCTAAGAAGATCGTAAATGTCGTTATAAAGTAATACGGACGACTCCTTTTTCTTATATACATTACAAACGAATTCTGGAACGTTCTTCGGACGTAACTGCTTTTTTCTGCATGAATGACATCACAGCGATCGGTGCGATCCGTGCAATCCACGAATGTGGCTATCGCATTCCTGACGATATCTCTGTCATCAGCATGGACGATATTGAAATTGCACAATATGTATCGCCAATGCTCACAACTATGCATATTCCGATCGAAGAAATGGGAAAGATGACAGCCAAGATCCTAATTGACCGCATAAGAAACGGTCACACGCTCCCTCTGAAAATGTCCCTGCCATATTACATGGCAAAACGAGAAAGCTGCAGATAATTAAGTAATTTTCCTGTTATATCAAACTACCGGATGCACACATAAACCTGTCTGTATCCGGTAGTTTCATTTTTATAATGAAATTTTTATCTTCTGATTAATCCAGCTTAATTCCTGCAAGAAGTGAACCAAGGCTTGAGCCAAAGCTCTCCTTTGATGTATACTGCTCGAGATCTTCTGCCGGTTCTGTGTCAACCATCTCCTCTTCCAGTGCTTTCATGGAAAGACTGATCTTGTTGTCGTTTGTGTTTAATACTTTTGCTTTGACTTTCTGTCCCTCTTTTAACACTTCTGACGGCTTTTTGATACGTTTTTCGCAGATCTGAGAAACGTGCAGCAGACCGGACAGGCCATTTCCAAGGTTGATAAATGCACCGTAAGGTTTGATGGTCTCTACGGTTCCTTCGGTAACGAGTCCGACCTGAACGTTGGAAACTTTTGCTTTGCGTTCTTCATCTGCTTTCTCACGCAGGATCTCTCTTGCGGAAAGGACGAGACGTTTGTTTTCAGCATCAGCATTGATGACACGGACTTCCAGTTCTTTGCCGAGCCAGTCGTTCAGAGCGTCTTCTTCTACATAGTTCAGGGAAAGCCTGGATGCCGGGATGAAACCGCGGATGCCGTCCAGGTATGCAACCACACCGGATTTTACGATGCCACCGACCTTAACGGTCAGGTTGGTGCCTTCTTCCATGTATTTTTTGAATTTGTCCCATGCGAGAATGTCATTCGCTTCTTTGGAGGAGAGCAGAATGTGGCCTTCTCCGTCATCTCTGCGGATCACGGTTGCGGAGATCTCATCACCGATGTGAACATCTTCTTTGAGATTAAATCCAGGATCGCTTGTGAAATCTTCCAGACGGATGATACCTTCGGTGTAGTATTTCAGATCCAGTGTGATCTCAGATTCGGAAACACCGATTACGGTTCCGGTGAGGATATCGCCTTCATGGATCTGTTTGAAAGAAGCTTCCAGTTCTTCAGCGTAATCAGCCATGGTTTCTGCCGGTTCTTCCGGTGCGGCAGTTTCGGTGGTTTCCGGTGTTTCAGCAGCCGAAGTTTCGGCTTCTGCTGCGAGTTCTTCAGATGTTTTTAATTCTTCTGACATTGTAATACCTCCTGTTGATTTTGTGGTGTTAAGGCAAAAAGATGCAGACCGGAAGACTTGCTGCCGGGTCTGTAAAATATGATTCCAATATACCTTTTTGCGATGAATTTGTAAAGCAACTTGGGAAATAACTTTTGACCATGACATTCAAAAATGCTAAAATAATAAAAACAGCAGCAGACGGGTGTCTGCGGAAAGGATGGACTTATGAATATTCCGACACCTCATATAGAGGCAAAAAAGGGTGATTTTGCAAAAACAGTACTGATGCCGGGTGATCCGCTGCGGGCGAGATTTATAGCGGAACATTATCTGGAAGATGCAGTTCTGGTCAACTCGGTGCGCCAAATGTCAGGTTATACGGGAACTTATAAGGGCAAGAGAGTTTCTGTGATGGCGAGCGGCATGGGAATGCCTTCAATGGGCATTTATTCTTATGAGCTGTTCAATGGTTATGATGTGGAAAATATTATCCGGATCGGCACGGCAGGTGCACTCAGGGAAGATCTGCATCTGCGGGATCTGGTATTTGGCATCGGTGCCTGCACTATCTTTTGTCACTGCATCCAGAACTGCCTGTGGAAGATCTTTTACTTCGATGGGTTTGAACTCATTTACAATGTTCACACTGTCTACACTTGCGTGGAAGTTTTCTGCAAACGCAACTGAAGTTCCTAATCCCATTACCAATGCTACTGCTACAAATAACTTTTTCATATTGCTTCAATTTTAATAGTTAGTTAAGTAAGTTTCTACGCTAACAGTAAATCAAATAGAATGCCAAAATACAGTGTAAGGCTTAATGACCTGGTAATCAGACGAGGATAAAAAATAGCTGAAATTCCGTAATCTGCTAAATGGACCTGCCGATGGATTCCTGTCGGCTGCGTGCTTACGATGGCTGGAACAGGGTCAGAAATGGACAGTTGTTCCGTCATCTCCAAGCACAGCGAAAACCGGAAGAAGTTTTATTACTTCCGCAATCCAGATTTCTCTATTCTCAACCCCGTTTACACTTATACCGTGCCCAAGTATCATACGGTAGCAGGCATTTACGACATCATGTCGCACATATTGGAACAATATCTTTCAGGAACGGACGACAACACGACTGACTATATCGCCGAGGGATTGATGCGTTCTCTTATTGTCAGTTCCCGGAAAGTGCTTACAGATCCGAAAGACTATGAAGCAAGAAGCAACATCATGTGGACAGCTACATGGGCTTTGAACGGGCTTCTTGCCTGTGGAAAACCTACAGATTGGATGGTACACATGCTGGGGCAGGCTGTCGCTGCTTATACCGATGCTACCCACGGACATACACTCTCTGCTGTCAGCGGGGCTTATTACCGTCTGCTCATCGGACGTTCTGAAGAGGCAGTGAAGAAATTCCGTCGGCTGGCAGCTAACGTTTGGGGTATTGTCCTAACCGGAAAAACTGACAAGGAAATTGCATTGGAAGGGCTTGAACGGATGGAGGATTGGATGCGTGAACTGGGTTTGGCAATAAGCATAACGGAATGCGGTGCCGATGTATCGAAACTCGAAGGCATGGCAGATGCATGCCCTATTACTGAAAGCGGTTATGTCGTCCTCACCCGTGAAGACGTAATCAATGTGTTACGTCAAAGTCTTTAATAAAGTTTTAAGGATGAAAAGATCAATATTGGCAATCTTGTTTTTCTCCCTTTTGTTGTCGTGCAATACGCGACCGATAAGGGAGATGGACAAACAGAACAGTACGGAGATGGAAAAGATAAACATTGGAAACATACTTGCGCTTTATCCGAAACCGATGACGGTAATTGGTGCTGAAGTAAACGGAAAAGTAAACTGGCTTGTGGTAGGGCACACCGGCATTATAGGACATGACCGCATCCTTGTGAGCATGAGTAAAGAGCATTATACCAATCAAGGCATCAGAGAGTCGAAAAAGCTGTCTATCAATCTTGTCAGTCGGGAGATGCTGCCAAAAGCAGATTATGTCGGCAGTGTAAGCGGAGTAACAACAGACAAATCGGGTGTATTCGATTACCATTGGGGCGAGAACGGTTCGCCCGTGATTGATAAATCTCCGCTGACAATGGAATGCGATGTAATGGACATTTATGAAACTGACGGCTTCGACAATTTCATCTGTTCCGTTGCCCATACATATGCTTCTCCCGATGTGCTTGACAAGAACGGTAAGCTCGATTACACTTTACTGAAACCGGTATTGTTTGAGTTTCCCACTTATTCATATATAGCCACAGGCGAAGTTATCGGAAAATGCTTGAGCCTTGACAAACAGCCAGCTATGTGTGCCAAACAGCCAATGCAAACCGACGGCATTGTACGTTTGTCAAAAATCGAAGTCCATCCCGAATATATAAATGAGTATATGAAATACGCTGTTGAAGTTGGTGAAATTTCCTTGCGTACCGAACCGGGCGTACTTACCATGTATGCTGTGCAGGAAAAAGAGAATCCTTGTCGTGTGACTATTCTTGAAACTTATGCAAGTCGGAAAGCCTACGAACAACATATAGCTTCGGAACATTTCCAGAAATACAAACAGGGAACGCTGCGAATGGTCAAGAACTTGATTCTATCTGACCAAAAGCCGCTTAATCCCAACAATCAGATTAACAATTTCATTCAATAAAAAATATATCTATGAACAAGATTCTAATAGTTTCAATATTCAGTATTCTAACATTCAATGTTATGGCACAGGAAAAAATAGTACAGACAGCAGGACGCGACCAACTTGGAGAGTTTGCGCCCAAATTTGCGGAATTGAATGATGACGTTCTCTTCGGTGAAGTATGGAGCCGCACTGACAAACTTGGTTTGCGAGACCGTAGCTTAGTTACAATTACATCACTTATCAGTATGGGCATTACAGACAATTCGCTGATATATCACCTTCAGTCAGCAAAGAACAATGGAATTACACGCACCGAGATAGCCGAGATTATCACGCATATCGGCTTTTATGCCGGTTGGCCGAAAGCATGGGCGGCTTTCAATCTTGCCAAAAGCGTATGGGCGGAAGATTCTGTCGGACAAGATGCCAAAGCTGCCTTCCAAAAAGAAATGATTTTCCCGATTGGAGAACCCAATACGGCATACGCAAAGTATTTTATCGGGAACAGTTACCTTGCTCCTGTTTCCACAGAGCAAGTGAAGATTTCAAACGTCACCTTTGAACCACGCTGTCGCAATAACTGGCACATTCACAAGGCAACAAAAGGCGGAGGACAGATGCTTATAGGTGTTGCCGGACGTGGATGGTATCAGGAAGAAGGCAAGCCGGCAGTGGAAATACTCCCCGGTACGGTAATACACATTCCTGCAAACGTGAAGCATTGGCACGGGGCTGCGGCAGACAGTTGGTTTGCGCACCTTGCGTTCGAGATTCCCGGTAAGAACGCTTCCAATGAGTGGTTGGACCCCGTTAGCGATGAAGAGTATAATAAACTTAAATAATAAACAGTATGTATAGACTTTTATTGATATTGCTGTCAGTGGTCGGCATATCAACCGCCACTGGCGCACAACAAAGACAAAGTATGAACAAAATACAATCAAATCATAAAATACTGGTAGCTTATTTTTCGGCAACCGGTACGACAGCGCGTGTCGCCAAAAATATTGCAGAAATTACAGGCGGCGAATTATATGAAATTGTTCCGTCAAAGAGCTATACAAATGCAGACCTTGACTGGAATGATAAAAAATCACGCAGTTCTGTGGAAATGAACGACCCACAATCCCGTCCTGCTTTGAAAAACAAAAAGGGCAATATTCAAGAGTATGACACAATTTTTCTCGGTTATCCGATTTGGTGGGATTTGTCACCACGTATCATCAATACATTTATAGAAAGCCATGCTCTGAAAGGTAAGGTACTTATACCATTTGCCACTTCCGGAGGCAGTAGTATAACCAATAGCGTAAAGACGCTTAAAAGCACTTATCCTGAATTGAACTGGAAAGAAGGCAAACTCCTGAACAGGACGGACAAAGACAAGCTTCGTGTTTGGATAGAGGGCATTAAATAAAATTTACAATCATTAAAACGCTATTATTTATGTTTGGTATTGGAACACAGGAGATTCTTCTAATAGTCTTGGTCGTTCTGTTATTTTTCGGAGGTAAAAAAATACCAGAACTGATGAAAGGACTTGGGAAAGGAGTACGTTTATTCAAGGATGGAATGAACAACATTGAAAAGGATATAGTTGTGTCTGATGATGTACCTACAGATGTAGAAAAAAGAAGTAAAAATGGATAATGACAAGCAATCGTTTTGGGATCATCTTGATGTGTTGCGGGCGGCGATTATTAAAATCGTCGCCGTAACTGTCATATTCGGAGTTTTGGCATTCTTTTTTAAGGAACAATTGTTTTCCATTGTCCTTGCTCCAAAAGACTCCGAATTTATTACCTATCGGTTGTTTAATACCATAAATGGGTTGGTAACAAATTCTTATGTTTCTGATTTTTCTATAAAGCTCATCAATACCGGGCTGGCAGAACAGTTTATCATACATATGAAAACGGCAATATGCGCCGGAGTAATATGTGCATCCCCATATATCATCTACCAATTATTCCGATTCGTTTCCCCAGCTTTATATACCAATGAACGTAAATATGTGATACGGGTTGTAGGTAGTGGCTATTTGATGTTTATCATGGGAGTATTGCTCAGTTATTATTTGATTTTTCCTCTGACATTTCGATTCTTGGGAACATATCAGGTCAGCGGTGAAGTTGAAAATATGATAACCTTACAGTCTTACATATCGACTCTTATGATGATGTCGCTTGCTATGGGTATTGTCTTTGAGATACCCATCCTTTCATGGCTCTTTGCCAAACTCGGATTCCTCTCTGCGAATTTTATGTGCCACTATCGAAAACATGCCATCATAATCATTCTTATCGTTGCAGCCATTATTACACCAACTTCTGATATTTTTACTCTTTCCCTTGTCGCTTTTCCGATGTGGGTTTTGTATGAGATAAGTATTTATATAGTAAAAATGGAAACAATGTATAAACATGAAACTACTGCTACAACATAAAATTCTGTTTGGGTATTTGATATTGATAACTGTATTAGGTGGTGCAGTAGCTATCCTTATACATGAACGAAATCAATATAAGGAAATAGAAGCGGAAACGCTAAAAATCCGCTCTGTACGCTTCGGCATCAACAAGGCGCACCGCCGCATCACGGGACTTGCCATCCGGGGCGAGAGCGTGGTGGCATGGGAAGAGGTGGACTACCGGGACTACCGCCACCACCGCCTGCTGACGGACAGCCTGCTGCAAACGCTGAAGCCCCAATGCTGGGAGTATGTGCATCCCGGACAGATAGATACCCTGCGGCACCTGCTGGCAAAGAAGGAAACGCACCTGCGCTACATCATGCAGAGCCTTGACCGTCGGGACGAGCGCGACAGCCTGCTTGTTACCCAGTTGCCCGAAGTGGCAAGGCGGGCGACAAGGGTGCGCACCATCAGACAGAAGAAAAAAGGCATCGCCGGGCTGTTCGGGAAAAAAGAAGAGATACGGGTCATGCCCTCCGCCGGGGAGCTGCATGCCCTCAGCGACAGCCTGACCGCCATGCAGCGCAAGCAGGAGATGGAGATGGACGCCTACGCCGACAGTCTGCGCACCCGTAACCGTACACTGAACATACAACTGAACTGCCTGATAAATGACCTCAATGAGCAGGCACAGACCGCCTTCGCCGCAAGGGAGCGGAAGATGACGGAATCACAGGACAACTCCATACGCCTGTTTACCGCTGCCATCTCCCTATCCATCATCCTGCTGTTCCTGTCATATCTTGCCATACACAGGGAACTGCGGCGCAACGCAAAGGAAAAGAGAAAGCGGGAGGAAATCATCTGTAAGCTAAAGGCGAGCAATACCCAAAACGAGGAACTGATACGTATCCGCCGTAACTTAATGCAAAGTGTGACACATGACCTGCGCTCTCCGTTGGCTGTCATCAGTGGTAATGCCGAACTGCTGTTGAATGATACGGAGGAAGAAAGCCGCATCCGCCACGCACAGACCATCAATGTTGCCACAGGACGTATGGCAGGGATGATAAACAACTTGCTGGAGTATTTCAGGTTGGACAGCGGAAAGGAAACGCCAATCGTCAAGCCATTCAAACTGTATTCCATAGCCGAAACATTGGAAACGGAGTTCGCTCCGTTGGCGAAAGGCAAACAGCTTATTTTCATTGCAGAAAACCATACGGACGAGATTGTGAGCGGCGATAAAAATCTCATACTGAGTATAGGAAGTAATTTGCTATCCAACGCAATCAAATTTACCCGGAGTGGTACAATCATGCTGGTAACCGACTACAAAGACGGTACATTTACCTTGTCGGTGTCAGACACAGGTACGGGCATGACCGAAGAACAGCAGACGATAATATTTACTCCGTTTGAACGGTTGGGCAATGCCGTGACGGAGGACGGCTTCGGCTTGGGACTTGCCATTGTAGCCGACACCGTGAAACTACTGAATGGCAGTATCACGGTGGAAAGTGAGCCGGGCAAGGGCAGCCGCTTTACCATCAGCCTGCCATTACCAAGAGCAAAGGATATATCGGTTGTCAAAAAGACCGTCATAAAGTATTCTATTTTGTCCAGATGTTCCGTGTTGGCGATAGACAACAACGGAATGTTGCTGGACATGATGAAAGAGATATATAAACAGTTTGGAGCGGAGTGCGACATTTGTCTGACGGTAGGTGAATTGACAGACCGGATGCGTTTGAAGGACTATGACCTACTGATAACCGACCTGAAGATGGCGGAGGTGAACGGTTATGAAGTGCTGGAACTGCTGCGTACGTCTGAAATCGGCAACTCTCAGACCATCCCTGTCGTGGCAGCAACCGCAGCAGGCTATGTGACGGAAGAAGAACTAAAAGAAAGAGGCTTCGCTGCCGTGCTTTACAAACCATATTCAATAGACGAACTACTGGCTGTCACGGAAAAGAGCATCGGACAAAAACACGCAAGCCGCATCGACCTCTCGCCCCTGCTTGTCTTCGGTAACAAACGGCGCACATTGGAAAAGCTGGCAACCACGACACAAGCGGATATGAATGAAGTGTGCAAGGCGGCGGAAGCAAAGGACATGAAAGCACTGGACGGATGGGTGCATCACCTGAGGAGCTCGTGGATGCTGATAAAAGCTGAGCAGCCATTGGCGATGCTGTACGAAGCCGTCCATAAGGAAAACATCTCGGATAAAGACATACAATCCGCTGTAAAGGCTGTATTGGCGCAAGGACGGCTGATTGTTGATTTGGCAAGGAAGGAGGCGAAGCGATGGGCAGAGTAATCGTCATTGAGGACAACCCCATATATTCAGACTTTGTGTGTCGGTTGTTAGAAAGTAAGGGCTTCCAAAGCATCAACGCCTCCACTTGCAGGGATGCACGGAAGATATTTGCCAAGATGCAGGAGGACGACATGGTACTGGCTGATTTACGCCTGCCCGACGGTGACGGTATAGTCCTGTTGGAAGAACTGCGGAAACAGGGAAGGAACAACCCCTACATCGTCATGACCGACTATGACGAAGTGCCTACCGCTGTGAGGTCGATGAAGCTGGGTGCGGAGGACTATATCCCGAAGAGACTGATTGAGGGAAATCTTTTTCCACTCCTGAAAATCTTGCAGAAAAAGATGGAGCGGAAAGATACGCCCATTCACGAGCGTCAGAGTGCGGCTTTCCGTGAGATAGACCGCAAGATAAGATTGGTCGCACCCACGAACATGAGCGTCCTGATATTGGGCGAAAGCGGTACGGGTAAAGAACATATTGCCGGAAAGATACACGTAAGGAGTAAACGGGCAGGCAAGCCATTTGTATCCGTAGATTGCGGTCTGCTTTCAAAAGAGCTTGCCGCTTCAGCTTTGTTCGGACATGAGAAAGGAGCGTTCACCGGAGCCGAAAGCAGAAAACAAGGCTTTTGGGAAGAAGCCGATGGCGGCACGCTGTTCCTTGATGAGATAGGCAACCTTTCGACAGAGGTACAGCAGATGCTGCTCCGTGCATTGGAATCCAAATGGTACAGGCCAATGGGTGGCAACAAGGATAAAAAGGCTGACGTGCGCATTATTGCCGCCACCAATGAGGACTTGCCGACCGCCATCGCTGAAAAGCATTTTCGTGCCGACCTGTACCAACGGTTGAAAGAATACACCCTGCACATACCACCATTGCGCGAGTGCAAAGAGGATATAATGTCATTGGCTGACTTCTTTCGGAACCTTGCCAATGAAGAATTTGAAAAGCATGTAAAAGGATTTGACGCGGAAGCAAGGAAACGGTTGCTCGCTTATACATGGGGTGGTAATGTGAGGGAACTGAGGCGTGTCGTGCGCTTGGCAGTGTTACACACCGAAAGTGATACGGTCACGACTGATACACTGGAATTTGACGAAATGGCATTGGCGGATGACGTTTCATCGGCAATGGATGACATGGAGAAGAAACATATCCTCCGTGTGCTGGAGCAGGCTGGCGGCAACCGCAGGAGAGCCGCCGAACTGCTGGGTATAAGTCCGACCACCCTGTATAAAAGGTTAAGGCAATATGGAATATGAGGCAATCAGTCCCAAGAATAATGCTATAAAAACAGGCTTCCTGACTTCGGAAAGGAAGCCCGACGGCAAGGCTTTCGGGAGTAACCCGAAAGGTTTTGAGTAACTCAAAAACATACCTTGCTGCTTCCACTTTTCGGGAGTAACCGAAAAGCCTTTGAGTAACTCAAAGGACACCTTGCTGATTTCAGGTGAAATCAATAATCCGTCAAGAAACGGATTGAGAAAATAGCTATTACTTCGACTCTCAAAGCATCGTTTTCCGATGCCTAAGCTGTCCAAAAGAAGAATAGGAACTGAGGGACAATATCCTTTTGGGGATGTTGGTGGGATATATATGCATGTTAGTACAAATGGTCGCACGCAGGCATACGCTAATAAAAAGCTGCAAGTTATTAGGATGGATATAGAATACAAAGAATGTATTAAAACGGTAATGTTTTGATTTACAATACAATATCACCATTTTACCGATAACGTACTGACATGCTGTTTTATTGATGTATTGACATACTGACTTATTGTCGTACTGGCGTGTTGTTGTACTTCAGTACAGCAACGTATAAAGGATTCAGCAACAGATTGCCGATTAAAATATAAGAATATTGGATACAGCCATTCAATATTGCACTATTTCAGTGGAAAAATCAATGTGTGTTACAATGAATCTGTACATAATAACTTGTATCGTTGATTGCAGAAACGTATAAGCACATACAAATGACATTTTATCGTTGAAGTGGTAGATGCTATCCCTATTGCCGGGATAAAACAAGCACTGACTGTTATCCGTAGAGTATCACATAACCTTCAAGATAGAGGGATGATAAAAATTATATTTGGAAGTCCGATTTTCTCCATTTTTCAGTGGAATAGTTTTGGTAATGAGGGAGAAAAATACTACTTTTGCACATGAGAAAAGTGTTCTTTTGATTAGTGCAGAACATTGCAGAATAGAGAAGCTCGCTGGTTTCCTAATCGTTACCTGTCAAGCTGACAATATTTGTAAGTTTCTTGTTTTCAATGGGTAAGAAAAAGTAATATGTCTTGCCGTATGAAATGTTACGTCCCTTGTGATTCCTGCTGCACCCAGCCATTGAGCCAATGCTTTGTTAGCATAAGCGGAATAAACCAAACCATCAAACACAAGTTCGTCCGGGTTTCTTCTTTCTCCACATAATTGCATTGCTTGTCCAGATATGGGCAATTCATCGTACTTGTTTGTCTTTTGGATGGTATATTTCAATGTAAATATTCCGTCCTTTTCTTCGATTTCTCCCCATTTCATTTTGCGTATGTCCGAATGCCTTAGACCAGTGAGAGCCGAAAACAGAGCTGCACGTTTTAATACCGGGTTAGTACATGGGGTTTCTACCAGCCTTTTAAGTTCGTCAAGACTTAGGAATTCCCGGTGTGTTTCCTTTTCTTTAATGCCTTTCAAATCCTCGTTGATATTCTTAGGCAGATACCCATATTTATAAGCTGACGCTTCTGCATCCCCCCCCTGATTTCTCCAGGATATTTTGACTGCGCATCAATCACGTTCACACGATCCAAACAAACCTGCGCCCGCTTCACCCGGTCAC
>ENA-USZI01002193-USZI01002193.1-human-gut-metagenome-genome-assembly--contig:-NODE-2193-length-11780-cov-6.073913_pt1 | contig 11780 bp, 14 predicted proteins | sample MGYA00250042_ERZ773532 | MGnify/ENA primary metagenome ERZ773532 (study PRJEB29103, sample SAMN06112036) | human gut metagenome | biome: human gut; feature: ankylosing spondylitis patient; material... | reverse complement strand
GTGTTGTTGGGTTTGGCTCGGCGTGGTGTTTCGGGGTAGTGTGTTGTTGTTTCGTATCGGTTGTTTTGGGCTTTGTGTCTATTGGATAATTTGAGTTTGATCTAACGTGGATAATTGCGGCTATCCACAGGATTTATCCCCAGATTGGACGCCAAGAGGGGGCATCGGCCAGAAACGACGCGGCCGCCTCGATCTCGGGCGGCCGGTGTGCTGCGTGTGGGGGGGTCTGATCTATCGGAGTTTAGCTAAACTTCCCGCCGCTCTTAGGGGCAATGGGCGGCGGGGAGCCAAGCAACAGCAGGCCACCAGTGACGGGCTTCACCTTCGCTTGCGGATAGACGGTCAGCACCTTCTTGAGTGCCGGCACAAACTTCTTCTTGAAGTCCTTGTCTGCATCCTTCCCGGTGTATTCCTGGGCGAACTGCTCCCGCAGGGACTTCCAGTGCAGCGTTACGCCCCTGCCCTCGATGCGGTGCAGTCGGTGGGCCAGCCAGGTGTAAACGTCCAGCGCAAGCGCGGAACCTTTCAGGGCCATCAGGGCGCGATTGTCCAGCGGGACGGCGCTATCCATCAGCGAGTTGAAATAGCCCTCTGATAGAACCATCGTGCCGGGCCAAAGTGATTTCTGCTGCGCGTCGCCATTCGCCAGCCAGGCATCGAACTGTTCGACGGGTTGGCCGTTGTAGGTGCGCCCCTTGAATCCAAGTTGCAGGCGGCAAGCGGCCAGGGCGTGCATTTGACGGCGCAAGGTGGTGTAACGCGCTCCCTGGTCATCCATGCCCATGAGCCGCAAGAACTCGGCCGCGCTGTCACCGATGGGGATTTCCCGCGTGTTGTCTCGCTTGGCGTAGCTGGACACCCAGGCAAGCGCCAGGCGCGGCATGACGCCATAGGGGATAGGTTGCAGCACCGGCCCCTTTCCTTCGTCCAGATAGCCGGCCTGCACATTGACCCAGGCAGCGCCGGACTGGCGCATGAACTCGCGCCCTTCGACTTTTGAGCGCGGCAAACCGACCTGGCACAGCACGGCATGGGTGAAAGCCATGTCCTCGCCGCTCGGCGGGTTGGTGGCGATCTCTGCGCCGGCCTCGATCAGCTTCTGGTCTTGCTCGGTCAGGATGATGCCGGCCGGGGTGATCTTGGCCCCGGCGCGGGGCTTCCTGGTCTTGGCCTCTGCCTTGGCCTGCGCCTTCACGATCAGGCCGCCCAAAATGTCGCCGATCTGTTGCGCCTCCTGTCCATCCCGCTTCTTGTTCATGGTGCCTGCCTTTAGCCGCTAAAAATGTCTTTGGATATTAAATGAACCTTCTTGAAAGGTTGTTTAGCTCTGGAAAATATTGCCTTCCAATGCGTTGAAAATCGCCATGTTGATGATCGCGGCACGGGCCTGGCCGGTGCGCTTGGCGACTTCATCGACCTTACGCAGCAGCTCGGGCGATATGGTCAAGGTGATCTGCCGCTTGTTGCCCTTGGCAATGCCCTTCTCATAGACGGCGGCCGGGGTGGCCTCGGTCTTAGCGTCGGGTGCGCCCTGGATGAAAGCATCTTCTGCCGCTGCGGGGCCGGTCTTGGGTTTGCGCTGGATTGCCATTTCTAAAGCTCCTGTTACGCGATTTTTTGGATATTAAAGAGCGATGCAACTAGGCTATCAAGCTCGGCTATTGCTTTCGGGTCGCGTGGGGCCAGCTCGGCCACGGCCAGGCCAGCGCCGCCGGCGTTGCTGAACGCCTTGCGGCGGCGGATGGGCGTCGGCAGATACTCGAATTGCGGAACCTCCGCCACGGCGGCGGCCGCGTCGGCGTTGTCGGCCGAATGCTCGCCGGGGTCGGCCTGGTTCATCACGGCATAGCAGCGCAGGCCGTCGCGCACGCTGCGGGCCTCATCGACCAGCGCGGCCATATCGTCCAGCGCCCACACGTCATAGGAACGCGGCGCGAATGGCACCAGCAGAACATCGGACAAGACCAGCGCGGCCCGTAGCGCGGTCGAGTCGCGGCCGCCGGCGTCAATGATGATGTCTTGCCACTTGTCCCGCTGTTGTTGCACTTGGCCGCGCAAGGCCGGGCCGTCCGCATACTGGGCGCACGCGATGCCGGGCTGGCGGCCAGCTTCGGCCCGTGCCGCGATAGCGGCGGCGGCGGTTCCCTGCCGGTCGCCGTCGATCAGCCACACGTCACGCCCGGCCAGGGCGCGGGCAATGGCGATCTGAACCGCAAGGGTTGTCTTGCCTACGCCGCCCTTGGTGTTGCCTACGGTAATAATCACATAGCACCTCAAAAGGATATTAACTTACAGTGCCACATTGTGCCGCCCTGACGCGATGGCGTCAATAGGTTTAGGGCATCTTTTGAAGGTTCTTTTAATATCCATAAAAGCGCCTTTAGCCGCTAAATTTTGCGCCGCCGTTCCCGCTCCTGGTCGGCCAGCTCGCCGGGCCAGCTCGCCAGCTCGTCATCGGGGAGGGCGGCCAGGATTTGCGGCAGGCTCTGCGTTCGATACGGCGGCGGCGGCAGATCATCGGCCGGGCCTTCGTCATCAAGGAATGCCGGGCCTTCTTCCTGGCGTTCATCATCGACGGCCGCCAGGGCGTCGGCCTCGCTCAATGCGTCCTCGGCGAACGCACCACGTCGGCGGGCCTCGGTCTTTGTCACTTCCTCGCCACGCGCCAGCGCCCGGTAAAGGGTCGAACGATGCACGGCCAGCAGCTCGGCCGCTTCCTTCACCGTCCGGCCGTCACGGTCGATCAGCTCGCGGGCGTGCTCGATCTGCGCCGGGGTGAGGGTAGGGCGCGGGCCGAACTTCACGCCTCGGGCCTTGGCCGCTTCCCGGCCGTTCCTGGTGCGGTCGATGATTAGGGAACGCTCGAACTCGGCGATGCCGGCAAACACGGTCAGAACCATGCGCCCGGCCGGGGTGGTGGTGTCGGCCCACGGCTCGGCCAGGCTGCGCAAGCCCGCGCCGGCCGCCTGGATACGCTCGGCAATGTCCAGCAGGTCGCGGGTGCTGCGGGCCAAGCGGTCAAGCCTGGTCACGGTCACAACGTCGCCAGGGCGCAAGTGATCGAGCACGCGGGCCAGCTCGGGCCTGTCGCGCCTGGTGCCGGTGATCTTCTCGGCAAAGATGCGCGTGCAGCCTGCGGCGTGCAGCTCGGCGCGTTGGTTGGTCAAGTCCTGGTCGTCGGTGCTGACGCGGGCATATCCCAGCAGTAGGCCAGCGGCGGCGCTCTTGTCTTTCATGGCGTAATGTCTCCGGTTCTAGTCGCAGGTATTCTATTTCATGCAACTAAAACACGCGACACAAAACGCCAGGGAAAGGGCAGGGCGGCAAGCTGTCGCACAACTTAGGACTTATGCGACATTTACAATAAATTCCTTGGCCTTGAGCCACGATGGCGCCACAATGGCGCCCATGAAAGCCGACCGCAAAGATTCGCGCTCTAGTGCGCTGGAACGTATCAATCTGCGCCTCACTCCCGAGGTGCTGAAAGCCATTGATGCCGAATGCTCGCGCCGGGCCGGCAGCGTATCGCGCAACACTTGGATTACCGAAGCCGTGACGGAACGCCTGGGGCGTCTCGCTTCGTCATCGCACCCGCAAGGTGCAGGGGGAGCCAATGGCTAATTTTTATGAATTTTTCGCCGGTGGCGGCATGGCCCGCGCTGGCCTTGGCCCCGACTGGCAATGCCTGCTCGCCAATGACTTCGACCCAAAGAAGGCGGCCAGCTACGCCGCGAATTGGGGCACCGATCATCTGCGCGTCGGCGACGTGGCCGCACTGACTACGGCCGACCTACCGGCCGGCGCTGACCTGGCTTGGGCCTCGTTCCCTTGCCAAGACCTTTCCCTAGCCGGTGCCGGTGCTGGCCTCAAAGGCGACCGCTCCGGCACTTTCTGGCCGTTCTGGCAGCTCATCAAAGCCCTGGGGGATGAAGATCGAGCGCCGCGCCTGGTGGTGCTGGAAAACGTATGCGGCGCCCTTAGCTCGCACGATGGCAAAGACTTTGCCGCGATCAGCTCGGCCCTGTCGAACAACGGCTATCGGTTCGGTGCCGTGGTCATTAACGCCGTTCATTTCCTGCCGCAGTCGCGGCCACGGCTGTTCATCATCGGCGTGCGCAAATCCTCGCCAATTCCTCGCGCCCTGGTCGCCAGCGGCCCGGAAGGGGAATGGCATCCGTCCGCGCTGGTCGAGGCTTACGGCAAGCTCTCGAAGCGTGCGCAAAGCTCTTGGGAATGGTGGCGCCTGCCGGCGCCTCCGGCCCGCACGTCGATCTTTGCCGACCTGGTGGAAGATAAGCCGCACGGCGTCACCTGGCACACGGCCGCCGAAACAAAGAAGCTGCTCGGCATGATGAACCCGCTAAACCTGGCGAAAGTTGAAGCCGCCAAGAAAGCCGGTGGCCGCCAGGTCGGCACGATCTACAAGCGCACCCGCGCCGATGGCCCGCACGGCGAGAAGGTGCAACGCGCCGAAATCCGTTTCGATGACGTGGCCGGTTGCCTGCGCACGCCTACCGGCGGTTCAAGCCGTCAAACCATCATGGTGATTGAGGGCAAGCGCGTTCGTTCGCGTCTGCTGTCGCCGCGTGAAGCGGCCCGCCTCATGGGCTTGCCGGACACCTACGCGCTGCCCAAGAATTACAACGATGCTTATCACCTGGCCGGCGATGGCGTGGCCGTGCCGGTCGTGCGCTTCCTGGCCGCACATATCCTAGAACCGCTGTTAGCGGCGGCCCTGGCGGTCGAGAAGAAGGCGGCGTAATGACGGACTTAGTAACGGCCCTGCGGGACTTCAACAAAGATCGGAAATTCAACCGCAAAGGCCCGCTGTGCGTTGCGCTGGTCGTCACGCAGCACGCCCGAAAGGGGCTGCCGCTCAACCCTGACGAGCTGCTGACCGAAGCCGGCGGCCAGGTTCTCGGCCTGGGCCGTGGCGCTGTGCAAGCGGTTCTGAACCGCCACGACATTACCCGCGTTTTAGCCGCTGAAGGCGGCCGCACCAGTCGCGGCAGCATCAGCAACATGCGCGAATATGTGGCCTTCCTCAACGGCCTGGCCGCCGCCGGTGCGGTCGATCTCGATGCCGTTGAAGCGTTCTGGATTGAGCGCGTGCATGAGTTCTTTTCGGCCAAGCCGTTCAAGATTCGCCTGGATGCCTCGCGCAGCCTGCGAACGCTGGTGCGCGACATGATCGCCCAAGCCGAAGAACGGCAACGCAACACGCCGGGGATGCAGTATGCCGGCGCGGTGCTGCAACACCTGGTAGGGGCCAAGCTCGATTGCGCCCTGGGTGCCGGCCAGTTCGATCACAACAGCTTTTCAACGTCTGACGCTCAATCGGGCCGCAATGGCGATTTCTTCATTGGTGATGTGGCTATCCATGTCACCACGGCGCCCGGCGAAGCGGTCATTGGACGTTGCCGCGACAACATCGACGACGGCCACCGGCCGATCATCGTTACGACGGCGCGGGGTCTGACGGTCGCCGAAGGGCTGGCCGAAAATGCCGGCCTGGGCGAACGCATCGACGTTTTCGAGGTTGAACAGTTCGTAGCCCTGAACCTCTACGAGCTGGGCAAGTTCGCTGCCGAAGGCCGGCGCGTGGCTGTGGGTGAAGTGGTGACGCGCTATAACGAGATTGTGGAAGAAGTCGAAACCGACCCAAGCCTGAAAATCGAATTTCGCCAATGAGCAATAAAGCCGCCACCATCAGCGCCGCCGTTCCTGCGGACGTGAAAGCCGAAGCGGCCGCCGTCGCGGAAGCGCACGGCATGAGCCTGGCCGCCCTGGTGCGCGAGCTGGTGGCCCGCGTGGCCGCCCGCGAAACTGAAACGCTGGCCTGGCTCGATGAGGCCCGCCGATGAGCCGCCCGCGCTACACGCTCGATGAGCTGCTGGCCGAAGCCGAAGCGTCTGGCGCGTACCCGCTGCCAGCAGAAGAACGGGAATGGGTCGATGCGCCCGCCGTTGGCCGCGAGTGGCCGGCCTGTGAAACGCTGGAAGGCGAGGGGCTGGCCAACATCGCCAGGAATGACGATGACGGCCGCGCCGGTGGATCTCATCGCCAGGAATGACGATGCAAGATCCAGACGTGAAAAGGGCGGCCAGTGGCCGCCCTTCTTGTTCCTGGTCGCCGTTACCGGCTCGCGTTCCAGTCTGCCATCTTCAACTGTGCCAGGGCTGATTCAGCGTGCAGCCTCTCCAATGCGGCCGCCTCGCGGGCGCGAAGGGTGGCAAGCGATACCGCCAGCAGCTCGCGCCGCTCGGCCGACAAGCCGGGTTCGCGTAGCTCGGCCTCGATGCTGTCCATTGTGTTCTGCGCCCGGCTCGCCGTGACCTGGTAGGCGTCATAAGCCGCCTGGACGGGGGCCATGATCGAGAAGCGGGCCGCGTCGGCATCCTGGCCGGCGTGCGCGGTCGAAGCCATCAGAAGGGCGGCCACGGCCGCCAGAGGGAAGGAATTGCGAAGTTTCATAGCTGTTGCTCCAAAGGTTGGGGTTCATCGGAACGCCGGCGGCGTCCGGTATCGACCTGGGCGCAAGCGCCCGGCCTTCGAGTTTCTGGAAGGCTTTTACCGGCTGCGCTCGATCAGCTCCGTTGCCACGGCCAGCGCCGTGCCGATCGGCACGGCCTGGGTAAAGGCGGCATCGGAATGGCTGACCACGCCGACCGCTTCACCTCTCGCACTGACGACAAGCCCGCCCGAGTTGCCGCCAGTCACGGGCGCGTCGATCTGCAAGGCTTCATCAGCGGAAAACCGGGCGCTTTCTGCATACCGGCTCACAATGCCCGCGCTCACACTGAACCCACGGCCGCCAGGTGCGCCGATGGTCAATACCGGCTGGCCCTGAATCGGCATGGCTCCCGTCTTGATCGGCTGGCCGGGTTCGCTGACGCGCAACACGCCCACGTCGCGCCGTAGGTCAAGGCCGATCAGCTCGGCATCCAGCCAGCGCCCGGCGGCCGTCTGCACGCGATAGCCGCTCTTGCCGTCGATGACGTGGGCGGCGGTGAGGACATAGCGGCCATCTGCGATAAACGCGCCGCTGCCGATGGTCTGCCAGTGGCGCGGCTCCTGGTCGCGGCTTTTCAGCCAGAAGCGGACAGCGCCAAGGGTGGCCGTCGCCGGGTTGGATTGAACGCCAGGAACAAGCCAGACGCGGCTTTCATTGTCCGGCCTGGTGACAAAGGGCAGGGCGGCCACATTCACGGCGGACGGGATGACCTGGGGAATGATGCGCGGCCAGTCGGCGGCATCCGGCACGCCGTCGCCCTGGCCTCGCAAGGCGGCGGCGGTGATGCCTTCCGCAATGCTCCGGCTCCGGGCTGAATAGGCGTCGTTGTCGTGCTCGGCGAAGCGATAAAGGGCGTTCGCGTTCGCCTCGGTCGTGGCGACGGTATAGCCCGCCACGGTCAAGGATGCGCCCGCCAGGATGTAGGCCGCCAGGGCGGCACGTCGCCAGGTCTGCGCCTTCATCGTGCGCCCTCCTTACCATCGGCCGGCGGCTGGATGGTGCCGTCCATGATGGCATCGCGCACGGCGACATCACCGGAATTGAGCCAACCGGCGTGCGTCCGGTAGGCGTGCCAGAACATGCCGCCGGTGCCGATCAGGACGGCCAGCGAAAGGGCAAAGGTAATCCGATATTTCGTTAGGTCGCGGCGGGTGCCGCCGGTAACATTGCAAGTAGCCATGATTTCACCTCTATGTCAGGTGGGTTGTGGTCAGGTGTCCAGGCGGGTTGCCGCCTTCCTGGGCACCGCTTTTTAGCGGCTGAAACTGCGGGACTGCTCCCGGTCGCGTGCCGCCTTTTCCTTGAACCGTTCGGCGATTTCCCGCGCCCTGGCTTGCTTCACCTGGTCGCCGTTCTCGTTGTCCCGGTTCAATTCCTTTGCCAGCGTCTTTGCCTGCTGGCCGTTGATCTCGTTGCGGTCGTTGCGCTGCTCGGCGCTGTCCTGGTTCTGCGCGTCCAGCTCGAAGCCCTGGGCCTGCTTGGCCTGCGGCTGCTCGGCCTCGATGTTCTGCGACGCCAGCGCGGCCGCCTGGCCGTGCCGCTCTAGCCGCTCCTGGTCTTTCGCCTCGCGGCGCTCCTGGGCCTGCTCGATCTTCGTTGCATAGCTCTTGGCAAGTTCTTCGTTCGTCGGTTCGGTGCTCATCGTCTTTCCTCCTGGCGTAAAACCCCTATTGCTCGTTTAAGGATACTACAAAAACCGTCAAAACAAGTTCTTTTAATATCCAAATAAATCATTTACCGGCTATAACCGTCGCGCTGCCTGGACTGCTCGCGGTCACGCTGCGCCGCCCTGGGGTCGCGGGCGTAACGCTCGGCAAGCTCGTTCTGCATCTTGTCCAGCTCGACCGCCCGGCGCTGTTCTGGCATGGCGTTGAACCGCTCGATGCGCTCGCGCAGCTCGCCGGGCAATGCCTGCCACTTCGACGGGCTGCGGTCGGTGAAACCGGCAATGTTGTTGCGGCGGCCAGCGGCCAGCGTCTTAAACCGGCTGACTTCCTGGCGTGCCTGCCCCTCGGCAACCTTGCGGGCCTGTTCGCTGACCTGGACGGGTGCCGGGCGCTCCGGCTCGGCCTTGGCCTGGCCCTGCTGCGCCAGGCCCGCAAAGGCCCGCTGCTGGCCTTCCTGCATGATCGCCGCCGAATGGTGCCGGGGGTCTTTCCCGGCCGCCTGGAACTCCTGGGCGACGGCAAGCTGTGCGCGTGCCACGTCCAGCGCCAGGCCACCGCCTGCGGCTTCGGCCCGCTCGATGCCGGCGCGGAATCCGGCCAGCGGGTCGGGTGCCGGGCGCTCCGCCTGGGGCCGCTGCTGCGGCGCTGCCACCTCGCCGCGTTCCTGGCTGACCTGCTGCCGGAACTTCGCCGCGATTTCGGCCGCCCGGCGCTTCTTCTCGTCCTCTGGCGTGCGCTCGATCTGCTCCGGCCGCTGCATGGTCGGCTTGCCTGCAATGTCGGTCGCGGGCATGAGGTCGGGGCGGCCGTGGCGTTCCAGATTGCGGCGCAGGGCATCGCGCATCTTCCCGGCCAGTGCCGACACCTTGGCGCGGCCACGTTCCAGCCAGCGGCGCACCACGCTTTCACCGTCGAAGCCGCGCCGGTCGGCAAAGTCCAGCGTGCTTTCTTTCGGGCGCTCACGGCCCAGCACCTGGGCCAGCTTCCCGGCGGCCAGCTCGGCCGCGCCGCGAACGTGCCAGGTGTTGCGCTCGGCGGTCGTGCCGTCCGGCAGGCGCACGGTTTCAGAGCCGCCATGCTCCAAGCCGATACGGTCGCCGCGCTTCGCGCCGCTGGATGCAATGGCGCGTTCAAGATCGACGCCCCAAATGGTGTGCCGCTCGCCCTTGTCGTTCTCCAAGGTGGCAAAGTAGCTGGCCCGGTTCTCCGGCTTGTTCTCGTAGGGCGCTGCGCCATGATCGACCAGGCGGCCGGCGCGGCGGTCGGTGAAGTCGTCGGCTCCTGCAAACAGGGTCGCCGCCTCGCGGTGCCGGGTCATGCCGACATAGGCAAGGCTCCTATCCATGCCGGGGGTCGCCAGCAGGTAAGCCCTATCGACGGTGACGCCCTGGGCCTTGTGAATCGTGACGGCGTAACCGTGATCGACGGCGGCATATTGGGACGCCTGCACCTGCCGCGCTTCGCCGCTGTCCAGACGCACGGCCAGGCTTCCATCTTCGGCACGCTCGACGGTGCCAAGGGTGCCGTTCTTCACGCCTAGATCACGGTCATTTTTCAGGAACACAATGCGGTCGCCTGGGGCAAATTCCCTGCCTCCACGCTCGGCCATAAAGCGGGCCGTGCCGCGCAGCTCGCCGCGTTCCTTGCGGGCCTCGCGCACGGCTTCATTGAGCGCCTGAACGTCCTTATTGCTGTGGGCAAGGATGATCTGGCTACCCTTGCCCTGATCGCCGACATAGGCGGCCGCCAGGCCGTCGCGTGCAGCGTCCCGGCTGTCGTGAATCTGGACGTGTCCGCGCTCGGCGTAGGCCGCCAGGCCATCGGCCACGGAACCACGGGCAAACTGCTGGCCCGCCTCCCGCGCCCATGCCTCTTTCTGGCGTCTAACCTCGGTGATTTCTGCCGCGCCAACATGCTGCACAACGCCCCGGAAAGCCGCGCCCGCCTCGATGGCGGCAAGCTGCTTATCGTCGCCAAGCAAGACCACTTTTGCCCCGGCCTGCTCGGCGGATTTCAGAACGCGGCCAAGCTGGCGACTGCCGATCATCCCCGCTTCGTCGATCACCAGAACGTCGCGGCTGGTGAGTTTGTCTTTTCCGTTCTTCCAAGCAAATTCAAGGCTGGCAAGCGTCCGGCTGTCGATGCCGCTGCCCGCCTGCAATTCGTCGGCGGCTTTGCCCGCCAAGGCTGCGCCGCGCACGTTCAAGCCCTGCGCCTGCCACGCCTCGCGGGCTACCTTCATGCTGAAAGATTTACCCGTTCCAGCATCGCCGATGACTACGGCCAGGCTGCCCGGTTTGAGGACGTGCCGGACGGCGTTTTGCTGCTCGGTCGATAGGGTGCCAGCGCCATCACTGGCGGCGTTCGTGATCGGGCTAGAAACACCATGCCGCCCTGCCTGTGCCAGACGCTCGGCGCTGTCCACCATGCCGCGCTCGGTGTCGATCATTTCGCGGGTGGAGAACTTCGCCGGCTCGCGCCCACTGGCCGGTTCCATCTCGACCAGAAGCGGCGAATTTTCCAGCCTGGTAAGCAAGCCCTGGAACTGGTCGGCGTCGTCAATGTAGCGGTTCAGCTCGGCGGCAATATCGCGGCGTGTGAAAACGGCCTGCGTTGCCGTGATCTTGTCTAGGATGATCTCCGGGCGCTCGGTGATTTGCTGCGCCTGTTCCTGCCGGTCGGCGTTGTGAATGTCGATGCGGTCGGCGTCCAGTCCGCGCCTATCCATCGCCACGGCATCGCGGCCTATGTGCTTGGTCGGCGTGAGTTCCACGCCTTGATCTGCATAGCTCCGATGATCTACGCGGGCGCTGATTTCGGCACGCTCTAGCGCCTCGTTTGTCAGCTCGGCCCATTGCCTGCGAATATCGGTAATGTCGCCCTGGCTTGTGCCGGGAATGCCCGCCTTCTGCCTGTCCTTGTTTGCCAGCTCAATGACGGCCTTTGCGCCTAGCGTTCCATCCTCGCCAATGGTGCGCGTAGTCGCCAGCATATGAACGTGAAAATTCCGGTCGTCGCCGTCCTTGTCGGGCGCGTGAATGCAAACATCCACGGCCACGCCGTAGCGGTCGGCGATGGCCTGCCCCATGCGCGTTGCCAGCTCTTTACGGTCGGCGTCGTTCAGCTCATGCGGCAGGGCCGCCCGCCACTCGCGGGCCACTCGCGCATCTTTGCGCTTCTCTGCGGCCTCGGCGGCATTCCACAAGGCGGCACGCTCGGGAACTGGCACGCCTTCGGGCGTGACGATCTCCGACGAAAGAACGCCGCCCTTCCGGGTGAAGTCGAACGCTTCCCCGGTGCGCTCATCTACCAGCGACGACGCGGAACGATAGGCGGCAGCGGCCACGGCGCTATGCCCGGCTGCCCGTCCTATCGTGTGCGTGTTTAGGTGGTAGATCGCCATTTTTTCCCTTGGCGTTTTAGCCGCTAAAAGGGGTGCAGGGGTATCCCCTGCCGGACAAGGGTTGCGCAGCAACCCGTAAGTGCGCATTTCGCTTCCGCTCCATGACTATACCAGCGCCGTGCCTTCCCCGCCAGCCTCGCCGGTGGTAAGATCGTGTGCGCATAACCCACAATCTCGAAAGGAGCTGTAACGATGG
>ENA-USZI01002191-USZI01002191.1-human-gut-metagenome-genome-assembly--contig:-NODE-2191-length-11791-cov-17.547977_pt1 | contig 11791 bp, 10 predicted proteins | sample MGYA00250042_ERZ773532 | MGnify/ENA primary metagenome ERZ773532 (study PRJEB29103, sample SAMN06112036) | human gut metagenome | biome: human gut; feature: ankylosing spondylitis patient; material... | reverse complement strand
TCAGCGAAGTGCTGGTGAAGTTTAATCACGATGCACCGAAAGAACATGCTTATATGGCGCACTGCCATCTGCTGGAGCATGAAGATACGGGGATGATGTTAGGGTTTACGGTATAAAAAGACCGTATTCGGAAATATGCCCGGATCTCTCCGGGCATTAAACTGATGACAAACGCAAATCTGCCTGATGCGCTACGCTTATCAGGCCTACGCTACCTGTGCAATCCATTGATTTTGCACAATTTTGTAGGCTGGATAAGGCGTTCACGCCGCATCCGGCATGAACAACGCGCACGTTGTCAGCAATCTGAGCAAGTCTTACTTCACATCATCCGGCAGCGCATAAGCCACAATATAGTCGCCCATCTTCGTACCAAATGAACCGTGACCGCCTGCGGAGATCACCACATACTGCTTACCATTCACTTCATAGGTCATTGGCGTAGCCTGACCACCCGCTGGTAAACGACCCTGCCACAGTTTTTCACCGTTGCTCATGTTGTAAGCGCGCAGGTAGTTATCTGCCGTAGCGGCGATAAACAGCACGTTACCCGCCGTGGAGATTGGCCCGCCCAGCATCGGCATACCCATATTGAACGGCACCGGAACCGGCATCGGGAACGGCATACTGTCCTGCGGCGTACCAATACGTTTCTTCCACACCACTTCATTAGTTTTCAGATCCAGCGCCGAGATATAACCCCATGCTGGCTGTTTACATGGCAGACCAAATGGTGAGAGGAACGGGTTGAGCGTGACACCATACGGTACACCGTACTGTGGCTGAATGCCGGATTCCGTACCCGTGCCTTTGGCATCTTTCGGCTGCTCCATCGGGTTACCCGGACCGCGTGGGATCAGTTTCGAAACAAACGGCAGTGCCATTGGGTTGGCAATTGCCACTTCACGATTTGGATCAACGGAAATCCCGCCCCATTCGAACATCCCCAGGTTACCCGGGAAGACCAGCGTACCCTGTTCAGATGGCGGGGTGAAAATGCCTTCATAGCGCATCTGGTGGAACATCACGCGGCACACCAGTTGGTCAAACATGGTGGCTCCCCACATATCCGCACCGCTCAAATCTTTCGTCGGACGGAAGCTCAGTTCCGAGAATGGTTGAGTAGGGGTAACGTAATCGCCTTTGGCAGCACCTTGGGGAACCGGTTTTTCCGGTGCCGGAACCACCAGTTCGCCATTACGACGATCGAGCACAAAAATGTTGCCGGTTTTCGCCGGAGCGTAAATAACTGGCACTTTCTGACCATTAACGGTGATGTCCGCCAGCGTCGGCTGTGCCGGAAGATCCATATCCCACAGGTCGTGGTGAACGGTCTGGTAGCTCCACGCCAGTTTCCCGGTAGTGGCATTCAGCGCCAGAATCGAGCTGGCATAACGTTCCTGTTCCGGTGTGCGGTTACCGCCCCAGATATCCGGCGTGGTCACGCCCATCGGCAGATAGACCAGATCCAGCTTCGCGTCATAGGCCGCTGGTGCCCACGAGTTTGGCGAGTTAAAGGTAAAGGTGTGTTCGTCAGACGGGATTGCGTTCGGATCTTTCGCGCCGGGATCAAAAGCCCACAGCAGCTCCCCGGTGTTGACATCAAAACCACGGATCACGCCAGACGTTTCGCGGGTTGAGAAGTTATCGGTAACTGAACCGGCCATCACGATGGTTTTATCGGTGATAATCGGTGGCGAAGTCGGTTCATACAGACCCGGTTTGGTGTCTGGCATATTGCTTTGCAGATTGAGCACGCCTTTATTGGCGAAGGTTTCGCACAGTTTGCCGTTTTCAGCGTTAATCGCAATCAGTCGACCATCATTGACCGGAAGAATGATACGACGCGGGCAATCCGCCATCACTTCCGGCGAAGCCGTTTCTGCTTTGGCTTCATGATAAGAGACGCCACGGCAGGTTACGTGCTGGAAAGACTCGTTAGTTTTCAGCTCAGGATCGTAATGCCATTTCTCTTTGCCGCTGGCGGCATCGAGCGCAAACAGGCGCTGGTGAGCGGTACACAGGTAAAGGGTGTCGCCCACTTTAATCGGCGTCACTTCATTGGTGATTTCGCCCGGATCGTTCGGCTGCTTCACATCGCCAGTACGGAACACCCAGGCTTCTTTCAGATTATGGACGTTATCGGCGTTAATTTGTTTCAGAGGTGAAAAGCGTTGACCTTCCTGATTGCGACCATAGGCAGGCCAGTCCTGATCGGCAACGGGTGAGATAGCTTCCGCAGGTGTGGCATCGGCGCTTAAGGTGCCGTTGATTTCCTGCGGATCGTTAAATCCGGCCCAGGTCAGGATACTACCGCTAATCAGCAGTGCCACCACCAGTGCGGCAACTGCGCCGCTGGCAGGAATGACCAGGCGACGCCAGACAAACGGCAGGATCAGCCAGATGCCGAAGAAGACCAGAATATCGCTGCGCGGAGTCAGCGCCCAGAAGTCGAAACCAACTTCCCAGACGCCCCAAATCATGGTGCCGAGCAGCAGGGCTGCGTACAGCCAAAGCGCGGCACGTTTACTGCGCCACAGCATCCAGGCGACGCCGAGCATCACAAGGCCAGCGATAGGGTAGTACCAGGAGCCGCCAATCGCGACCAGCCAGCCTCCGCCAATGAGTAGATACAGCCCGCAAAGCGCTGCAAAAAGGGCTGTTAGCGTGACGAGTAATCGTCGCGAGCCTGTATTGTTAATTGCCATAAAGAGACACCATTTCAATTCATTAATATTTTAGTAGCAATTAATTATAGGTTTTAACATGTGTGATCGTCATCACAATTCGAGCTTTATTAACAGATTCCGCGAATGAATAGTTTTACTGGTATACTGCGTGTCTTGCGCTTTGTTGCGGTGCCAAAACCTGCCCGTGCGAAGTGATTTGTTTTTAAATCATATGGTTAGAGATATGAAACATACTGTAGAAGTAATGATCCCCGAAGCGGAGATTAAAGCGCGTATCGCCGAACTGGGTCGTCAGATTACTGAGCGTTACAAAGACAGCGGCAGCGATATGGTGCTGGTGGGTCTGCTGCGTGGCTCATTTATGTTTATGGCGGACCTGTGCCGTGAAGTTCAGGTATCTCATGAAGTCGACTTTATGACCGCCTCCAGCTACGGTAGCGGCATGTCCACCACCCGTGATGTGAAAATCCTCAAAGATCTGGATGAAGATATCCGTGGCAAGGACGTGCTGATTGTTGAAGATATCATCGACTCGGGGAATACACTGTCGAAAGTGCGTGAGATCTTAAGCCTGCGCGAACCGAAGTCGCTGGCGATTTGTACGCTGCTGGATAAACCGTCCCGTCGTGAAGTGAACGTCCCGGTAGAATTTATCGGTTTCTCGATCCCGGATGAGTTTGTGGTGGGTTACGGCATTGATTACGCACAGCGTTACCGTCATCTGCCGTATATCGGCAAAGTGATTCTGCTGGACGAGTAAGTGTGAAGTTGCCGGATGTGTTGCATCCGGCATGGCATTTTTATTTGTGGTTGGCGTGTTTCAGCTTGAGGTTGGAAATCCCGTGACGGTAACGTTGCTCAAGGGTTTCGCGGTTGGTCGCTGTGACATCCAGATCACGCAGCAAGCCGTCGTGAATGCCGTAGGCCCAGCCGTGAATGGTAACTTTCTGCCCGCGTTTCCACGCTGATTGCATAATGGTGGAGTGGCCCAGGTTATACACCTGTTCCATGACGTTCAGTTCACACAAGGTATCCAGACGGCGCTCTTGCGGCATTTCGCCGAGCAATGAGCTATGTTTGAACCAGATATCGCGGATATGCAGCAGCCAGTTGTTGATAAGCCCCAGTTCCGGGTTTTCAACTGCGGCTTGTACGCCGCCGCAACCGTAGTGGCCACAGATAATAATGTGTTCAACTTCGAGTACATCCACTGCATACTGAACCACGGAAAGGCAGTTCAGGTCGGTGTGAATGACCAGGTTAGCAACATTACGGTGAACAAAGAGTTCGCCCGGCTCAAGACCGGTTAAACGTTCTGCAGGAACGCGACTGTCGGAACATCCAATCCATAGAAAGCGCGGTTTTTGCGCTTGTGCCAGTTTCTCAAAAAACCCGGGATCCTCTTCCACCAGCATTTTTGACCATAGTGCATTGTTGCTGATGAGTGTATCTATGTCTTTCATGGAGGTTAACGACCTGTAACCAAATAATTACGTTTGGCTAATATAGGGCAACTCCGGGACGATTTAAACCACAGATAAAGTGTAAGAACGTAAGGTAAGTAAAAATTTATGACCATTGCACTGGAACTTCAACAGCTTAAAAAAACCTATCCAGGCGGCGTTCAGGCGCTTCGTGGAATAGATTTGCAGGTCGAAGCGGGTGATTTTTATGCGCTTCTCGGGCCGAACGGGGCCGGGAAATCGACCACTATCGGTATTATCAGCTCTCTGGTAAATAAAACCTCCGGGCGGGTCAGCGTATTTGGTTACGATCTCGAGAAGGATGTCGTGAACGCTAAACGTCAGTTGGGACTGGTGCCGCAGGAATTTAACTTCAACCCGTTTGAAACCGTGCAGCAAATTGTGGTGAATCAGGCAGGGTACTACGGTGTGGAGCGCAAAGAGGCGTACATCCGCAGCGAAAAATATCTTAAACAACTCGATCTATGGGGAAAACGCAACGAACGTGCGCGTATGTTATCTGGCGGGATGAAGCGCCGTTTAATGATTGCCCGTGCGTTAATGCATGAACCTAAACTACTGATTCTCGACGAACCGACCGCAGGCGTGGATATTGAACTTCGCCGCTCAATGTGGGGCTTTTTGAAGGATTTAAACGACAAAGGCACCACCATCATTCTCACCACACACTACCTGGAAGAAGCAGAAATGCTGTGCCGCAATATCGGCATTATTCAACACGGTGAGCTGGTGGAAAATACCTCGATGAAGGCGCTGCTGGCGAAGCTGAAATCGGAAACCTTTATTCTCGATCTCGCACCGAAAAGTCCGTTACCGAAGCTCGATGGCTATCAGTATCGACTGGTCGATACCGCGACGCTGGAAGTTGAAGTGCTGCGTGAGCAGGGGATCAACAGCGTATTTACGCAGTTAAGTGAGCAGGGCATTCAGGTATTAAGTATGCGTAACAAAGCTAACCGTCTGGAAGAGCTGTTTGTTTCACTGGTTAATGAAAAACAAGGAGATCGCGCATGATGCATCTTTACTGGGTGGCGCTAAAAAGCATCTGGGCGAAAGAGATCCATCGCTTTATGCGTATCTGGGTGCAGACGCTGGTGCCGCCAGTCATCACCATGACCCTTTACTTTATTATCTTCGGTAACCTGATTGGTTCGCGTATTGGCGATATGCATGGCTTCAGCTATATGCAGTTCATCGTACCGGGGCTGATCATGATGTCGGTGATCACCAATGCCTACGCCAACGTTGCGTCATCATTTTTTGGTGCCAAGTTCCAGCGTAATATTGAAGAGCTGCTGGTAGCGCCGGTTCCGACTCACGTCATTATTGCCGGATATGTCGGCGGTGGCGTGGCGCGTGGTCTGTTTGTTGGCATTCTGGTGACGGCAATTTCACTGTTTTTTGTGCCGTTTCAGGTGCATTCGTGGGTATTCGTTGCCTTAACCCTGGTGCTCACGGCGGTGTTGTTCTCCCTTGCGGGTTTGCTGAACGGTGTGTTTGCCAAAACGTTCGATGACATCAGCCTGGTGCCAACCTTTGTGTTAACGCCACTCACGTATTTGGGTGGGGTCTTTTACTCACTGACTTTGTTGCCGCCGTTCTGGCAAGGGCTGTCGCACCTGAACCCAATCGTTTATATGATCAGTGGTTTCCGCTACGGCTTCCTCGGTATCAATGATGTTCCGCTGGTCACTACCTTTGGCGTACTGGTGGTCTTTATTGTGGCGTTTTATTTGATCTGTTGGTCGCTGATCCAACGTGGACGTGGTTTGCGTAGCTAAGGCTATTTCCTCTCCTCTGGATTTGGGGGAGAGGAGTTTTGACGGCTATCACCCTTTATCAACAATGGTCAGGGTAGACTGATTTTCGGCTAAGGAGGAAGGCGATGTTAGGTTGGGTAATTACCTGTCACGATGACCGGGCGCAAGAGATACTGGATGCGCTGGAGAAAAAACATGGGGCACTTCTTCAGTGCCGGGCCGTGAATTTCTGGCGCGGATTAAGCTCTAATATGCTCAGCCGCATGATGTGCGATGCTCTGCATGAAGCGGACTCTGGTGAGGGTGTCATCTTCTTAACCGATATAGCCGGAGCGCCACCGTATCGCGTGGCTTCATTATTAAGCCACAAACACTCCCGTTGCGAAGTGATTTCTGGTGTCACGTTACCGTTAATTGAACAGATGATGGCTTGCCGTGAAACCATGACCAGTTCAGAGTTTCGCGAGCGTATTGTCGAACTGGGTGGGCCGGAGGTGAGTAGTCTTTGGCACCAACAACAAAAAAATCCGCCTTTCGTCCTCAAACATAATTTGTATGAGTATTAACCCGCGATTCTGATGGCGCTTTTGCTACAATAAAAGCGTTGTTTCACCCTCGGTTATTTTTTCATGTACAAACAAGCTGTTATTCTCCTGCTGATGCTGTTTACCGCAAGTGTCAGTGCCGCGTTACCTGCCCGTTATATGCAAACCATCGAAAATGCTGCGGTCTGGGCGCAAATTGGTGACAAGATGGTGACCGTGGGGAATATTCGGGCCGGACAAATCATTGCCGTGGAGCCCACTGCCGCAAGTTATTACGCATTTAATTTTGGCTTTGGCAAAGGTTTTATCGATAAAGGTCATCTCGAGCCGGTTCAGGGGCGACAAAAAGTTGAAGACGGTTTGGGCGACCTCAACAAGCCGCTGAGTAATCAGAACTTAGTTACCTGGAAAGATACGCCGGTCTATAACGCGCCGAGTGCGGGAAGTGCGCCATTTGGGGTACTGGCGGACAATTTGCGCTACCCGATTTTGCATAAACTGAAAGACAGGTTAAATCAAACCTGGTATCAGATCCGTATTGGCGATCGACTGGCCTATATCAGCGCACTGGATGCCCAACCCGATAATGGCCTGTCGGTGCTAACCTATCACCATATTCTGCGCGACGAAGAAAACACCCGTTTTCGCCATACTTCGACGACCACATCGGTACGCGCTTTCAATAACCAGATGGCCTGGCTGCGTGACAGGGGATACGCGACACTGAGCATGGTGCAGCTGGAAGGCTACGTGAAGAATAAGATCAATCTCCCTGCGCGAGCGGTGGTGATTACCTTTGATGATGGCCTCAAGTCGGTGAGCCGCTATGCGTATCCTGTGTTGAAACAATATGGCATGAAGGCGACGGCGTTTATTGTTACCTCACGCATCAAACGTCACCCGCAGAAGTGGAACCCAAAATCGCTGCAATTTATGAGCGTTTCTGAGCTTAACGAAATTCGCGATGTATTTGATTTCCAGTCACATACCCATTTTTTGCATCGGGTAGATGGTTATCGCCGACCCATATTACTGAGCCGTAGTGAGCACAATATTCTGTTTGATTTTGCACGTTCACGCCGCGCTCTGGCGCAATTTAATCCGCATGTCTGGTATCTTTCGTATCCGTTTGGCGGATTTAATGACAAAGCCGTGAAGGCAGCAAACGATGCCGGATTTCACCTGGCGGTGACAACCATGAAAGGCAAAGTAAAACCGGGGGATAATCCGTTGTTACTAAAACGACTTTATATCTTAAGAACGGATTCGCTGGAGACGATGTCGCGGCTGGTGAGTAACCAGCCGCAGGGATAACAATCAAGCAACCTGTACCGGAATCGCTTTCGCGGTACGTTTCATTTCATTGTCGCCTTCAAAATAGGCGACGTTGGGTCGCCAGGTGCGAGCTTCTTCATCTGGCATGGTAACGAAGCTGGCGATGATGACAATATCGCCGACACTGGCGCAGTGGGCCGCCGCACCGTTAACAGAAATAATTCTCGAACCGCGTTCTGCCGCGATGGCATAAGTGGAGAAACGCTTGCCGTTGGTGACATTCCAGATATCGATGGCTTCGTTTTCGAGAATACCGGCTGCGTCAAGAAAATCCTGGTCAATGGCGCAAGAACCTTCATAGTGCAGGTCCGCATGAGTCACTTTCACGCGGTGGAGTTTGCCCTGCAGCATCGTGCGAATCATAACTTCTACCTTTCTACCCTGTCGTTAACGAAGCAGGCGATGCCTGCTTTGAGGAAATTCTCACGCAGTATTGCCCGATTTTTGTTTAGTGTCTACTCATCTGACGGCATTTGCGTCAGCAGTTTGCGTACCGCGCCGAAGCGTGCCATGTATCGCCTGTAACGAATTGATATTTCTCTGAACGCTGCTCGGTAAACAATAAAGAGGTGGCTGACGATAGCGCGCCTTGACTGGATACTGCCTTCACGCAAAGCCACACGGAAGACAGGGAAGATGGATGCACCGAGTACCACACCGCATGACGCGGTATTTAAACAATTTTTAATGCATGCGGAGACGGCTCGCGACTTTCTGGAGATACATTTGCCAGTGGAATTACGCGAACTTTGTGACCTCAACACGCTTCATTTAGAGTCGGGGAGTTTCATTGAAGAGAGCCTGAAAGGACACAGCACGGACGTGCTCTATTCCGTGCAAATGCAGGGCAATCCCGGTTATCTGCATGTTGTGATTGAACACCAAAGCAAGCCGGATAAGAAAATAGCCTTTCGCATGATGCGTTATTCTATTGCTGCCATGCACCGGCATCTGGAGGCGGATCACGATAAGCTGCCGCTGGTGGTGCCGATACTGTTTTATCAGAGCGAGGCCACACCTTATCCGCTCTCAATGTGCTGGTTTGATATATTTTACTCGCCGGAGCTGGCGCGACGCGTCTATAACAGTCCTTTCCCGCTGGTGGATATCACCATCACACCGGATGACGAAATCATGCAACATCGGCGGATTGCGATTCTCGAACTACTGCAAAAACATATTCGCCAGCGCGACTTAATGTTATTGCTAGAGCAACTGGTCACGCTGATTGACGAAGGGTACACTAGCGGAAGTCAGTTAGTTGCCATGCAAAACTATATGCTGCAACGCGGTCATACTGAACAAGCGGATTTGTTTTACGGTGTGTTGAGAGACAGGGAAACGGGAGGGGAGTCTATGATGACGCTGGCGCAGTGGTTTGAAGAGAAAGGGATTGAGAAGGGGATTCAGCAGGGAAGACAGGAAGTAAGTCAGGAATTCGCCCAGCGTCTTCTGAGTAAAGGAATGTCTCGGGAAGACGTTGCAGAGATGGCAAATTTACCTCTTGCTGAGATTGATAAGGTAATTAACCTTATTTAAGTTACCTGTGTTATGACAGATGACGTGGGGTAAATTAATAACTGGCGCCATCAGCCGTAGCGCCAGTTAAGTATTACGCCAGCTCGACCATTTTGTTGTCGATCAGGCGGGCATCGCCAAGCCAGGCGGCTACCAGAATTACAGCTCGTTTGCTGGTTTCAGAGACTTCCAGCAACGTGTCGGCATCGCGAATCTGAATATCATCGGCGCGGAAGCCTTTTTCATTCAGTTCTTGCCCTGCAATGGCAATAATTTCATCAAGATCCCGCTCGCCAGCCTGCAATTTGTCGGCAATTGAACTTAAAACTTTGTACAGACCGGGCGCAATTTTGCGTTGTTCCGCCGTCAGATAACCATTACGGGAACTGAGCGCAAGGCCATCTTTGGCGCGCATAATCGGGACGCCGACAATTTCAATATCGAAGCCCATATCGGCAACCATTTTGCGGATTAGCGCCAGTTGCTGAAAGTCCTTTTCACCGAAGCAGGCGATGTCCGGCTGGACCAGGTTAAACAGCTTGCTGACGATAGTCGAAACGCCGCGAAAATGCCCCGGACGGCTCGCGCCTTCCAGCATGGTCGAAAGCCCGGGAACGTCAACGTAAGTATGGGTTTCAGTACCGTTCGGGTAGATCTCTTTTACCGAAGGGGCGAAAACTAAATCCACTTTACGTTTGTTTAGCTTCTCGCAGTCCTCCTGCAAGGTCCGTGGATAACGTGCCAGATCTTCCGGGCGGTCGAACTGCATCGGGTTAACGAAAATACTGACGACGACCACATCGGCGCGGGCTTTGGCTTCGTCGACCAGCTTCATATGGCCATCGTGCAGATTACCCATAGTAGGCACCAGCGCCACGCGCTTGCCTTCCATACGCAGGCGGCGAATTTGCTGACGCAGCAGCGGCAGGGTTTCGATAATTAACACAACGTGACTCCTTAATGGAAACTGTGTTCTTCGCCCGGATAAACGCCGGACTCCACTTCAGCCATATACTGCCGCACAGCCGCGCGGATGTCGCCCGTTTCGGCGAGGAAATTTTTAGCGAATTTAGGAATGTGACCGCCGGTAATACCAAAGGCGTCGTGCATCACGAGGATCTGCCCGTCAGTGACGTTGCCTGCGCCAATGCCAATAACCGGGATCGCCAGTGCTTCGGTAATACGTTTTGCCAGTTCAACCGGCACGCATTCCAGCACCAGCAGCTGTGCCCCAGCGGCTTCTAAGGCTAATGCATCGCTGAGCAGTTGATCGCCCGCTTCATCGCCGCGCCCCTGAACTTTGTAGCCACCGAAAATATTCACTGACTGTGGGGTTAAACCTAAGTGACCACATACAGGAACGGCACGTTCGGTCAGCATTTGTACGGTTTCTACCAGCCACTCACCGCCTTCAATTTTGACCATGTTAGCACCGGCACGCATAACCGTTGCGGCGTTTTCGAAGGCTTGTTCCGGCGTGGCATACGCCATAAACGGCAGGTCAGCCAGCAGCAGGCAGTTTGGTGCGCCGCGACGTACGGCGGCAGTGTGGTAGGCGATATCGGCAACGGTAACTGGCAGGGTGGAGTCGTGCCCCTGAACCGTCATGCCCAGCGAATCGCCTACCAGCATGACGTTAAGTCCTTCATCAGCAAAGAGTTTGGCGAAGCTATAGTCATAAGCGGTGATGGTCGCGAAACGTTTTTTTTCCTGTTTGTACTTCTGCAGTAAGGAGATGGTGGTCGGTTTCATAACGTATCCTGATAAATTGATGTTGTGCTGTCTGGCATTTTATCAGTCACATTGGTGGGGGCAATGATTTATCCGTAGCAGCACTGCCAGAAGGTGACAGTGCTGCTACGTTATCAGGGATAGGTTACCTGGAAAGTACTGGTGGCTTTAAATTCGCCGGGTTCGATAGCAATATTCCCGTCTTGCTTTAATGTTGCCTGGAAATGAAGAGGCTGTGATGTGCCGTTACCTTGATTAGGGTAAACCCCATCGGAGGTGTCATCTTCGGTTTCATAATCTATATAAACAGAATTCGTATCATTAGGTTTTAATGTCATTAGCGGATTTTTACTGGTTGCTAAACCTTCAATGAGTACGCCAACGCCTTTGGCGGCAGTGCTTCCAGTAAGCGTATTACCAAGCAGTTGTGTGTTTTGAGTACCTACTTTTCCAGTGACGAGTTTTGTTTCAATATTACGCACACGAATACAATTCTGAAGCGAGATATCAAAGGGAACAGGTGAAGCGCCATTTTTAATTGTCCCAGAGCTATATTCTCCCATTCTAACCGTTGAACCATTGACTGATGGCCCGGTAAGTATGGAGGTAAAACATGTTGGTAAGGTTAATTTGACATTATTCAGTGTGAAATTGACATAAATGTGGTTGCTGTGATCTACAACTTTTGTACCAGGACTGTAGGCCTTAAACGAATAAAGGTAATTTGA
>ENA-USZI01002188-USZI01002188.1-human-gut-metagenome-genome-assembly--contig:-NODE-2188-length-11800-cov-6.133328_pt1 | contig 11800 bp, 5 predicted proteins | sample MGYA00250042_ERZ773532 | MGnify/ENA primary metagenome ERZ773532 (study PRJEB29103, sample SAMN06112036) | human gut metagenome | biome: human gut; feature: ankylosing spondylitis patient; material... | reverse complement strand
AACTGATTACGCGGGTTCGATTCCCGTCATCCGCTCCACTGCCACTTCACCGGCAAATCCGGCCGTCCAATCGCGTTTGACGTGATTCGATAGTAAAACTAGCATGACTAATCGGAACGGTTGAGAGAACGCGTCGTCGATGACGACTGCCACGAGAAGCTGAAATATGGATCGCGGCATCTGGCGAAAACCCGCGGGAACGCAATCGTTTCGCCGCACGCCAGATATACCGCAGCGACGAGGACAGGCCCACCGGGATGTGGGCTTGGTCATGTGATGAGGCATATGCGCGGGCGGTGCACAGTATCACAAGAACAGATAAGGAAACAAATGCGAGCGAATGGTAATTCCACGCATGAGATTCTAGGCAAAATCGTGACGGCCATCGCGTCGATCGCCATGACCGCGGCGTTCGCGGTTCCGGCCATGGCGGCCAGCGACAGCGGCACGGCGGCCGATTCCGGCACGACCCAACAGTCGGGCCAGTACAAGATCTACCCCCAGCCGCAGAACACCGAGTATGGCGACGGCAGTCTGATTCTGCGCGACAAGGCGAACACCGTCGTGGAACCGGGAATCGATTCCGCCACCAAGGCCCGTCTGAACGAGGCCCTGAAGCTCAAGGGCATCGAGACCACCGCGGCCGACGCCGTGCCCGAAACCGCGTACCAGCTCAACGTGCTGGTCGGCATCAACGGATCCAACGGCGTGGTCGACAAGTACGCCAAGCAGCTGATCGCCGACGGCACCCTGAAGGTGGACGACAGCACGTTCTCCAAGAACGACTCCTATGTGCTTGCCGTCCGTCAGGGCAACGCGAAGACGCCCGACACGATCCTCGTGCTCGGCCGCGACACCGATTCCGCGTTCTACGGCCTGACTACCCTGTACCAGATCTTCCAGCAGCTGCCGGGCCGCGCCGTCAGCAACCTGACCTTCAGCGACTGGGCCGACGTCAAGTCCCGCGGCTTCATCGAGGGCTATTACGGCAGCCCGTGGAGCACCAAGGACCGCGTGAACCTGATGACCTGGGGCGGCTACTACAAGATGAACACCTACGTGTACGCCCCCAAGGACGATCCGCTGCACCGCAACAACTGGCGCGGCCTGTACACCGAAGACCAGATCGAGAACGAGATCAAGCCGCAGGCCGAGGCCGGCAACAAGTCGAAGGTGCGTTTCGTTTACGCGCTCGCGCCGTTCCATAACGACGGCGAGGCTAGGGGCAAGCACTTCCGCTTCGACACCGAGGAGCACTACCAGGAGGACCTCAAGGAACTCAAGGCCAAGTACATGCAGACCATTGACGCCGGCGTACGCCAGATCGCACTGCTCGCCGACGACTCCACCGACTGGGGTGCGCAGTACGGCAACGACAACACCTACGTGCGCGTGCTGAAGGACCTGACCGACTGGATCCACGAGCTGCAGCAGGAGAAGAACGACGACGGCACCGCGAAGTACGAGGGCCTCAAGGACACGATCCTCTACTGCCCGGCCCTGTACAGCTACACCGGAGCCGGTGACGCCTGGTACAAGGACATCCCATCCAACGTGCAGATCGTCATGACCGGCGGCCGCACCTTCGGCGTGGCCAGCAAGGACTTCGCCGACACGTTCACCAAGAACACCGGTCGCGCCCCGTTCATGTGGATCAACTGGCCGTGCTCCGACATGAACCGCAACACCGCCTACCAGTACCTGGTCATGGGAGGCCAGAACAACTTCCTCAAGCCCGGTGCCACATACGGCACCTACGACGGCATCATGCTCAACCCGATGCAGCAGTCCGAGCCGAGCAAGCAGGGCATCTTCATGGCCGCCGACTACAGCTGGAACCTGTGGCAGAGCGAAAAGGACGGACAACAGTCCTGGGAGGACTCCTTCAGCTACATCGACCACAACTCGCCGATCGCGTCCAAGGGCTCCCGTGGCCTGCGTGACCTCGCCATGAACATGCGCATCCTCAACGACGGCGGCATCGACGGCGCGCACAAGGATGCCGAGTATGACGCCGTTAACAAGTGGTGGATCAACAATGAGTCCGTCGACTACACCGGCAAGCTCGACGTCAAGGGCGTCCTGACCGGACGGCGGCACCGCCACCGCGGCCGACTTCAGCCAGGCGCTCACCGTCTACACCACGCTGCAGCGCGCCGCGAAGAACTACCGCGCGAACCCCGGCGACAAGAACATGTTTGACCAGATCGAACCGTGGATCAGCTACTGGGACGACCTGACCGCCTCCGCCATCGACTACATCACCGCCGCCAAGCAGGCGCTCGCGGGTGACACCGAGGCCGCGAAGGCGACCTACGCAACCGCGAAGGCCGCTTTCGCCAAGTCCGACACGCATACGATCGCCGATTACTACCAGCGCAACAAGCCCGCCCGTGGCGGCCTGGTCATCATGCGCCCGACCGTGCAGGCGCTCGATTCCTTCGTCAAGGCCAAGACCAGCGGCAGCGTCACCCCGATGCCCTCCGACGCCACGGTCAGCACGAACGGCGTGGGCGCCGCGGCATGGCATGAGAACGTCGATCCGAAGGCCGTCATCGACGGTGACGACAGCACGTTCTTCTGGATGCAGTCCGCCGGCTGCGACTGTGTCAAGGCCAACGCCGCCCTCACCGTCACCTACGCCGAGGCCCGCAAGGCCAAGGAGTTCCGCTTCATCCAGGCGGAAAAGGGCGGTGACACGATCGTCAACGGCAAGATCGAATACCAGGATGCAGATGGCAACTGGACCAAGATCGGCGACGTGAACGGCAACCAGAAGCAGATCTTCACGCTGGACTCCGCCGCGACCGTCAAGGCCGTGCGCATCACCAACTTGGCCCAGACCTCCAAGTGGTGGAAGGTGTACGACCTGTCCGCCACCAAGATCGACGAACCCGGTACGGTGACCAAGGACGCGCTGAACGCCAAGGTCGCCGAAGCCGAGAAGGTCGACTCCGCCGACTGGACCAAGTCGAGCCGCGAGGCTCTCGCCGGCGCGATTGCCGCCGCCAAGGCCGTCGCTGCCGACCAGGACGCCACGCAGGCCAAGGTCGACGCCGCCGTCGCCGCGCTCGAATCGGCGATGAAGGGTGTCGAACGGTACACGGCGAAGACCGCCGACCAGCTGAAGGCCGAGCACGTCTCCAACGACAATGCCACCTACACCGAGGCGAGCTACAACAAGTACCAGTCCGCGTACGACGACTTCGCCGCCGCGCTGGCCAACGCCGACGATCTGGCGAAGGCCGACGGCGAGGCGCTGGAAGCGGCCTACACCGCCGCGAAGTCCACGCTGCGCTACGACCAGTCCGCACGCGACTACGCGCAGCTCGCGCTGAACGACGCCGAGCCTTACGTGGGCAAGGCCTCCGAGTACACCAAGGACAGCTATGCCAAGTTCACCGTCGCGTATGAGGCCCTGAGCAAGCAGCTGAAGGCCGACCCGAACGGCGAGGGCGATCCCGCCACCTACACCGCGCTGCGCGCTGCACTCGACACGGCCATCAAGGGCCTGGTCAAGAGCGACGGCACCGAGCCGGAGCGGCCTGGCGAGAAGCCCGGCGAGAACAAGCCCGGCGAGAACAAGCCCGGTGAGAAGCCGGGTGTCAACAAGCCCGGCGCCGACGGCAAGCTGTCCAACACGGGCGCCGACGTCTTCGGTCTCATCGCCGCAATGACGATGTTGGCCGCGGCGGGCGTGACGATGGCCGGCCTGCGCAAGCGGATCGGCTGATTCGGCATGAGTCCGGGCGGTCGCCCTCGCTCGTGAGAGCCGGGGCATCGGCCCGGACGACGCTGGCAATTTCGGGCTGAAATGGCCGGAATCCAAGATTCCCCGTACGAAATGGTACGTTTCGCGGTGCCGAAACGGCGATATTGTACGGTGAATCCCGGATTCCGTCTATTTCAGCCCGTATTGTCGTGCATGGAAGTCAGTAAAGAACATATGGCGAGCGAGGCGAACATGGCGGACGAAACCAATAACAACGAGGCGACGGAACTGGTCGGTGACCACGTCGAAACCGTTGACGTTTCCAAGCATCCGGACCCATCCATCCCGGTGACCGACCTGTCTCTGGCCGATATCGAGCGGCGGCAGTCGCACCCGGTGCCATGGGCGGTGTTCATCGTGGCGGTGCTGGCCGCCATCATCGCGCCGTACTGGCTCGGACGCTCCCTGGCGGTCGGCCACACGCAATGGCTGATCACCCATCTGAACCTGTTCACCCCGCGCGGCGTGGCCTTCGTGTCGTGGACCGTGACGCTGACAACGTTCACCGGACTCGGTCTCGCCGTGGTGGAGTCGCGCAACTGGCTGTGGCGCATCGTGTTCGTGGTCGGGCTGGCCGCCGAACAGTTCATCGCCGGCCTGAGCCTGCTCAAACTGAATTTCTGGTACTCCACGTACGTGGTGTACGGCGACTCCGCGCGGCTGCCGAATGCGGCGAATCTGGGAATCATCGCGGCCGGGGTCGGCGTGGCGGTGTATGCGGTCGTGTGGGTCGAACAACGTTAAGATGTGCAATGTGCAGATCATGTTATCAGGGTGGAGCGGTAGCATATATTTCTTATGCAATCATTCATTTTAATAATGTTAATTGGATTATTTATTGCTGTGAATAAAAATATATTATGAATATTGGTTTAACTTTGCGTTTTTGTTACTCGTTGTGATATGCGTACCTGTCCTGAATAACGCCAAGAAACAAGAGGTTGAGCTTGTGATTATTTTTTTGACTGAACAGACACCCGTTTCTGTAAAGTAATATTTAAACAAAATTCTCACATAACCATAGCATTTTCTGTTCCTTCCCTAATAACGTCTGAAGTCGTCCCGCTTATCACATTATCCGCAGTTGTACGGTACGGATCATTATTCATTTTACTGGAGGTTGCTATGTCAACCGGATTACGTTTCACACTGGAAGTGGACGGCCTGCCGCCGGATGCTTTTGCGGTGGTTTCCTTTCATCTGAACCAGTCACTCTCTTCGCTCTTTTCCCTCGATCTCTCCCTGGTCAGCCAGCAGTTTCTCTCCCTTGAATTTGCGCAGGTGCTGGACAAAATGGCCTACCTGACGATATGGCAGGGCGATGAAGTACAGCGCCGGGTGAAAGGCGTGGTGACCTGGTTTGAACTCGGGGAGAACGACAAAAACCAGATGCTGTACAGCATGAAGGTGCACCCGCCGCTGTGGCGTGCCGGTCTGCGCCAGAACTTCCGTATCTTCCAGAACGAGGACATCAAAAGCATCCTCGGCACGATGTTGCAGGAAAACGGGGTGACCGAATGGAGTCCGCTGTTCAGCGAGCCGCATCCTTCCCGTGAGTTTTGTGTCCAGTACGGTGAGACTGATTACGATTTTCTGTGCCGGATGGCGGCGGAGGAAGGCATCTTCTTTTATGAGGAGCATGCTTACAAAAGTACCGACCAGAGCCTGGTGCTGTGCGACACAGTCCGCCATCTGCCCGAATCTTTTGAAATCCCATGGAACCCGAACACCCGTACCGAGGTGAGCACCCTCTGCATCAGCCAGTTCCGCTACAGCGCACAAATCCGCCCTTCTTCCGTGGTGACCAAAGACTACACCTTTAAACGCCCCGGCTGGGCCGGACGTTTTGAACAGGAAGGCCAGCACCAGGACTACCAGCGCACGCAGTATGAAGTGTATGACTACCCCGGACGTTTCAAGAGCGCCCACGGGCAGAACTTTGCCCGCTGGCAGATGGACGGCTGGCGAAACAACGCAGAAACCGCGCGGGGAATGAGCCGCTCGCCGGAGATATGGCCGGGACGGCGAATTGTGCTGACGGGGCATCCGCAGGCGAACCTGAACCGGGAATGGCAGGTGGTGGCAAGTGAACTGCACGGCGAACAGCCACAGGCGGTGCCAGGACGGCAGGGAGCGGGGACGGCGCTGGAGAACCATTTTGCGGTGATCCCGGCAGACAGAACATGGCGACCACAGCCGTTGCTGAAACCGCTGGTCGACGGCCCGCAGAGCGCTGTCGTGACAGGACCGGCAGGCGAGGAAATCTTCTGCGACGAACATGGTCGCGTGCGGGTGAAGTTCAACTGGGACCGTTATAACCCGGCAGACCAAGACAGTTCGTGCTGGATCCGTGTGGCACAGGCGTGGGCAGGCACCGGTTTTGGCCACCTGGCGATACCGCGTGTGGGTCAGGAGGTGATTGTAGACTTCCTCAACGGCGATCCGGACCAGCCGATCATTATGGGGCGCACCTACCACCAGGAAAACCGCACCCCCGGCAGCCTGCCGGGAACAAAGACGCAGATGACCATCCGCTCCAAAACGTACATGGGCAGCGGATTTAATGAGCTGAAGTTTGATGATGCGACAGGGAGAGAACAGGTCTACATCCACGCGCAGAAGAACATGGATACCGAAGTGCTCAACGACCGTACCACCACCGTAAAACACGATCACCGCGAAACCGTAAAAAATGACCAGACGGTCACGATCCAGGAAGGTAACCGCCTTCTTACGGTGGAAAAAGGCCACAAGATCACCGGAGTACTGAAAGGGTCTTTATCTGAGGATGTCTTTCAGGACAGAGGCACGATTGCCGGTTCGGTGCATGTTGACGCTGTAAACAATGGTGGCGAAGGCGACGGTATACAGGCTTATACGGCGATTAAGGAAATTTTGCTGGCTGTGGAGGAAAGCAAAATTGCGCTGACGCCGGATGGCATTCAGCTACAGGTCGGGGAATCGACGGTAATCAGGCTGTCGAAGGATGGCATCACCATCGTGGGCGGTTCTGTTTTCATCAACTGATTCACTCAGATTATCAGGGAGTATTTTATGCAGTTCACTTTTAATGAAGGCCACATTCAACTGCCGTCTCAATGGCAGGATCAGTCAATGCAGGTCCTGGTGTCCACAGATAACAGTGGCATCAACCTGGTCATTACCCGCGAAGCCGTTCCACAGGGAACCCTGACACCAGAGCTGTACCAGGAAACGCTGGCGCTGTACCAGGGCAAACTTGATGGGTACACCGAACATGCCTGCCGGGAAATCACTCTGGCAGAGGCCCCGGCCTGGCTGCTGGATTATTCCTGGAACGGTCCGGAAGATGAGGGGAATCAGGGGCGGATTAGCCAGATAGCCGTATTCCAGCGGCGTGGAGATACGCTGCTGACCTTCACTTTCAGCACCTCCTTATCCCTGAAGAACAGTCAAAAGACGATGCTGCTGGAGGTGATAAAGAGCTTCACCCCGTTGCCACCGGAGAATGACATCCAAAAGGACCAGCCGCGCTGACATAAACGAGGGATAACACATGAGTGAAGGACCAGGCGGGCCACAGGGAGCGACCGCAGGCGGTACGCTGGCAATGCGAATGCTGTCACAGCAGGCGATGGTCGCCAGCCAGATGAAACGGGCAGCCAACGACAAAGCCATTGCACAGATGTTGGCATCAAAAAAGTCTGGCCCCCCCGCCGCCAGGCTGGGCGATGAAATTCAGCACAAGAGTTTTTTGGGGGCGCTGGCAGGGGCCGTACTGGGGGCGATAGTGACCATCGCAGAAGGTTGCCTGATTATGGCCGCCTGTGCCACCGGCCCTTATGCGCTGGTTCTGGTGCCTGCGCTGATGTATGCCAGCTATAAGGCGAGTGATTATGTGGAGGAGAAACAGAACCAGCTTGAATCATGGATAAACAGCTTTTGTGACACGGACGGCGCCATCAATACCGGTTCTGAAAACGTAAAAATTAACGGCGAGCTGGCCGCACGTGCAGCGGTCACCCTTCCCCCTCCTCCCCCACCTGGAGCAATACCTGAAGTCCCACAGGGGGAACCCTCATGGGGTGATATTGCCACTGACCTGCTTGAATCGGCAGCGGAAAAAGCAGTACCACTGGCGAAGGCCTGGGGGAACGCTGTTATCACCCTGACGGACAGCAATGCCGGTTTTATGGATCGCGTCAGCGCCGGCGCATCGCTTCTGTTTCCCGCCGGTCCGGTATTAATGGAGTTTGCCACCATGGTGGGCGGGCGTGGCGAAATCAAAAAAGAGGTGGATTTCCCGGAAGCCGGTGAGGACACGGCGCTCTGCGACAAGGAGAACAAACCACCGAGGATAGCCCAGGGCAGTAGCAACGTCTTTATCAACAATCAGCCTGCCGCGCGCAAGGGCGACAAACTGGAGTGCAGTGCGGCGATCGTGGAAGGTTCGCCGGACGTCTTTATTGGCGGTGAGCAGGTCACATATCTGGATATCCAGCTGGAGTTCCCGCCATGGCAGAGAATGATCCTGGGAGGAATAACGATAGCCAGCTATCTTCTGCCGCCAGCAGGACTGCTGGGAAAACTGGGGAATCTGGCGAGACTCGGCAAACTGGGAAACCTGCTGGGGAAAAGCGGGAAGCTGCTGGGCGCAAAGCTCGGCGCGTTGCTGGGGAAAACAGGTAAGTCGTTAAAAAGTATTGCCAATAAAGTCATCAGATGGGTAACAGATCCTGTCGATCCGGTAACCGGCGCATACTGCGACGAACGTACCGACTTTACGCTGGGCCAGACCCTCCCCCTCTCCTTCACCCGTTTCCACAGTTCTGTACTGCCGCTGCATGGCCTGACCGGCGTGGGCTGGAGCGACTCCTGGAGCGAATACGCCTGGGTGCGTGAACAGGGAAACCGGGTGGATATCATCACCCAGGGAGCCACGCTGAGATTTGCCTTCGACGGTGACAGTGATACGGCGGTTAACCCGTATCACGCCCAGTACATTCTGCGCCGCCGCGACGATTACCTGGAGCTGTTCGACAGGGATGCACTGAGCAGCCGCTTCTTTTATGACGCCTTTCCGGGAATGCGTCTGCGCCACCCGGTGACTGACGATACCAGCGATGACCGCCTGGCACACAGCCCCGGTGACCGGATGTATATGCTGGGCGGGATGAGTGACACCGCCAGCAACCGCATCACGTTTGAGCGCGACAGCCAGTACCGGATCACGGGTGTCAGTCACACCGACGGGATCCGGCTTAAACTGACGTACCACGCCAGCGGCTACCTGAAAGCCATTCACCGCACGGATAACGGCATACAGACGCTGGCGACCTACGAACAGGATGCGCGGGGGCGGCTGACAGAAGCGGATGCGCGGCTGGACTACCACCTGTTTTATGAGTACGACGCTGCGGACCGGATCATCCGCTGGTCCGATAACGACCAGACGTGGAGCCGTTTCACCTACGATGCACAGGGCCGGTGCGTGACCGTCACCGGGGCGGAGGGCTATTACAACGCCACGCTGGACTATGGTGACGGCTGCACCACCGTGACGGACGGCAAGGGCACTCACCGTTATTACTATGATCCTGACGGCAATATTCTGCGGGAAGCAGCGCCGGACGGCAGCACCACCACGTATGAATGGGATGAATTCCATCACCTGCTGGCCCGCCACTCCCCTGCCGGGCGGGTGGAGAAGTTTGAATACAACGCCGCACACGGTCAGTTAAGCCGTTACACGGCGGCAGACGGCGCGGAGTGGTTGTACCGCTATGATGAGCGCGGCCTGCTCAGCAACATCACCGACCCTGCCGGGCAGACGTGGACACAGCTGTGCGATGAACGCGGCCTGCCGGTAAGCCTGGTGTCGCCACAGGGCGAAGAGACCCGGCTGGCGTACACCGCTCAGGGGCTGTTGTCGGGAATATTCCGCCAGGATGAACGGCGTCTGGGCATAGAGTACGACCACCACAACCGGCCGGAAACACTCACCGACGTGATGGGCCGTGAACACCATACCGAATACAGCGGTCACGACCTGCCGGTGAAGATGCGCGGCCCCGGCGGTCAGTCAGTGCGGTTACAGTGGCAGCAGCACCATAAACTGAGCGGCATTGAACGTGCTGGAACCGGCGCGGAAGGATTTCGCTATGACCGCCACGGCAACCTGCTGGCCTGGACGGACGGTAACGGCGTTGTCTGGACGATGGAATACGGCCCGTTCGATTTGCCGGTGGCGCGAACGGACGGTGAAGGCCACCGCTGGCAGTACCGCTACGATAAAGACACGCTGCAACTGACAGAAGTCATTAACCCGCAGGGCGAATCATACCTTTATGTTCTGGATAACTGTGGCCGGGTGACGGAAGAGCATGACTGGGGCGGCGTGGTCTGGCGTTACCGCTATGACGCCGATGGCCTGTGTACCGCCAGGATTAACGGCCTGGAGGAAACTATCCTCTACAGCCGGGACGCCGCAGGCCGCCTGGCAGAAGTCATCACGCCGGAAGGCAAAACGCAGTATGCCTATGACAAATCCGGCAGGCTGACGGGTATCTTCAGCCCGGACGGCACATCACAGCGCACCGGCTATGACGAACGCGGGCGGGTGAATGTCACCACTCAGGGCCGACGGGCCATTGAATACCACTACCCCGATGAACACACCGTTATCCGCTGTATCCTGCCACCGGAAGATGAACGCGACAGACACCCCGATGAATCCCTGCTGAAAACCACGTACCGCTACAACGCCGCCGGAGAACTGACGGAGGTCATTCTGCCGGGGGATGAGACGCTGACGTTCAGCCGTGATGAGGCGGGACGTGAAGTGCTCCGGCACAGTAACCGGGGTTTTGCCTGTGAACAGGGCTGGAATGCAGCCGGCCAGCCTGTCAGTCAGCGCGCCGGATTTTTTCCGGAAGAAGCCACATGGGACGGGCTGGTTCCCTCACTGGTACGGGAGTACCGTTACGACAGCGCGGGTAACGTGTCAGGTGTCACCAGCCGGGAAGATTACGGACGGGAAACCCGGCGGGAGTACCGGCTGGACCGGAACGGCCAGGTCACGGCGGTGACAGCCTCAGGCACCGGGCTGGGCTATGGCGAAGGCGATGAGTCCTATGGCTATGACAGTTGTGGCTACCTGAAGGCGCAGTCTGCGGGCAGGCACCGGATAAGTGAAGAGACTGACCAGTATGCCGGAGGCCACCGGCTGAAACAGGCCGGAAACACGCAGTATGACTATGACGCCGCAGGCCGGATGGTCAGCCGCACCAGACACCGTGACGGCTACCGCCCGGAAACAGAGCGGTTCCGGTGGGACAGCCGGGACCAGCTGACCGGGTATTGCAGCGCACAGGGTGAGCAGTGGGAATACCGCCACGACGCCAGCGGCAGACGAACAGAGAAACGCTGCGACCGGAAGAAAATCCGCTTCACGTACCTGTGGGACGGCGACAGTATTGCGGAAATCCGGGAATACCGCGATGATAAACTGTACAGCGTACGGCACCTGGTGTTTAACGGCTTTGAGCTGATAAGCCAGCAGTTCAGCCGGGTACGGCAGGCGCATCCGTCGGTGGCCCCGCAGTGGGTGACGCGGACGAATCATGCGGTGAGCGACCTGACGGGCCGCCCGCTGATGCTCTTTAACAGTGAAGGTAAAACCGTCTGGCGGCCGGGACAGACCAGCCTGTGGGGGCTGGCACTCAGCCTGCCCGCAGACACCGGCTACCCGGACCCGCGCGGGGAACTGGACCCGGAAGCCGACCCCGGCCTGCTGTATGCGGGGCAGTGGCGGGATGCGGAATCGGGGCTGTGCTATAACCGGTTCCGGTATTACGAGCCGGAGAGCGGGATGTACCTGGTGAGTGATCCACTGGGGTTGCAGGGAGGGGAGCAGACTTACCGGTATGTGCCGAATCCTTTAAGATGGATAGATCCCTTAGGATTAAATAAACCGAGAAAACCTTTTACTTTTGCTCGAAAGAAGACGAATAACAGATTTTAAGTATATGAAAGTAGGATTATTTATTC
>ENA-USZI01002176-USZI01002176.1-human-gut-metagenome-genome-assembly--contig:-NODE-2176-length-11827-cov-38.408255_pt1 | contig 11827 bp, 8 predicted proteins | sample MGYA00250042_ERZ773532 | MGnify/ENA primary metagenome ERZ773532 (study PRJEB29103, sample SAMN06112036) | human gut metagenome | biome: human gut; feature: ankylosing spondylitis patient; material... | reverse complement strand
CCGGCCAGAATATCTTTCTTCGGCCCCATATTCACTGAATTCCAGGGCTGATACTTACTGTCCCACAAGTCCATGTTGTCATGATGATTTCCCAAAGCAAAAAAGTACTGGGCACCTATTTTCTTATAAAAGGCTACTAGCTTGTCTGGATTCCAGTTTTCCGCCTTCCACAAGGGAATAATATCCTTGAAACCTACTTCCGACGGGTGTCCGTAGTGTTTTACATGATATTCATATTCACGAGTACCCTCCATATACATGGAACGAGCCATCCAGTCGCCTGAACCTTCCACACACTGCGGCCCCCAATGGGCCCATATACCAAATTTCACGTTACGGAACCATTCCGGCACCTGATAGTTTTCCAATGAACTCCATGTGGGTTCGAACTTTCCTTTCATCATCGGTTCATCCTGTTCCGATACCGGTACCTGATAAGTCTGTGCCGACAATCCGGCCATGGATAAAAATAAAGAAGCTAATAAGAGTCTTGTTTTCATAAGTATTATTATCTGACAATTTATATAAACAAATGTACGGAGAATAGCCCCAAAAGAATAGGATTAAAATGAGAGTTTATAGGCTAATATCGACAAAAGGAGTATTTTAAATAATTTTACTGGTACAATATCGATTTTTATCGGATAAAAGATTTATCAAAAATCATCTACACGAAAAATAATTATTACTTTTATGGCAAATTAATAATCTATACCTATGAATCTACAAGTAGAACAAATGCACCCATTAGTCCTGAACGTAGGATTAGCTGTTCACAATGCAGATTGGAACTGGAAAAATGTAAACAGTCCATTTACACGTCTATATTACGTTACGGAAGGAAGTGCTCAAATAGAACTTCCTGATGGAATATATACGTTATCACCCAAACACATGTATTTCATCCCTGCGTTTACTATTCATACCAATATTTGTAAGTCTAATTTCGTACATTACTACTTGCATATTTACGAAGATCATTACTCAGATAACGACTGGTTAGACCATTGGAAATTTCCCGTCGAGATAGAAGCAACAGATTTAGATTTGGCTCTATTCAAACGCTTATGTGAAATTAACCCGCACATGACTCTGCAAAAGTCCGACCCTACCACATACGACAACAATCCAACACTCATGCAGAATCTTATAAAAAACAGACAACGGGCATTTTGCGATAAGGTAGAATCGAGAGGAATCGTATTCCAACTGCTATCTCGTTTTTTTAAACAAGGACAATCCAAAATTGAAATGGAAGATAACCGGATAGCTAAAACTGTTTTATATATCCGTAAACATCTCAATGAGGCCATTGAATTGGAAAAACTCGCAGAAATCTCTTGTCTTTCCAAAGACCATTTTATCCGCCTTTTCAAAAAAGAATTAGGAACCACACCTTTACAATATATCAACCAAAAGAAAATAGAAAAAGCTCAGCTCCTACTAATCACAGAGGAACTGGCAGTCAAAGAAATTGCCTTTCAACTGGCTTTTGATGATTATTCTTACTTCAATCGTTTATTTAAAAAAACAACCGGCGTTACTCCCCAAGAATACCGCCGGCTATATTGAAACTAAAAATTAATTAGTTATATCCTTCATTCTGTTCCAGGTTCTTATTGACATTTCTTTCACTTTGCGGAATAGGGAAATATCGGTTATGGGCAGCCCATGTACGTTTCTCAAACTGATAATACATATTTTGGTCTACCGGAGAGGCTGCAGAACCACTTCCACGGTAATTAGGAGCACTAGGGTCATCCGAAAGTTTGACTCCTGTAAACGTATGGTTCAACTCCTGTTCTGCAATTCCCCAACGAAGTACATCAAAATACCTAAATCCCTCAAAAGCCAACTCTACCCGTCTTTCCTTACGAACTGCCTTACGCACATCCTCCTGAGTCGGCAAATCACCTTTTTGATATCCTGGCAATTTCACGCGATTACGTATATCATTGATTGTCAAATCAAGCACTGTTTGATCAACGGCACCTGGATTAGATTCATTCAACGCTTCCAAGTAACTCAATAGCACCTCAGCATAGCGCATAAGAGGAGTATAAGTAGGCGTTGAACCTAAATTATTCGTTATGGAAGGATCACAACCTTTCTTTGGGCAATAACCATTAAACAACGGAAAACGATTGTAACTATCTGCCGTATTAGGTCCTTGGAAACAATTATAAGTTATATCATTATATTTTGTTCCAGGATAAGAGCCCAACGGAGGAAGGAAAATAGAAGCATACAATCTTATTTCACGGTTTGCATAAGGATCATTATCATCATACACACCTGAGTTATCAATATCTTTTCCATCCGTACAGAAATACTCTTTTACCAGTTCATTATAAGGAGCAAACTGATGCCAGCCACCATAAGCACATTCCGGATACAGATATTGATAGCGGGAATTTGTAAATTTATCCGCAATACCCATGATACAGAAAATAGTCTCAGGACTATATTCTCCTCCTATCTGGAACAACTTTTCATAACTCTCATCTCCGTTTCTGCGATCAAGCTGATAGCTGCCTGAAATAATTACTTCATCCAGAATGTCAGCGGCATCTCCCCATCGGTCCTGAGCCAAATACAAACGAGACAACAATACTTTAGCCGCACCATTTGTCAGACGACCATATTCTTCTGCATCATAACTGTCCGGAAGAATTCTGGCAGCTTCCTTCAAATCAGTTTCCACCTGGGCATACACATCTGCCTGTGCTGTCTGCTTAATCGTATTAGCCTCCTCCACAGTTAACGGTGCAAGTGGCATAGGAACATCTTTAAAATAAAATGCCAGATTAAACAAGAAATAAGCACGTAAAGTTTTTACTTCTGCACTCCATTTTTCTCTAGTATCTTCATCCATTGGACATTTCCCGACATTAGCCAGAAAATTATTGTATTTTGCAATCTGTGTATAGGCATTCTTCCAATACCACTCAATATTGCCATTCGTCGCAACTGTATTGGAACTGGCCATCAGAGTAGTAAAATTCTCTTTTTCCGTACCGTTGCCTCCAGCAAAATCAAGGTACAACAATCCTTGAGGAGTTGCAAAATCATCATGGGACCAACCTGTCTGAAAGCGGTAACAACCTACCAATGCCAGATAAGCATCATTCTCACCTGTCCAGAAAGTATTGTCCGAGATAGCAGAAGGAGGATTTTTCTCCAGCAAATCCGAACAGCTGACAAGCACACCAGACAAAGCCAAAGAATAAACTGACAACTTGGCTATATGTAATATTTGTAATAACGGTTTCATATCTTTATAGATTTATAGTAATTAGAACTTGAAGTTAAACCCAAACGAATAAATGGCTGTAATAGGATAGTAAGAAGGAGAATCACCTGTTCCAATTTCATTCTCAGGATCCCATCCCTGATAGAAACTGTTAAAGCTGAAAAGATTCTGACCACTTACATATACGCGCAACTTCTCAATACCAATCTTCTTGGTCCATGCCTGTGGCAAGGTATAGCCAAGCTGCAAGTTTTTCAAACGCAAGAAGCTTGCATTGCGTACCCAGTAATCGGAGGTCTGCAGGTTCGGATGGTTCATATTCATCGTTTCTATGCGAGGATATTCTGCCCATTTATCTGGATTCTCTTTTGTCCAGCAGTTTTCAGCCTGCCATCTTTGAATCTGGCCACCATTATAAAACGCATAAGCCATATAAGAACCTATCTGACGCTGATAGCCGCCTAATCCCTGGAACAGTGCGGAGAAATCAAAGCCTTTGTAAGAAGCCGAGAGGTTCAAGCCATAATAGAACTTGGGAGTAGTACTACCCAATACTGTACGGTCATATTCAGCATCCACCTTTCCATCAGGTACACCGTCCGGACCACTAATATCCTTATAACGTATATAGCCCGGTTTCAAGTCACTCTTTCCTACTAACTGTTCAGGAGCCGCATCAATTTCTGCCTGATCAACGAACAATCCTTCTGTCTGATAGCCATAAATAATACCTATCGGCTGTCCCACAATACGGTTGTTGTTGATTTCTTCTGTTGCCCCATTTGCCAGTTCTTCCACCGCATTCTTTACCCATGTAAAATTCGGCGCAATACTAAACTGGAAATCTCTGCCAATACGTCCGTTATAACTTAAGTTTACTTCAATACCTTTATTGGATACTGCACCTACATTCGATTCACTCACATTCTGCCCAAGAATACCTGCTTTTTCAACCGGTGCAAGAATGTCTGAAGTGTATTTATAGAAATATTCAATACTACCATTTAACGTATTATTGAACAACCCGAAGTCCAAACCCACATTGGTGATAGCTGTCTTTTCCCAGGTAAGATCCTGGTTGCGGTAAGTAGAAACATAAGTACCGGGGACCAAAGTGGCTGGATTACCCAACGGATAATTATGATCCAGATCGTATGTCTGCTGATAAGGATATACTCCGATATTCTGGTTACCCAGTACACCATACGATGCACGCAGTTTCAAGTTATTGACAACCTCACCTGCACGCGTATTTTTCCAGAAATTTTCTTCAGAAATTCTCCATCCTGCAGAAACTGAAGGGAAAATGCCCCAACGGTTATCTTTCGCAAAACGGGAAGAGCCGTCATAACGCAGGTTAGCCTCCAGCAAATATTTATCCTTAAACGCATAGTTCACACGACCGAAGAAAGAAACCAAGGCATACTCTTCCAAAGAACTGCTGTTTGTGGCAGTTGATGCATCACCGGCTCCAAGCTGATACAGGGCATTATTAGGGAAGGTATTGCGATAACCCTCCAGACCTTTATTGGAGGTCTGTTCTACAGAGGTACCGGCTAGAACCTTCAAGTCATGACTGCCGAACGTCTTTTCATAATTTACTAAAGCTTCCAGAATGGTATTGGTATTATTTGATGTCCAGATATTCAATGTAGAAGGACCGACCGTCTTATTTTCATCAAAATAAGTCTCTGCACGATAAGTCTTATCATATTTAGTCCAGTATGTTACGCCAGCTTTTCCGGTCAGTGACAATCCTTTAATCGGAGTATCCCATCTCAATTGTCCGGAAGCATTTATATTACGGCTGACATTCTCCACAAACGATTCACTTGCCAGCCAGGCTTCCGGACTATAATTATCCTGATACCCAAAGCTTCCATCAGATTTCTGTCCTGCATAGATAGGAGCCTCACGGACTGCATAACCTATTATACCGTCAATGCTTGTCGGCTCACCGTTCGGCGCATTGTATTTGTTATTGTAAGCATTGATATTCAAACTCAATGTAAGAGACTTGCTTAACTGGCTTCTCAAAGAGAACAAAGCAGTCATGCGTTCATTAGACGTCTTAGCTGTAAGTCCTTCCTGATTTCTATAGCCGATAGACAGATTGTAACTTGTCGTCGCATTTCCTCCCTGGATGCTTACATTATGCTGGTGCTGGAAACCTGAACCGCTTTCCAACAGCCACTTCAGATGATTCACATTCGGATAGTTGTCCGGATCAGAGCCATCTTTATATTTCTGTATCTGCTCCGGCAAATAAGCATCCTGCTTACCCATGTTCTGCATGGCCATATTATAATACGTAGCATATTCCCAGGACGGAAGAAAATCGGGAAGTTCAGTTGCCCGCTGCCAGCCAAATGAATTGTTATAGGTTACAACAGTTTTTCCCTGTGCACCTTTCTTTGTTTCTATCAGAATGACTCCATTCGCAGCTCTGTTACCATAAATTGAAGCAGAAGCAGCATCCTTCAAGAAAGAAATACTTTGAATATCATTGGGATCTACATCATCCAGATTACCAGACAAACCGTCTATAAGTACCAACGGATCTGTACCAGCACTGGAGAAAGTACCTGTTCCACGAATCTTTACATTTGCCCCCGTACCAGGACGTCCAGAATTCTGTACAACACTCAGACCTGGTGCCAAACCTGCAATAGCCTGAGCAGTACTCATCACCGGCTTGTTCATCAGATCCTCACTGGTAACTGCAGAAACGGCACCGGTCAAATTCACTTTCTTCTGGGTTCCATAACCCACTACCACAACCTCATCCAACAATTCGGTATCTTCCTTAAGAACGATTCGCATTATTTTGCCCGAAACTGCAGGAATTTCCTGTGAAGCATACCCCACATACGTCACACGCAAAATGTCTCCTGGATTAACTGACAAAGTAAAATTACCATCTAAATCACTTACAGTACCATTGTTTGTATTCTTTACCAGAATACTTACCCCGATCAAGGGTTCTCCATTTCCGTCTGTAATGTGACCTTTCACACTGTTTGTTCCTTGTCCCCATGCAATGGAACTCACACAACAAGCAAAGAGTAACATAAATACTCTCAAGGCTTGCCACATTTGCCTAATAGAATTGTGTTTCATCTTTATTTAGATTTAAATTATACAATGCAAAGTTAATTATTCATACAACCCGAATATAGGATTAAAGTATCTTTCAATAATACAAAATCGACATTATTCAAACCTAAAAACGATAAAAGATTGACAAAATCGACATTTCTTGCAATTTATCGACAAACGTGTTTTAGCTACTACTAAATGTTCCTACTCTATCTTCCAAACTACTCTACAAATTCTCTATTTTGACTTTGCATATTCTTTGTTTCACAGTGCGAGATTTGTATTTCACACTGTGAAATATATATACCACACTGTGGTTTTTATATCCCACAGTGTGAAACAGAGAATTGACCGTTTAATTTCAGTTTTTATACAAAAGCATTCCTCAAAATGACCAATAATTCTCTATCTTTTATACCGTCACTGCAATCACCCCTGAAAAACACACAAAAAATGCCTGACGCTCATTCTAAAAGCATCAGGCATTCTCCACGTAAATACAAATAGCCTAACTATAACTCAATCAAGACTAACCTTCATCACAAATCCTCCACGCGGCAGACAGTCCACCTCATGTACAGATTTCTTCAAACCAGAAAGCATCTGTATATCAAACTGATTACGTTCTTCTCCATCGGCATACAAAGTGATTTCTTTGACAGGTTCCTGAATAAAGCTCAAATCCACAACAAGCGATTTCTTCTCGTTTGTTCCGTTCAGGCCTGCAATATACCAGCAATCACCACTCTTCCGGGCAAGCACCACATAGCTGGAAGGATAACCGCTCAGCAATTTCGTATCGTCCCAAACGGTGGGAAGTGAAGAGATAAACGAACGTACTTCAGCTGGTTGGGCATGGTATCCTTCGGGACGGTCGGCCAAATGCTGCAAGGCAGATTCAAATGCAACCAACAGAGCTAGTTCATGCCCGTTCGAAGTAATATGCGGATGCTGGGAATCCGTAAAAGTGCAAGGAGTATAGTCCATCGGACCCACTACATTACGCGTAAAAGGCAGTGTACAGTTATGCCATGCCGCGCTATCAGTCAGTGTCTCCTTATTATTATACCATTCTGCTCCATATACTCCTTCCACTGACATCATGTGAGGATAGGTGCGCTGCCAGCCTCGCGGAATAGGAGCTCCATGAAAGTTTACCATCAGGTGATATTTGGCTGCATCTTCCAGAATGTCCACAAAATAATTCATCGTAGATATGCTGTCCTGACTGAAGAAATCTACTTTTATCCCTTTTACTCCCATAGACTCAAGCCAGGCAAATTCTTTCTGACGCATTTCCGGCTTGTTCAAACGATACAAAGGACCGAACGCACACCACGCGGTGGAAGAGTTATACCATAACAAAGGAGCAATATTCTTCTGTTTTGCATAAGCCAAGGCATCTTCTACATTGCCTCCATTACCCATTTCACCCCATTCCGCATCAATCAGCATATAAGGAAGGTGAAAATCTGCTGCAAAATCAATATACTTCTTTATCAGCTGATAATCTCTTGAACCGTGATTGTAAGCCCAGTAAATCCATGAAACGACTCCCGGCTTAATCCAGGAAACATCGCTCATACGACATGGTTCACTGACATCTGTCACCAAGGTAGACTCTACCACATCAGCCAAAGAACCGATAATGGCCACGCGCCAAGGTGAACACCATCTGCCGGAAACGTTGGTCGGTTCTGCCATCTCCACTTTGTAGCTCGATGCACTGGAGGCATTGTTCAGCCATGAACCACAATTACCTTTCGCTACATTCGCTTCTGAGATAAGGGTAAATACAGAATCTGCCACTTCAAACAATGCCGGAAATCCCCATTGTGCTGCAGTATATCCCTGCACACGTCCTTTATTTTTCAGATAGAAGTCTTCATAGGCCTGATTCAGTTTCTGGACTTCATTGCCGATGTGAATAGTGACAATTTCCCTGATTTGAAGGAGGCATGGGTCGGTACCAATTCCGCCGGCTTTGCCTTGATGAACACCCAATCCTACAATCTGGTGGAAGTGAAAGATGGGGAAGAACGGGGTGCCGCCAACGGGAGGATTATCTACCGTGCTTTGGAGGTTTGTGCCACGGTGGAGGACTTCTGCCATTTTCTTGATACCATCACCAAGCCCAGCCTGATAGAAGCCAATTTTGGCGTGATTGATGCCAAAGGCGGTGCCGCCATGTTTGAGGTGGATTACTATAAATATACGATGTATGATGCCAATGATCCGAAAGATGCTCCTTACGGTTACATTGCCCGTACGAACTTTTCTTTTGCCGGTGAGGTGAACCGGGGAGCGGGTTATGTACGCTATATGGAGGCAGACCGGGTATTGATGAAGGCTTCTGCAACGGGTGGGGTGACACCTCAGGGTATCTTCAATGACCTTTCACGTTCGTTCCGCAATTGCATGCTCGATATTGATTTGAGGAGCGGGAAGTTTAATCGCCCGCAAGGTTCCGGTTGGTTTGTCGACCAGGATTTTATTCCCCGTAACAGCACTTCTTGTTCCATTGTGGTGCAGGGCGTAAAACCGGGTGAGAAGGCGGAACTTACTACGATGTGGACAATGCTGGGATATTCTCCTACGGGCATTGCCGTGCCACTTTGGGTGAAGGATGCGGATAAATTTCTGCCTTCGATGGTATGTTGGGACAAGGCGTGTGCTGCCGCTCCGCTCAGTGATTGGTCACTCCGGCTTTCCAATAATGTCTTCTGTTACAATCAGGGGATGGGAACCAATCGTTATCTGAATTGGGAAAAACTGTACAATATGGAGAATAACGGCTATATGCAACAGCTTGTTCCGGTGGAGGCGGAGGTGTTTCGCCGTACATGCCCATTGTTGGACAGTTGGAGACAGCAAGGAAGCATTGATTCTCAAGAAATGCAGAAGCTTTATCAAGATGTGGAAGCACTTGTCCGAAAGGCTTATACGCCTTTGATGGAGCAATGACAGTATTCCAGTATTTCTCTTTCCTGCTCAGGGTGGAACCAGCGGATTTCCTCGTCCCGTTTGAACCAGGTCATTTGCTTACGGGAATAGATGCGTGAGTTCTGCTTTATCTTCTCAATGGCAAAGGGTAATGTCCATTCGCCGTCCAGGTACTTGAATATTTCTTTGTAGCCTACTGTATTTAGGGAATTTAGACTTTTATGCGGATAGACCATGCGCGCTTCTTCCACCAAACCCTCTTCCACCATTTGGTCCACCCGGCAGTTGATGCGTTCATAAAGCTCTTCCCGGTCACGCGTTAATCCTATTTTGATAATACGGAAGGGGCGTTCTTTCTTTTGTTGGGTGCGGAAGGAAGTGTAGGTCTTGCCCGTCATATAGCAGATTTCCAAAGCATGGACTACGCGTTTTGGGTTTTTCAAATCTACTATTTTGTAATATTCCGGGTCCAACAGCTTAAGTTCCGCACAAAGTCTTTCCAGACCTTCTGTTTCGTATTTGTACAGCATGAGTTGGCGTGTATCGGCATCTACGGTCGGAATGTCGTCAATGCCTTTACAGACTGCATCTACATACATCATTGAGCCTCCGGTCAGCAGTATGGTGTTATGCTTTGTAAACAAGTCTTCCAGCAGCTTCATTACTTCCGCTTCGTATTGGGCGGCACTGTAATAGTCTGTCAGCTTCAGGGTACCGACGAAGTGATGCTGTACCCGTTGCAGCTGCTCCGGTGTAGGGGCAGCCGTGCCTATCTTTAAATCTGCATAGAGTTGTCTCGAATCGGCCGAGACGATACAAGTATGGAAATGTTCTGCCAATCGGAGGCTTAATTCTGTTTTGCCTACTCCGGTGGGGCCGATAAGTACGATTAGGGTGTGCATGCGGGTATAAAATTTAGGCGCGAACCATAACAATCCGCGCCTTTCTGAAGGGGAATAATGTCTGTTTAATATTTCTCTTCTTCGAAGGAGTTCCCGGCTTCGTCCAAACCGCCGAAACCCTCTTTGTCGAAATCTTCCATATCGAAGTCTTGGTCGCCGTAAAAGTTTTCGTCCAAGTCCAGGGAGCCGCCGGCAGCTGCCATTTCTTCAAAGTCAACGGTCTGCTTGGGAGCTTCACCCGCTTTCTTGGTGCATTTGGCGCCTTTCATTTCTTTTCCGGTAATGATTTCAGAAAGCTCGATGAAGAAGCAGCGTTCAGTCATATAATCGAATACATAGAGAAGTTTCTGCTTCTCGTCTTCAACCAGTTCGCTCAGCTGGGTCTCTTTCATCACCCAACTGTCTATTTCCGGATTGTCGTCCATTTCTTCCAGCGTAATTTCCTTTTCTTTTTCCCAGTCATCATCGCAAATGAAGAAAGAAGTCATCTGGTCGTTGGTGTAGCCTGCCGACTTTAGAATCGCCTCATGGAAGTCATAAAAGGTAGCTTCCGGGTCTATCTGTATTTCTCTGACAAAATCGTCCACCTCATCAGAGATGATTGTAAATCTGTAGATCATGATGATTTATAATTTATGATTTCTGACTTCTGATTTTGTGTAAATCATACGTTTTTCATTTTCCTGCGGGGATAATGCCGCGGGCTGATTCACGTATAAAGTTTACGATATAGCTTATTTCCGGTGTCATTTCCATTTCATCCTCGATTTTCTTCAAGGCATCCGTATTGTTCAGGCCGCCTTGATAGATGATGCGATAGGCATCATGGATTTTCTCGATGGTCTCGTTGGAGAAGCCGCGTCGGCGTAACCCTACCACATTGATTCCCGCATAGCAGATAGGCTCGCGTCCGGCAATGATGTACGGCGGGATGTCCTTGCTGAAACGGCAGCCGCCCTGTATCATGCCGTAACCACCTACATGGCAGAATTGGTGCATCAGTACATTGGCGCTGATGATGGAATAATCGTCGATGACAATTTCACCCGCCATTTTTGTAGAGTTGCCAATGATACAGCCGTTGCCTATTAGGGCATCATGCGCCACGTGTACACTTTCCATCAAGAGATTGTTGTTGCCGACAATGGTTCTGCCTTTGGCAGCTGTACCGCGGTTGACAGTTACGTTTTCACGTATGATATTGTTGTCTCCGATTTCAGCAGTGCTTTCCTCCCCTCTGAACTTTAAATCCTGGGGAATGGCACCGATAACGGCTCCCGGGAAAATGGTGTTTCCATTGCCGATGCGTGCACCGTACAGAATGTTGGCGTTTGCCATAATCTTGTTGTTATCACCGATTACCACATTCTTGTCAATGAAAACAAAAGGAGCAATTTCTACGTTTTCTCCGATTTTAGCTTCGGGATGAATATACGCTAAGGGACTTATCATATTATTTACGATTTAGCTATTTACAATTTACGATTGAGATTACTTGCGATTTACTGTATATACGATTTTACCCGAAGGTGATAATTCTTATGGGTAATATGAATCGTAAATCGTAAATCTTCTAATCGTAAATCTATTTATTTGTTCTTAACTATTTGTGACATAAAATCTGTATCGA
>ENA-USZI01002175-USZI01002175.1-human-gut-metagenome-genome-assembly--contig:-NODE-2175-length-11828-cov-3.093609_pt1 | contig 11828 bp, 10 predicted proteins | sample MGYA00250042_ERZ773532 | MGnify/ENA primary metagenome ERZ773532 (study PRJEB29103, sample SAMN06112036) | human gut metagenome | biome: human gut; feature: ankylosing spondylitis patient; material... | reverse complement strand
GCCGATGACTATGCCGCCTATGTGGGCCAGATGGTATTGGGTTGCGAGATCGGCGCCGAGCGTATTCTTGAACACCCTGATATCGAACGTTTGAAAACTGAGAACAAGAAACTATCCGAGAAGCGAAAGAAGCTCGAAGCGGATCTCAAGAAATCTCGCGCCGAGGTCCAGAAACTCCGTAACTCGAAGTCGTGGAAGGTCACTGCGCCACTGCGGGCGGTCATGCGCCTGTTTGGAAAGGACTGATGGTGATCCGTCTTAGTGCACTCTGCGTGCCGAATACCACAGAAAGGTGAATGCTCGGTAAATAAGTCGTGTCTGGAACATAGACTACGTATGAGTTAACGGGGGCGCAAGCCCGAAAGCGCATATAACAGTGGAGAGGGCATGAACATCGCTGTCATTTTTGCGGGCGGCACCGGCCAACGCATGAATTCGCGAACCAAGCCTAAGCAGTTTCTGCTCGTGCACGGCAAACCGATCATCATCTACACGCTTGAGGCGTTCGATCAGCATCCCGACATCGACGCCATCGTCGTCGTATGCCTGAAGGAATACATCGACGTTCTCGAACAGCTCATCACCAAGTTCGGCGTCGGTAAGATCGCCGCGATCGTGCCAGGCGGCTCATCCGGGCAGGAGTCGATCCGCAACGGCGTCGACAAGGCGAACAGACTGTATCCCGCGGATTCGGTCGTCATCGTTCATGACGGCGTCAGGCCGCTGATCGACCAGCAGACCATCACCGACTGCATCGTCAGTGTGAAGAAGAACGGCAGCGCCGTCACCGTCGTACCCGCCACCGAGACCATCGTGCAAAGCGAGGACGGCGTGATCACCAACATCATCGACCGCAAACAGTGCCAGCTCGCCCGCGCCCCGCAGTGCTTCCGCCTCGGCGAGCTGCATGACGCACACCACAAGGCCGTGGAAGAAGGGCTCGGCGACTTCATCGACTCTGCGTCCCTCATGTCGTACTACGGCCACAAACTGTACGAGGTGGAAGGCGCCAACTCGAACATCAAGATCACCACGCCATCGGACTTCTACATCATGCGCGCCATCATGGACGCGGAGGAAAGCTCCCAGATCTTCGGTCTGTGACACGAACACGGAGGACAACGACCATCATGTTTGATCTGCAAGAGGAATATGCGTCACTGGCGCAGCATCTCGACATCGACTGGGATGCGCTCGCCGGCCGGCATGTGCTCGTCACCGGCGCCACGGGCCTTATTGGCTCGCTGTGCGCCCGCACGCTGCTGGAACGCAACCGCTTGACGGGGGCGGGCATCATCGTGGACGCGCTGGTGCGAGACCCGGCCAAGGCACAGGCCATGCTGGGGCAGTACACGGCCGACGACGGGCTCGTGCTGCATCAGGGATCGCTCGAAGATGTCGACTCGCTCGACCTGCCGGCGGACTATGTCATCCACACCGCCTGTCCGACCGCATCGTCGTTCTTCATGTCCCATCCGGTCGAGACGTTCTCCGCGATCGTAGACGGCACCAGGTCGATGCTGGAACTGGCGCGACGCCGCGGCGCGGCCTCCTTCGTCTACGTCTCCAGCATGGAGATCTACGGCATGGGCAACAAGCAGCGCGGCACGGAACACCTGCTTGACGAGAGCGCCGTCGGCTACATCGACCCCTGCTCGGTGCGCAGCTGCTACTCCGAAGGCAAGCGCGCCGCCGAAAACCTGTGCGTCTCATACCATTCCGAATACCAGGTGCCGGTCAAGGCCGTCCGCCTGGCGCAGACCTTCGGCCCGGGCATCCCTCGCGACGACGTCCGCCTGTTCGCGGCGCTCGCACGCAACGCCGTGGCCGGCAAGGACTTCGTCATGAAGACGACCGGCGAAAGCACACGAATGTACTCATACACCGCCGACGCGGTGTCCGCCATCCTCACCGTGCTGGTCGCGGGGGAGAACGGCGTCTCGTACAACGTGGCCAATCCCTCCACCTACTCGTCAATCCGCGAGATGGCCGATATGGTGTACCGCGAATTCGGTACGGGCGACGCGCGCGTCATCATCGACGTCGACCCGAACGCGCCCTACCCGCCGGAGCACCACCTGCCACTCGACGTGTCACGCCTTGAGGCGCTCGGCTGGAGGCCGCAGGTAGGTCTCGAAGACATGTACCGCAAGCTCATCGCATACATGGGCTGACCTCGCGGGAGACCGCACCTGACCATGAGAAGACAAGCAGATTTGGAAGAACATTGTTTGCAACACTGAAGCAAGTCGTCGGCGAGAACTGGCATTGGCGACGGCAGGTCTGGAATCTGGCGAAGATCGATCTGGTGAAGACGTACCGCGGTGCCGCGCTCGGCAAGATCTGGCTGTTCGCCAAACCGGCCGTGTACATCCTGGTTTTCTGGGTGGCACTGAAATTCGGTCTGCGCAGCTCGTCCGACGTCAACGGCAAGCCTTTCCTGCTGTGGCTCGCCGCCGGTGTGTTCCCATGGTTCTTCATGTCCGACATGATTACTACCGGCAGTGACGTATACCGTCGATACCCGTATCTGGTGAACCGCATCAAATTTCCGCTGTCGCTGATCTCCACGTTCTACACGCTGTCGCTGCTCATCATCTTCGCGTGCATGATGGCGTTCACCATCGTGGTGGCGCTGCTCACCGGCGTGCATCTTGGCCGCTACATGCTGCAATTGCCGCTGGTCATGGTGTTCATGTTCCTGTTCTGGGTGGCGTGGTCCATGGCTTTGTCGCCTTTGAGCGCGATATCGCGCGATTTCTCGAACCTGCTCAAGACGCTCGGCACCCCGTTCTTCTGGCTGTCCGGCATCCTGTTCGACATCAGCGGCTGGCCGCGCACCGCCCGTCTGGTGGCGTCCTTCAACCCGGTCACATGGGTCGTGCAGTCGGTGCGTGACTGCTTTATCTACAACAAATGGTTCTTCACGGATTGGGAGTCGTTCCTGCCGTTCCTGTTCGTGCTGCTGATCTTCGTCGTGCTCGCGTTGCACAACTACCACCGTCTGTACATGGAGGTGCCGGATGTCCTCTAAGCTCCCATCGAATGTCACGCGAATGGGCGATGCCACGGTCATCCGCGACGAGGACGCGAGCAATCCCGTCGCCGTGCGCTTCGACCACGTCACCAAGCAGTACAAGCTGTTCAAGAACGACAAGCTGCGCCTGTTGTCCACCTTCTCCAAGCGCATTCCGCACGATACGGTCAACGCGAGCGATGACCTGAGTTTCACCGTGAACCGCGGCGAATCCCTGGCGCTGCTCGGCGACAACGGCGCCGGCAAGTCCACGGCGCTCAAGATGATCACCGGCGTGTGCTTCCCGACGTCCGGCACCGTCGAGGTGCACGGGCGCGTGTCCGCGCTGCTGGAGCTTTCCGCGGGCTTCGACATGAAGCTGTCGGGCATGGAGAACATCGACATGCGCTGCCAGCTGTGGGGTTTGTCGAAAGAGGAGTCCAAGGAGCTCATTCCCGAGATCGTGGAGTTCTCGGAACTCGGCAAGTACATCGACCAGCCGATGCGCACGTATTCGAGCGGTATGCGCGCCCGTCTGGGCTTCGCGTTCGTGTCGTCGATCCGCCCGGACATCCTGGTGGTGGACGAGGCGCTGTCCGTCGGCGACCGCAAGTTCGCGAAGAAGTGCCGCGAGCGGGTCAACAGCATCATCGCCAACGAGAACGTGACCGTGCTGTTCGTCACCCACTCGACCGGCACCGCGAAGGAGTTCTGCCACAGGGGCATCGTCATCCAGAAGGGCAAAGCCATGTTCAGCGGTGGCATCGAGGAGGCCGTCGACTTCTACACCGCCTCGTGACGCTTCGACCGTTCCGCTGACGGCGTTGCCGGCAAACGGCACGGCCGATGTCCATTGACCGCGTTCGGTCGGATGGTCGGGACAACTCCCGCGCTTCGCGATTTTGCGGCCGTTGTCCTGCGGACGATAACGCGGGCATGTCCCGGATGGCCGGAATTTCGTGGTTTTATGCTGGACAACTGCTGCAAAGGGCTGTTTTGCGGCAGTTGTATCGTGTTCGTTCTGGACAACTCCCGCATTTCGTGATTGTGCGGCCGTTGTCCACGTTCCTGTCGGCGGATCGAGGCGAATCGCGCATTATGCACCGCTGACCCCAGTCTCCCCCGCCCTATCCCGCCGGCAGGGCGGTTGTTATGCTTGAAGACATGTCCTATACCATCCGCGCGGCCGTTGACGCCGACGTTCCGGCCATCGCCGACATCTACAACGAGGCGGTGATCCGTGGGGGAGCGTCCGCCGACCTTGAACCGGTGTCTCTGGAAAGCCGTCGTGCGTGGGTCGACTCCCATCAGCCACGTGCCAAGTATCCGGTCGTCGTCATCAAAGGTCCCGAAGGCGCCGTCGTGGGGTTCGGCTCGCTTTCGAAATTCCATCAGCGGGCCGGATACGACGGCATCGCCGAACTGAGCTACTACATCGCCGGCGACCACCAACGCCAGGGACTCGGCACCATGATGGTGCGATGGCTGATCGATGCCGCGGCAGAGCGCGGATTCACGCATGTCACGGCGATCATCTACGCCGACAACGCCGGCTCCGTCGCGCTCATGCGGCGGTTCGGATTCATCCGGTTCGGCCTGCTTCCCGCCGCGGTGGGCGCGCTTGACGGCAAGCTGCATGACATGAGCTATTGGGTCAAGGCGTTGGCGGGTGGGGTACAATCCTTAAGGTTGAAGACAGGAGAGTAACACATGGCATCCGATTTCTGGCTGATCGTGGGGCTGGGCAATCCCGGCAAGAAGTACGAGGGCACCCGTCACAACATGGGCTTCATGACCGCCGACATATTGGCCGAACGCTGGTCCGTCGCCTTTTCCGACCACAAGGGGCTCGCGATGCTCGGCAAGGGCGCGATGAATCTGCAGGGTCGCAACGTCAAGTTCTTCCTCGCCAAGCCGCTGACCTACATGAACGACTCGGGCAACGCGGTCGCCTCGATCAGCGCGTACTATCAGATCCAGCCGGATCACGTCGTCGTCATCCATGACGACATGGATCTCGAATTCGGCCGCATAAAGGTCAAGGCGGGCGGATCCGCCGGCGGGCACAACGGCATCAAATCAATCGACAAAGCCCTGAGCACCCCGAAGTACGCGCGCGTGCGCATGGGCGTCGGCCACGCTCAGCGCGGAGCCCACGCGCACGACAACACCGTCAACTGGGTGCTCGGCGGTTTCGGACCCGACCAGCGCAAGCAGCTGCCGGAATTCCTCGCAGACGGCGCCGACGCGGCCGAAACCATCATCTTCGACGGACTCGCCGCCACCCAGGAGAAGTTCAATGGCCGCTGAGCAGGGACGCGCGCGCGGCAAAGCATCCGCCGCCACCGTCGCTGCCACGGCCACACGCGTCCAGAACGCGCTGATCGACGGCTCCCTGTGCGGCATCCTCGAACGGCTTGATGAGGATCCGGCATTCCATCGGCTCGTCAGCGGCGGCATGAGCATCGCCGACGACAAGGACATCGCCCCGATCATCACCGTGGGCACCCCGGACGGGTTGCGCCCGGCCATCGCCGCAGCGCAGGCGGAACACACCCCCGTCGTCCTGGTCGTGGCCTCCAGCCGCGAGGCCGAGGACACCGTGAACGCGCTGCGGTCGTGGTACGACGGCGACCCGAACGACATCGCACAACTGGAGGCCTGGGAGACGCTGCCCCACGAGCGGCTCAGTCCCCGTGCCGACACCGTGGCGAGCCGCATGGCCGTATTCCGCAGGCTCACGCACCCCAGCGACACCAATCCGATGTTCGGACCGATCCGCATACTCGTCATGCCGGTGCGTTCGCTGATCCAGCCCGTTGTCAAGGGGCTCGGCGACGTCGATCCGCTCGTCTTCACGCAAGGCGAGGAGCTGCCTCTCGACGACGTGTCGCGCCGACTGGTTGAGAACGCCTACACGCGCGTCGACCTGGTGATGGACCGTGGCGAGTTCGCGGTGCGCGGCGGCATCATCGACGTCTTTCCCCCAACCGCGCCACATCCGGTGCGCATCGAGTTCTTCGGTGACGAGATCGACTCCATCCGAGAATTCCACGCGTCCGACCAGCGCACCTACGGCGAGGGCGTCCGTACGATCTGGGCGACGCCCTGCCGTGAACTGCAGCTCACCGACGCCGTGCGGGACCGGGCGAAACGGCTCATCGGGCAGATTCCGAATGCCGACGACATGCTGGAGTCCATCGCGAACGCGATTCCCATCGAAGGCATGGAATCCCTGATGCCCGCGCTCATCGACGACATGGAACCCGTGACCGGCATGCTCGACAGGCATGCCGTCATCATGCTCGCCGACCCGGAAAAGCTGCGCCGCGCGGCGGACGACCTCTCGAAAACCGCGAACGAGTTCCTCGCCGCCAGCTGGCATGTCGCCGCGGCCGGGCACGGTGCCGGAGCTCCCATCAGCTTCGACCAGGCCAGCTTCCTCGACTACGAGGAGACCATCAACTCGCTCGCATACTCCAGCCACGACGTGTGGAACCTCACCAGTTTCGGCGTGGACGCCAGCCGCCCGAACCACGTGCAGCTCGCCGCCGGCAACCCGGGCGAATACCGCGGTGACGAGGCGAAGGCCGCGGCCGGCATCGAGGGGCTCATCGACGCAGGGTACCAGGTCACCGTCACCGCGGCCGCGCAGGGCACGCTCGCACGATTGAAGCGAGCCGTCAACGAGACCGGCATCGCCTCGTTCGACGTCATCCGCTCCCAGGCCATCGACGGGTTCATCGACACGGCGGCGAAGACCGCGCTGCTCACCGAACGCGACCTGACCGGACGGTCCAGTGCGGCCGGTCAGGCGAAGACCCCCAAGCGCCGCCGCAAGGCAATCGACCTGATGGAGCTCAAAGCCGGAGACTACGTGGTCCATGAGCAGCACGGCATCGGCCGTTTCCTGGAGATGCGGCAGCGCACCATCGGCACCGGGCCGAACACGACCACGCGCGAATACCTTGTCATCGAATACGCGCCCAGCAAGCGCGGCGCCCCGGCCGACAAGCTGTTCATCCCCACCGATCAGCTGGATCTGATCAGCAAATACATCGGCGCGGAGGCCCCCAAGCTCAACAAGCTCGGCGGCTCCGACTGGGCCGCAACCAAGGCGAAGGCGCGCAAGCACGTGCACGAGATCGCCGAGGACCTGGTGAAGCTGTACTCTGCCAGGCAGCGCATCAAGGGGTTCGCGTTCAGCCCCGACACGCCATGGCAGAAGGAGCTGGAGGACGCGTTCCCGTATCAGGAGACGACGGACCAGCTCACCACCATCGACGATGTCAAGTCCGACATGGAGAAACCAGTGCCGATGGATCGCCTCATCTGCGGCGACGTCGGCTTCGGCAAGACCGAGATCGCCGTGAGAGCAGCGTTCAAGGCCATACAGGACGGCAAGCAGGTGGCCGTCCTCGTGCCGACCACGCTGCTCGTGCAGCAGCATCACGAGACGTTCACCGAACGGTACGAGGGCTTCCCGGTCACCGTCGCGGCCATGAGCCGCTTCCAGACGACCAAGGAGATCAACGAGACCATCGAGGGACTGGAGACGGGTGGCGTCGACGTCGTCATCGGCACCCACAAGCTGCTCAACCCCAAGATCAAGTTCAAGGATCTCGGCCTTGTCATCATCGACGAGGAGCAGCGCTTCGGCGTCGAGCACAAGGAGACGCTCAAGGCGCTGCGCACCAATGTGGACGTGCTCTCGCTGTCCGCCACGCCTATCCCGCGCACGCTGGAGATGGCGGTGACCGGCATCCGCGAGATGTCTACGCTCGCCACCCCGCCCGAGGACCGGCTTCCCGTGCTCACCTACGTGGGCGCGTACGAGGACGCTCAGGTCACGGCCGCGGTCCGGCGCGAACTGCTGCGCGGCGGACAGGTGTTCTACGTGCACAACCGCGTGCAGGACATCGCGAAGACAGCCGCGAAGATCCACGAGCTCGTCCCCGAGGCGCGAGTCGGCATCGCTCACGGCAAGATGGGGGAGAAGCAGCTCGACGGCGTAATCCGCGACTTCTGGCATCGCGACATCGACGTGCTCGTATGCACGACGATCATCGAGACCGGACTCGACATCTCCAACGCGAACACGCTGATCGTAGACCACGCCGACCGGTTCGGCCTCTCCCAGCTGCACCAGCTGCGCGGGCGCGTCGGCCGTGGCCGCGAACGCGCGTACGCCTACTTCCTGTACGACCCGTCCAAGCCGATGACCCAGCAGTCGCACGACCGCCTCGCCACCATCGCGCAGAACACGGCGCTCGGAAGCGGCTTCGACGTCGCCATGAAGGATCTCGAACTGCGCGGCACCGGCAACCTGCTGGGCGACGAACAGTCCGGGCACATCGAGGGCGTCGGCTTCGACCTGTACGTGCGCATGGTCTCGGAAGCCGTCGAACAGTACAAGGAGCCGGAGCGGACCGAGCCGGTCGCGGTCACCATCGACCTGCCCATCGAAGCGTCCATCCCGGTGGACTACATCGATTCCGACAAGCTGCGGCTCGAAGCATACCGGAAACTGGCCGCTTCGCGCACCGATGAGGACCTCAAGGAACTCGCCGACGAACTCACGGATCGCTACGGCAAACTGCCGGAGGAGTTCGAGACGCTGTTCGGCGTGGCCCGCCTGCGCATGAAGGCGCGGGAACTCGGCATATCGGAGATCGTCGCGCAGGGCAAGAACGTGCGCGTCGGCAAGATCGACCCGCCCGAATCGATGCAGATGCGCATCAACCGCATCTACCGCGGGGCGCAATACCGGCCGGTCACGCACACATACCTGATCCCCGCGCTGTTCGCGGGCACGCTCGGCGGCAAACCGATGCCGGGCGATCAGGTCATGGACTGGGTGAGCGACCTGCTGCACGACTTCGCATGGAAGCCGCAACCGAGGAAGGCATGATGGGCTCAGGATCCCCGTTCGAAGGCATGCCCGGAGGCATCGGGGAGCGGAACGGCATGATCCGGCTGCCGTACCATCCCCTGACTTCGCTGATCCGGCATTTCGACAATGGCCAGACCCTGACGCTCCTGCACTCGGGGCGGGGCGGACGGTATTCGGTGCTCGGACTGCACGCCTACCATCGGCTCATGCAATACGGCGATGACGTGATGGAAGGCACCCTCGTCGTCTGCGGAGACGACGATGTCTGGCGGGACCGGCTGCTCCCCGGCCAAGACTCGCTCATGCTGCTGCACGACCAGCTGCGTGACGAGCCCGGCGTGCTCGGATTCATGTCATATGATGACGGCCGACGCCGGGAAGGCGTGCGATCCCGGTTCGACGGCGGCCCGCAGGCGGCAGAGCGAAAGACGCCGCCGGACGCCGCATGGTGGAGTTTCGACGACATTCTCATCGAAGACCGGCAGCGGCGCTCGCTGACCCTGCTCAGCCATCATCGCCACCCGGACAGTGCCCGGAACATCGCCGCCATACGATCCGTCTGCCAGTCCGCCCCCGCTGGCGGGGGCTGTCGCGAAGCGACTGGGGGTGGTCGTAAAGAGCGGCTGTACCGCGTGGAGACCGCTAAAACACCCGCGTCACTGGGCCTCGATGGCGGTCAATGCGATGGTGTTGATGATGTCCTGCACCGTCGCACCGCGTGAGAGGTCGTTGACGGGCTTGTTGAGGCCCTGCAGCACGGGGCCGATGGCGAGCGCCCCGGAGGAACGCTGCACGGCCTTGTAGCCGATGTTGCCGGAGCACAGGTCGGGGAACACGAACACGTTGACGTGTCCGGCCACGTCGTTGCCCTTGGCCTTGGTGGCTGCCACGTCGGGCGACCATGCGGCGTCGAACTGGATGGAGCCGACGACGGGCAGGTCCGGAGCCTTCTCCTTGACGATTCGCGTGGCCTCTTCGACGATGTCCACGTCCGGCCCCTTGCCGGAGCCGAGGGTGGAGTAGGAGAGCATGCCGACCTTGGGCTCGATGCCGAACGCCTTGGCGGTCACGGCGGACTGCAGCGCGATCTCCGCGAGCTGTTCGGCGTCCGGGTTGAGGTTGATGGCGCAGTCGGAGAACACGGTCACGTGGTCCTTGAAGCACATCAGGAAGGCGCCGGAGACGAGCCTCTGCCCGGGCTTGGTCTTGATGACCTGCAGCGCCGGACGCACGGTGTTTGCGGTGGAGTTGACCGCGCCGGACACCAGACCGTCGGCGTAACCGAGCACGACGAGCATCGTGCCGAAATAGCTCGCGTCGGTCAGCTGCTTGCGGGCCTGCTCTTCGGTCATGCCCTTCTTGGCGCGCAGCTCGCACAGCTTGGCGACCATGGGCTTGAGGATGTTCTCGTCGTCCATGGCCTGGAAGCGCGCCTTGCCCAGATGGGTCAGACCGAGTTCCGCGCCCCGGGCGAGGATCGCGCCCTTGTCGCCCACGATGATGAGGTTCACGATCTCGCGCTCCAGCAGGTAGTCGGCCGCCTTGATGATGCGGTCCTCTTCGCCTTCGGGCAGCACGATCGTTTTCTTGTTCGCCTTGGCGCGGCCGAGCAGGCTGTACTGGAAGGCGTACGAGGTGATCGGGAAGTCGATCTCGACGTTGATGGCCCGCAGGACCTCTTCGGTCGGCACGTTCGCCTGGAAGGCGGCGAGCGCCGCATCGGCCTGCGACGCTTCGGTGAACGGGATCTGGGGGATCGTCCACACCGGCAGCCCGAAGTCCGCGAGCGTGTCCTTGACCGAGACGGAGTGGCGCGGCTCGCAGCCCGTCACGAAGATGCCCAGCACCTTGTTGCCGGCGGCCTCCATGCCTTCGATGGAGAGACGGACGGTGTCCTTGAGCTCGTCAGGCCAACGGTCGATGGTGCACACGGCGAGGAAGACGCCGGCCTGCAGGTCGGCGGCTTTATCACTGCCATTGGCGAGGAATCCACCAAAAACATCGGATCTACCGCGCGTTTGACCTCCCGCCTGCTGGGTGAGGAGGGCACTACCACAGTCATCACCTACCTGACGCCCGACCGTCAGGAGCAGCAGCTGAGCCTTGTACACTCCAACTATAAGACCCCCACCATCTCAACAAGCCAGCTGACCGCAGGCACCTGCGGCTATCTGCGCATTGACGCCTTTACCGCAAGCACCGCCAGCGAGTTTAAAACTGCCGTGGACAACCTGCTGCAGCAGGGAGCCACCTGTCTGGTGTTTGACCTGCGCGACAACGCCGGTGAAAACCTCAATGCAGGGCTTGTCGCAGCGGATTACTGCGTACCCTCCGGTGAGATCGCCAAGCAGCAGGATAAGGACGGCAATGTGACCGTGCTGCGCATGTCCGATGAGAACGAGATCAATGTTCCGATGGTCTGCCTCGTCAATGGAGCTACCTCCAGCAGTGCCGAGCTGTTTGCCAATGCCCTGCGCAAGATGGGCGGTGCCACGATCGTCGGCACCAAAACGGCCGGTATGGGCGTTGTACTCAGCGATGTGCAGAGCTTCTCGGACGGCTCTGCCGCCTATATTACCTCCGGCCTGCTGCTCGACAACGAGGATCAGAGCTGGAACAATGAGGGTCTGAAGCCCGATATTGACGCCACACTCTCCGTTGATGAACAAAACTCCTACTACGACTACACGATCGACACTGACCCGCAGATCAGCAAGGCCGTCAACGCGGCCATGTCGCTGACCGGCCAGAACTGATATACGCTGAAAGGAAGCCGCCGTGCCCACATTGACCGACTTGTCTACCATCCGTGACCTTTGTGCGCGGTACGATTTTGCCCTTTCCAAAGGGTTTGGCCAGAATTTTATTATTAACCCGGGTATATGTCCCCGCATTGCCGAAGCCGCCGGCATCGGCCCC
>ENA-USZI01002173-USZI01002173.1-human-gut-metagenome-genome-assembly--contig:-NODE-2173-length-11831-cov-4.116641_pt1 | contig 11831 bp, 2 predicted proteins | sample MGYA00250042_ERZ773532 | MGnify/ENA primary metagenome ERZ773532 (study PRJEB29103, sample SAMN06112036) | human gut metagenome | biome: human gut; feature: ankylosing spondylitis patient; material... | reverse complement strand
AAATAATCCTGCCATTATTAATATCAGGTATGCATCGTTGTTAAGTGATTACCTTTGTCTTATTTAGATAAATGGACTCGCTAAGGATATGCGCCATTTATCAGGAATGCCATTATGAGCCTGATTATTGATGTTATTTCGCGAAAAACATCCGTCAAACAAACGCTGATTAATCCTGGCGACGTTACGGTTGTCATTTATGAGCCCTCTGTAGTGCAGGTTCATGCTCAGGCATCTGCCGTTGCGCGTTACGTCCGTGAAGGAAATGACCTGCTGATCTATATGCAAGACGGCACGGTGATCCGCTGCAACGGTTATTTCCTGCAAGCGGCAAATACCAGCGAACAATCTCAACTGGTGTTTGCCGATGGTCAACAGCTGACACATGTCACCTTTGCCGATACCGCCGCCGGTGGCTTAGCGCCCGTGGAGCTGACCGCTCAGACTACCGCAATTGAAAGCATTGCGCCATTTCTTGATACCGTCGCTCAGACCAGTGCCTTCCCGTGGGGATGGTTAGCGGGTGCCGCGGTAGGTGGTGGCGCGCTTGGCGCTTTACTGGCAAGCGGTGGTGATGATGACTCAAAAACTGAAGTGGTTAACAACCCACCGCCAGCCGAACCCGGCAATGCCACTCCATCGTTTTTGGTAACCGATAATCAGGGCGATCAACGCGGTATTCTTTCCGCCAACGATATCACCGATGACACTACGCCAACCTTTAGCGGCAGCGGACAGGCGGGGGCGACCATCCAGATTAAAGACAGCAATGGTGACACCATCGCCAGTACCCAGGTCGGTAGCGATGGACGCTGGAGCGTCGATTTGCCTACGCAAAGTGCGGGCGAACACACCTGGTCAGTGGTGCAAATCGTCGGCAGCACCATTACCAACGCCGGGTCAATAACGTTAACCATCGACAACAGTCAGGCCGCCGTACAGCTCGCCACCACCGCAGGCGATAACATCATTAACGCCAGCGAACAGGCCGCCGGGTTTACGCTTTCTGGCACGACGAGCAACCTGGCGCAGGGAACCGAACTCACCGTCACGCTAAATGGTAAAACCTACACCACCAGCGTAGGCGCTAACGGCGCGTGGAGCGTGCAGGTGCCGACCGCCGATGCGCAGGCGTTAGGCGAAGGGAATCAGGCGGTGCTGGTCAGCGGGAAAGACGCCACAGGCAATACCGTCACTGGCGCGCAGCTGCTAACGGTCGATACCCAACCGCCAACACTTGCTATCAACACCATCGCTCAGGACAACATTGTCAGCGCCTCAGAACATAACGCCGCGCTGGTACTGAGCGGCACTTCGAATGCAGAAGCGGGGCAAACAGTAACCCTGACCGTCAACGGGAAAAGCCATTCAGCAACCGTCGGTAGCGACGGAACCTGGCAAGTGACGCTGCCTGCCACGGAGGTCCAGTCACTGGCGGAGGGGAACTACGCTGTCAATGCCAGTGTCAGCGACCGGGCAGGGAACACCACCAGCAACAGCGCGAATTTCACGGTAGACACCTCAGCACCCGTGGTCAGCGTTAACACCGTGGCGGGCGACGATATTCTTAATAATGCCGAGCAGGCCGTCGCGCAGATCATCTCCGGACAAGTCAGCGGTGCTTCTCCAGGCGATACGGTAACGGTGAAATTGGGCACTCATGTCCTGACGGGCATCGTGCTGGCAGATGGCAGCTGGAATGTGGCACTGGACCCGGCGGTAACCCGCACGCTGGATCGCGGAGCCAATACGATTTTCGTCACCGTGACAGATGCTGCAGGAAATACCGGCGCGGCGTCTCGAGCAATCACGCTGGTCGGTGTTTCTCCGTTGATCACCATTAACACCGTCTCCGGCGATGACATTATCAGTGGCGCGGAAAAAGGTGCGCCACTGACCCTTACCGGTAGCACTCAACAGGCCGAGACAGGACAAACCGTCACAGTAACCCTGGCTGGACAGAGTTTTACCACTACCGTACAGGCCGATGGCTCCTGGAGTCTGACGGTACCTGCCGCCGCGATGGGAAATCTGCCTGACGGCGCGGTGGCGATTACCGCTTCAGTGACGGATCTCAGCGGCAATACCGGCAACACCTCCCGCACCATTACTGTCGACAGCCAGGCCCCGGCCTTAAGCATTGACTCGCTGACGGCTGATAACATCATCAACGCCGCCGAAAGTGGTCAGGATCTGCAAATCACGGGCACCACCGACGCTCAGCCGGGGCAGACGGTGACCGTCACGCTTAATGGGCAGACCTATCAGGGCGTCGTGCAGTCAGATGGCACCTGGAGCGTGACCGTTCCCGCCGCCAACGTTGACGCATTGGCTGACGGCAACGCCACGGTGACCGCCAGCGTGAACGATGTCGCGGGTAATCCGACCAGCGTCTCACGGGTGGCGCTGGTCGATGCCACGCCGCCGGTGGTAACCATTAATCCGGTGGCAACCGATAACGTCATTAACACGCCGGAACATACCCAGGCGCAAATTATCAGCGGCACGGTCACCGGCGCGCAGGCGGGCGATATTGTCACCGTTACGCTGAATGATGTGGATTACACCACGGTGGTGGATGCTTCCGGCAACTGGAGTCTGGGCGTTCCGGCCTCCGTTGTCAGCGGACTGGTGGACGGCAGTTATCCTGTCAGCGTCTCGGTAACCGACCGCGCAGGAAACAGCGGCAGCCAGTCATTGACCGTCACGGTTAATACCGCAGCGCCCCTTATCGGCATTAACAGCATTGCGGGCGATGATGTGATCAACGCCAGCGAAAAAGGAGCCGATCTCCAGATTACCGGCACCAGCGATCAGCCTGTTAATACCACCATCACCGTGACGCTGAACGGGCAAAATTACACCACCACGACCGACGCCTCCGGCAACTGGAGCGTCACCGTTCCGGCATCGGCGGTAACCGCACTGGGCCAGGCCAACTACACGGTAACGGCGGCGGTGACGAGTAATATCGGCAACAGCGCCACCGCCAGCCATAACGTGCTGGTCGACAGCGCGCTGCCCGGCGTGACTATTAACCCGGTGGCAACCGACAATATTATTAACGCCGCCGAAGCGGGTGCTGCGCAAACCATCAGCGGGCAGGTTACCGGAGCTGCCGTTGGCGACACGGTAACCGTTACGCTGGGCGGTAATACTTACACCGCCACCGTGCAGGCCAATTTAAGCTGGAGCGTGAGCGTTCCGGCGGCGGATATTCAGGCGCTGGGCAATGGCGATTTAACGGTAAGCGCCTCGGTCACCAATCAAAACGGCAATACCGGCAGCGGCACGCGGGACATCACCATTGACGCCAATCTGCCCGGTCTGCGGGTCGATACGGTGGCGGGCGATGATGTGGTCAATATCATCGAACACGGGCAGGCGCTGGTGGTCAGCGGCAGCAGCTCAGGGCTGGCTGAAGGCACGCCGCTTACCGTTACGATTAATAATGTGGAATACACCACTGCGGTGCAGGCCGATGGTAGCTGGAGCGTGGGCGTCACGGCGGCGCAGGTTAGCGCCTGGCCTGCGGGGACGGTGTCTATTGCTGTATCCGGGGAAAGTAGCGCCGGAAATCCGATAAGCATTACGCATCCGGTAACGGTCGATCTCACGCCGGCGGCGATCACCATCAACACCATCGCTACGGACGACGTGATTAACGCCGCAGAAAAAGGCGCTGATTTAACCCTTTCCGGCACCACCACGAATGTAGAACCCGGTCAAACCGTCACCGTCACCTTTGGCGGGAAAAATTACACCGCCAGCGTGGCGAGCGATGGTAGCTGGACTGCCACCGTTCCTGCCGCCGATCTGGCAGCATTACCTGAGGGTAGCGCCTCCGCGCAGGCCAGCGTCAGCAATATCAATGGCAATAGCGCCTCGGCGGTGCATAACTACAGCGTCGATAGCAGCGCGCCAACCATCATTATCAATACCGTCGCCAGCGACAATATCGTTAACGCCAGCGAAGCCGATACGGGCGTGACGGTGAGCGGCAGCACCACCGCTGAAGCGGGGCAGATTGTTACGGTAACGCTCAATAGCCCGACCGTGCAGACCTATCAGGCAACGGTACAGGCCGACGGCACCTGGAGCATTAATATTCCGGCGGCAGATCTTGCCGCTCTGACCGATGGCAGCCATACCCTGACGGCGACGGTCAATGACAAAGCGGGCAACCCGGCGAGCACCACGCATAATCTGGCGGTGGATCTCAACGTTCCGGTACTGACCATTAACACCATTGCGGCAGATGATATTATTAACGCCGCCGAACACGGGCAGGCGCTGGTGATTTCCGGTTCCAGCACCGGCGGAGAAGCGGGCGATGTCGTCACCGTCACGCTAAACAGTAAAACCTACACCACGACGCTGGATGCTTCCGGCAACTGGAGCGTCGGCGTTCCGGCTGCGGATGTCTCTGCGCTGGGCAGCGGCCCGCAAACCGTGACGGCGACCGTTACCGATGTGGCTGGCAACAGCGACAACGAGACGCACACGGTCACCGTTAACCTTACCGCGCCGACCATTGGCATCAACCCCATTGCCAGCGATGACGTGATTAATGCCACGGAAAAAGGCGCGGATCTGCAAATTTCCGGCACCAGTAATCAGCCAACAGGCACCACAATTACGGTGACGCTTAACGGGCAAAATTACTCCGCCACGACGGACGCCGCAGGCAACTGGAGCACCACGGTGCCAGCCTCTGCCGTCGGTGCGCTGGGCGAAGCCAGTTACACGGTGACGGCGAACGTCACCGACAGCGCGGGCAACAGCAATTCCGCCAGCCATAACGTGCAGGTGAATACCGCGCTGCCGGGTGTCACCATTAATCCGGTGGCGACCGACGATATTATTAACGCGGCGGAATCGGGCGTGGCGCAGACCATCAGCGGCCAGGTGACGGGCGCGGCGGCGGGCGATACGGTTACCGTGACGCTTGGCGGGAAAACCTACACCGCTACTGTGCAGGGCAATTTTAGCTGGAGCGTGGACGTTCCGGCGGCGGATATTCAGGCCATCGGTAATGGCGACCTGACGGTTAATGCCTCGGTAACCAACGGCGTGGGTAATACTGGCAGCGGTTCGCGCGATATTGTGATAGACGCCAACCTGCCGGGTCTGCGCGTCGATACCGTGGCGGGCGATGATGTGGTCAACAGCATCGAGCACGGTCAGGCACTGGTGATAACCGGTAGCAGCAGCGGGCTGGCGGCGGGCGCGGCGCTGACGGTGGTGATCAATAACGTCACCTATGGCGCGACAGTATTAGCCGATGGCACATGGAGCGTTGGCGTTCCGGCGGCAGACGTGGGCAACTGGCCTGCGGGGACGGTGGATATCACGGTAAGCGGCACTAACACTGCCGGAACAACCTCCACCATCACCCATCCGGTCACCGTCGATCTGGCGGCGGTGGCGATCTCCATTAACACCGTTTCCGGCGACGATGTGATTAACGCCGCCGAAAAAGGGGCAGATTTAACCCTTTCCGGCAGCACTTCCGGCGTGGAAGCGGGGCAAACCGTCACCGTCACCTTTGGCGGCAAAACCTATACCGCTACCGTAGCGGGCGATGGCAGCTGGACAACCACCGTACCCGCCGCCGATCTCAGCGCGTTACGTGACGGCGACGCCACGGTACAGGCCAGTGTCAGCAATATTAACGGCAACACGGCTTCGGCAACCCACGCCTATAGCGTCGATGCCACGGCACCGACGCTTGCCATTAACACCATCGCCACCGACGATATTCTTAACGCCGCTGAGGCGGGCAATCCGTTAACCATCAGCGGCACCAGCACCGCCGAAGCGGGGCAAACGGTAACCGTCACGCTTAATGGTGTGGCTTACATCGGCACCGTTCAGGCGGGCGGTAGCTGGAGCGTCAGCGTGCCGACAACAGATCTCAGCAATCTGACCGCCAGCCCGTACACGGTCAGCGCCTCGGTAAGCGACAAAGCGGGTAACCCGGCGACCGCCACTCACGGCCTGGCGGTGGATCTCACCGTGCCAGTTTTAACCATTAACACCGTCTCCGGCGATGACATCATTAATGCCGCCGAACACGGGCAGGCGCTGGTGATCTCCGGTTCCAGCACTGGCGGGGAAGCGGGCGATGTCATCACCATCACGTTAAACAGTAAAACCTACACTACCACGCTGGACGCCTCCGGCAACTGGAGCGTCGGCGTTCCGGCAGCAGACGTCACTGCGCTGGGCAGCGGCCCGCAAACCATCACTGCGGCAATTACCGATGCGGCAGGCAACAGCGATGATGCCAGCCGCACGCTCACCGTGAATCTCACCTCGCCAACCATTGGTATCAACACTATCGCCAGCGATGACGTGATTAACGCCACAGAAAAAGGCGCGGATCTGCAAATTACTGGCACCAGTAATCAGCCCGCAGGCACCACCATTACAGTGACGCTGAACGGACAAAATTACACCGCTACCACCGATAGCAGTGGCAACTGGAGCGCCACGGTGCCAGCCTCGGCAGCTAGCGCGTTGGGTGAAGCCAACTACACGGTAACGGCGAGCGTTACCGACACGGCAGGCAACAGTAATTCCGCCAGCCATAATGTGCTGGTCAACAGCGCCTTACCTGGCGTTACCATTAACGCAGTGGCAACCGATGACATTATTAATGCCGCCGAAGCGGGCAGTGCGCAAACCATCAGCGGGCAGGTGACGGGCGCGGCGGCGGGCGATACGGTCACCGTCACGCTGGGCGGCAACACCTACATCGCTACGGTGCAGGCTAATTTAAGCTGGAGTGTCAGCGTTCCGGCGGCGGATATTCAGGCGCTGGGTAACGGCGACCTGACAGTTAACGCCTCGGTCACCAATGGCGTTGGCAACACGGGCAGCGGCTCGCGGGATATCACTATCGATGCCAATCTGCCTGGTTTGCGGGTCGATACCGTAGCGGGCGATGATGTTATTAACAGCATTGAGCACAATCAGGCGCTGGTGATAACAGGTAGCAGCACCGGGCTGACGGCAGGAACGGCATTAACGGTCGTGATTAACAACGTCACTTACGCTGCCACGGTGTTAGCTGACGGTACATGGAACCTCGGCGTTCCGGCGGCAGACGTCAGCAACTGGCCTGCGGGTACGGCGGATATCACGGTAAGCGGTACTAACAGCGCTGGAACAACCTCCACCATTACCCATCCGGTTACCGTCGATCTGGCGGCGGTCGCCATAACCATTAACACTCTCTCCGGCGATGATGTGATCAATGCCGTCGAAAAAGGCGAAACGCTGGTGGTGAGCGGCAGTACCAGCGGTGTAGAAGCCGGGCAGAGGTGACCGTCACCTTTGGCGGCAAAAATTACACCACCACCGTGGAAGCCAACGGTAGCTGGACGGTGAATGTGCCGCCTGCCGATCTCGCTGCGTTGCCGGACGGCGCGGGCAACGTGCAGGCGAGTGTCAGCAACATTAACGGCAACAGCGCCCAGGCCGATCGCGCGTACAGCGTCGATGCCACCGCGCCGCTTGTGACCATCAACACCATCGCCAGCGACGATATTCTCAACGTGAGTGAAGCGGGCGCGGGGATAACCATCAGCGGCACCACCACGGCGCAGGCCGGGCAGACGCTGACTGTCACGCTCAATAACAACACGTACCAGACCACCGTTCAGGCGGATGGCACCTGGAGCGTGAACGTTCCGGCGACAGATTTAAGCGGATTAACCGCCAGCAGTTATACCGTGACCGCCACGGTGAGCGACAAAGCGGGTAATCCGGCAAGCGTCGATCATGCACTGGCGGTGGACGTTACCGCGCCGGATCTCACCATTAACACCGTCGCGGGAGATGACATTATCAACGCCATCGAACACGGGCAGGCGCTGGTGGTGAGCGGAACCAGTACGGGCGCGGCGGCAGGCGATGTGGTGACCGTCACGCTGAACGGTAAAAACTACACCACAACGCTGGACGCCTCCGGTAACTGGAGTGTGGGTATTCCGGCGGCGGATGTCACGGCACTGGCAATCGGTAGCCAGACCATCACCGCCAGCCTGAGCGATCGCGCGGGCAACAGCGACAGCACGACTCACGATGTGACCGTTGATCTCAGTGGCCCGACGCTGACCATTAACACTGTCTCCGGCGATGACATTATTAATAATGCGGAGAAAACCCAGGATCTGATCATCAGCGGCGGATCCAGCGGTCTGGCGGCAGGCACCACGGTCACTGTGATGTTGAACGGCCTGGCGTACAGCGCCACCACCGACGGCTCCGGCAACTGGAGCGTTACCGTGCCGGCTTCGGCGGTCGGCGCACTGGGCGAGGCGGTTTATTCGATTAGCGCCAGCGCCACCGACAGCGCGGGTAACAGCGGTAGTACTACCCATACGGTGAATGTCGAATCGCTCCTGCCAGGGGTAATCATTAATACTGTGGCGGGTGATGACATTATCAACGCCGCTGAAATCGCCGTTAACCAGACCCTCAGCGGTCAGGTGACGGGGACGGCAGCAGCAGGAGATTCGGTCACTGTCACGCTCGGCGGTAATCAATACATTGCCACCGTGCAGCCAGATTTAAGCTGGAGCGTCAGCGTGCCTGCGGTAGATTTGCAGGCGCTGGGTAACGGTGAACTGACCATCAGCGCCTCGGTGACCAATTCCGCAAATAATACCGGCACCGCGACGCACGATATCGTGATAGATGCTAACTTGCCAGGTCTGCGGGTTGATACCGTGGCAGGCGATGATGTGATTAACAGCATTGAGCACACTCAGGCACTGGTGGTCACCGGTAGCAGTAGCGGACTGGCGGCGGGCGCGGCGTTGACGGTGGTTATCAATAGCGTCACCTACGGCGCAACGGTACTCGCCGATGGCACCTGGAGCGTCGGCGTTCCGGCAGCGGACGTGGCTAACTGGCCTGCGGGGACGGTCAATATTGCCGTCTCTGGCACCAATACCGCAGGAACCACAACCAGCATTACTCATCCGGTCACCGTCGATCTTGCGGCCGTGGCGATTACCATCAACACCCTTTCCACTGACGATGTGATAAACGCCGCCGAGAAAGGCACTGATTTGCAGCTTTCCGGCACCACCTCCGGCGTGGAAGCGGGGCAGACTATTACCGTTATTTTCGGTGGCAAAAGCTACACCACCACGGTTGCCGCGGATAATACCTGGGGGCTGACGATCCCAGCAGCCGATCTCGCAACCTTGCCGGATGGCGCAGCAAACATCCAGGCCAGCGTCAGCAACGTCGCGGGTAACAACGCCCAGGCAACGCATGTTTATAGCGTCGATGCCACCGCGCCCTCCGTTACTATCAACACCATCGCCAGCGACGATATTCTTAATGCCGCCGAAGCGGGATCGGCGCTGACCATCAGCGGCACCAGCACCGCAGAAGCCGGGCAGACAGTGACCGTGACGCTAAACGGCATCAATTACAGCGGCAACGTGCAGGCAGACGGGAGCTGGAGCGTCAGCGTACCAACTGGCGATTTAGCCGACCTTACCGCCAGCTCCTATACGGTGAGCGCGGCGGTCAGCGACAAAGCGGGCAACCCGACCTCGGTAACGCATAATCTGGCGGTGGACCTTGCCGCTCCAGTCGTCACCATTAACACGGTAGCGGGCGATGACGTGATTAACGCCACGGAACATGCCCAGGCGCAGATTATCAGCGGCTCGGCAACGGGCGCGACGACGGGTAACACGGTTTCCGTGACGATTGGCACGACCACCTACACCACCGTGCTGGACGCCAACGGCAACTGGAGCATCGGTGTGCCTGCCAGCGTGATTTCCGCACTGGAGCAGGGTGATGTAACCATTACCGCCACGGTTACCGACTCCGCAGGCAACAGCGGCACGGCCTCGCACACTGTCAGCGTGGCGCTCGGTGCACCGATACTCGCCATTAACACCATCGCCGTCGATGACATCATCAACGCCACGGAGAAAGGCGCGGATCTGTCGATTTCCGGCACCAGCAACCAGCCTGCGGGCACGCAGGTAACTGTTACGCTCAACGGGCAAAATTACACCACCACTGCCGATGCTTCCGGGAACTGGAGCGTGACTGTTCCGGCGTCTGCGGTTGGTACGCTCGGTGAAGCGACTTATACGGTGACTGCCGCCGCAACCGATGTTGATGGCAATAGCGGTTCCGCCAGCCATAACGTGCAGGTTAATACCGCGCTACCGGGCGTCACCATTAACGTTGTGGCAACGGACGATATTATTAACGCCGCCGAAGCGGGGGCAACTCAAACTATCAGCGGGCAGGTCACGAGGGCCGTGGCGGGCGATACGGTGACCGTGACGCTCGGTGGGGCGACTTACACCGCTACGGTACAGGCAGACTTAAGCTGGAGTGTCGATGTTCCGGCTTCGGCGTTACAGGCGTTGGGCAACGGAGAGCTGACCATTTCGGCTTCGGTAACGAACAGCGTTGGCAATACCGGTAACGGCACGCGCGAAATCACCATAGACGCGAATCTCCCCGGTCTGCGGGTCGATACCGTAGCGGGCGATGACGTGGTCAACATTATCGAGCATGGGCAGGCGCTGGTGATTACCGGCAGCAGCTCTGGGCTGGCGGTGGGTAGCAATGTCACGCTGACCATTAACGGGCAAACCTATGTTGCGGCAGTGCTGGCGGATGGCACCTGGAGCGTCGGCGTTCCGGCGGTGGATGTCAGCGCCTGGCCTGCGGGGGCGGTGACGATTACGGCGAGCGGCAGCACTACCGCCGGAAACTCGGTCAGCGTTACGCATCCAGTGACTGTCGATCTCTCGGCGGTGGCGGTCAGGATCAACGCCATTACCGCCGATGATGTGATTAACGCCGCTGAAAAAGGCGCGGCATTAACGCTCTCCGGCAGCACCTCTGGCGTGGAGGCCGGGCAAACGGTCACCGTGACCTTTGGCGGTAAAACCTATACTGCAAGAGTCGCGGCGAATGGTTCCTGGAGCACCACGGTTCCGGCGGCGGATATGGCAGCCCTGCGTGATGGTGATGCCAGCGCGCAGGCCAGCGTCAGCAACGTTAACGGCAACAGTGCCACCACTACCCACGCTTACAGCGTCGATGCCACCGCGCCAACGGTGACCATTAACACCATTGCGGGCGACGATATTCTTAACGCCGCCGAAGCGGGTGCGGCGCTGACCATCACCGGCAGCAGCACGGCGGAAGCCGGGCAGACGGTGACCGTCACGCTCAATGGCGCAAACTATACTGGCACGGTACAAACGGACGGCAGCTGGAGTATCAGCGTGCCGTCAGCCGACTTAAGCGCCCTGACCGCCAGCAACTACACCGTTAGCGCGGCGGTGAGCGACAAAGCCGGAAACCCGGCCTCCGCTAACCATAACCTGACGGTGGATACATCCGTTCCGGTCGTCACCATCAACACGGTGGCGGGCGATGATGTGATCAACGCGACGGAACACGCCCAGGCGCAGATCATCAGCGGCTCCGCCACGGGTGCGGCAACCGGTAGCACCGTGACGGTGACTATCGGCACAAACACCTTTACCACCGTGCTGGATGCCAGCGGCAACTGGAGCGTCGGCGTTCCGGCAAGCGTCGTCTCGGCGCTGGCGAACGGCACGGTGACCATTAACGCCAGCGTCACCGACGCCGCCGGAAACAGCGGCAACGCCACGCATCAGGTGACGGTCAATACGGGTCTGCCGTCAATTACCTTTAACGCCATCAGCGGCGATAACGTCCTGAATGTATCGACTCTCTGACCATTCTTCGTTCTGATTCTTTGATGGAACGTACCAGGCAGGAAGAAGAGTTTCGCAAGCAAT
>ENA-USZI01002157-USZI01002157.1-human-gut-metagenome-genome-assembly--contig:-NODE-2157-length-11899-cov-4.525461_pt1 | contig 11899 bp, 9 predicted proteins | sample MGYA00250042_ERZ773532 | MGnify/ENA primary metagenome ERZ773532 (study PRJEB29103, sample SAMN06112036) | human gut metagenome | biome: human gut; feature: ankylosing spondylitis patient; material... | reverse complement strand
GTGGGCTTTCATGATTCAAATTGGCTTGTGCGACGACGATCTGGCGATTTTGAGCCAGCTGCAGGTGCTGCTGGACCGCTATCAGGTGGAGCGAAACGCGGAGATCACCTCGGCGGCCTTTCAAAGTCCGCTGGAACTGCTGGCGGAGATCGAAAAGGGAATGCGGTTCGACATCCTGCTGCTGGACGTGCTTATGCCCGGGGAAAACGGCATCGATGCCGCCCGGGAGATCCGCCGGTATGACAACAACGTAAAGATCATTTTTCTTACATCTTCTTCGGAATTTGCCGTGGAGTCCTATACCGTTGGAGCCTATTTCTACCAGCTCAAGCCCATCTGGGAGGAGAACTTTTTCCGCCTGATGGACGCGGTCATTGCCGAGTGCGAAAAGAGCAGCGGCATGAGCCTGATCCTCCGATGCAAGAGCGGCATCACCCGGGTGGAGCTGAACAGACTGGAATACTGCGAGGTGCTGGGCCGCTCCCTGTGGCTGCATCTGGTGGGGGGAGCGGTGCTGGAGAGCGCGGGACGGATGGACCACCTGTGCGAGCAGCTGGCCGATCACGAAAACTTTCTGAGGGTCCACCGGTCCTTTCTCATCAACCTGGACTATGTGAGGAATATCATGCCCAAGGCCATCACCATGGCCAGCCTGGCTGAGCTGCCCATTCCACGGGGGAAGTATGGCGAGCTGAAGGACCGGTATCTGGAGTATGCCTTCCAGCGAAAGCAGGTGTTCCTGTGAGCTTGTACATCTGCAACACGGTGGCGGTGGGCCTGTTCGGCATCGTTTTGTCCGCCGCCTTCTGCAACATCCGCTGGGACCGGAAAAATGTCCTGTGGATGGCCCTGGTCATTGTGGCCGTTCTGGGCGGGGGCGACCGGATGCAGTACATCGCGGAGATGGCCCTTACCGTTCCGCTTTTGATCCTGCTGCTGCGGGCGGCCCCGGCGGTGCGCTCTGTGTCCCGATATTCCACCGCTATCCAGTGCCAGTTCGGCAGCATCCCCGCCCTGTACTATGCGTTTGACTATCTCACCCGGGTCTACACCCACTTGCTGGAGAGCGGCTCCCCGGTGGTGGTGGAGTTTATGCCCTTTGTGTGCTGCGTGGCCTACATCATCTTTGTGGTGCGCCTGTCGGCGGAGCAGCGGGCCAGGACCCACTTAGAGCAGCTGCAGAGCAGTCTGAATCTGCAGGTGAGCCAGGCCGTGCGGGAGATCGAGGGTCTGCGGGAGTCCCAGCAGAAGACACGGGCCTATCGCCACGACCTGCGCCACCACCTGCAGTATCTGGATGCCTGTCTGGAAAACGGCCAGATCGACCAGGCCCGGAAGTATATCCGCTCCATCGACGCGGCGATCGAGGCCAGCCGCCTGACCGTCTACTGCGAGAACGAGGCGGCCAACCTGATCCTGTCCGCCTTTGCTTCCCGGGCAGAAAAGCAGGACGTGTCCCTGTCCATCCACGCCCAGCTGCCCCACGTGCTGCCCATTGCGGAGAGCGACCTGTGCGTGCTGCTGTCCAACGCCCTGGAGAATGCCCTCCACGCCTGTGCCGAACAGGAGCACAGCGCCATTGTGGTGCAGACCTATGTGCAGAGCGAGAAGTTCTTTCTCCAGGTGGTCAACGACTGCTCCAAACCGGTGCAGTTCCAGCGTGGCATCCCGGTAACGGACCGTCCGGGCCACGGCGTGGGGGTGCGCAGCATCTGCGCCATCGTGGAACGGTATGGCGGATTGTACAGTTTTTCTGTGCAGAATGGCCATTTCATACTGCGGCTTTCCCTGTGATTCGGAGCCAAACGACATTTCAAGACATTTTCAGGACGTTTCATGCAGAAACGTCCTTTTTTATTTGCTCAGGGTCTATACTGTGGGTACAGTGCAAGGCACCGGAAAAGAGATAAAATTTGGAGGAATCTATCATGAAAAGACTGCTTACCCTGACCCTGGCCCTGGTGATGTCCCTGTCCCTGACCGCCTGCGGCGGCTCTGACGATGCCGGCAGCAGCGACGAGAGCGACGTGTCCGTCAGCGCTTCTCAGTCCGCCGAGGACGGCAGCGGCGATGCCTCTGTCCCCGAGGGCCGCATCAGCGACGAGAAGCTGGCCGAGCTCACCGAGGCCTATAACAACGTGGCCGTGCCCTATAATGAGATCGCCAACCTGGTGAACGAGAACGGCTGGATGGCCGACGAGCAGACCAACGCCGAGATGAACGCCCTGAACAGCACCCTGGGCACCGTTGGCACCGCCCTCACCGAGGACATCTCCATGCTGGACGGCGCGGACGTGGACGCCCTGATCGCCTCCCTGAGCGACGAACTGCCCGGCGCTCTGGCTGAGTTGAAGGACCGCGTCTCCGTGCCCTACGAGGGCTGATCGCCCCATCTGAATGAAACGGCTGACTGTCCGGTCCTCATCCCGCGGCAGTCGGCCGTTTTCTGCTGAAATAGGAGGTAACTTTCATGACGATCCCAATTATCATTGCCCTTCTGGTGGTTCTGCTGGCCGGGTGGGTCATGTCCACTCAGCGGCGGCTGGTGGTGATGGACGAGAACATCAACAACGCCATGAGCCAGATCGGGGTGCAGCTCTCCTCTCGCTTTGATGCGCTGACCGCCCTGCTGGACCTGGCCAAGGGCTATGCCGCCCACGAGTCCCAGACCCTGATCGAGACCATCAAGTCCCGCCGCAGCGTGATCACCGCCAAGTCCACCCCACAGGACGTGCTCCGGCAGGAGGGCGTGATCTCCGAGGCCCTGGGCCGCATCTCCATGGTGGCCGAGCGCTACCCCGAGCTGAAGGCGGACAAGGGCTATGCCAAGTGTATGGACGCGGTGGACAGCTATGAGAAGATGGTGCGTACCAGCCGCCTCATCTATAACGACTCTGTCACCAAACTGAACCGGGAGATCCGTATGTTCCCCGTCAGTCTCATCGCCGGGATGCTGGGCTTCCGCCAGCGGGACTATCTGGAGGCCCGGGAAGACAAGGCCGACATGCCCAGCATGAAGTGATGAAGACCCTGACCCGACTTTTCGCGGCCCTGCTGCTGACGGCGGGGCTGTGCGCCGTCCCGGCGGGGGCGGCCAACCGGGTGGAGCGCCTGACCACCGACGTGGCCCTGGAGCAGGACGGCTTGGCCCACGTGACTCAGGTCTTCTCCGCACAGACGGACGAGGGCACGGAGTTTTACATGGACCGGCTCACCTCCGGCGGGCTGACCTATGCCAACTTCGCCGTCGCCGACGAGAACGGCCCCTATGCCCTGACGGCGGATGACCGCTGGGACGTGGACGCGTCCTTTACGGAGAAGGCGGGCAGGTGCGGCCTGCTGAACATCGACGGGGGCGTGGAGCTGTGCTGGGGCATCACCGACTACGGCTCCCACACCTACACGGTGTCCTATGATATCCAGGGCCTGGTGGGGGGCTATTCCGACGCCGACGGGCTGCTCTACCGCTTTATTGACCCGGACCAGTCCGTGTTTCCCACCAATGCCGACCTGATCATCCGCATGGCAGACGGCACACCCCTGACACAGGACAACTGCGGCATCTGGGCCTTCGGCTTTGAGGGACAGATCCAGTTTGAAAACGGCATCATCCACGCTTGGACGGACAGCCCCTTAGAGGGCGGCCAGTATCTGACGGCCATGGTCCAGCTTCAGTCCGGCCTGCTCCAGCCACAGCGGGTGGAGGAGGGCAGCTTTCAGACGGTAAAAGATGCCGCCTTTCAGGGCAGCGATTACACCGAAGCGGCGGACGAGCCCCTGACAGCCATGGACATCGTCTGGATGGTGGTCTCCCTGGCGGCGATTTGCGGCGGCATCTTCGGCATCTTCGCCCTGCTCCGGGCCCGGAAGAGGGCCAAGGCGAAGAAGCAGCTGGCCAAGATCGACTACTTCCGGGATGCTCCCAACGGCGGTGACCTGAACGTGTCCTATGCCCTGGGGCTGGGGCTGAAGAGCTGTACCGACGAGAGCTATCTGGCCGCCCGGGTGCTGCGCCTGGTCACCCTGGGCAGCCTGGAGCCGGAGCTGGAACCGGGGAAGAAGAACCGGGCATCCATGCGCTTTGTCCGGGAGCCCCACAACGGCGACCCCTTTGACGAGGCCCTGTACACCTTTTTACAGGCGGCGGCAGGAGCGGACGGGGTGCTTCGGGACAGCGAGCTGGAGGACTTCTGCTGTGATGACCGCCATGCCAAGACATTAAGCGACATGCTGGAGAGCAGCGGTCATCAGGGAGAGCTGACCCTGTCCCGCACAGGCTGCCTGAAGGGGAACAAGTGCCGCCGGGCCAAGGACCTGACCCCCAGGGGCCAACAGCAGCGAAACGAGCTGCTGGGCCTGAAACGCTATCTGCTGGACTTCTCCCTGCTGGCGGAGCGGGATGTGAAGGAGACCTTCCTGTGGCAGGAGTACATGGTATATGCCGCTCTGCTGGGGGTGGCCAAGCAGGTGATGGAGCAGCTGCGGCAGCTCTATCCCGGCCAGCTGGCTCAGGTGGAACAGTATCAGCGCTATCTCCAGAGCACGGCCCACTGGAATGCCTATCTGGCCGGCGCAGTGGAGCGCCGGCGGCAGGAGACCCAGGCGGTCCGCTTTGGCGGCGGGGGCGGCATCGCCTCCCTGGGCGGAGGCGGCGGCGCTTCCGGCGGGGGCGGCATAGGCACCCGATAACGCGAGAGAACATAAAATGACGGAACCTTAGGAGGAAACGACCATGGGATTATTCAGCAATAAGAAGAAGCTCTGCCCCATCTGCGGAAACCCCACCCCCCGGCTGCTGCCCACCAAGATCGAAGGGGAGGCCATCTGCAAGGAGTGCGACGGGAAAGTTGACCTGCCCACCGGGGCCATCAACAGCATGTCCCTCACCGATTTCAAGGAGTATCTGGCCGCCTTTGAGGAGAACCAGGCGCTCCAGCAGGAGTTTCAGGAGACCTATCGCTTCAACATCGGCTTTTGGGGCTGCACCATCTATGTGGACGAGGAGCACGGCCTGTTCCGCATGAAAGACGGCGCGGGCTGGGCCTTCCAGGGCAAGGATATCAAGTCCATCCGCATCTCCGAGGACAGCAGCCCCCTGTATGAGAGCGCCAGCGGCACCCTGAAGTGTTACGCCAGCCAGGTGCCCGCCCGGGTGGATGCCCTGTCGGCACAGATCGCCCAGTTCCACATGGAAAAGCAGATGTTCCAGCGGCGGGAGGCCATGGAGGGCCTGCACCGGGCCGGACAGGAGACCCCGGAGGAGCGCCGGGAGCGGGAGCGGGACAACGACCTGTACCGCCCAAAGTTCGATGTGCCTGCCCCTGTGGAGAAGTTCCGCATTGAGATCAAGCTGAACCACCCCTATTGGAAGTCCTTTGACGAGAAGATCTCCGGCCCGGAATTTGACCGGGACTACCCCCGGGCGGCAGATTACATGAAGAGCTATCGGGAGCAGACGGAGGAGCTGCACCTGCTGGCCAAAAAGCTGATGCACATGATGGACCCCAGCGCCGGTGAGACCCAGGTGGGCGGCGCTGCCGCCGCTGCGGCCACCGCTCAGTCCGCGGCCCAGGCTGTGCCCACCATGCCCGCCGATGCCGTGGCCGAGATCCAGAAGTATAAGGCACTGCTGGATGCCGGTGTCCTCACCGAGGAGGAGTTCACCGCCAAGAAGCGGCAGCTGCTGGGCATCTAAGAGGAGGACGACCATGAAGATGAAGAAATATCTGTCTCTGCTTTTGGCTCTGGCCCTGCTGCCCAATCTGGCCGCCTGCGGCACAGAGGATACCTCTGCCGATGAGACGGGGGACGGCAGCTGGGCGGTATACTGGTATCTGTGCGGCAGCGACCTGGAGTCCCAGAACGGCTGCGCTACCGCCGACCTTTCTGAGATGCTGGAGGTCCAGCTGCCGGAGAACGTGAACGTGGTCATCGAGACGGGCGGGGCCAATGCCTGGCAGAACGAGGAGATAGACCCGAGCAAACTCCAGCGCTGGCTGTATAACAGCCAGGGCCTGCAGCTGCTGGAGGAGGAGGATGCCGCCGACATGGGCGACAGCCAGACCCTCTACGAGTTTTTGGACTTTGCCAACGATAACTATCCAGCCGACCATGTGGCCGTCACCTTCTGGAACCACGGCGGCGGCAGCGTCAGCGGCGCGGCCTTTGACGAGAAGTTTGGCTATGACTCCCTGACCCTGGACGAGATGTATCAGGCGTTCGATGCCGTGTGGCCCGCCGACCGGGAGGACCCGGCCCTGGAGCTGGTGGGCTTTGACACCTGCCTGATGGCGACAGTGGACGTGGCCTCGGTATTCCAGAACTTTGCGAAATACCTGGTGGCCTCGGAGGAGGTGGAGCCGGGCAACGGCTGGCTCTACTCCGGCTGGCTGGACCAACTGGCCAAAGACCCCGGCATGGACGGGGCGGCTCTGGGCCAGGCCATCTGCGACAGCTTCTATCAGGGCTGCCAGGCGGTGGAGACCCAGGACCGGGTCACCCTGTCCGTCACCGACCTGACGCGCCTGTCCCCCCTGCTGGAGGCCTATGAGGCCTTCGGTCAGGAGGCCCTGAACGCTGCGGCGGAGGATCCCGGCTTTTTTGCCCAGCTGGGCCGGGCCGCCGCCCAGAGCGAGAACTACGGCGGCAACACCCGGGAGCAGGGCTACACCAACATGGTGGATCTGGGTCATCTGGCCCGGCAGACCGCCCAGCTGCTGCCCTCGGCCCAGGACGTGTGCGATGCCCTGGCCGACTGCGTGATCTATCAGGTGGGCGGCCAATACCGCAGCGAGGCCACGGGTCTGAGCTGCTACTATACCTACAGCGGCGACCTGGACGACCTGAATGGCTACCTCATCGAGGGGGAGAGCGCGGCCTTTAAGAATCTCTATTCCTATGCCCTCACCGGCCAGCCGGAGGACGAGGACTATGTGTCCTCCCTGGGGATCGGGTCTCTGCCTCAGCTGCGCACCCTGGCGGACACGGACTGGGACGGCGCACCCCTGGACGTGGACGACAACGGCATCGCCTTCCTCAACCTGGGCCCGGATGCCCAGAACATCCTGTCCAGCATCGGTTTCTCCCTGTTCTATGTGGACGAGGAGAACGACCAGATGATGCTGCTGGGCACCGACAACGACATGGAGGCCGACTGGGACAACGGCGTGTTCCATGACAACTTCCGGGGCGTGTGGGGTGCCATCGACGGCCATATGGTCTATATGGAGCTTGCTTACGACGGCGAGGACTATAACCTGTACTCCGTGCCCATCCTGCTCAACGGCGAGGCCTATAATCTCCAGGTGGCCTATGACTTCACCTTGGAGGAGTGGAGCATCCTGGGGGCCAGCCAGGGCCTGGACGACACGGGCATGGCCAGCAAGGAGCTGCGCCTGCTCCAGCCGGGGGACCAGATCACCACCATCTGGCAGCTGTCCACCTACAGCGGGGACGACGACTTTGAGATGTACGCCGCCGAGGAGTTTACTGTGACCGACCAGACCGCCTTCGGCGAGACGGCCCTGCCCGACGGGAACTATGCCATGGTCATCACCATGCAGGATGCCGCAGGGAACGAGGTCTATTCCGATGCCGTCACCTTCCAGTGTGAAGGCGGCGAGATCACTACCACCACGGTCTATCAATGATCCCGGCATGAAAAAGCAGCACCGCGGCACACGTTTGAAAGAATGTGTGCCGCGGTGCTGTTCGTCTGGCAGCACGTCAAATTTCTGAACGTTCTGCAGGAACTTTGTGCCAGTTTTGCGGGGAATATGCCGCAAGTCAGAAAGAAAGATTTGTGGGTAGGGAGCTGTTCTGTTATAATGTAAAGTATCATAAAGCAAAATGAACCCATGGAACGGGTCACGACGAGGAAAGGACGGTGCGCAATGGCTGCAAAAATGTTTTACACTGTGGTCGTCGCGGACGATGAGGAAGAGCTTAGGGAGGCAGTGTGTACCATGATCCCCTGGCAGGATTATGGGTTCCAGATGGTGGGGAGCGCCAGCAATGGACTGGATGCCCTCCAGATGGTGGAGCAGCACGAGCCGGATCTGCTGATCACCGATATCCAGATGCCCTTTATCTCGGGGATCGAGCTGGCCCGGCAGGTGCGGGAGATCCGTCCGGCCACCAACATCGCGTTTCTCAGCGGTTATGACGATTTTGAATACGCCAAACAGGCCATTCAATACAACATCATCAGCTACATGCTCAAGCCGCTGACCATCGAGGGCCTGGGGGCAGAGCTGCGCACCATCCACGAGAAGATCGATGCCCAGTTTGCCCTGTTCCGTCAGGCGGCCCAAAAAAACGATGGGATGGATGCCCGGGCGGCGATCCTGATGCCGCTGGTGCTGGACGAGTATGCCGAGCCGGAGGGGGAGGCGCAGGCGAGAGCCACTGCCCGTGAGTGCGGCCTGCTGCGGGACGAAGAGGACAAGCCCCGCTATACCGTGATGGTATCTTCCCTGCTGAATGAGGATGGCGGCAACTGTACCACCCACGCCTTTGTGGCATCGGTGGACCGACTGGCCGCCAAGTACCTGCGGAGCGTCAGCTTTTTCACCTCGGGCAAGGTGATCTCGGTACTGCTGGGCAATCCTTCGGATTTTCAGGAGTACCTGCATATCCTGGCCGATGAGATCTCCCAGATGGCGGACCGGGTTGTAGGCAGACGGTGCTATGTGCGTGTGAGCTGTGAGACATGGAACCTCAGCGGTCTGCACGGGGCATATCGAGAGGCCATGGAGGCCCTGCGCCAGGGGGAGGGTGCCGAAGGGGGCGTTCAGTTCATCAGCGACCTGTCTCCCGCGGTCAAGGGCGGCAGCCTGCTGTGCAAGCGTGCTCTGGATGCCCTGGACCAGCATTATGCGGATGCCGACCTCTCCTTGGTCTCCCTCAGCGGTATGCTGGATGTCAGCCCCAATCACCTGAGCGCCTGCATCAAAAAATACGCAGGCGAGACCTTTATCAACATACTCATCCGCAAGCGGATGGATGCGGCCCGGGAGCTGATCGCCACTTCCAGCTTGAAGATCCAGGAGATATCCCAGCGCTGCGGCTATATCGACCAGCACTATTTCAGCTACTGCTTCAAAAAGTACTGCGGCGAGTCGCCCAACGCCATGCGCCGCCGCCTGGACCGGGAAAAGGCGGGTGAGCGGTCTTGAAACGCGGCCTTTCCCAAACGGGTCTGCGCACGACCACCATTCTGGTGTCCATGGTGGTGGGAGTGGTGGCGATCATTTTGTGCTGCTGCATCCTGCTGTTTTTGGATCATTACCGCAGCGCCACGGTTCAAAATGCGCGCACCAGCAGCGCTCAGGCAGTGTCCCAGGTCTCTAACACGGTGAGCAATTATCTGAGGGACATGGAACAGGCGATGGACCTGGTAGAGCGCTCCATGTGGGAGAACGCGGACGAACGAGACAGAGCGCTGGAGGCATTTCTTACATTCCGGCCTGATGTGGTGGCGGTCACAAGCTACTCCCCTTCCGGTGTGCTGCTGGACTGCTGGTCCCTGAAACGGGAGCCGAGAGAGCAGATCGTTCAGAACCTCTCCTTTGACCTGGGGCGGGCCAGAAGCTCCGGTGCAGCCTACATGACAGCGCCCCATGTGGAGAGTATTTTTGAGGGATACTACCCCTGGGTAGTGACCAGGACGGAAAAGCTGGAGGAGGGCGGAAAGGCTGCCTGGGTGTCCCTGGATCTGAGTTTTTCCAGTATCTCCAGCTACATCAGCAATGTGAGCATCGGCCAGCGGGGCTATTGCTTTGTTATGGATGGGGCGGGCAATATCGTCTATCACCCCCAGCAGCAGCTGCTGTACGCCGGACTAAAAACGGAGGACACCGGATCGCTGGCCGCCATGGCGGACGGCTCCTACGCCGACGATACCGTGATATACAGCCTGACCAGCGTGGAGGGCAGCGACTGGCGGATCGTGGGTGTCAGCTATGTGGATGAACTGGTCAACCGCAATGTGAGCGAGATGCTCCAACTGTCCATGGTGCTGGCGGTGGTGGTGCTGATAGCGGCGGTGCTGACCAGCTGGCTGCTCTCCAGGCTCTTGAGCCGGCCGCTGCGCGGCCTGGCCTCCGCTATGGAGGACTTTGAGCGAGATGCCGACCACTTTTCCTACCACCCTGTAAGAGGGACGCAGGAGGTGCGGGAGCTGTCGGATTCCTTTGGACACATGGTCCTGCGCATCCAGCGGCTGATGACGACTGTGCGTGAGGAAGAAGTCAATTTGCGTAAAACAGAGCTGAAGGCGCTCCAAGCTCAGATCAACCCCCATTTCCTCTATAATACCCTGGATTCCATTGCGTGGATGTGTGAGCAGGGACGCAACGCGGATGCGGTCAAAATGGTTCATGCGCTGGCCCGGCTGTTCCGCATCAGTATCAGCAGGGGGCACGAGCTTATCCCCATCGCCAAGGAGATCGAGCATGCTGAGAGCTATCTCGAAATTCAGAAGTACCGCTATAAGAATCAATTTACCTATGCCTTTGATGTGGAGCCGGAGTGCCTGGACTACTATTGCAATAAGATCACCCTTCAGCCCATCATCGAAAACGCCATCAATCACGGTCTGGATCTGATGGTGGAAGAGGGACGGATCGATGTGCAGGTGTGGAGGGACGGAGAGGATATCGTATTCTGTGTGCAGGACAACGGTGTGGGCATGAGCCGGGAGCAGATCAGTTCCATCATGCAGCGGGAGACCACTGACCGCACCGGCATCGGGATCAGGAACGTGGACGACCGGATCAAGATCTATTTTGGCAGCCGGTACGGCCTGCGCATCACCAGTGAACTGGATGTGGGGACCTGCGTGGAGATCCGTATGCCCGGGATCAAGGAGGGAGACAATGAGGCGAAGTAAATGGACCGCGGTCTGGCCGATGGTACTGGCGCTCCTCCTGAGCGGCTGTGCCGCCGGGGTGCCTGCCAAACAGCATACGGTGACGGTGATCGCCAAATCCACCCAGACGGAGTTTTGGCTCTCTGTGTTTGCCGGGGCCAAGGCCGCGGCCACGGAATATAATGCGGAACTGAACATCCTTGGGCCGGAGACGGAGGAGGACTATGAGACCCAGAATCAAATGATCGCCGACGCAGTGGAAGCCGGGACGGAGGCCATCGTTTTTTCCGCCATTGATTTTGAGAAGAATGCCGCCGCCATTGATGATGCCGCCAGAGCCGGTGTCAAGATCGTAGCCATTGACAGCAGCGTGGATTCCGAACTGGTGAGCACCTATATCGGAACGGACAACTATGCCGCCGGACAGATGGCGGCCCAGGCCGCACTGGATCGGGTAGACGGCCCGCTGAAGGTGGGCGTGGTCAACTATGATGTGGGCACCGCCAACGGGCAGGAGCGGGAACGCGGTGCGTTGGACGCATTCAGAGACAGCGGACGGGCGGAGATCATGGCTGTGGTCAATACGCTGACAGATGCGGCCCAGGCCAGAACCGACACGGCGGCCATGCTGGGGCGCTCCCCGGACATCAACGTACTGCTGGCCTTCAACGAACCTACCAGTGTGGGCGCGGCCCAGGCTGTGGAAGATCTGGGCTGCACGGAGGATGTGTTCCTGGTGGGTTTTGACTCCAATGTGGTTACCATTGACGGCCTTCAGGAGGGTACCGTGGATGCTCTGGTCGTGCAGAACCCCTATGCTATGGGCTACCTGGGGGTAGAGAGCGCCTGCCGCCTTCTGACCGGCCAGACCAACGATATGGAGCCTACCGTGGATACCTCGACCAAGATCGTGGACAGGGACAATCTCTTTGAAATAGGCAGTCAGAAAGCGCTTTTCGACTTTGACCGAGAACAGCATTAAGCGTTTTACACAAAATATGACGGTGCAATTTTTATAGATCAAACAAA
>ENA-USZI01002148-USZI01002148.1-human-gut-metagenome-genome-assembly--contig:-NODE-2148-length-11935-cov-11.775342_pt1 | contig 11935 bp, 10 predicted proteins | sample MGYA00250042_ERZ773532 | MGnify/ENA primary metagenome ERZ773532 (study PRJEB29103, sample SAMN06112036) | human gut metagenome | biome: human gut; feature: ankylosing spondylitis patient; material... | reverse complement strand
CGTCCGCCGTCTGTAACAGCGCCTCGGGGACACCGAGGTGTCCTTGTCAGCATTATAACAGACTTCGACAAATAACGCAAGAAAGCAAAGGACAGAACCCGGAAAAGGGCTCTGTCCTTTTGTTTTTGTTTATTTTCTGTGGCGGAGCTGATAGGTGCTGTCATTATAGCGCGAGCGGGAGGAACGGCGCCGTCTGCGGCGGCGGACACCGCCAAAGACAAGGCCCGTAAAGATATGCAGCAGGAAGAAGGCTGCGGCGGCGAGCAGCAGTACCTTGAACACGATGCTCTGGAAGAACGAGCTGAGCTTGTCCGCGTAGAACAGGACCGTGCTGCGCGAGATATCGTTGAGGGCGACAAGCTCGACCGTGCCGTAGTCGCGGCCGTCATAGGTATAGGTCACGCTGCCGATGGTATCGCCGGCCTTGATGGGAGCGGCGACCTCCTCGGGGATGTCGGACTGAAGCTCGAGATCCTTTACGTCAAGCTCCCTAGGCAGCAGGGAAACGAGATCGTTCTTGGCGATGAGGATGACCTGGTTGGTATCGGTCGAGAGCTTGACTTTGGTGTAGGTGACCTCCTCGCCCTGCCGGGCGAGAGTCTTGGAGGTGAAGTTCTTAAAACCCCACTGGCACAGACTCTTGGTATCAGTGAAGCTGGCGGCGATGGTCGGGTATTCCTTCGAGCTGCTCGAGCAGCCGAGCACGACCGAGAACAGCTTCGCGTCGCCGTATTCGGCGTAGCCGACGAAGCAGTTGCCTGCCTGCGAGGTATGGCCGGTCTTGATGCCGAGGCAGTTTGCGTAGCTCCACGGCTGGAACGAGCTGAAGATCAGCTGGTTGGTGGTGAGGATGATGCGCTCCTCGTGCAGATTGGTCTTTGCCATGCGGTGCTGCACGGTGCTCACGATGTCGCGGAAGGTCGCGTCCTTCATGGCTTCCTTCGCGATTAAGTACAGGTCGTGCGCGGTGGTGTAGTGGTCGTCCTCGTGCAGGCCGCAGGGGTTGCAGAAGTGCGTGCCGGTGCAGCCGAGCTCGGCGGCGCGTTCGTTCATCATGTCGACGAACTGCTCCCAGCTGCCGCCGACGTGGCGCGCGAGCATGTAGGCCGCCTCATTCGCGGAGGGCAGCATGAGCGCGTACAGCAGATCCTTGACCGTGACCTGCTCGCCGACCTTGATGCCGGCGTTCGAGCTGTCTGCGGTCACGTTTTCGAAGTCGCTGGCCTCGGCGGTCACGACCGCGCTCAGGTCGGAGACGTTCTCGAGCGTCAGCAGGGCGGTCATGATCTTGGTGGTCGAGGCGGGGTAGCGCTTTTCGTCCGCGTTCTTCTCATAGAGCACCATGTCGCTTTCCGGGCTGACGAGCAGGGCGGCCGTCGCGTCGAGAGCAGGCGCGTTTGCGGCCGCTGCCGTGACCGTCGGGTCGTTGTCCGCCGTCGTAACCACAGTTTTGTCGGTCGTATCGGTGCTGTCCGCGCTGTCAGAGGACGAGGCGTCGGTGTCATCCTCGATCGCAAAGGCCTGCGGCAGGGGCGCGGCGTTCAGCAGCAGCGCCAGACCGAGCGCGAGCGCGCTCAGCCGGCGGAGTATTTCATTTTTCATCGTCCGTGTCCCCCAGAGAAAAGTCAGCGTTGGTGAATTTTTCGCGCAGAACGGCCGGCTTTGCCGGAACGCGGCGCAGCGGGTCATAGCGGAACGAACGGCAGTGGTCGGCGGCGTCCATCACGCCGCGCTTGCGGCACGCGATTCGCTTTCCGTCCGCGAGGGGGCTGCCGTGGGCACAGTAGGTGCAGCGCGGCTCGATATCTTTACGCAGCAGCTTGCTCAGCTTCATGCGAGAGTCAACTCCTTAAACACTAATAATTTAATTATAGCGTATCGTCTCGCTTTTTACCAGAGTAAAATATGTACAAAACGGTAACAGCCGCGAGCACGCCTGCGGAGACGGCGGAGGGCGAGGAGACCGGTCTCGCAGGGGCGAAGGCCGGAACGCAGGACGGGAATGCACGGCAGAGCGCGGCGCTGAGGGCGGCGGCGAGAGCGCCGTGCAGGAGCTTAGCGCGGACAAGGCCGGGCAGGGCGAGACCGTCCGCGGACGCGACAGCCTGCATCTGCATCAGGACGGACGCGCCGCCGAAGGCGAGCAGGAACGAAACGAGCACGAAAAGTGTGTTTTGGGGGAGAAATGACCCGGAAAGCGCAGCCAGACCGCTCGTCAGCTCGAACAGGCCGGACAGCAGCCGCAGCGCCGGAGCGCGGGAAAAGACCGGCTCCATGAGCGTGAGCACGACCGAGAAGGTCACGAGAAAGGCCGTGACGTCGAGCGAGACCGCCGCCGCATGACGCACGGCCGAGCAGAATGCGACGGAGAACGGTCTGCTGTCGGAAGGTTCGGGAGATACCGGTATCGTTTGTCCGTTCGTCGTTCCACGGGAAACAAAAATACCGGTCAACAGGGCGGAGACGGCCTGTATGCCGTAGAGCAGCGCGCCGGTTTTCGCCGAACCGAACAGCGTGACGCCGACAAGCGCGATGCAGAAGCCGGGACTTGCGCACGAGCAGAACAGCGCCTCGCGCCGGGCGTCCGAAGCGGACAGCCGTCCCCCGCGCAGCAGCGAGGCGCATACCGCCGCGCCGACCGGATAGCCGCCCGTCAGACCGAGCACGACGGGAGCGGCTCCGGCCTGCGGCAGAGCGTAAATGCGGCGCAGCAGGGGCGCGAGAAGGCGCGAGAGTGCCCGGTCGGCATGAGAGGCGGTCAGCAGCTCTCCGGCCACGAAGAACGGGAACAGCGCCGGGAGCGCCGAGCCTGCCGCGAGGGCAAGGCCGCGCCGCACTCCCTCGGCACACGACCCCGGGAACAGCAGCGGCAGCACGAGCAGCAGCACACAGAGAATGCGCAAGACTTTTCACCTCCGGCAGGAATAAAACACGTTGATGCGCGGCAGGCTTTATCCACCTCCTGTGGAAAAGTTATGCGCAAATCGGAACGCATATGCGCATACAGTTAGCGAAGGGGGAATGCTTATGGCATTTGACGGATTTGAACTGTTCGAGCCGCAGGTCGAGCTGCTCGGGCGGCATCTGGCGACGATAGAGAACCACTGCGGCATAGTAGAGTATGACGAGACCGTGCTGCGGGTGAAATGCCGCCGGTGCGAGGTGCGCATCGAGGGCGAGGGACTGCATCTGACCGCGCTGACGCTCGGAGAGCTGGCGGTCGAGGGAGACATCCGCTCGGTCGCGTTCCTGCCGGGAGAGGAGGGAGCGGAATGATCGAGCGGCTGCTGCGGCGGACGGCGGGGGAAGTGCGCGTGCGCGTGACGGGCGCGAGCCTGCCGCGCTTCCTCAATGCCTGCACGCAGGGCGGCGTGCGGCTGCGGCGCATGGAGCGCGTGTCGTGGGACAGGATGGATGCGACGCTGTCGCTCGGCGATTTCCGAAAACTGCGCTCGTGCATGGGCCGTACCGGCTGCCGGGTGCACATTCTCGAGCGGCACGGCGTGCCCTTCGTGCTCGCGCGGCTGCTGCCGCGGACGGCGCTGCTGGCAGGGCTGGCGGCGTTCTGCGTCATGGCGTATCTTGTCGGCACGCGGGTGTGGGAGATCCGCACAGACATTTCGCCCTCGCTCGGCGAAGACGCGGTCATGAGCAAGCTCGCTTCGCTCGGCGTGGACATCGGCACGCCGCTGCGCAGCATCGACACGCCGTCCATCCGGCGGCAGATGATGGTGTGGGACCCGGACATTACGTTTTTCGCGCTGAATCTGCGCGGGAACAGCCTGACGGTGACGGCGCACGCCGGGGCGGCCGCGCCCGAGGTCGCGGATGAAGCGCGCCCGATGCGCATCGTCGCGTCGCACGGGGGCGTGGTGCGGCAGGTGCGCGCGCTGCGCGGTCACATTTTCCAGCGAGATGCCGCTGCGTTTGGCGGCGGCCCGCAGAAAACGCATATCGAAGGAGTGCACATTGTGGCCCACCAGAATGCGGCCCCCTGCAAACTTGAGGAACGCTTCCAGCGCTTCCTTCTCGCTGGGAGCATCGGCCACCATCTCGTTGGTGATGCCGGTGATCTCGGTGATCTTGGGGGTGATGGGCTTGCCGGGCTTGACAAAGGTGTCAAATTCCTCCATCACCTCGCCGTTGCGCACGATGACGCCGCCGATCTCGGTCATATACTCCACGCCGGGGTCCAGGCCGGTGGTCTCGGTGTCGAACACGCAGAACTCGCCGGTCAGGGGCTGCTCCTGCACGCCGTACACGCAGGGGATCATATCATCCACAAAGTAGGCCTCACAGCCGTAGATGAGCTTGAAGTCCGGGTCTTTCTTGTGGATGTCATCGGCCGCCAGCATGGCTTCCGGGTAGCCCTGACACACGCCGTGGTCGGTGATGGCAATGGCCGGGTGCCCCATGCGGTGGGCCAGCCGCACGATGCCGCCGGGGTCGCAGAAGCCGTCCATGCTGGACAGTTTGGTGTGCAGGTGCAGCTCCACTCGCTTGACCGGGGCGGTGTCCTCCCGCTTTTTGCGCTCCACGAACAGCACATCGTAGGGGTACACGATGTAGTCATGCTCGTACTTATCATAGGAGCAGTCGCCGCGCACGATGACCGTGGTACCCTTGCCGATGCTCTCCCACTTGGAGCAGTCCTCGCCTTCCTGCGCGCGGATCTTGAGGTTGATGGAGCCGGTGTAGTCGGTGATGGACACGGTGTAGATCTTGCGATAGTTGCCCTTGACCTCGGTAAAGAACACATCGCCCCAGATGGTGCACTTGCCGCCCTCGCCGCCCAGATCCTTGAGGGGGGTGAGGTTTTTGGGGGTGAACATTTTGCCATGGAAGATGGTCACCGGCTTGTCGGTCAGGTCCAGTCCCTCCACCTTGATGGACGGAGCGGTATTCTTTTTCTCGAACTTGACCACCGGCGGGGCGATCTTGCGCTCCAGCTTTTCCTCCATCTGGTGCTGCTCGGCCTCGCTTACAGCGCTGATCAGGCTGACTTTGGGCGTTACCCCGGTGTGGCGGGCGATGCAGTCTGCCAGCAGCTTTTCAAAGCCCATCTCCTGCAAAAACTTCGTGCCGTGGCGCACCCCGACGGTGATGCTCTGCCCCAGGATGGTGATGCTGCACCGGTCCAGAAAGCCGTTGATGGGCACGCCGTCCGCCTTCATTTCCTCCAGCAGGTCCCGCAGAGCGGCTTCGTCCAGCATGGCATAGCCGAAGTGGTTCTCGATTTTCAGTTCAAAGCCCTCATAATCGGGCTGCAGCGAAGCCAGCAGCCGGGCGCACAGGCCCTTGTCCAGCGGGGCGGCGCTGCGCAGGGTAAAAATGACCTGCTGGCTCTGCCGCAGCATGCGGGCATGTTCCACGATCACCTGCCCGAAGCAGGACGCAAACGCCGGGTCCGCCATGAACTGCGGCCAGAGCTGGGAAACGAGTGGTGTCACGGGTGATACTCCTTTTTATACAGCACAAACTGCCGCGCCTGTGTCCGCAGGCGTGGCAGCAGAGAAAATACAGTGTTTACAGTTTATAGATCTCGTCCATGAACTGGTCCAGAATGTTGTCACCGGTGAGCTTTTTCACCGGCTTGCCGTGGAGGAACAGCACGGCTTCGCCCTTGCCGCCGGCAATGCCGATGTCGGCCTCCCGGGCCTCACCGGGGCCGTTGACCACGCAGCCCATCACGGCCACCTTAATGGATTTTTTGTAGCCCTGCAGCCGCTTTTCCACCTCGTTGGCGATCTCGGTGCAGGGGTACTGGGTGCGGCCGCAGGTGGGGCAGGTGATGACCTCCGGCCCTGCCACCGGGAAGCCCACGGCCCGCAGGATGTTGTAACCAGCTTCCACTTCCTTTTCCGGCTCGGCGGCCAGCGAAACGCGAATGGTGTCGCCGATGCCCTCCAGCAGCATGCCGCCGATGCCCATGCCGCTCTTGAGCAGGCCCATCTGGTAGGTGCCGGCCTCGGTCACGCCCACATGCAGTGGGTAGTCTGTGACGGCACTCAGCTGGCGGTACGCCTCCATCATGCGGGGCACGTTGGAGTTCTTGATGGAAATGACGATGTTGTTGAAGTCGAACTTTTCCAGCAGGCGCACATGGTACAGGGCGCTCTCCACCATGGCTTCCGGGGTAGGGGCACCGTACTTGGCAAGAATGTGCTTTTCCAGGCTGCCGCCGTTGACGCCGATGCGGATGGGGATATTCTTCTGCTGGCAGGCGTCCACCACCGCCTTCACCCGGTCGTCGTCGCCGATGTTGCCGGGGTTGATGCGGATCTTGTCCACGCCCACGTCGGCGCAGGCCAGCGCAGCGCGGTAGTCAAAGTGGATATCCGCCACGATGGGGATGCTCACCGCGTTCTTCACGGCCTCGATGCACTTGGCGTCGGCTGCGCTGGGGCAGGTCACCCGCAAGATCTGGCAGCCGGCGGCTTCGCACCGCTTTGCCTGTGCCACGTTGCCGGCAATGTCCTCCACCGGCACATTCAGCATGGTCTGCACCGCAATGGGATGGTTGCCGCCAATGGTCACATTGCCGATCTTCACTTCTCGTTTCAACTGCCGCATCCTGTGGTTCCCCTTTCTGTTATACAGCTCCGGTGATGAGCCGGATGATATCGTTGTAGGTTGCAAAGATCATCAGCCCGAACAGCAGCGCAAAGGCCGCAATGGTCAGGCTGCCCTGCAGCTTTTCCGGCACAGCATGGCCGGTGATGCCCTCAATGGCCAGGAACACCACCTTGCCGCCGTCCAGCGCCGGGAAGGGCAGCAGGTTGAAGATGCCCAGGTTGATGGTGATGAGGGCCAGCAGTTGCAGCAGATCCTGCCAACCGTAGCTGGCCGCCTGCCCGATGGCCGTCACGATGCCCACCGGCCCGGAAAGATTGTTGATGCTCTCCCGCCCGCGGAGCAGGTCCGCGAGGGAGGTAAAAATGATGCGCCCGTAGTACAGCATACTGTTGCCGGCCTCCCGCAGCACGTTGCGGGGCGTCTTGGCCAACCCGTACACGGTAAAGCCCAGGCTCATGTGCACCTGCCCGGCTTCGTCCGTCCAGGTGTCGAACTGCACATCCGGCAGCTCCACGGTCTGGCCGTCCCGCAGTACGGTAAAGTCAGCCCGGTACTGCTCGGTGCGCACCAGCTCATAGATGATATCATTGGCCACGAAGCAGCGGCGGCCGTTCACCGCAACGATCTCGTCCCCCGCCTGCAGGCCGGTCTGGCCGCAAAGGGCACTGTCCTCCACGGCATAGATCACCTTGCTGGTCAGCGGGGAGCTCTGGGCCGTGAGCAGGATCAGCAGCACCACGAACCCCAGCACAAAGTTCATGACCGCACCGGCCACCATCACCAGCATCCGCTGCCAGACCGGGGCCTCGTTCAGGGGGATGCCGGTGCCTTCTTCCGGCGGCACCGGGGCGGGTGCCGCTTCCTCCCGCCGGTCACGGGCGGCTTCGGCCTGCTGGCTCTCGGGGCTTTCCTCCCCTTCCAGCGCCACATAGCCGCCCACCGGCAGGGCCCGCAGGGTGTATTGGGTGCCCTTGCGGACGGTTTTCCAGAGGGCCGGGCCCATGCCGATGGAAAACTCGTTGACCCGGATGCCGCAGAGCTTTGCCACCGCAAAGTGGCCGAACTCATGGATGGCGATCACGGCGCTGAACACGAACAGCGCTGCAAGCAGCGTGATAAAAACTGACATTCGTACTCCTAAAAATCAAAGATGTGCCCGCACGAACTCCCGTGCCATGCGGTCGCACTCGTACACATCGCTGAGGGTGTAGTCGCCGCCGAAGCGGTCGCTGTCCACGACGGCTTCCACCAGACGGCCGATGTCCAAAAAGCCGATCTTGTCCTCCAGGAACAGCTTCACAGCTTCCTCGTTGGCACCGTTGGCCGCACAGGGGCCAAGGCCGCCCTTCTTGATGGCCTTTTTGCAGGCGGCAAGGCAGCGGAAGGTCTCTTCGTCGGCCACATCAAAGGTCAGCACCTTCAGGGCCGCAAAGTCCAGCTCCGGCACCACGCCCGGCACCCGCTTGGGGTAGGTCAGGGCGTACTGGATGGGGATGCGCATATCCGGCACGCCCAGCTGGGCAATGACCGAATGATCGCTGAACTGCACCGCCGAGTGCACGATGCTTTGGCGCTGCACCACGATCTGGATCTTCTCCGGCGGCAGGCCGAACAGCCACACCGCCTCAATGAGTTCCAGACCCTTATTCATGAGGGTGGCGGAGTCAATGGTGATCTTGGCCCCCATGTTCCAGTTGGGGTGCTTGAGGGCATCCGCCTTGGTCTTGGTGCGCAGTTCCTCGGTTTTCATGCCGAAGAAGGGCCCGCCGGACGCCGTGAGCAGGATCTTGGTCAGGCTGGGGGCGCTCTCCTTGTCCTGCAGGCACTGGAAGATGGCCGAATGCTCACTGTCCACGGGCAGCAGCTGCACGCCGTGCTGTGCCACCGCCCGGGTGACCAGATGGCCGCCGGTGACAAGGCTCTCCTTGTTGGCCAGGGCCAGGTCGTGGCCGCTCTCAATGGCAGTCAGGCTGGCACCCAGGCCCGCGATGCCCACCACACTGTTCAGCACCACGTCCGGGCCGTCCAGCGCAGCCAGCTCCCGCAGGCCCTCCGGGCCGGTGAGCAATTTGGGCGCACCCGCCCGGCCGGACAGCGCGGCATCCAGCCTTGCGGCGGCGTCCGGGTCGGTCATGCAGACGTATTTCGGGTGGAATTCCTCGATCTGCTGCAGGATCTTATCCACATGGCTGTGGGCAGACAGGCCGAACACCTCATACCCCTGTGCCCGGATCACATCCAGGCTCTGGGTGCCGATGGAGCCGGTGGAGCCCAGCAGCGTAATTTTTTTCGACATGGCACGTTCCCCCTTTTACTTGTAGAACACCGCGGTGATGACCATGGTCACGAAGGGCGCAATGAACATCACGCTGTCAAAACGATCCAGAATGCCGCCGTGGCCCGGGAAAATGGTGCCGTAGTCCTTGATGCCGCACTGGCGCTTGACCACGCTGGCAAACAGGTCACCATAAATGCCCAGCACCGCCGCCACACAGCCCAGCAGGGCAATGATGACGTACATCGACACGCCGATGTTGGAGCGGGTAAAGGCCTCCATGCGGTCGGCGGCCACCGAGTAGATCAGGGTCGCCACCACGCCGAACACCATGGTGCCCAGCACGCCGCCGATGGCACCCTCCACGGTCTTTTTGGGGCTGACCACCGGGCACAGCTTATGCTTGCCGAAGGCGCGGCCCGCAAAGTAGGCGCAGGTGTCGCCGCCCCAGGCAAAGCAGAGGATGAGCAGGATGAAGAACACGGCATCGTAGCCGAACTGCTCCACCGGCAGCAGTTCCTTGAGCCGGATGAAGGAGTAGAAGCAGAAGATCACGATGCCCGAAAACACGAGCAGACCGCTGGCCTTCTGGTAGCTGATGGTCCCGTTGCGCACCACCAGATAGATGGCGTAAAAGGTGACCAGCACAAAGGACACCGGCATGACCAGACGGCGCATGACCATGTAGTTGGAGGTCATCACCAGCAAGGTATACGGCACCAGTGCCGCGTACATCAGCCAGTCCTTTTTGGTAAAGCCCAGCGCATTGTAGATCTCGTGGATGGCAATGAGCGTGATGGCTGCAATGACCAGATTGAAGATCAGCGTGTTGAAGGTGAACATGACGCCAATGAGGACGATGATGCCCACAATGGCTGTGATAATGCGTGTTTTCATAGGTTGGCTCTCCTTTGTTCTGCCGGAAGGCACTCCCCTCTTGCGGGTGCCGCACAACCCGAGGAACGGTCGGGTATTCCGGTTCCTGCGCCGTGCACAGGATATTTTGGGTGTCGTTGCTGCCTTACAGCCCGCCAAAGCGGCGGGACCGGTGGTTATACTCCTCAATGGCAGCGTCCAGGTCGGCACGGGTAAAGTCCGGCCACAGAACGTCCATTTCCACCAGCTCTGCATAAGCGGCCTGCCACAGCATGAAGTTGGACAGACGCTTTTCTCCGCTGGGCCGCAGGATAAAGTCCGGGTCCTTCTGCCCGGCGGTGTACATGGCATCGCTGAGCATCTGCTCGGTGATCTCTTCCGGCTTCAGCTGCCCGGCTGCGGCCTTTTCCGCCAACTGCTGCGCGGCCCGCACGATCTCCGGGCGGCCGCCGTAGTTGATGGCAATGTTCAGGGTCATACCCGTCTTGACCGACGACTCCCCTTCCAGCTTGTTCATCAGCTGCTGCAGTTTTTCGTCCAGCACGGTGCGGTCGCCCATAAATTTGATGCGGATGTTGCGGTTCTTGTAGTCAAACCCCTTCAGCAGGTATTCGCCGAACAGCCGCATGATGGCGTTCACTTCTTCCAGCGGGCGCTTCCAGTTCTCGGTGGAAAAGGCATAGAAGTACACCGACGAAACGCCCAGCTCGTCGCAGTAGTCCGCGATATCGCTGAACACCTCGGCGCCTTTTTTGTGCCCGGCGGTGCGGGGCAGGCCCCGGTTCTTGGCCCAGCGGCCGTTGCCGTCCATGATGATGCCGATGGACAGCCCCTCCGCAAACTCTCTGGGATGTGCCATTTGCTCCTCCCGGCAGCATTGCTGCCCTGAAAAAAGTGCCGCGCACCACAGGCGCTGCTTTTTTTGAAAAGCGGCTCCCCCACCAGCGCACGACACCTTACATTGTTGTTCTGCTCAGCGCAGCCGGATCAGACGGACATGATCTCCTTCTGCTTTTCTTCCACGGCAGCGTCGATGTTCTTGATATACTTGTCGGTCAGCTTCTGGACATCCTCTTCCATGGTCTTCTGGCTGTCCTCGGTCAGCTCACCGGCCTTCTTCATGACCTTGGCCTTGTCCATGGCGTCGCGGCGGATGTTGCGCACAGCCACCTTGGCCTCCTCGCCCAGCTTGGAGACTTCCTTGGCCAGCTGCTTGCGGCGCTCCTCGGTGGGAGCCGGGAAGTTCAGGCGGATGGTCTGGCCGTCGTCGATGGGGTTGATGCCCACGTCGCTGGCCATGATGGCCTTGCTGATGGCACGCAGCAGGGTGCGGTCCCAGGGGGTGATGGTCAGGGTGCGGGCCTCGCTGACAGCCACGGATGCCACCTGCTGGATGGGGGTGGGCGCGCCGTAGTAGTCCACGGTCACCTTATCCAGCACAGCGGGGTTTGCACGGCCTGCACGCACAGCGGCCAGCTCGCGGCCCAGGTGCTCCACCGAGCTCTTCATCTTTTCTTCGTAAACCTTGGTGTTGCTGCTCATTGTTGTAGTCTCCTGTTCCTGTTGATATATTCGGTGGGCAGAGTGCACCGGGCAGCCCCGCCCTTCATTGTATGTTTCTGCGCAGAAGGCTATACGCGGTCAGCCCTCATACACCAGCGTGCCCACGTTCTCGCCCTGCACAGCCTTTGCGATGTTGTCCGGGTCGGCCAGATCAAACACCAGGATGGGCAGCTTGTTGTCGCGGCACAGGGTGGCAGCGGTGCCATCCATGACGGCCAGCTGGTCCTCCAGCACCTTGGTGAAGGTGAGGGTATCGTACTTCTTGGCGTCGGGGTACTTGTGGGGGTCCTTGTCGTACACGCCGTCCACCATGGTGGCCTTGAACATCACATCGGCGCTCACTTCCACGGCGCGCAGGGCCGTTGCCGTGTCGGTGGAGAAGAAGGGGTTGCCGGTGCCGCCGCCAAACACGGCGATCTTGCCCTCGTCCATAGCGCGCAGGGCGTCTTTGCGGGTAAAGGGCTGTGCCACCTGGGGCATGGTGATGGAGGTGAACACCTCGGTGGGCACGCCCAGCTGCTCCAGCTTGTCGGAGACGGCCAGAGCGTTCATCACCGTAGCCAGCATGCCGATCTTGTCGGCCAGGGTGCGCTCCATCTTGCCGCTGGAACGGCCGCGCCAGAAGTTGCCGCCGCCCACCACGAT
>ENA-USZI01002143-USZI01002143.1-human-gut-metagenome-genome-assembly--contig:-NODE-2143-length-11947-cov-14.383656_pt1 | contig 11947 bp, 8 predicted proteins | sample MGYA00250042_ERZ773532 | MGnify/ENA primary metagenome ERZ773532 (study PRJEB29103, sample SAMN06112036) | human gut metagenome | biome: human gut; feature: ankylosing spondylitis patient; material... | reverse complement strand
CACCATGCTGGAAAAGACACAGACCGAGCAGACGGAGCTTAAAGCAAAAGTGTCCGAGGGCAGAAAGCGGCTGGACAAAAGTTTTCAAAGTACTTGATTTTAATTTAGGGGGGGGGGGTATAATGAAATGACAAGAAATTCCTTTGAGAACAAAGCACTCAGCAACCTGGCTGAGACCTGCAATGCGGAAAATGGAACCTACAGGGGAGGTGACAGTGCGGTAGGAATCTGGAGGGTTCCTTGCGGGGAATCCGTTGCAAAAATGCAAATAGCGATGAAAGGAATGAAGAAAGTTGAAACAGAAAAGTCAGAACCGGTTTTTGGCGGCCCTGCTGGCAGTGGCAATGATGCTTCAGATGCTTCCCATGCTGGCTTTTGCGGATGGCGCACCCGACGCGTATGCGGTAAAGATCGACGGTAAGGAGGGGAGCTATGCGAAATTGGTGGATGCTGTGAAAGCGGCATCGAGCGGTGATACCATCATCCTTGGCGAGGGCAATTATACACTGTACGGTATCAGCAGCGTTGGTACGACCAAGGGAAAAAACCTGACCTTTGTGGGGCAGGGGCCTGACAAAACGGCCTGGAATATCGGTGATAAGGTGCCGGACCCGAAAAATTATGGCACAGAGTATAACGGCGATTACAGCTTTGATGGTGCCGGAACAGTCACCTTCAAAAATATGACGCTTCGCTCCGGTGATGCAGATTATCTGGGCTTCATCCGTCCGGATCATACTGTGGTGGAAAACTGCGTCATCAACGGCAGGACCTTCTACTGGGGTTATCAAAGTGCAAAGTTTATCAATACGACCTTCAATGCTCCTCCAAGTGGACAATATATGCTCTGGACGTATTGCTCCCCGACCATGATATTTGATAGCTGCAACTTTAAAGCAACAAAGGGAAAAGCAATCTATGTTCACACGGATGGAACAAAACAGGACATTACGGTTTACTTTAACAGCTGCACCATGGATTCCGGATCAATGCACAATAAAACTGCGTTGAAGATCGACGACAGCAACATGGACAGCCATAAGTTTACCATCTACATCAACAATCCCCAGACCATTGATGCAGCCCTGGATACAATGACCTGCTCGAAGGTGTTCGGCTTTGACGGTAGCTCTGCATGCAACACTGGCCGGACAGAGGTGTACTGGAACGATGAGCCGGTCTGGAAAGAAGGCAAGATGCAGACGCACTCCTATACCGATGGTGAGCATGACAAGGCCTTTACCTACACCTATTCGGAGTGGAGAAAAATCGACGCGCGAAATGAGACGCGGGATGAGACGAAGACCTGCAACTACTGCGGCTGGTGGGAAACATATAAAAATAAGGATGTTGCCAGTGTATACCGTCTCCAGTACAACCTGAATGGAGGCGATGGTGCCGAAAATGCCGACTACAACGATGCTTATTCCCGTGAAAAGGAGAGCGTGACGCTTGCAGCGGCTCCCACACGAGAAGGGTACCAGTTTGCTGGATGGCTGAGCCTTAACGGTAAGCTCTATAAAGCCGGGAGTGAGCTTGTCCTGACGGGTGATGAAGTGTTTACGGCACAGTGGAAGAAGGATGAGCCTGTCAATCATACCCTGACCGTGACCGGCGGTACCTTTGCTGTGAAAAACGGCGGCATTGATGTGACCGATACACTGGAACCCAGCACCGATGAGGCCAGCGGCAAGCAGACCTGCCTTGTGCCGGATGGTGCAGAAGTCACCGTGACGCTGGACAAGACGAAGGTTCCCGAGGGTATGGTGTTTGATCTCTGGTCTACCGGCAATTTTGACCTGCCGCTGGATCAGGATTACAAGGCTGAGGCCATCACCTTTACCATGAATGGTGATGTGGATGTGGCTGCACAGTACCGCAGCGCTGACATTGAGGATGGTTCTGATGTTGTTGGCCCCATCATTGTCGGTACGGCTGTTGTGGCTGGCGGCGCACTGGTCGGCTACACGCTGGGCACCGATCTTGTGGGCAAGATGTGGGGTCTGCCTTACTTCCCCAGCAACCGCAGCGCTCTTGCAATGATGCTGTGGGAGGATGCAGGCAAGCCTATGCCGGAATCTGAGATCCTCTACCCCGATGTTGGCCAGGAAGAACAGGATATGGATCTGCAGCATGCTGCCCGCTGGTCCATGGAGCACGACCTCCTGCCTGACCTGAACGATCAGGATACAGAGCTGCCCCCTGAACAGGTGAAGTTCTATCCGGACAACATGGTTACCAAGATCAGCGTGTTGCGTGCTTGGAAGAAGGCACAGGACCTCAAGCAGAACGCGCAGTAAAATTTGACATTCTCTGATATATCCCAAACACAGCAGGAGCGCCCCGCCGGGTCATACCGGCAGAGCGCTCCTGTTGTGTTTTGTTAAGCTTCAGGAAAGGGGAACACACCCCACTCAGCGGCCCACGATGAGGTCGCGGCGGCAGCGCAGGCCGACCGTCAGGAAAGCGCTGTCGCCCAGCTGCCGCAGCACCACCCGCTGGGTGTCGGTCTGGCCCTCGCACAGCAGGGAAAGGTTCAGGGTGGTGGAGCCCTTCTCGGTGGTGAGCACCAGCGTGGATACGCCCTGATTCATCAGGGTCTTCATGTCCTGAATGGTGGTGCGGAAGGTGGCGGCACAGTCCGGCACGTCCAGCGTCAGGACACGGCCCTCCTGCCGGGCGGTGTAAAGGACCTGACGGCCCAGCAGGCCCTTGACGGTGTACCGGGCTTCGGTGGTCTTTGCCTCGTCAGCGGAGATCAGCATGATGTCGCCCTGGATGGGGTCACCCTCCGGTGCGCCGTAGCCGCCGTAGGCGGGATCGGTCTCGCCCACGGCTACATCGCCGCTGTGCAGCGCGATCTCACCCTGAAGCATCACACTTTCATCCTGCGGGGGCAGGTAGCCTGCAACAACGGTGTCATCGGCGGCAGCTGCAGCGGCAGGCTCTTCGGCAAATGCGCCGACACTCATGGGGATGGCAAGGGACAGCACCAGGGCTGCGGCAATGGCCTGACGGCCCAGCATTGTATTCAGAATCTTCATAAAAAATATACCTCCTGTACTATGGACGAAAAACCGCCCGTTCTGTAATGAATACGGAACGGGCGGCTTGTTTATTGCAGGGGGGTAAAAATTATTCTTCCCGGTTCAGGATCTCCATGAATTCGTCGCCGGTGATGGTCTCCTTCTGGTACAGATACTGGGCCAGCTCATCCAGCTTTGCGCGGTTGTCGGTCAGGATCTGCACAGCCTTGGCGTGCTGGGCCTTGACCAGCTCCACCACCTTCTGGTCGATCTCGCACTGGGTCTGGGCAGAGCAGGCAAGGGAAGTGTCGCCGCCCAGATACTGGTTGTTGACAGTCTCCAGTGCCACCATGTCAAACTCATCGCTCATGCCGTAGCGGGTCAGCATGGCGCGGGCCAGCTTGGTGGCCTGCTCGATATCATTGGAAGCGCCGGTGGTGATGGAGTGGAACACCACTTCCTCGGCGGCACGTCCGCCGGTGAGGGTGGCGATCTTGTTTTCCAGCTCCTCCTTGTTCATCAGGTAGTGGTTGCCCTCGTCCACCTGCATGGTGTAGCCCAGAGCACCCGAGGTGCGGGGGATGATGGTGATCTTCTGCACGGGGGCGGAGTGGGTCTGCTTGGCGGCGACCAGAGCGTGGCCGATCTCATGGTAGGCTACGATGCACTTTTCGTGATCGGTCAGGATGGAGTTCTTCTTCTGGTAGCCTGCAATGACCACCTCAATGCTCTCCTCCAAATCAGACTGGGTCACGCTCTTGCGGCCCGCGCGGACGGCCCGCAGCGCGGCCTCGTTGACGATGTTGGCCAGCTCGGCACCGGACGCACCCGAGGCCATCCGGGCCACGGTGGTAAAGTCGATGCCCGGGGCCAGCGCGACCTTTTTGGCGTGGACCTTCAGGATCTCCTCGCGGCCCTTGAGGTCGGGCAGCTCCACGGGCACCCGGCGGTCAAAGCGGCCGGGGCGGGTCAGGGCAGGGTCAAGGGATTCGGGACGGTTGGTGGCGGCCAGAATGATGACACCGGTGTTGCCCTCAAAGCCGTCCATCTCAGTCAGCAGCTGGTTCAGGGTCTGCTCGCGCTCATCGTTGCCGCCGTATTGGCCGCCGCTGCGCTTTTGGCCAATGGCATCGATCTCGTCAATAAACACGATGCAGGGCGCTTTCTCCTTGGCCTGCTTGAACAGGTCGCGCACCTTGGAGGCACCCATGCCCACGAACATCTCCACGAACTCGGAGCCGGAGATGGAGAAGAAGGGCACGTTGGATTCACCGGCCACAGCCTTGGCCAGCATGGTCTTGCCGGTGCCCGGAGGGCCCACCAGCAGGATGCCCTTGGGCATCTTGGCACCAATGCTCTCATACTTGCTGGGGTCGTGCAGATAGTTGACGACTTCCTGTAAGTTTTCCTTGGCCTCGTCCTCGCCGGCCACATCCGCAAAGCGGATGCCTGCCGTGGACTGCACATAGACCTTGGCGTTGGATTTGCCCATGCCGCCAAACATCATGGAGCCCGGGCCGCCGCCGGCCTTTTCCATCAGCTTTTTGTTCATCTGGTTGCCGATGGCCGAGAACAGGATGATGGGCAGGACGAACCAGATCAAAAAGCTCAGCACCGGCGAGGACTGTTCCACGATCTCGCTGGAGAAGGTGGCTCCGGCATCGTACAGCCGCTCGGTCAGGCCGGTGTCGTTCATCAGGCCGGTCTTGTAGACCTGCGTCTCGTCCTTATCGGTAAAGATGATCTGGTTGGATTCAATGTCTACCCGGCCGATGTTCTTCTCCTCGGTCATGGTCATAAAGGTGCCGTAGTCCACCTCTTTGATCTGGCGCTCCTCCATCCACGGCAGCAGCACAAAGTTGAGGAGCAGCAGCATCAGCAGCACGAGGGCGTAGTAGATCGCCAACGGCTTGCGCGGTGTCTTGACTTCTTTCATGGGATTTCCTCCTCGGTAAACGGCCTCGCCCTCTCAGTCTGCTTCGCAGCCAGCTCTCCCAAAGGGAGAGCCTTTGACAAATCGGTCAGGGGCCTTATTCTTTCGATAAGCTTATCTTAACACAACGAAAATTAACAAAAAAGCTTTTCGAGGGCTTGTTTCCAAAAACTTCCCAGTTTCTTAACAAACCCCGAGGCCTGGCGGGAGGGAAGCGGGGGAATGCCCTAAGCAAGTGTCCGCTGGGGTGGGACCCTGTTGCCGCAGGCAATAGGGCGGGCGATGGAATGGCCTGCAACGACAGCGACCGCCGCCAGTGGCGGATGCAGGGAACTGTTGTTGGGGCCGCGGCCAGCAAGACGCAAGCGTAAGCGATGCGAATGCTGGGAGCCGCAACCCGACTTCACTTGCGTGGGCATCCCCCCGCTTCCCCAGCGCTTTGCGATTCGATACAGAAAGCGCAAAATTTGGAAAATTGTGCCGCTCCTGACGTGAATTTGTTTCACTTTTGATATGAGCTAAACTTCTTGACAGCAAATCCGGCGTTTGGTACAATAAGCTCACTTTGAAACACAAAGACCAAATGCGTTGACGGGGAAAAAACGATTTTCTTCTGCTTCAGGGAGCTGCCGGGCGGTGCAAGGCAGTGCGGAGGGTTTCGGCTACTGGCCCCTGAGCGGCAGAGCTGAACGGAGAGTAGGCTCTGACGGATGCCCACCGTTACCGGGGCAGCGATTCGCCGCCAAAAGCTGATCGTGTGAGTGGCTGGTTTTCCAGCAAAGAGAGTGGTACCACGGGTGCTCTGTTAGAAAAAATGACAGGCCCTCGTCTCTCAAGGCTTATCGCCTTGGAGACGAGGGCCTTTTACTTTAATTTTAAGTAAGTGTAGGATCTGGAGGAAACGAGAATGATGGACGCAACCAAGTACGCACCGGGATATTACCCTGTCCCCGCCGGTTATGACAGCTGGGTGAAGAAGGATCACATTGAAAAGGCCCCGGCCTGGTGCAGTGTGGATCTGCGCGACGGCAATCAGGCTCTGATCGTGCCCATGAGCCTGGAGGAAAAGTTGGAGTTCTTCCAGATGCTGGTAAAGATCGGCTTCAAGGAGATCGAGGTGGGGTTCCCCGCCGCCAGCGATACCGAGTACGAGTTCCTGCGCACCCTGATCGAGAAAAACATGATCCCGGAGGACGTGACTGTGCAGGTGCTGACCCAGTGCCGCGACCACATCATCCGCAAGACCTTTGAGGCCGTCAAGGGCGCTCCCCGCGCAGTCATCCACTTCTATAATTCCACCTCTGTGGCCCAGCGGGAGCAGGTGTTCCACAAGAGCAGGGAAGAGATCAAGAAGATCGCCACCGACGGCGCAAAGCTGGTCCGGCAGCTGAGCCAGGAATACGAGGGCAACTTCCTGTTTGAGTACAGCCCCGAGAGCTTTACCGGCACCGAGGTGGACTATGCTGTGGAGGTCTGCAACGCAGTGCTGGATATCATGCAGCCCACCCCTGACCGCCCCATGATCATCAACCTGCCGGTGACCGTGGAGATGAGTATGCCCCATGTCTACGCCAACCAGATCGAGTATTGCGACAAGCACCTCAAGTACCGCGACAGTGTGATCATTTCCACCCATCCCCACAACGACCGCGGCACCGGTGTTGCCTGCGCCGAAATGGCCGTTCTGGCCGGTGCTCAGCGGGTGGAGTGCTGCCTGTTCGGCAACGGTGAGCGCACCGGCAATGTGGATGCCGTGACTCTGGCTATGAATCTGTACAGCCACGGCGTAGACCCCAGACTGGACTTTTCCGATATGCCCGCCATCTGCGCTGCCTACGAGCGCGTGACCCGGATGCACATCTACGAGCGCACCCCCTACGCCGGTCAGCTGGTGTTTGCAGCCTTCTCGGGCAGCCATCAGGATGCCATTGCAAAGGGCATGGCCTATCGCAAGGAGCGGGGCGAGCACCGCTGGACCTGCCCCTACATCCCCATCGACCCCCACGATATCGGCCGCACCTATGATGCCGATGTCATCCGCATCAACAGCCAGAGCGGCAAGGGCGGCATCGGCTTTGTGCTGGAGCAGAACTACGGTTATAACCTGCCCCCCAAGATGCGCGAGGTGCTGGGCTACAAGGTCAAGAGCGTGTCCGACCACAGCCACAAGGAGCTGAGTGCAGGCGAGGTGCTCCGCATCTTCGAGGAGAGTTTCCTCAACCGTGAAAAGCCCCTTCGTGTGGTGGAGGCTCACTTTGCACAGGTCAACGGCATTACCGCCACGGTCACCCTGGACCTGAACGGTCAGCGCAAAGTGGTCACCTCGGTGGGCAATGGTCGTCTGGATGCTGTGGCCAACGCCATCCAGAGCGCCACCGGGATGGACTTCCATCTGGAAAGCTACTCGGAGCACAGCCTGGACGAGGGCAGCACCTCCCGCGCGGCTTCCTATGTGGGCCTTGCCTGGGGCGATGGCAGCATGACCTGGGGTGCCGGCACCGACACGGACATCATCGTTGCCGGCATCAGGGCGCTGGTTTCGGCAATTAACAGTAAATGATGAACGGATACTCTGTTCAACCTCTCCGTCAATGCTAACGCATTGCCACCTCTCCTAGTAGGAGAGGCCTTGGCAAAGAGGCAAGGCTTTACGCAATGCCAAGGGCTCCCCTACTAGGGGAGCTGTCGAGCGAATGCGAGACTGAGAGGTTGTACGAAGGACAGCGTGACCATGGAAAATAAAAGGAGAGAGTATTATGGGAATGACTCTGACGCAGAAAATTCTGGCCGCACATGCGGGTTTGCCGGAGGTCAAGGCAGGCCAGCTCATCAATGCCAGGCTCGATATCGTGCTGGGCAACGATATCACCACCCCGGTCGCCATCAACGAGTTTGAGAAGGCAGGCTTTGACGGCGTGTTCGACAAGGAGCACATTGCCATCGTGCTGGATCACTTCGTCCCCAATAAGGACATCAAGAGCGCAACCCAGTCCAAGCAGTGCCGCGAGTTTGCCAACAAGTATGATATCCTCAACTTCTACGATGTGGGCCAGATGGGTGTTGAACATGCCCTCCTGCCCGAAAAAGGCATCGTGACCGCTGGTGACTGCATCATCGGTGCCGACAGCCACACCTGTACCTACGGTGCACTGGGCGCATTCTCCACGGGTGTGGGCTCCACCGATATGGCCGCCGGTATGGCCACCGGCATGGCATGGTTCAAGGTGCCCTCTGCCATCAAGTTTGTGCTCAAGGGCAAGTTCAGCCCCCGCGTATCCGGCAAGGATCTGATCCTGCACATCATCGGCATGATCGGTGTGGACGGGGCGCTGTACAAGTCGATGGAATTCATCGGCCCGGGCGTGGCTTCCCTGACCATGGAGGATCGCCTCTGCGTCTGCAACATGGCCATTGAGGCCGGTGCCAAGAACGGCATCTTCCCTGTGGACGAGGTCACCAGAGCGTATCTGAACGGCCGCAGCCAGCGCACCCCGGTCTACTACGAGGCTGACCCGGATGCCGAATACGAAAAGACCATCGAGATCGACCTGGACAAGCTGGAGCCCACGGTCAGCTACCCTCATCTGCCGGAGAACACCCACCCCGCCAGCGAGGGAAAGGACATCCGGATCGATCAGGTGGTCATCGGCAGCTGCACCAATGGCCGTCTGGAGGATATGGAGGCCGCTTACAACATCCTCAAGGGCAAGCACATCGCCAAGGGCGTGCGGGGCATCATCATCCCGGCCACCATGGCGGTTTATAAGGAGTGCATCCTGCGCGGCTGGACCGAAGCCTTTATTGATGCGGGCTGCATCGTGTCCACCCCCACCTGCGGCCCCTGCCTGGGCGGTTATATGGGCATCCTGGCCGAGGGGGAGCGCTGTGTCTCCACCACCAACCGCAACTTTGTGGGCCGCATGGGCCATGTCAAGAGTGAAGTCTATCTGGCAAGCCCGGCCACTGCCGCTGCCAGTGCCCTGACCGGCTATATCACCGACCCCCGCACGGTCTGATCGAAAAGGAGAAACAACGATGAACGCAAAAGGTTCTGTTTTCAAATACCCGGATAACGTGGATACCGATGTCATCATTCCGGCCCGCCACCTGAACACCCAGGACCCCAAGGAGCTGGCCAGCCACTGCATGGAGGATATCGACAAGGACTTTGTCCGGAACGTCAGGGACGGCGATGTTATGGTGGGCGGCTGGAACTTCGGCTGCGGCTCCTCCCGTGAGCACGCCCCCGTGGCCATCAAGGCCGCAGGCATCTCGGTGGTCATTGCCAAGAGCTTTGCCCGCATCTTCTACCGCAACAGCATCAACATCGGCCTGCCCATCATGGAGTGCCCCGAGGCTGTGGATGCCATCAGTGCAGGGGATACCGTCAGCGTGGATTTTACTACCGGCCTCATCACCGATGAGACCACCGGCAAGACCTTCCAGGCGGAACCCTTCCCGCCGTTTATCCAGAAGATCATTGCCGACGGTGGCCTGATGAAGTCCATCAAAAATAAGAAGTAAGGAGCTTTCCCATGGAAAAAAACATTGCTGTCATCTGGGGCGACTGCTCCAGCCCCGAGATCGTGAAACAGACCATCCGGGTGCTTGATAAGGTGGCTGAAAAGTACGGCCACACCTTCCACTATACCGATGCCGCCATGGGCGGCGAAGCCATTGACAAGTACGGCGACCCGCTGCCCCAGCATGAGCTGGACAAGTGCCTTGCTGCGGACAGTGTTCTGCTGGGTGCCGTGGGCGGCCCCAAGTGGGAGGGCCTGCCCGGTGAGCAGCGCCCGGAAAAGGGGCTGCTGCGCCTGCGCGCAGGCATGGGCCTGTACTCCAACAACCGCCCCGCAAAGATCTGGCCCCAGCTGGCCCCGGCCAGCCCTCTGAAGCCTGAGATCGTGGCACAGGGCATTGACTTCATCATCGTGCGGGAGCTGATCGGAGGCGTGTATTTCGGCAAGCACGAGACCCACACCCTCGAGAACGGCGAAAAGCAGGCCATCGACTCCATGCCCTACTCTGAGCACGAGATCGAGCGCATTGGCCGCATCGGCTTCGAGACCGCCCAGAAACGCCGCAAGAAGCTCTGCTGTGTGGATAAGGCCAACGTGCTGGATACCAGCCGCCTGTGGCGCAGTGTGATGCACCGCCTGCAGGCCGAGTACCCGGACGTGGAGTACAGCGAGATGTTCGTGGACAACTGTGCCATGCAGATCGTAAAGAACCCCGCCCAGTTCGATGTCATCGTTACCGAGAATATGTTCGGCGATATCCTCTCCGATGAGGCCTCCATGATCACCGGCTCCATCGGCATGATCCCGTCCTCCTCTCTGGGCGATGGCACCCGGGGCCTGTACGAGCCCATCCACGGCTCGGCCCCCGACATTGCAGGCAGGGATATCGTCAACCCCACCGCCTGCATCCTCTCTGCCGCTATGATGCTGCGCTACTCCTTTGGCATGGATGAGGAGGCCGATGCCATTGAGAACGCCGTGAACAAGGTGCTGGACAAGGGCCTGCGCACGGCAGACAACATGAGCGAAGGCTGCACCTGCCTGGGCTGCACCGCCATGGGCGATGCGATTTTGGCCGAGATCTGACCTGAAATGAATAGCCCTCTCTGTCAGCGTGAACGCGCTGCCACCTCTCCCGAAGGGGGAGCTGGCAAGGCCTGCGGCCTTGACTGAGAGGGCATTTTCGTTCTCCCAAAAACAAAAATGCAAACTTTTTGCAAATTCCTCTTGCAATTTGCATCCGAAGCGTGTATAATCTCCCTTGCACGAAAATGCAAATTGATTGCAATTTACTGCAATAAAGCACATTACAGTTGTTTTTGGAGTATCAAATGGAATTGTTTCTGGATGTTCTGGGCGAATCTCTGGTGGACACCGCCAAGATGCTGCCCTTCCTGTTTTTGGCCTATCTGTTCATTGAATATGTGGAGAACCGCCACGGCGAGCGCATCGAAGCCATTCTGGCGGGGGGCGGGCGCTGGGGCTCTGTTCCGGCGGCACTGCTGGGCTGTGTGCCCCAATGCGGTTTCTCTGCCATTGCGTCCAATTTCTATGCATCCCGGGTCATCAGCCTGGGCACGCTGATGGCCGTGTTCCTCGCCACCAGTGATGAAGCGGTTCCGCTGCTGGTCTCCATGCCTGCTTACTGGGATAAGCTGGTGCTGCTCATGGTCATCAAGGTGGTGTACGCCATTGCGGTGGGCCTGGTGCTGGATTTTGTCCTGCGGGGCGTTCTGCCCAGGAGCCTGCGGGGCGGCTATACCGGCAGCGCCGATGAGATCGACTGCCACGAGGAGCACAGCGATGAGGAGGGCAAGCCAGCCCCCATCTGGAAAGCCGCCCTTCGCCACACGCTGGAGATCTTCGTGTTCATCTTTGTGTTCAGTCTGGTGTTCGGCCTCATTGTGGAGGGCGTGGGCGAGGATGTCTTTGCCGACGCTCTGGGCCGGATGGGCTTCTTCCAGCCGGTGGTGGCCGCACTGGTGGGGCTGATCCCCAACTGTGCCGCCAGCGTCCTGCTGACCCAGCTCTATGTGGAGGGAGCCCTCCGCTTTTCCAGTCTGGTGGCGGGGCTGTGCACCGGCGCAGGCGTGGGCCTGGCTGTTCTCTGGCGGGCGAACCCCTCCTGGAAACAGAACCTCTTTATCACCGGCCTGACCTGGGCCGCCGGTGCGGCTGTGGGTGTTGGGATCCAGATTGTGGTAGCCATTTTCGGTTAAAGTAAAATATTCAGTCAAAACGCCGTTTCGGGATATCCCGGAGCGGCGTTTTGTGTTATACTAGACAGTATCAAAACGATAAACTGGCTCACCCTCTCCGTCATCGCTTGCGCGATGCCACCTCCCCCAAAGTGGGAGGTCTTGACAGTCATTGGGAAGTTTCCGATTATGTCAAAAGCTCTCCCTTTGGGAGAGCTGGACGCGAAGCGGCCTGAGAGGGTGAGGATGCTGAAATAGGAGCAACGA
>ENA-USZI01002120-USZI01002120.1-human-gut-metagenome-genome-assembly--contig:-NODE-2120-length-12017-cov-5.012479_pt1 | contig 12017 bp, 9 predicted proteins | sample MGYA00250042_ERZ773532 | MGnify/ENA primary metagenome ERZ773532 (study PRJEB29103, sample SAMN06112036) | human gut metagenome | biome: human gut; feature: ankylosing spondylitis patient; material... | reverse complement strand
CCAGTACATAACTTACAATAATATAAATCGTAAGATTCTCAATCCCGCGATTTCCAAATTTTCGTTCCAGTTTGTCAATAAATTTCATAAATCTCCTTTTCTCACAAAATGCTATTCGTTCTTTCGTTACAGCGGATATCCACAATCTGCTTTCTCTGCGTAATTCTGCACCGAATAACTGCCTCTCAGTTCAGACACAAAATCAGAAAAACTTCTTCCTGGAAAGAAATATCGCTGCAATGATACTTGCCACTACAGAAAGGATGATAACGATAAGAAATCCCCATGGTGTCCTGGAAAACGGCATTCCCGCAGCACTCAGGTTCATACCATACGCACTGAAAACAATAGTCGGAATACTCATAACAATGGTAATAACAGCCAGAACCTTCATGACAATGTTCAGGTTATTGGAAATAACTGACGCAAAAGTTCCCATCATACTGCTGAGGATACCGCTGTAAATATTAGCCATCTCAATGGCCTGCTTGTTCTCAATGATAACATCCTCCAGAAGCTCTGTATCCTCCGGATATTTCTTGATACTCTCCACCTTCAGAAGTTTCTCCAGAACCATCTCATTGGAACGCAGAGATGTGGTAAAGTATACCAGTGATTTCTCCAGTTCCAGAAGTTCCATCAGTTCCTGATTTCTTGTAGACAGATGAAGTTTCTCCTCAATCTGCTCGCTCTTCTTATCTATAATACGCAGATATCTCAGATACATGCTGGCATTACGGTACAAAATCTGCAGAATAAATCTGGTTTTCATATAGGTAAAAAAGTTTCTTACCCTGCCTTCCATAAATCTTGTCAGAACCTGTGTATCTTCCAGACATACAGTAAAAATCATCTTCTGAGTCACAATAATACCAAGAGGAATGGTCACATACCAGTCCTTCTCGTTACGTTCTTCAATCGCAGGTACATCTGCAAGGATAAGGGTATAATTGTCCTCCACTTCTATACGGGAACGCTCTTCCTCATCCAAAGGTGCGCGCAAATCGTCCACCTCTATCCCAAACTGCTCGGAAATTTCAAAAATTTCTGTTGCCGTAGGATTCGTCAGCGCAATCCAACAGCCCTCCTGTGGTTCCTGTATTTCATGGATAGCGCCATCGATTGTCTTAAAAATCCTTACCACGATCCACACTTCCCTTCTTTTTCTCGATTTCCCCTCAAATAAATCTGCAACTATTCAGAGCTTCTGCAAGAGATTACTGAACAGTTACGTTTACTCTTTATTTTCACAAAGACTCAAACATCATTATAATTTGAACATGAATTTTTGTCAATTCCAATGCTTTCGGTTTACAAAACTTTTACACTTCGCTATAATAAAGTAGTATTTATTTATAAAAGTCCCGTAAAGTGGGGCGTACAGATTGCGGGAGTGATTTTCCAAACACGCTCTAACTATGGCAACTGAATTCAGGTGAAATATCCCGCAAAGTGGGGCGTGCAGATTGCGGAAATGATTTTCCAGACACGCTCTAATACAATAACAGGAAAGGATACAAATCATATGAGCCAGTCATCATTTGGAAATAAATTTAAGGTAACCACCTGGGGGGAATCCCACGGAAAAGCTCTCGGAGCTGTGATAGACGGATGCCCGGCAGGCCTTCCTCTCTGTGAAGAGGACATTCAGAAATTCCTCGACAGAAGGAAACCCGGACAGAGCAGATACACCACCGCCCGTAAAGAAGGAGATCTGGTAGAAATCCTCTCAGGTGTCTTTGAGGGCAAAACCACCGGAACTCCAATTTCTCTGATGGTAAGAAATACAGATCAGCGCTCCAGATACTACGGAAATATCGCATACTCCTATCGTCCCGGACATGCAGACTATACTTTTGACCAAAAATACGGATTCCGCGACTACAGAGGCGGTGGACGTTCTTCAGGGCGGGAAACCATCGGAAGAGTTGCAGCAGGCGCCATTGCTTCTAAAATATTAGAAGAACTTGGCATTTCAATCTGCACCTATACCAGATCTATCGGACCTGTTGAAATTGCTTCTTTTAATAAAGAAGAAATCCATCAGAATGCATTTTATATGCCGGACGCACAGGCAGCAGTGAAGGCCGGTGAATATCTGGAAGAATGTATGAAGAATCAGGACAGTGCAGGCGGCGTGATCGAATGTCGTATTACCGGAACACCTGCCGGACTTGGCGAGCCTGTCTTTGACAAGCTCAGTGCTCTTCTTGCCCACGCCCTGATGTCCATCGGTGCAGTCAAGGCTGTTGAAATCGGTGACGGCATTGCAGTGACTTCCTCAAACGGTTCCACAGACAATGATGGATTCACAGTCAAAGACGGTGAAATCATCAAAACCTCCAACCACGCAGGCGGAATCATGGGAGGAATCAGTGACGGCAGTGAAATCATACTTCGTGCCCATATCAAGCCAACCCCATCCATCAGCCAGCCGCAGCAGACCGTAACCAAAGATAAAGAACCTCTTTCTCTGGAAATCCATGGCCGACATGATCCGGTCATTGTCCCAAGAGCAGTGGTTGTGGTAGAATCTATGGCAGCAATCACACTGGCGGATGCGCTCTTTGTCAATATGAGTTCCCAGATGGATAAGGTTCGGGATTTTTATCGGAAATAATTCCAATTAATCCACGCAAAAATACCTTCACTTGAATTCTGAGCTGATCTCAGTTTCAAATGAAGGTATTTTATTATCTGCCTATATTGCTGATTCTATGTAACGAATCTGTTATTCTTCCGGAACCGGCCAGATTCTGATACAGTTTGGCTCTGTAATCTTAATCGGCTTGCCGTTCATCACAATAATATTCTTCTCATAATCCACTGTAAAAGTAGTCAGTGTATTACTTGCATGATTAGCCAGCACCAGATGCTTATCATCCGGTAAAAGTACCAGATCTTTCGGATATTCACCACTGATCGGAAGTGTAAACTTCCTTGTCAGCATACCAGTCTCCTCATCACGCTCAAACATGGAAACTGTATCCTCACCTGCTGTTGTACAGAAAAGATGCTTGCCATCATTTGCAAGAGAAAGACCAGACGCTGCATTATGTGTATCATGAACATCCTTCTTCGCACTTGTCTCAATCGTCTGGATCAGTTCAAACGCCGGAACCTTACCGCTTCCATCATATTTGTAAGCCCTGATCTCATTACTGAGTTCAAAGAGAATATAAGCAAACTTACCATCATCGCTAAAACGAATGATACGCGGGCCGCTCTCTCTCGGACATCTCAGGATGTCTACCAGTTCCAGCTTATTGCGCAATTTGTTGACACGGTAAATCTTCACCTGATCAATTCCGTTATCTACTGCACAGAGATATTTATTATCCGGAGTTGGACGAACACAGTTCACATGGGGACGGAAGTTACGCTCTGCAACACTTCCGAGTCCTGTATGGAATACGCCATCCATCAGGCTTCCAAGTCTGCCGTCCTTATGAGTATGTACAACAGTCACCTTACCGTCATGATATCCGGCAACATAAAGATACTTACCGTCAACATCTGTAGAAAGGAAACAGCCTCTCATTCCATCAATATTTACACTGTTGATACGTGACAGATCACCATTTTTATCACGTTTAAATACTGCAACACCCTCATCCTCGATAGAATAAAGATACTTACCATTCTTTGAAACAGCCATGTGGGATGCATTACTTACTTCAACACTGCTGCGTTCTGTAAGAGTGCCATTCTCAACATCAACATCATAAACATGGATTCCCTGTCTGGAAGAGCCATGTGTATAAGAGCCCACATAAGCTACATATTTCTTTTCACTCATAATGCTTTTTTCCTCCTGCTGTCCTGAAGTTTATTTATCATCGCTCACTCTGTTCCCGTCTGCTGTCAGCGAGCAATAATATTTTCGTCCCAATATTGCCGGACGATGTCATACGATAAGGTGATTATAGCACATTTTCCTAATCAGAACAAGATTACGGAACTCAGTTTTATGTATTTTTTCCAGTTCATGGGTTACTGTCGTTACTGTTCACATACAAGCCAAAATTCTATTGCCACAGGCAATCTGGAATGAATTTTGGCTAAGTTCTATACCGGATAAGCGCTCTGCTGTTTATTTGGTAAAATAATTTCTGACAGCTTCCAGTGTCTGGTCTATGATCTCATCTGTATGGGCAACAGATAAAAACATTGCCTCAAACTGTGACGGAGCCATATGGATTCCCTGCGCAAGCATTCCCTTGAAATATTCAGAGAAAGCTTTTGTATCTGAAGATTTGGCTGATGTATAATCCACAACCTCCTGCTCTGTAAAGAACAGGCTTCCCAGGGAGGATACGTGATTGATATGGTAAGGCAGATTTTTCTCTGCCAGGATTTTCTCCATACCGCCATAGAGACGTTTTCCTTTTTCCTCCAGATCTTTATAGATTTCCTGGTGCTCATAGAGGTATTTTAACTGTGTCAGTCCTGCTGCCATTGCAATAGGATTTCCGCTTAAGGTACCGGCCTGGTAAACCTTTCCCACAGGGGAAACCAGTTCCATAATCTCTCTGCGTCCGCCGTATGCGCCTACCGGCATACCTGCACCGATGATCTTACCATAGGTAACCAGATCAGGGGTCACGCCAAAATATTCTGCAGCACCGCCAAAAGCCAGACGGAAACCAGTGATAACCTCGTCAAAGATCAGAAGGGCGCCGTACTCATCGCAGAGCTTTCTCAGACCTTCCAGGAACCCCTTTTTCGGAGGAACCACACCCATATTTGCGCCTACAGCTTCCACGATAACAGCAGCAGTCTGTCCGTCAGCCTGCTCCATCAGTGCTCGTACACTGTCCAGATCATTGTAAACAGCAGTCATGGTATCCTCTGTGCATCCCTTAGGAACACCGGCACTGTCCGGAACACCGCTTGTCATCACACCAGAGCCTGCACTTACCAGCATGGCATCACTGTGTCCATGATAGCATCCTGCAAATTTAATGATCTTATTCTTTCCTGTAAATCCTCTGGCAACACGGACTGCACTCATAACAGCCTCTGTACCGGAATTTACCATACGCACCATATCCACATGTGGAATATGGTCACAGATAAACTCAGCCATCTCCACTTCGATTGCAGTTGCGCATCCGAAGCTGAGGCCCTTTTCACACGCCTTCAGTACACTTTCTTTTACTTCCGGAAAATTATGGCCCAGAATCATAGGTCCCCAGGAATCGATATAATCCACATATTCTTTTCCATCAACATCATAAATATGGCATCCGTCTGCGCGGTCGATAAATCTCGGTGCAATACCGATTGCGCCATAGGCACGTACAGGACTGTTTACTCCTCCCGGAATCACCTTTACTGCTCTGTCAAATAATTCTTCTGATAAACCCATCAGCCGATTCTCCCTTCATCCATGCATTTTGCAAGTTCTTTTGCATAATAAGTAAGATAGATCTGGGCACCTGCACGGTATGCACTGACTGCCATCTCACACATAATACGTTCTTCATCGATCCAGCCCATCTTTGCAGCTGCTTTCACCATTGCATATTCACCGCTTACACTGTATGCTGCAACCGGCACATTTACAGCCTTTGATACCTCAGAGACCATATCCAGATAAGACATGGCAGGTTTTACCATAATGATATCTGCGCCCTCTTCCACATCTGTAAGCGCTTCCTTCATTCCCTCTCTTCTGTTGTGGAAATCCATCTGGTAACTCTTTCTGTCACCAAAGGACGGTGCAGAACCTGCAGCATCACGGAATGGTCCATAGAAAGCAGATGCATATTTTACTGCATAGGACATAATCGGCGCTCCATAATGTCCGTTCGCATCAAGAGCCTCACGGATAGCACGTACACGTCCGTCCATCATATCAGAGGGAGCTACCATATCTGCGCCTGCCTCTACATGGGAAACAGCTGTTTTAGCCAGTAATTCCAGTGTTGCATCATTATTTACATCATGACCGCAGAGCACTCCGCAATGTCCGTGTGAAGTGTACTCACACATACATACATCTGTGATATAGTACATGTCCGGGAACTGTTTCTTTGCTTCTCTCAGGGCTTTCTGTACGATTCCGTTGGGGTCGTACGCACCGCTTCCCACCTCATCCTTATAATCCGGGATACCGAACAGCATAATGCTGTTTACTCCTGCATTCTGCAGACGTTCCAGTTCAAAAGGAAGACGGTCTACACTGTAGCGGAACTGTCCTTCCATAGAAGGGATCTCTTCTTCAATCCCTGTTCCCTCTTTTACAAATAAGGGATAGATAAGGGAAGACTTGTCCATTCTTGTCTCTCTTACCATTTTTCTTAAATTTTCACTGCCTCTTAATCTTCTTGGTCTCTGAATTAAGTCCATGTCTTTTTGCTCCTTTTATCAACAATTCTCATAACTGTTCCATTTTTTTGCAGAATAGTTATCAGTTTTCCTGTTTCATCTCTTCCACAAGCTCTATGAGACTTTCGATGGTAGCCTTCTTTGCCATGCGGGTCTGCATACCATAAGCATCTGCTGCAGCTTTGGTCTGTTTTCCGATACAGGCAGCTTTTACCTTCGTATAGTCCAGTCCCTTTGTGCCTTCCACAAAGCCCTTTACAGTAGAGGCACTGGTAAATACTACACAGTCCACACTTCCTGTCTCCAGTTCTTTCTTCTCATCGATCAGCCTGCTCTTTTCATAACAGGTTGTGTAAGTAGCAATGTCATCTACCTTCGCACCTGTCTGCTCCAGCAATTCTGTCAGCTTTTTATTTCCGGCTTCGGCTCTTGGGATCAGGATTTTTTCATTTCCCTGAAGTTCTTTTGCAAGCTCTGCTCCAAGAGTATCTCCATCATACACACTTGGCACAAAATCAGCCAGAAGATGATGCTCTTTCAGCTTTTTCTTCGTTCCTTCACCGATCACTGCGATCTTCGCCTGTCCCAGACTGCGCACATCCATCTCTTTTCTGTCCATCTCGTCAAAAAAGATTTCCACACCTGCAGGACTTGTAAAAATGATCCACTGATAAGTATCCAGTTTCTCAAATGCCTCATACAGTCTGCCATTATCCTCAACAGGTACTGTACAGATAGACGGTAGCTCCAGAACCTCGGCACCTTTCTGACGGAGAAGATCTGCTGTCTTTGAAATATGCTGTCTTGGTCTTGTGACCAGAACCTTCCAGCCTGCCAGAGGAAGTTTCTCGTACCAGGCAAATTTGTCAGCCAGAGAACATACCTTTCCCACAACAATAATGGCAGGTGTCTCTATCCCCTGTCTGTCCACCTCTTCCTTGAGGGTACCTACAGTAGCAACCACCCGCTTCTGTCCTGCTGTTGTTCCTTTCTGAAGAACTGCTGCCGGCATATCCGGGTCCATGCCGCCTGCAAGAAGTCCTTTGCAGATATCCTCCAGTGCTGCAATTCCCATGAGAAATACCAATGTTCCCTTTGTCCGGGTCAGTGCATTAAAATCTATATCATACTCCTGTCCTGCACGTTTATGTCCTGTAATGATATGTAAGGACGAACAGAAATCCCTGTGTGTCACAGGAATCCCATTGTAAGCAGGAACAGAAATCGGAGATGTCACTCCGGGCACGATCTCATAAGGGATTCCATTCTCAGAAAGGAGTTCCAGTTCCTCCCCGCCTCTTCCAAAGAGGAAGGGATCTCCACCTTTAAGTCTTACTACTTTATTTCCTTTTTTGGCTTCTTCCAGAAGAACTTTATTAATGTCCTCCTGCACCATTGTATGGTGATTTGCTCTTTTGCCTACATTAATCAGTCTGGCATGCTCCGGGATCTTTGCCAGAACCCCTTCGCCCACCAGACTGTCATATACTACCACATCTGCCTGCTGCAGAACCGCTGCGCCCTTTAATGTAAAAAGCCCGATATCACCCGGTCCCGCACCAACCAGCCAAACCTTGCCAGCTGCCATGTTTCTTCTCCTTTTTGCGTCACAAGAATTTTCTTTTTATAAATTTTTTTATCTTCCCTCACAGTCAGATTTCAATTGCTTTGCAAGAGCTGTTCCAAGCTTCTCTCCATCCTCTGCTGCACCTCTGATCTGACCTGTAAGCCACTTTCCTGTAGCTTCACTGTAATATAAACCGCGGATAAAGATCTCATCTCCGTCCACCTCTGCAAATGCAGCTACAGGCGAAGAACATCCTCCGTCCAGATATTTTATATATGCGCGCTCTGCAGTTCCCGCAAGCCAGGCATCCCTGTCACAGTATCCGTCCAAATACCCATAATCCTCACCTTTGCGTCCCTGCACAGCCAGGATCCCCTGACCTGCTGAAGGAATCATCTCATCCGGTGTAAAATATCTGCTGATCCTGTTTTCCAGCCCCAGTCGTTTCAGACCTGCCGCTGCCAGGATCAGCCCTGAATACTCTCCTTCATCCAGCTTGCGAAGCCTTGTCTGCAGATTTCCACGGATACTCTTTACCTCCATCTCAGGATACAGCTTCTTTAACTGAAGAGTTCTCCTTAAGCTGGAACATCCCAAAGGTTTATCCGGATCCAGCTCCGCCACTCCCTCAGGAAGCACCAGTACATCTCTTGGATCCTCACGCTTTGAAAAGGCCAGAAGCGGAAGCTCTTCCGGCACCTCCATAGGCATATCCTTAAGACTGTGTACAGACAGATTGCTTTTACCATCCAGCAATGCCCTGTCCAGTTCTTTTACAAACAGACCTTTTCCGCCCACCTTATCCAGAGTACGGTCCAGAATAATATCTCCTGTTGTTTTCATAGTCAGGATATTTACTGTTATTTCAGAGCCGGCATTTTCTTCACGGTTTTTCTGTTCTATGTAACTTTTTACCATCTCACTCTGGAGAACTGCCAGCTTACTCTCTCTGCTTCCAATGATCACCTCAGTCATCATTCTCCTCCTCATTATCATCTTCCCGCGCAACCCTCTCCAGGGCATTCTGGATCTCTTCTCTTATCCTGCGCGCTTTTTTATGGTCCAGACCACTGGCTGTAATTCCCACTACCAGTCCCTCTTCCATATAAATTCCCGGGAAGTAAAAATCACACTGCTCCCTGTCACTGGCTACATTAACATAAACGCCTTCCTGCCTGCAGATCCTGTGGATCTCATCATTTAACTTTCTGTCATTGGTAGCTGCGATCACCATATATGCCATCGCAAAATCTGTACGCTTCACCGGACGTGTGATCAGCTCTACATAGCCGGCTTTGCTAAGCTCCATCATCTCCATAGTGACCTTCGGAGCAATGACTCTGATATTTCTGGTGAATGATAAAAGGGTTTTCACTCGACGGGTTGCAATGTTTCCGCCGCCTACAACCACGATATTCTTGTCTGATAAGTCTATAAACATTGGAAAATACGGCTTATTCTTCATATATTTTCTCCAGTCCTGCCACACACTCAAGGAAAATCTCCTGATTCAGACTGTCACGCAGACCAAAGATCAGTTTATTTACTACTTTTCCCGCTGCCGTATCCACTGCATGGACCAGATTCTGCCTGTCATCCTCTTCCATAGGTGTTTTCTTTAATATCTTTGCAATCCTTAAATTCAGGTCATTGACTGCCTCATCTTTAATATCCTGAATTCTTGGGATCAGGTCTCTTCCATCCAGCCATTGGAAAAATTCATCCATCTGCTCTCTTACGATCGCGCCTGCTGCCTCCAGATTTTCCTGAAGTTCTGCAGGAACTTCCTCTATACGGAAGCTGTCCATGTCATAAAGTGTAATCCCCTGGAGCTTTCCAACAGATGGCTCTATATCTCTGGGAACTGCCAGATCGATCAGAATCAGGTCATCCTTTGTCCGGATTCCCTGGAATAATTCTTCTCTTAATGTGAAATTCGGGCTTGCAGTTGCACTCACTACAAGGTCACACTGTGGCATATACTCCATTCTGTCACCGTAATTAATGCGCTTACAACCCAGCGGAATATTCACAACTCCGCTTCTGTACTGACGGATGGTCACTGTCACATCTGCACCTGCCTCCTGCAAGGCCTGAGCAGCTACCTTACCCATCTCGCCGTTACCGATAACCATACAGATCTTATCTCTGAGAGAATACCCCTTCTCTGCCAGAAATCCAATGGCCTGATGGATCACTGACGGATTTCCATGGGAAAAAGGAACCTCTGTCTTAATCCTCTTTCCTGCTGTGGCAGCCATTCTGAACAGAACCTCCAGAACACCATCTGCCGCAAAATTCTCTCTTGCCAGATTCAGGGCATCCTTCACCTGTGTAAGGATCTGATCCTCCCCTATGATCTGTGATTTCAGACCACTGGTAAGATAAAAAAGATGCTCAACTGCCTCCTGATCCTTACGCTCCACAAAATATTGTCTGTAGGAATCCTCAGTGATTCCCTTTATCCTGCAGAGGCAGTCATAAAGACAGACATCCTCCTCATCATCCACACTTGCCCAGACCTCCAGTCGGTTACAGGTGGACAAGATCACGCATCCATATATTCCATTTTCATTCTTTATTTTTTCCATTGCTTCACCGGCATTTTTCTTTGTAAATGCAAATTTCGCACGAATATCCACCGGTGCCATATTATGGTCAATTCCAATCATGGAAATACTCATAACTTCTAACTCTCCTTCGTATTTCACCATTCCTCATTCATTTCATATCAAATCAAATATCCCACTGGCAACAGGGTATTTGATTTGATAAGAAATCCGGACAGCTAAAAAGCACTGTCAGAGATATCATAATCATTTCCTGTTAAGATGTCAATTGTAAACACGGAAAAAACTCAGCATTAGAGTAAAGGATGTTACTGTTCACATACCACTATCCCGAGACATACAAGCCAAAATTCCATTGCCGCAGGCAATCTGGAATGAATTTTGGCTAAGTTACTGTGAACGGAGTGAACAGTAACTAAAGGATAACGTGACAAGACCTCATTACCGTTCGTTCTGCATCCGGTAATGAGGTCTGAATATTCTGTGTTCACTGTTTGTCTATTCTCATCAGCACCTTACATTTCTTTCTGTAACAGGCGATTCCATATTTTATGATTGTATGAATCCCTTCCTGCTCTAACGCCTCAGTATATCTGATATCTATAATCTGCTGAAGTGCTTTTTCGCACTCTCCCTGAAGATTTTCGTCATCTGCATATTTTACTTCGATCACAATTCCCACATCTTCATCTTCTATACGGATCAGAATATCCCCGAATCCATCTCCTGATTCCCGATTGGACATTACTGACCAGTTCTCTTTGAATCCCAGAATCCCCAGCAGCAATCCATGATAGAAATTTTCTTTCGTTGGTTTCCGGGCAAAGGTATCTCTTATGCTGATCGTTTTTTTCATATATTCTGTAAAAATCAACTCTACTTTTTCCGGATTTTTGTTCAGCAGTGCATCACACAAATCGCTGACTGTTTTTCCATCGTCCTTTACATACCTTCTTATTGTTTATCCGTCTTATTACTGTTTATAATAGCATGAATCCTACTGTAATTCCAGAAAATAATGCAACCTGTTACTATCGCAAGTGACAGTGGCAAACGAAGTAAAATGGTATAATATAGATATAGATAGAATACGTATGTAAACGAATTTCCCGGGATAATGAAATGCATATGGGTCCCGAACAAGAAAGGAGGGTTTCTATGAACAGAAAGTGCAAAAAGACAGGGATTTTTATAGGTCTTACTATGGCAATTACAGGTATGACTGCCTGCGGTGAAACTGAACCGGAAGAAACACCGGTGGTGAAAGAAGAAACTGCGAAACCAACAGAAACACCGGCACCAACTTCAACGCCGACTCCCACACCGACCCCGATTCCTGAATATATAGATTATGATTATGAGGAAGCCGGAGTTACCATTCAGATTCCAGGTATGTTGTGGGATATCAAACCGGAGAAAACAGATTCAGGTCTTATATTTACAGATCCTGATGAAAAATGGCTTATTCGTTTCTATCCGCTTACCTATGACAGGAAAATTCGTGTATATGATAATCTGACAAATGTTTTTGGAGAAGATGGCTCGAA
>ENA-USZI01002117-USZI01002117.1-human-gut-metagenome-genome-assembly--contig:-NODE-2117-length-12035-cov-5.253638_pt1 | contig 12035 bp, 9 predicted proteins | sample MGYA00250042_ERZ773532 | MGnify/ENA primary metagenome ERZ773532 (study PRJEB29103, sample SAMN06112036) | human gut metagenome | biome: human gut; feature: ankylosing spondylitis patient; material... | reverse complement strand
ATAGATGTGGGAGGTAGCACGACCAAGATCGTCGGCGTGGAGGATAAGAAGATCAAGAACCCGATGTTCGTGAAAGCTACCGATCCGGTAACCTCTTTATTCGGGGCCTTCGGTAAATATATTTATGATAATAACATCTCACTCTCGAATATAGAGAAAGTGATCTTGACGGGTGTAGGTAGCGCCTATATCGATCAACCTTTATATGGCTTACCAACCGCGAAGACGGATGAGTTCCTCGCAAATGGGCTAGGGGCGCAGTATAATACGGGACTGGATAGCCTGTTGGTGGTCAGCATGGGAACGGGTACCTCTTTTGTCAAGGTACAAGGCTCCACGGTCGAGCATATCGGGGGATTGGGTATCGGTGGCGGAACCATCCTCGGCTTGTCTAAGCTATTATTGAAAACGCATGACTTTCACCAAATAGCGTCTTTGGCTGAGCATGGTTCCCTGAATGATATCGACTTGCATATCCGGGATATTACGCCGCATCCGCTACCCGGCCTGCCGCTAGACGTGACAGCCTCTATTTTTGGAAAAGCGGATGCGAACGCTAAGGTTGAGGATATCGCTCTCGGTATCGTTCATATGGTCTTGCAGACTATCGGGCAAGGAGCTGTTTTCGCCTCGTTAAATGGCGATATCAAGAATATCGTGTTGATCGGTAACCTGACTCGCTTGCCGCAATGCCCGGATATTTTCCCCCGTCTGGAGGAGATGTGCGATGTCCATTTCAAGATACCGGAGTATGCCGAGTATCGCACGGCTATCGGGGCGGCTTTATGTTATATCAGGAACCGGGAATATAGGGATATTTTTTGTGGAAAGTGTTAGGCTACATCAAAACTTTATGTATCTTTGCTACATGCTTTGTTCCCTTTCGGCAATCGCCGGATAGGGATTAAAAGGGAATCGGGTGAGAATCCCGGACAGTCCCGCTGCTGTAAGCTTCATAAACGGGTTGAGCAATACTGTTGCCACTGTTCATTCAAGTGAATGGGAAGGCGCTTAAGACCGGAAGTAAGTCAGAAGACCTGCAAGGCGTGTATATTTTCGACGGCTTCGAGGAAAGGCCGGAAGAGAACGCAAGAACCGTATCCGGTTTTTACTATTCTTTATCCAAGGTTTTCTTATCAAGTCGTCTCATGGTTTCGGATAATTATTTTGCCATAATAATTAGGGAAAGAAGCATGAATCTGACCGACGGGATGAGCTCCGTATGTAAGATGCATGCTTTCTTTGAGTTTAAAGGACAGGGGTATTCCGTGAACACTCTATAGAGAATATTTGTTTATTATTAGAAAAGTGCGTTTATTTGCAACGAGTAATTAACAAAAGAAGTATGAATATGAAGAAAATCGTGGGATTTCTTATGGTTGCCTTGTTAGCGTTGATGGCGCTTCCGGCGAACGCTCAGCTTAAATTCGGTATCAAGGGAGGTGTGAATATATCGTCTGTCCATTTCAACTCGGACGTGTTGAAAGCGGATAACGTAACCGGCTTCCAAGTGGGGCCGATGATCGAGACGACTTTGCCGTTGGTGGGTGTCGGGATCGATGCGGCCGTGTTGTATTCGCAAAAAGGTTTGGAGACGACTTCGGTTGGCGGGGTTAAGACTTCGATGAAGACGGATTATATCGATGTTCCGGTCAACTTGAAATGGAAATTCGGCTTACCGATCGTCAAAGCGTATCTGGCAGCCGGTCCGTATATCGGTTTCCGTGTAGGCGGTGATAAATTTTGGGATATCCCGGGTTCCGTAGCGGATCAGGTGAAGGCGAAGAATTTCAGCGCAGGCCTTAACTTCGGTGCCGGCGTGGAGTTGATCAGCCACTTGCAGGTGGGTTTCAATTATGGTCTGGGACTGACTGATAACTATAGCATTGAGAAGGTGAACCTCTCCGACGGTGCCGGAAAGAATCGTGGATGGTCTATCACGGCAGCGATCTTGTTCTAAATAGGTGAAAATAAAATGAGAGAGGCTGGGCTTTAGAAGTCCGGCCTTTTTTGTTATTTTTGGGCTCGTAATGAAACACCTGTTTGAATGAAATATGCGGACGTCATACTTCCCCTTCCTTTGGAGAATAGCTATACCTATCGGATACCCGAAGATCTGGAAAGAGCCGTGACTCCCGGTTGCCGGGTGATCGTGCATTTCGGGAAGAAACGATATTATACGGCCATCGTCATGGAGGTACACGACCGGGAACCGGTATCCGATTTTGAGACGAAGGAGATCTACGCTTTGCTGGATGCCACTCCGGTGCTCCGCCGTCCGCAACTCCGTTTCTGGAAATGGATATCTTCTTATTATATATGTAAGCTGGGCGACGTGTATAAGGCGGCCTTGCCTTCCGGCTTAAAGTTGGAAAGCGAGACGGCGGTTACTTATAATGAGGATTTCGAGGCTACCGCCCCCTTGCGCCCGAACGAGCAAGCGGTACTGGATGCCTTTAGCGGGGTTTTGAAATTGACGATCTCGGAGTTGGAGAAGAAGACCGGTCTCCGAAATGTTGTCCCGATCGTCTCTTCCTTGATGGTGAAAGGGGCGGTCGAGGTGAGCGAGGAGCTAAAGCGAGGATTCGTTCCCAAGACACAGGCGTTTATCCGTTTGGCCGAAGCTTACTGGGATGAGACGAAATTGCAGGCGGTGTTGGAAGAGTTGAAAAGGGCGATGAAGCAAGAGGTTCTGTTGGTCTGGTTCTTGGATTTAAGCCATACCTTGAATCCCGCTTTATCGAAGGAGCTTTCCAAGAAAGAGCTATTGGAACGCAGTGGTTATACCTCTGCGGTATTGGAGGGTCTGCTGAAACGGGGTATCTTGGAGAGTTACGAGAAAGAGGTGGGTCGTTTACAAGTATCCGTCTGCCGCTTGCAAGAGCCGAATCCGCTCAGTCCGGCGCAAGAGAAAGCCTACGGAGAGATCCATGAGGCTTTCAAGACGAAGGAGGTTTGCTTGCTTCATGGCGTGACTTCCAGTGGTAAGACCGAGATATACGTCCGTTTGATCCATGAGGTCTTGCGGCTGGGGCGGCAGGTTTTATATATGTTGCCGGAGATCGCTATCACGACCCAGATCACGGAACGGCTGGCGAAATTATTCGGGGATAAGCTATTGGTCTACCACTCTAAGTTCTCGGACAACGAGCGGGTGGAGGTCTGGAACAAGCTGCTGCATAGCGACGAGCCTATGCTGGTATTGGGGGTCCGTTCTTCCCTCTTCCTTCCGTTTAAGGACTTGGGCTTGATTATCGTGGACGAGGAGCATGAGAATACGTATAAGCAGCAAGACCCGGCACCCCGTTACCATGCCCGTAACGCTGCCATCGTCTTGGCGGGTATGCACGGTGGTAAGACCTTATTGGGTTCCGCCACCCCTTCCATCGACTCTTATTTCAACGCTACGGCGGGGAAATACGGTCTGGTCGAGCTATCCACCCGCTACGGTGATTGCTTGATGCCGGAGATTATTACGGTGGACGTGAAGGAGCTAAAGCGCAAGAAGATCATGAAAGATACCCTTTTCTCCCCTCTGTTGGTGGAGAAGGTGCGGGAGGCTTTATCCCGGGGTGAGCAAGCGATCTTGTTCCAGAACCGCCGGGGATTCGCCCCGATGATCGAGTGTCGGGGGTGCGGATGGGTGCCTCATTGCGTGAATTGCGACGTTAGCCTTACCTACCACAAGGCGCATAATCAGCTGGTTTGCCATTATTGCGGTTATACTTACCGCTTGCCGCAGGTATGTCCCGAGTGTAAGGGGACGGAGTTCAAGATGCAAGGTTTCGGTACAGAGAAGGTAGAGGAGGAGATCGCTGGGCAATTCCCTGCGGTGAAGGTGGAGCGGCTGGATTTCGATACGGCCCGTACCCGCACGGCTTACGAGCGGATCATCTCGGATTTCGAGAAGGGGAAGACACAAATCTTGATTGGTACCCAGATGTTGTCGAAGGGATTGGATTTCGGGAATGTCAGCGTGGTCGGAATCTTGAGCGCCGATAGCCTGATGAATTTCCCAGACTTCCGGGCGCACGAGCGGGCTTATCAATTGATGGTACAGGTTAGCGGACGTGCCGGACGACGGGATAAGCGGGGTACGGTGATCTTGCAGACTACCCAGCCGGAGCATCCCTTGATCCGTATGGTGCAGCATTTTGCTTATAAGGAAATGGTGAGCTTGCAATTGAGCGAGCGTAGTATGTTCCGTTACCCGCCTTACTACCGTTTGATCGTCTTGATCCTTCGGAGTCGGAATGAGGAGGCTTTGCAGGAAATGTCTGCTTTATACGCCGAGAAACTTCGTGCTCGTTTAGGTGAGCGGGTGTTGGGGCCGGTTACGCCGCCTATCACCCGGGTACAGACGCTTCATATCAAGAAGATCGTCTTGAAGATCGAGATATCCGCCGGGATCGCTCCGCTTCGTGAGATATTGGAGGGGATTCATACGGAGATGCAGGGATATGTGCCGTTTAAGCAGTTGCTGGTTCATTATGATGTAGACCCGGCTTGAGAATTGAAAATGGAGAATTGAGAATTGAAAATTGATGGAAAGGAGCTTAGTGATGAAGGAGGAGAAGGTACGGTTGTTGTTTGTGTGCTTGGGGAATATATGTCGCTCTCCGTCAGCGGAGGCGGTAATGAAGAAGTTGGTGAAGGATGCGGGATTGGGAGATCGGATCGAGATCGATTCCGCCGGGATCACCGGGTATCATGAGGGAGACCGGGCGGATTCACGGATGCGGGCGCATGCGGCCCGTAGGGGATATTCGTTGGATTCGATCTCCCGTCCGGTACGTCAGTGGGACTTTCATGACTTCGATTTGATTATCGGCATGGACGACCAAAATATAACGGACTTGAAACGGATGGCTCCCGATCTGGAATCCGTCGCTAAGATCCATCAGATGACTGAGTTCTCCCGGAATAAGTTGTACGATCACGTCCCGGATCCTTATTATAGCGGTGCCGAAGGTTTCGAGTTGGTCTTGGATCTATTGGAAGATGCTTGCGCCGGGTTGTTGGAATATTGTAAGGATCGTATCCTGTGAGTTTACTCTGATAGGCTACCTTAATCCGTTTTTATGAAGCAGTCTCTCTATTTCGTGTGTGCTGATGGAGGGACGATCCGCTTTATCATAGATATAAAGGAGATTAATTTCGCTTTCTTCCATCGATACAATAACAGTAAAAGTGATGACCCTTGCGCCACCACTTTTACCCTTTCCTTTGGAGGTGATCTGCATACGAATTTTGCGGAGACCACTTCCAAGGTGGATACCGAGTCGGGGATTTTGTGCCAGTTCATCAAGGAGTGCGGCATAGTCATTTGCGATGGATGCGTAGTGTTTACCAAGCCGCTTGATTTCTTTATCGAAAGATTTGGTTGTTTTTATTCTATAATTCATGACGTAACTCCTCTAATAACTCATTCGCTGGCCGTGTTCTGCCGGCTATCATGTCTTTCAGTCCGGCATCTATTCCCTCCAGTACCTCTTCCTTACTAATATATTCAGTCTCTTCAGTCTGTGCTTCCTTTTGCTGCGCAAGACGGCGGATGGCTTCTACGGCTTTACGCATCAAGGTCTCATCTTCGGCGATGATACTGAGTTGGCGGAATAATTCTGCGTTGAGTTCTAATGCTGTCATATCTTTATCCTTCTTTTGTCTCTGGTTTTCAATGGCAAATATACGAAATAGAATCAGTTAGACAATGCTTCGGTAGTTTATTCTTGTGACTGTCTTTATTCTATTCCCGTCCCGGATCCTTATTATAGCGGCGCCGAAGGCTTCGGGCTGGTCTTGGACTTATTGGAACGCTAAAAACGACCTCTTTTATCCTATCCTGATTACGATGCCTATCGTAAGGTTACTAGAATGCCCATTGTAAGATGCTTATAACTGCGACTATAAGAACCTAACAATGGGCATTCTAGCAACCTCTTTTTGTGAGAGCGGCTGTCATCGCCGCTCTCACTCGTGAAACCTTGCCTATCGGATTATCACTTTCTTCGTTATCTCATTGGATAGGCGGACGATATAGATATCGCTAGCCAAGCCATCTACACGACTGTCTCCGGCGGGAAGCCGTACCGTGCGGACTACGTTTCCGGTGAGGGCGATCACCTGCGCTGTCACGGAGACTGGCGTACGGATCAGCAAGGCTCCGCTCTCGGCACGGATCAAGGTAGCGTTTTCCACTTGCTCGATACCGGTCGTGGTATTTCTCACGATACCGGTGATCGCCACGGTCAGGTTGGCGGAAATATCGGTGATCGTGTACTTGCCGTTTGCGTCGGGAATGAGGGCGTTACCGTTCACGGTCACTACAGGGACGGACTGGTCGTAGTCTGCGTCCAAGGTGAGGATGAAGGAGAAACCGTCGCCTTCGGTAACCGTATGCGCTCCGGCTGCCGGGGTGGTGGAGGCTCCTACCAAGGCGGGGAGGGTTACGGTATAGGTTGTGGGCTGTGGCGTGGGGGGCGTTACGGGAGGAACGTAAGGCGTTACGGCAGCCGGGGCCGTGGCGAACGTCGTGGTCGTGGTCGTGCCGCCGTCTCCGGTTACGGTGGCGGTAACTAGGCAACGATACTGGCCTACGGTTCTCGTCCTGTAGGTATTCGAGGCGTTGCGCAGCTGCGAGTCGTCCGGGGCGGTAGACCATGTGCCGGCCTGTGCGTTGAAAATCTGCCATAGATACGTCAAATCCATGGCGGTGCCTTCGGGGGCGGTTATGCCGGCCTTAAGCTCCGCGTAGCTGTCAGTGGATGGTATCGGGGTACTTGCCGCCGGGTCTATCCGTTCGAGGGTGATGTTGCCGGGGAGTGTCACGGTGGGCACTCGTGCGGTAAGATCCGTGAAATGGCCCTTGTTGGTGACCGCGGTGTTGACAAGGTCGCCGGCATTCTCGCCGGGGGTGAGCGTCAATTCGTTGCCGGGCTCGATCGTGACCGCACCCAGACTGTTCGTGCCGCTCAAGGTGAGGTTGGTCTTCCCGGTCCCGTTGATGAGGGTGGTCGCGGAGGTTATCCCGTTGAGCTTTATTGTCATATCGGTATCGGCGGGAGGGGTGAGGGTGAGTTTGTTTATGGTCTTGCCCTCCTCACCGTTGATCTCTCCGTTGAAGTAGTTGTCGGTACCACCGTCTTGCTGGAACTTGTTCTCGGCCGTTATCGTGATCTCGCCGTTGTCTTCCGGTGTGATAGGGGGAGCTTCGAGGTAGACCTGCGTGGTACCGGACATCACGTACCCATTGTCTTTCACGCCGTCGGGCAGCGGTGTGGCTGTCCAGATGAAGGGGTTCTTCTTGCCGGGCGTGAGGTCGAGGGTTACGCCGTCTTTCAGTTTCCACGAGATCGGGCTCTCTATCGCGGCACCCCTGTCGGTGGTGAAGGTGAGCTTGGGCCATGTAGCGGCAAGACCGGCCAGTATCTCATCGGCGGTCATGATGGTGGTGACGATCCGGGTCTCGGCCGGCCGTCCTACCGCCTCTACCAGCTCGCTCTCTTTCCATTGGGCGGTGAGGGAGAGATCGCCGGTGGAGCCTTTCGCCACGGTCGTTACCGTATTCCCGCCGGCGTCTTTCCAGCCCTCGAAGGAGAGGTAGGTATTGGCGTGCGTCGGCGTAGGGAGGGTGAGATCGTCCGATACTATGGTATATTGGGTGGGGCTGCCCTGCGGGAGGGTGCCGCCGGCCGGATCGTAGGTGATCGTGTAGCGGATAAGCTCGGCCTCGGCGGTAACCGTCACCGGCTGGGCGGGCATCGTGAAGCTACGCTGTGCGGTGTAGCCCTTGTCGTTCGGTGCTAGGGGCTCCGCGGTCGTAGCGTTGCCGTTGTAGGTGATGGAGCCTTCCGTCAGTCGGTAGCCTTCCTGCGGGGCGAAGAAGAGGTCTACCTTGGTCCCGTTGTAGACGGTCTGGCCGGAGGATACGGCGGTGTACGTGCCGGCGGCGTTCATGATCATTACGTCCAGCGTCGCTCCCTCGGCGGGTTGCTGGATGGTGAGGAGGTATGGGAAGACTGGGTCGGAAGGTTGCGCCTTCGTGCTCGTCTCCGGGGCTTGCGCCATCGCCGGCTGCGCCAGCAGGGCGAGCGTAGCGGCTAGCAAGGATAGGATATATCTGAATGTTCTCATATTTGTATCTGTTTTAGTGTATATAATATAATGTATGCTCTACAGGACGACCTTGATTGCGGTACCGCCTTGGCGGACGAGATAGATGCCGGAAGGAAGGGCGATCGTCGTCTCGCCGCGCAAGAGCGGTAGATAGCATTTCAAGGTCCCGCTGACATGGTATACGGCCACCTTCTCGGCATGGTCGGCGCTAAGGTGCAAACGTCCGTCGGCGGCCCATGCGCAGAAGCTGTTGTCCGCCGGGATCTCGGCCAGCTCCGTACCCGTGACGATACCGTCCAGGCGGAGGCTCTTCAGCATGGCTTGGGTGGCGGCGTTGGCCACGACATAGCTCTCAAAGGGTCGCAGGGTAACCCGGTCCTTCAGCTCGAAGCGGCTGCCGTCGTCGCTGAGGACGTAGATATTGCGCATCTCCACATTGTACGAGGCTTGATTACCCTTGAAGAGGAACACGCCCGTGTTGAGCGGCTCGGCGGGGCTGGTGGGCTCGACGGGGGAGTCGGGGCTGTCCTTGAAGAGGTAGGTATTGCCGTAATTGAGGCGCAGCGTGTCTGTCTCCGGGCCTTCGCCGGCGATCAGCACGGGGTCACCCGCGGCGAGCTGCATAGACAGGTTGTCGGGATCCACCGACTGCCAAGTCTGGTCTGTGGCGTCGGGATATCCGGTACGCACGTAGCAGGGGGTTCCCGCGTCGCCGGCCAATTTGTCGGCAGCATCGGACGCTAGCGTGGTAGCCCGCCATTGGTTGCGGTTGGGGAAGAGGTGGGTGAAGCGGGCCGCTACGAGTCCTAGCACGCCGTCATCGGCGAACCGGATCTGCCCGCCGTCCAGCAGCTCGAGATCATTCACCTGTGGAAATACTCCATTTTCTTCTGTCTTCCCTACCGTAAGGACACCCTTCTCGGTGACGCACAGCCATTGGCCCGGCATGCTCGCGTCGAAGGCCGTCTCCTTGTCGATCACGATCCAGACGGGCGGGACTTCGCGCAATCCCGTGTAGCTTGTCAGCCCGTCGGGATGGGCGGCGGGGAAGGTGCTGAGGTAGGTTTGCTCCGGGTCGTCGGAGCGGTAGCCTTCCTGTTTCAAGCTCGTCGACTGATTCTCTAGGTAGAAGGAGAGCGGGTAGTTCGTGGCTATGCTCTTCATGCCTGTAAGATTGAAGGTCAGACCATTCGGATTCTCCGTCGGTTCCGCCGGTTTGAGGTAGATGTAGCCAGACGGAGATTCCGGCCATGTGAGTTGGACAAGGCCCTTCACGGTGCCGCCGCCTTCGGGGTGGATGGCCTGCTCGGCGGCTGTCAGCGCCAAGGTGTTATCCGGGTCGGCGGGCGTCGGGATGAGGCAGGTGGCTCCCGTCTCTACCCGGAGCGCGTGGGTTCCGGACAGGCGGGGGCTGTGGGTGTTGTTTTGGAGCCTCACCGTCCCGCTCGCTACCGTGAGGGCCGTGCCCGTCGGGGGCTGGAAATCTACCTTGTCCAGCGTAAGCGTAGCCTCGCCCTCGGCATGGATGGTGGCGGGGATGGTGATGCCGTAGAATGAGCTGTTGCTTGTCGTCACCGTCCCGTCGAACATCTTCTCGTCGCAGTACCATCCGTCCGCGGGGGCGAAGAAGAGGTCGATGCCGGTGCGGGTGCTGCCGTAGCCGTAGTCCTTGGAAAGGTCGAGCGGCCGCGGGGTGGGGCAGGTGGCGGTGGCGCCGGAGTATCGGCAGTATGCCCCGTCTGTCCGGAAGAAGGGGTAGTCTCCGTCTTTATAGGAAGACCCGCTGTAACGCCTGCCGGCATATAGCCGCTCGCCGTCGAGGGAGGCGGTATACCGCGTATCGGCCGCGGCGAGGAAGGCGTAACCCCAGCAGGTCCCGTCGGTCGCGAAGGTGGCCGCCGGCTCGTCGTCGCCTGCCGGGGTGACGGACAGCGTCCGGCCATCGGTCGGGGCGGTATCGAAATCCAGTTCGATAAAGCCGCTTACATAGGTGCAGAGCGCGTTCGCTTGCAGGTGGATCCGTGCGTTATCCCCGAACGTGATCGCGTCCGGCGAGGTATTGTCGTTTTTAAAGGCTGAGCCACCTGTTTTACTGATGACATGTATCTCTCCGTCCAGATGCATCCGGGCATTCTGGAAGTTGGAGATGGCGCCGATGCTGAGCGGCGCTTGGGCATAGACCGTGAGCGTACCCGTGCCCGCGGGAGATCCGTTTAGGATACCTTGGCTTATCTCCTGCGCATCGGCTACGGTCAGGGTGAGCGTGCCTAAGTTATAGATGAGGTCGCTCATGATCTCGATCCGGTTCTCCCCCTCGATCCGGAGGGTCGGTTCCGCGCCGGCCTTGATATAGAAGAGCTGGTTGAAACTTGAGGTTATGACGGCGTCTTTCAGCGTCAGCGCCGGTGGGTTGCCGCTGTCGGGATCGGCGGAGGTGAGTACGCTGTCGGAATCGGTGGAGGGGTGTATGACGAACTGCCGGCCTACCTCGGGCATCGTGCCGGTGATGGTACCGTTGAAGGGGGTGCCGGTGGTCGGGGCCTGCGTGTCGGATGCCCCTACTTTGTACACCCACGTGCCGTTTAGGTACGCGAGGTTGATGTACCAGTTATTGTTCAGGGTGCCCGGCAGGGTGGCAAGGTCGAGTGCCCCGGGAGGTTCCGCTTGCGCGCGGGCCGCTGTCGGGAGGGTGGCGATCAGTGTCGCGACACTGATCAGCAAGGCGAATATTCGCCTTGCCGGTAGGTGGATGTCATGTAATGATGTTCTCATGTTCTATGTGTATAATAGGGTTTATAAATCGGTTGTTTTTTCCGGCAGGTCCGGTAGCCCCTGTCCGGCAGGCTTGGCAGCCGTTGTCCTCGATGCTTGGCAGCCGTTGTCCGGACATGCCGGACAACGTTGTCCTCAGATCTCGTCCGGACTCTCGCTGTCGCCCCCACCGCCTTCTCCTACGATAAGGATGATGGGGAAGGTGTAGGTGCGGGGCTCTTTTACGTTACGGCTTCCGCTGTATTGCGTGGTGAGGCTCACGGTGTACTGCCCGTCGGCCAGCGTCGGCATCTGCACGATCACCTGCGAGGGCGAGTTGGCGATCACCACGGGTGCCTTCATCGGCGCGGCCCCTTCGGTGGTGGGGGTGAGGTAGACACCGATGGAGGGATCATCACCCTGTATCTTCAGGTTTACGCCGCCCAGCACGAGGGCTCCGCCGGAGCTGAGCTGCCCGTTGATGGCCTTGGAGGTGGAGTCGGTCACGGTATTGATCACCGGACCTACGGCCGCCACGCCGTTCACCACCACCTTCACCAGCTTGAGGGTCTCGCGCAAGAGCTTGCCCATGGTGTAGGTGATGCCGAGGGCGTGCTTCCCGGGTTCGAACTGCGCCTTCTCGCCCTCGAAGGCCCCCTGCACGTTGACGAGGTATTGGCCCACGCCGTCCACCACGCTCTTGCCCTCGGCGATGGCCTGCACCTTATGGCTGTCGGCCATGTCGAGGATGTTGAGGATCGTGCCGTGTTGGTACTCGGTACGCGCGGCCACGATGCGGGCGGCGATGTCCGTGTTATACAATGTCCCGGTGATGTGCGGCTTGGCGGTGTAGTCGCCCTTGCGCTCGGTGAGCAGGTTATCGTACAAGTCTGTGTTGAGAATGATTTGTTCTGCCATGGTATTCCTTTATTAAGTGATTACTGCCAGCAAAGAACGGGGTTCGGGGTAAGAATGAGAGGACAAATCCGGGAAAAAAGAGGACAGATCTCGGAAAAATGCTCATTATTGCGCCTGCCGCCGGTATTGGGCGGGGGTGACTCCCAGTATTTTCTGGAAGATACGCGAGAAGGTGCGGGAGCTGGTGAAGCCCGCGCCGACAGCGATCTCTTCCATGCTCCGGCTGTCGCCCGGCATCAACAGCTCGGTAC
>ENA-USZI01002112-USZI01002112.1-human-gut-metagenome-genome-assembly--contig:-NODE-2112-length-12083-cov-4.566967_pt1 | contig 12083 bp, 9 predicted proteins | sample MGYA00250042_ERZ773532 | MGnify/ENA primary metagenome ERZ773532 (study PRJEB29103, sample SAMN06112036) | human gut metagenome | biome: human gut; feature: ankylosing spondylitis patient; material... | reverse complement strand
ACATCCGGGCCATCGACATCTGTCAGGAGGATGCGACCGACCGCCTGCTGAAACTGATTGAAGAAATGGAAGGCATAACATCGCTATTTTCTTTTTACAAAATGCGTGTTAAACTATATGTCATCAAACGCAAGACCAAGGAGGCGGCCCGGGTGGGGGAGAACAGAAGCGATTTTTCCAAGGGGAGCATCTCCAAGAATATTTTGTCCCTGGCCCTGCCCATGACGGCGGCCCAGCTGGTGAACGTGCTGTACAGCGTGGTGGACCGCATCTATCTGGGCCGCCTGCCGGGCAGCAGCCATCTGGCCCTCACCGGTTTAGGCGTGACCATCCCCATCGTGTCCATCATCATGGGCTTTGCCAACCTGTGCGGCACCGGGGGCGGGCCCATCTTCTCCATCTGCCGGGGCCAGGGGGACCGGGAGGAGGCCGAGCGGGTGATGGGCAATTCCTTCTCCCTGCTGCTCATCCTGGGGGCGATCTGCACCGCCTTCTTTCTGATTTTTAAGCGGCCCATCCTTTATCTCTTCGGGGCCAGCGATGCCACCTTTCCCTATGCCGACGACTACATGACCATCTATCTCATGGGCACCCTGTTCGTGATGATCAGCCTGGGGATGAACCCCTTTGTCAACGCCCAGGGCTTTGGTTCGGTGGGCATGATGACGGTGGTGCTGGGGGCAGCGGTGAACATCGTCCTGGACCCCATCTTCATCTTCCTGCTGGACATGGGGGTGAGAGGGGCGGCCCTGGCCACCGTCATCTCCCAGGGCATCTCGGCGGCCTGGGTGCTGAAATTCCTCACCGGGCGGCGGGCCCTGCTCACCCTGAAGCTCGGCTGTCTGCCTCTGCAGGCCCGGCGGGTAAAGCGCATCGTGGCTTTGGGCCTGTCCGGCTTTTTTATGAACATGACCAACAGTCTGGTGCAGATCGTGTGCAACGCCACCCTGCAGAGCTATGGCGGCGACCTGTATGTGGGCGTGATGACCATCATCAACTCCCTGCGGGAGGTGTTCTTCATGCCTGTCCACGGCCTGAGCAACGGCTCCCAGCCGGTGATGGGCTTTAACTACGGCGCAGGGCTCTACAGTCGGGTGCGCAAGTCCATCCGGTTCAGCTGCGGACTGACGGTGGCCTATGCTGCCGCCTTCTGGGCTGCGGCCATGGTCCTGCCCGAGCTGATGATCCGGGTGTTCAACAGCGAGCCGGAGGTCATTGCCGCCGGCGTGCCCGCCCTGCGGGTCTATTTCGCCCTGTTCATCCCCATGTCCCTGCAGTCGGCGGGGCAGTCGGTATTCGTGGCCCTGGGCCGGTCCAAGCAGGCGGTGTTCTTCTCCCTGCTGCGCAAGGCCATCATCAACGCCCCCCTCACCGTGATCCTGCCCATCTGGATGGACACCATGGGCGTGTTCTATGCCGAGGCGGCCTCGCAGCTCATCGGCGGCCTGGCCTGCTTCGCCACCATGTACTTCACCCTCTACCGCCCACTGGGACGGCTGAAAGACGGGGAGAAGCTGCCCGGACATCTGTGATTTTGACGAAACCCCCGGCCGATGAGGACCGGGGGTTTCGCATGGAATGGAAAAATCCTTCCCCGGCTTGCGCATTGACGGGGGATGTGCTAAAATGTTCAGCTAGCATATAGTGTATCATGCAATAAGTGTAAGTGTGCCGAAAAGGAAAAACGAGGTGCTGTTGAATATGAAGATCGTGGTACTGGCCGGGGGACTCAGCCCGGAACGCAACGTGTCGCTGTCCTCTGGAGCCATGGTGTGTCAAGCCCTGCGGGACCGGGGACATCAGGTGGCGCTGGTCGATCTGTTTTTTGGACTGGATGACTGGGATAAAGAGCCGGAGGCCCTGTATGGGGCCCCCATCCCGGAGGCTTTCCTGAAGGTAAGCCGTCAGGCCCCCGACCTGGATGAGGTGCGCAAGAGCCGCAAGACCAAGGGTCCCTCTGCCATCGGGCCCGGGGTGCTGGACCTGTGCGCCGGGGCGGACGTGGTCTATCTGGCCCTCCACGGGGCCTGCGGCGAGGATGGCCGCATCCAGGCCGCCCTGGACCTGCTGGGCGTGCCCTACACCGGCTCGGGCTATCTGGGCTCGGCCATCGCCATGGACAAGGACCTGACCAAGCAGCTGGTGGCCGAAAAGGTGACCACCCCCAAGTGGCAGACCGTGACGGTGACGGAGGAGGACCTGGACACCCTGACGGCTGAAACGGAGCTGCCCGTGGTGGTAAAGCCCATCGCCAGCGGCTCGTCCATCGGCGTGTTCATCGCCAAGACCCGCCAGGAGCTGCGTCACGCCCTGGAGGAGAGCATCCGCCTGGGCGGACGCACGGTGCTGGAGCAGTATATCCAGGGCCGGGAGATCCAGGTGGCCGTGCTGGACGGTAAGGCCCTGCCCTCCATCGAGATCATCCCCAAGCAGGGCTTTTATGACTATGAGAACAAGTATCAGCCCGGTGCGGCCCTGGAGGTCTGCCCTGCGGAGATCCCCCGGGAGTGGGAGGAGAAGATCGGCCAGGCGGCCCTCACCGTGTTCCAGACGGTGGGGCTGGCGGTATACTCCCGGGCGGACTTTATCGTCACCGAGGACGGCACCCCCTATTTCCTGGAGATCAATACCCTGCCCGGCATGACCCCCACAAGCCTGGTGCCACAGGAGGCCGCCGCAGTGGGCATCGACTATGGCCAGCTGTGCGAGATCGTTATCCAGAAGTCCCTGGAAGCCAGAAAGAAGGGGGAGTAACACCCGTGGAAGAGATCACTTTGGGCCAGCTGCTTCAGGCCGTGAACGGCACCCTGCTGGGCCCCTTTCAGAATCCCTCCGCCATCATGCAAAAGGTGGACACGGACAGCCGGAACATGCACCCCGGCTCCCTGTTCATTCCCCTGGTGGGGGACCGGTTCGACGGCCACGCCTATATCAATGCCGCCCTGGAGAGCGGCGCAGTGGGCTGTCTCACCGCCCGGGAGCGGGAGAGCTATCGGGAGGATAAGTTCTATGTGAAGGTGGCCAACACCCAGCGGGCCCTGCGGGACCTGGCCGCCTGGTATAAGGCCCGGTTCGATATCCCCTTTGTGGCCGTCACCGGCAGCGTGGGCAAGACCACAGCCAAGGACATGATCGCCGCCGTGCTGGGCACCCGGTTCCGGGTGCTGAAGACCGAGGGGAACTTTAACAACAACATCGGCCTGCCCCTGACCATCCTGCGCCTGGACCGCACCGTGCAGGTGTGTGTGCTGGAGATGGGCATGGACCGCCCCGGCGAGATCGACTATCTGGCCGACATCGTCCGGCCCGACGTTGGGGTCATCACCAACATCGGCGATGCCCACATCGAGCGGCTGGGCAGCCGGGAGAACATCTTCAAGGCCAAGTGCGAGCTGCTGCCCCACATTCAGAAAAACGGACTGCTGGTGCTCAACGGGGACGACCCCCTGCTGGCTACCCTGCGGGGCAGCACCCCCGTGAAGACCGTGTTCTGCGGCCAGGGGGAGGGCCTGGACTATCGGGCCCAGACCGTGGGCGGCGACGGGGAGAGCCATATCCTCTGCCGCCTGACCACCCCCAACATGGACCGCCAGGTGCGCATCCCCGCCCTGGGGGAGCACATGATCTATCCCGCGCTCATCGCTTCGGCCGTCGGGGAATTCTTCGGCCTGACTGCTGACGAGATCCAGCAGGGACTGACCCGCTTTGTTCCCACCCGGATGCGCATGAACATCCTCCGCCGGGACGGGCAGATCACCATTCTGGACGACACCTATAATGCAAACCCCCAGTCCATGCGGGCGGCCATCAGTGTGCTGGCCGACAGCCACAGCGCCTGGAAGGTGGCCGTGCTGGGCGACATGCTGGAGCTGGGGCCCTTTGCCCCTGCCCTGCACACCGAGGTGGGCGAGTGCCTGGGCCGGGAGAAGATCGACTGCCTCATCGCCGTGGGGGAGATGTCCGCCTACATTGCCCAGGGGGCCCGGGACTCCGGCGTGCCCCAGGTCCACCACTGCCCGGATAAGGAGGCGGCCAAGACCCTGCTGGAGCAGGTCGTCCGCCCGGACAGCACCATCCTGGTAAAGGCCTCACGGGGAATGCAGCTGGAGGAGCTCACCGCCTTTCTGATGGAGCATACCATCCCGGCCAAGAATTAACGACTGCCGTATAAGGGCCGATGTCCGCATCGGCCCTTGCAATGGTTATGATGCGAGGACGCTATGATCGACATTTCCGTGACCAACCTGGTGAAGGAATTCGAGGTTGGCAGTAAAATTTTAGATGGACTCACCTTTCAGGTAGACTCAGGAGAACGGGTCGGATTGCTGGGGCCGAATGGCTGCGGCAAGACGACCCTGCTGCGCATTCTCACCGGCGTGATGGACTATGACGAGGGAGAGGTGGTCATCGCCCCGGGCAAGCGGGTGGGTCTGATCTCCCAGATCCCCGTCTATCCCGCAGGCTACACGGTGGAGGACGTGCTGGATGACGCCTTTGCCAACCTCCACGCCATGGAGCGGGAGATGACCCAGCTGGCCGAGACCATGGGCCGGGGGGAGGACGAGGCCGCCATGGCCCGGTATGACAAGCTCACCGCCGCCTTCCAGGCCGGGGGCGGCTATGAGATGGACACCAACAAGAACAAGGTGTGCAACGGCCTGTCCATCTCCGCCCAGATGCGCCAGCGGCCCTTTGACAATCTCTCCGGCGGGGAGAAGACCCGGGTGAACCTGGGCCGCCTGATTCTGGAGGACACGGACATCCTGCTGCTGGACGAGCCCACCAACCATCTGGACCTGCGGGCCACCGAGTGGCTGGAGGAGTATCTGGAGAAGTTCAAAGGCACCGTGCTCACCGTGTCCCACGACCGCTACTTCCTGGACAAGGTGGTGGACCGGGTCATTGAGATCCAGGGGGGCAAGGCGGAGTTCTACTCCGGCAACTACAGCTTTTACGCCGTGGAGAAGGAGCGCCGCTTTGAGGAGCGCCAGCGCCAGTATGAGAAGGAGCAGGCCAAGATCCAGCAGCTGGAAAAGGCCGCCGAGCAGCTGCGCACATGGGCCTATTCCGGCATGGACAAGACGTTCAAACGGGCCCAGTCCATGGAAAAGCGCATCGAGCGCATGCGGGTGACCGACCGGCCCAAAAAGACCCGCAAGATGGAGGTACGCTTTGGAGAGCGGGAGTTCCGGGGGGACGAGGTGCTGACCATCAAGCACCTGAAAAAGTCCTTCGGCAGCCGCCCCCTGTTTGATGACGTGAATCTGGAGGTGGCCGGGGGCGAGCGAATCGCCCTGCTGGGGGACAACGGCACAGGCAAGTCCACCCTTATTAAAATTCTCATGGGGGAGGAGAGCCCCGACGAGGGCAAGCTGCGCCTGGGCCCCACGGTGAAGATCGGCTATCTGCCCCAGATCATCCACTTTGACCACCCGGAGCGCAGCCTGGTGGACACCATGATCTATGACCTGGACTGCACGGCCCAGACCGCCCGGAACCGCCTGGCCGCCTTTCAGTTCAGGGGGGAGGACGTGTTCAAGCCCGTGTCCGCCCTGTCCGGCGGGGAGCAGTCCCGCCTGCGGCTGTGTATGCTCATGGATGCGAAGATCAATCTGCTGATCTTGGACGAGCCGACGAACCACCTGGACATCCAGAGCCGGGAGTGGATCGAGGAGGCAGTGGAGGAGTATGAGGGCAACCTGCTCTTCGTCTCCCATGACCGCTATTTCATCGACCGCTTCGCCACCCGCATCTGGATGCTGGAGGGCGGACACATTACCGACTTTAAGGGCACCTATCAGGAGTATCTGGCCATGCGCCAGCGGCAGAAGAACCAGCCCCAGCCCGCCGCCCAGGTCCAGGCTCAGGCTCCCAAGGAAAAGAAAGAGAAGCCAAAACGCCCCGGCGGCACTAAGAATCTGGAGAAGGAGGTGGCCGCCGCCGAGCGGGCGGTGGCCAAGGCGGAGGAGCGGATGTTCGACCTGACGCAGGAGATGGAGGCCGCCGCCGCCGACTATTTAAAGCTCCAGGACTTGTATGAGCAAAAAGAAGCCCTGGAAGAAGAAATTTTAAAGCTCTACGGCAAGTGGGAGGACCTGTCCGCCCAGCTGGAGGAGGCGAGGGGATGAGCAGACCCAAAATCGAGGTGGCCAGCTATAAGGGCCGCCGACCCCGTTGGCTGAACGCCCTGCTGACCCTGATCTTGGCAGGGGCGATGGTCTTTGCCGTGCTGCTGGGGGTGGTGCTCTCCGGGGCCCACTCTTCGGTAAGCGGCGACCCCCAGGTGATGATCGTCCTGGGCTGTCAGGTCAAGCCCTGGGGGCCGTCTGTCCTGCTGCAGGACCGGCTGGACACGGCTCTGGCCTATCTGCAGGACCACCCGGACATGACGGTGGTGGCCTGCGGCGGCCAGGGGGCCGACGAGCCGGAGAGCGAGGCCCGGGCCATCGCCGGCTATCTCATGGAGCACGGCGTGGACAAGGGGCACATCTTGCTGGACGAGGACTCCCACAACACCCACCAGAATTTAAAAAACGCCGCCAGACTGCTCTCAGAGGAAAAGCTGGAACCGGCCCACACCCAGGTGGTGGTGGTGTCCAACGGCTTTCACCTCGCCCGGGCCAGAATGCTGGCCCAGCGGTGCGGATTTGAAGAGGTATCCACTCTGGCCGCCCCGGAGAGCCACCTGCCCTCCCGCCTGAAGATGTACCTGCGGGAGCCGCTGGCCCTGGTGAAGTCGTTCGTGGCGGACCGGTGAGGGACGGCCCTCTCCGCCCAGTGTACCCACTGGGCACCTCCCCCACAGGGGGAGGCAAGGGGTGCATGACTGGAGACGTGATCTTGGCTCCCCCTGTGGGGGAGCTGGCACGGCGCAGCCGTGACTGAGAGGGCGGGCGGCTGATAGCCGCCACTACAGGGTATCATGTGACCCATACCGACCAAAGGAGGCGCAGCTATGCTGGACAAATTGATCGCCATCGAGGCGAAATACAGCCAGATCGAGGCCCGGCTGGCCGCACCGGAGACCTATGACGACCCGGCACAGGTGGCCCGGCTGAACAAGGAGCAGGCGGAGCTTGCCCCCCTGGTGGAGACCTTCCGCACCTATCAGCAGACGCTGAATGCCCGGGATCAGGCCCATGCGCTGCTGGGCGACCCGGAGATGCGCGAACTGGCCCAGGAGGAATATGACCAGGCCCTGAAAGACATCCCCCGGCTGGAGCGGGAGATTCAGATCCTGCTGCTGCCCAAGGACCCCAACGACAACAAAAATGTCATCGTGGAGATCCGGGCCGGAGTAGGGGGCGAGGAGGCGGCCCTGTTCGCCCACTCCCTCTACCGCATGTACAGTATGTACGCCGAGCGCCGGGGCTGGCGGGCGGAGGTGGACTCCGTCAGCGAGACTGAGCTGGGGGGCGTGAAAGAGATATCGTTTACCATCGAGGGGGAGGGGGCCTTCTCCCGGCTGAAATATGAAAGCGGCGTCCACCGGGTGCAGCGGGTGCCCGAGACCGAGTCCGGCGGGCGGGTCCACACCTCCACCGTCACCGTGGCCGTGCTGCCCGAGATGGAGACGGCGGACGTGCGCCTGGACATGGCGGATATCGAGATGCAGGTGTTCCGCTCCAGCGGCGCGGGGGGACAGCACGTGAACAAGACCTCCTCCGCCGTGCGGCTGATCCACCGGCCCACGGGCACGGTGGTGGAGTGCCAGCAGGAGCGCAGTCAGTTCCAGAACCGGGACAAGGCCATGCGTATCCTGGCCTCCCGCCTGTACGAGGCCCAGCAGGAGAAGATATCCTCGGAGTACACCGCCCAGCGCCGCAGCCAGGTGGGCTCCGGGATGCGCAACGAGCGCATCCGCACCTATAACTTTCCCCAGGGCCGGGTGACGGATCACCGCATCGGGCTGACGCTGTATAAGATCGACAGCATCATGAACGGCGACCTGAACGAGCTGATGGATGCCCTGGCCGCCGCCGACCAGGCGCAGCGGCTGAAAGAACAGGACTAAGTGAGTACGCAAAGCAAAACTAATCATAAACAAATAGGAGTTGGAACCAATGGAGATTTATATTCACTATCATGAGCTGCCCCAGGACAAGGAGCTGGCCGACATCGTCGGCGAGCTTAACGACGTGCTGGAGGAGGGCGGCCGGGTGTGCGGCGGCGAACAGGGCCGCATCGACCTGGACCTGGAGGACGAGAAGGTGAACCCCAAGTTTGCCCAGATCGCCGTGAAGGCGTATCTCCAGCGCGCCGCCTTTGCCCCCACCACCAAGATCGAGATCGGCGGCATGGAGATCGGCATCTACGAATAAGCGGAGGGCGCGGCATGTATCAGAATGTGATCTTTGATCTGGACGGCACTTTGCTGAATACCATCGACGACCTGGCCGATGCGGGCAACTGGGTGTGCGCCCGGCGGGGCTGGCCGGAGCACACCGTGGAGGAGTATAAGCGCATGGTGGGCAACGGTATCCCCAAGCTGGTGGAGCGCTTTGCCCCGGAGGGGGACCGGGACGAAGCCACCCTGAAAGAAGCCCTGGAGCAGTTCTCCGCCCGGTACGATGCCCATAAGGAGGACAAGACCGCCGCCTATCCCGGCATGGTGGACCTCATCGCCCGGCTGAAGGCCGCGGGGGTGAATATGGCGGTGCTGACCAACAAGGCCGACCCCATGGCGGGACCGGTGGTAAATGCCTATTATCCGGGTCTGTTCCCCACCGTGCAGGGGGCCCTGCCCGGAATGCCCACCAAGCCCGACCCCACCCTGCTGCATAAGCTGATGGAGCGCATGAACGCCACCAGGGAGAACACCCTGTTCGTGGGGGACAGCAACGTGGACATCCGCACCGCCAAAAACGGCGGCCTCACCGGCTGCGGCGTGCTGTGGGGCTTCCGCTCCCGCCAGGAGCTGGAGACCGAGGGGGCGGACGTGCTGGTTCAGACCCCGGAGGAGCTGGAGCGGGTCATTTTAGGGCAATGATTCGGGCAATGCGCAAAAAAAGCAGCCCTTTCCATAAGAAAACGAGGTCCTCACATTGAAAACAGAGCTTTTAACGCAGCAGGATGTCCCCAGAGCGGCGGAGATCCTTCAAAAAGGCGGCCTGGTGGGTATCCCCACGGAGACGGTGTACGGTCTGGGGGCCAACGGGTTTGACCCGGAGGCGGTGGCCCACATTTTCCAGGCCAAGGGCCGCCCCCAGGATAACCCCCTCATTCTCCACATCCCGGAGCCGGGCTGGCTGGAGCGCTGCTGTCAGGACATCCCGGCGGCGGCCTGGACCCTGGCAGAGCGGTTCTGGCCCGGCCCCATGACCATGATCCTGCCCCGCAGGTCTCTGGTGCCCGACGTGGTCACGGCGGGGCTGGACACGGTGGGGATGCGCTGCCCGGCCCATCCCCTGTGCCGGGCCATCATTGCGGCGGCGGATGTGCCCATTGCGGCCCCCTCGGGGAATACCTCCGGCCGCCCCAGCCCCACCACGGCGGAGCATATGCTGGAGGATATGGACGGGAAGATCGATGCCATTGTGGACGGCGGTCCCTGCGCCGTGGGGGTGGAGTCCACCATCATCGACCTGACCTGTACGCCCCCCCGGCTCCTCCGCCCCGGCGGGGTGACGCTGGAGCAGCTGCAGGACACCCTGGGCCAGGTGGAGGTGGACCCCGCCGTCACCCGGCTGATGGGGGCGGGGGAGCAGCCCAAGGCCCCCGGCATGAAATACCGCCACTATGCCCCCAAGGCCCCTGTGACGGTGGTGGCGGGCGACCCGAAGAAGGCGGCGGAGTACATCGCCGCTCACGCCGCCCCGGAGGACGGGGTCATCTGCTTTGACGAGTTCAAGGACCTGTTCACGAAGGGGCACCAGACCCGGCCCGTCATGGACCTGGGCCCAGCCGGGGACAAGGGGGAGCAGGCCCGGCATATCTTCGATGCCCTGCGGGCCTTTGACCACACCGCCGTCACTGCCATCTGGGCCCAGTGCCCCGACACCGACGGCATCGGCCTGGCCATCGCCAACCGCCTGAACAAGGCGGCGGGCTTTCACATCATCCGGGTATGAGAAAGGCGGAGGACTCACTATGATCGTCATCGGCATCACCGGCCCCACGGGGGCGGGGAAAACCACGGCGCTGAACCAGCTGGAGGCCCTGGGGGGCTGTGTGCTGGATGCGGACGCAGTGTATCACCAGCTTTTGGAGGAGGACGGCGATCTGCGCCGGGCGCTGGAGAGCCGGTTCGGCCCTCTCACCGGGGCGGACGGCAGCTTTGACCGGAAGAAGCTGGGCGGGGTGGTCTTTCACGACCGGGCCGCCATGGACGACTTAAACGCCATCGTCACCCCCTATATCGACCGGGCACTGAAGACCCGGCTGGCGGCGGCGGAGCAAGAGGGCCGTCCGGCGGCGGCCATCGACGCCATCCGTCTGGTGGAAAACGGCCTGGCCGGTCTGTGCGACGCCACCCTGGCCGTCACCGCCCCGGCAGAGGTGCGGGTGGCGCGCATCATGGCCCGGGAGGGCATCCCGGAGGAGTATGCCAGGGCCCGGGTGGCCGCCCAGCAGAGCGACGAGTTTTATCGGTCCGCCTGCGGGTATACTTTAGTCAACGACTGCGCCACGGCGGAGGAATTCGGAAGAAATGCCCGGACCCTGCTGGAGCGCATCTTACAGGAACACAAGGGCCGGTGACGGCCCGAAGTCAAAACAAGACCGGAAAAAAAGGAGTTTTATTATGGACGAGAACAAGGAGATGAGCCGGGGCGAGGCCCTGCGCAAGGCCCTGTCCTATCAGAAGAAGAACGGCTATGACCGTCTGGCCCCCGGAGAGCTGGAGGCCATGGATGCCTACTGCGAGGGCTATAAGCAGTTTCTGGACAACGGCAAGACGGAGCGAGAGTGCGTGGAGCGCACCGTGTCCATGGCCCAGGCCGCGGGCTTCAAGCCCTTTGTCCGGGGCATGGCGGTAAAGCCGGGGGACAAGTTCTATCAGGTGAACCGAGGCAAGGCCATCATGCTGGCGGTCATCGGCCGCCGGAGCCTTGGCGAGGGCGTGAACATCGGTGCGGCCCACATCGACTCCCCCCGTCTGGACCTGAAGCAGAACCCCCTCTATGAGAGCGACGAGCTGGCCTTCCTCAAGACCCACTACTACGGCGGCATCCGCAAGTATCAGTGGGTGACCATCCCCCTGGAGCTCCACGGCGTGGTGGCCCTGAAGAGCGGCCAGACCATCCGGGTATCCATCGGCAACGGGGAGGGGGACCCCCTGTTCACCATCGACGACCTGCTGCCCCATCTGGGGGCCGAACAGTCCCGCAAGCCCCTGGGGGAGGCCATCCCCGCCGAGAACCTGAATCTGCTGGTGGGCAGCCGCCCCCTGGCCGATGACGAGGGCAGCGACCGGGTGAAGATCGCCGTTCTGGAGCTGCTGAACCGGAAGTATGGCATCGTGGAGGAGGACTTCATCTCCGCCGAGCTGTGCGCCGTGCCCGCTTTCTCCGCCGTGGACATCGGCTTTGACCGCTCCCTCATCGGCTCTTACGGCCACGACGACCGGGTGTGCGCCTATGCCGCCCTGGCCGCCCTGCTCCAGCTGGGCACCCCGGAGCGCACCGCTGTGTGTATGCTGGCTGATAAAGAGGAGATCGGCTCCGAGGGCGTGTCCGGCATGAAGTCCGCCGCCTTCGACACCTTTATGGAGGACCTGTGCGCCGGACAGAACGTGCCCCTGCGGGCCTGCTATGAGAAGTCCTTCTGCCTGTCCGCCGACGTGACGGCGGCCTATGACCCCAACTTTGCCGAGGTGTATGAGAAGCGCAACAGCGCCATGGTGAACTATGGCATGGGCCTTTGCAAATACACCGGGGCCCGGGGCAAGTCCGGGGCCAGCGATGCCTCCGCCGAGCTGGTGGCCTATGTCCGGGCCACCTTGGACAATGCCGGTGTGGTGTGGCAGATGGCCGAGCTGGGCAAGGTGGATGCCGGCGGCGGCGGCACCGTGGCCGTCTATATGGCCGAGCGGAACATCGACACCCTGGATGCCGGCGTGCCCGTGCTGTCCATGCACGCCCCCT